>BNJS01001060.1_pt1 | contig 39950 bp, 54 predicted proteins | sample 8540461 | NCBI WGS metagenome assembly BNJS01 (sample SAMD00202454, study PRJDB9452) | human saliva metagenome | isolation source: human saliva | place: Japan
GTATCCAAGAGAGAATTTTTGGATTTTTTTCTGGAGAATTTAAGGTACTTAATAATAAAAAGTACTCTACAATATTAATGTGTAAGTTTAAAACAGAGACAATAGAGGAGAAGTCTAATGAAAATACTATTGATTGATGATCATAAACTGATAAAAAAATAGGGATTAGAGTTTTGTTAGAAGACAATAAAAATTTAGTTTAATTGATGATTGTGGGAGTAAAGGTGAATTTTTTTAGAAAAATTAGCACTACTGAATATAATTTATTTATTTGTGATATATCATTACCTGATGGAAGCGGTTATGATATATTAGAGATTATAAAAGAGAAAGATTTAGATGCTAAAGTTATAATACTAAGTATGTATGAAGATAAATCATATATATAAAAGCTTTTTAAAATGGGAGCTTCAGGTTATGTAACAAAAAGTACAGCACATGAGGAAATTTTAAAAAGCTATTGACGTAGTAATGGAAAAATGAAATCTACTTAAATGAAAAGTATGCTACAATTTTTTTTATGAATTATATAAGGTAGATAAAGAAATAGAACTTAGTGAACGAGAAAAAGAAGTCGGAAAAATATAGTTGAGGGATATACTTTAACTGATATTGGAGAAAACTATTTTTTTGAGTGTAAAAACAGTAGATACATATAAAAAAACGACTTATGGAAAAACAAATACTAAAAACGAAGTGAGTTAGTTGAGTATTTAAAATCTAACTTAATGTTATAAAAATAAGAGGATCTCTATCAGATAATTTGATAGAGATCCATTTTTTTATTAATCTTCTAATTGTTTTTGATGTTTTCTTGAATAATGTTAAAGCAATGAATACGAATGCTAATACACAAAAAGCTATTAATGCGTAGAAACCTCCGTCCCATCCGAATACATCAACAAGTTTACCCATAACATAACCAGCACTTGCTGATCCAAGTAGGTAACCGAATAAACCAGTAAGACCAGTAGCTGTTCCTGTAGCAACACGTGGAACAAGGTCAGCAGCTTGAAGATCAATCATCATAACAGGTCCGTAGATTAAGAATCCGATAGCTACTAAACAAATGTTGTCTACAAGTGGGTTACCTGGAGGGTTTTTCCAGTAAACGAACACTGCGATAAGTACTCCAGTTAAGAATAATAACATTGGAGGAGCACGGTGCCCTTTGAATACTTTATCACTTAAGTATCCACTTGCTAACATTCCGAAGATACCAGCATATTCATATAAGAAGTAAGCCCAGCTTTGTTTATCAACAGAGAAGTATTTTTACTTCTTTTAGGTAAGTAGGAGCCCAGTCGATAATACCGTAACGTACGAAGTATACGAATACGTTAGCAATCTGCGATAGCCCATAAATATTTGTTATTAATTATGTATTTGAAGAAAAATATCTTTAGCAGATAAAGTATGAGCAGACTCAACTTTTTCTACAATTTTTCTCCTCTCCATTCATCTACAGGAGGTAATCCTTCAGATTCTGGAGTATCTTTCATTAAGTAGAACATAATAACTGCTAAAAATAATAGCAATAATTGCAGGTAGGTAGAATAGTGATTGCCATGCACCAAAAAAAGAGAAAGTCCTAATAATGCAAGAGGTCCAATTAATCCACCACCAAGGTTGTGAGAAACGTTCCATCAGCTTCACCAAGCTCCACGTTCTGACGTAGAGAACCAGTTAGTCATAGTTTTTGCCCCAGGAGTGTATCCCATACCTTGGAACCAACCATTAAGTGCTGAAAGAACAATCATAAATGTTAATGAAGAAAGCACTGCAGGTACTAGACCAAATATTAAACTGACTGCAGCAGAAGCAACTAATCCAATAGTAATAAAGTACTTAGGATTACTTCTGTCTGAAACATTACCCATAACAAATTTACTGAAACCATAAGCAAGAGATAGAGCAAGTGAAACTTTCCCTAAATCAGCTTTTAGTGTAACCGTATTGATCGATTAAATAAGGGACAGCAAGTGAGAAGTTTTTTTCTAATTAGATAGTACGCTGCATATCCAATAAATACTCCTGAAAATACTTGCCATCGAAGTCTTTTTATATTCAGCATCAGCACGAGAACTATCGATTCTTGGTTTTGGTACTGAAGCTTTTTAAAAATGAAAAACATGTAAATTTCTCCTTCACTTCAATAATTTAGTATATTAAATTCTTTGTTAGAAGGAATGACGTCAATCTTCTTGAATAAATTTTTTTACTTTTTTAAAAGTATTCAACTTATAATCCTTATTATATAGTGATAAAAAAACGTCTGTAAATGCTATTGTATAGAGTTTTTATCTTTTTAGAAAATCCCTCACACCACCTGTAGGAAATTTTTCTTACAAGTCAACTGTTGACAAAAGATTATTAAAAGTAGTATAATTGACTAATCAATCATTGATTAGTCAATTATGTTTTTAAAAAGGAGTACGGTATGGATGTTAAAGAATGTATAGAGCTATTGTATAATCTAAAAATATTAGATAAAAAACTGTTAGATTTATTTGAGAAAAATAGGTATTAGTTTAACTAGATTTCAAATTATAAAATATCTGCATGAAAGTTCTTTTGTACATCAAAAGCAAATTTCAAACTTTAGAAATAGATGCTGCAGCAGTTACTAGACATATCAAAATATTAGAAAATGAAGGTTATGTAGTAAAACGTCGCAATGAGAATAATAATAGAGAAATTTTAATAGAACTTTCTGAGAAGGCAATTGAGGATATATATCGATGTGAACAAGAAACAAATGTTCAAGATATTATAGGTAATGAGTTTACCGAGAAAGATTTAAAAGACTTAGTCATCCTGTTAAATAAATTTAATAAAAAAATTTTAAATAAAAGAGGTATAAATAATGAGTGTATTATCAACAGTATTAGTAACGTTAGTTGCATTTTTATTTTTATATTATGTATTTAGAAACATTTGCGACAGATTCTGAAAGTACAAGTAGAGTATTTAATATTCCGCAAGAAGAATTAAAAATCAAGTTTGAATACATTGTTTAAAAAATCAAGGTGTATATAATGGTTTATTAGGAGTAGCATTACTATATGGAGCATTTTTATCAAAAATCCAGTAGAAATAGTAGCGATGTTATTAATTTATATAATTTTTAGTAGCTATATATGGTGGTTTAACTAGTGACAAAAAGATTATTTTAAAACAAGGTGGGTTACCAATTTTTAGCACTTATTTCATTATTATTTTTAATTTGTAAAGGAGCAAGATTAATATGAATAATACGGCAGTAATAATAGGGCAACTGGAGCAGTAGGAAATGAAATTTTTAAATGAAGTAATAAAAGCAAGATTACTATAACAAAGTTTATATACTAGGAAGAAAAATCAATAGAAAAGTTTACAGATAATGAAAAATCAGAAAAATAGTAGTTGATTTTTGAAAATCTTGAGTTCAATACTGATATTCTAAATAATTCTGATGTCTTTTGCTGCACTAGGAACAACGATAAAAAAATTGCAAAAACAAAAGAAAATCAGAAGAAAATAGATTTAGATTACACAGTTAATTTTGCAAAAATTATGTGAAGGAAAAGTTAAAAGCTTTTAATGTAGTTTCAGCTTTAGGAGCAACAAGTAAGTCTAAGAATTTCTATACTTCAATAAAAGGGAATGTTAGAGGATGAATTATCTAAATTGGATTTAGGTGCCTTAAGAATATACAGACCTTCATTATTAATTGCTAAACGTGATGATAAAAAGAGTAGCAGAAGAGTTATTTATGAAACTAGCTCCAATTTTCAAAAAGATTTTGGTAGGTAATCTTGGAAAAATATAAACCTATTGAAGTTGAAGTCCTTGGTAAGGCGATAGTAAGAAAAAGCAATTAATAATAAGAATAGTGGTATATACCATTATGCTGATTTCATAAAAAGAATAGTATAAGAAAACAAGCTCCAAAAATAAAAATTTTGGAACTTATTTTTTTACTTAATTTTCAACATTTACTTAGGGTTTATAATTTAATTTATAAAATCACCCTATTAAAAATAATAATCATTCTCAACAAAATGCTAGTATTATTCTTTTATATTGTAATAAAATATACTTAGACATTTATTTTAATAGGAGTGAAAGCAGATGAAAAGAAGCTGGTCATAAGTTTTTGAAAAACTAGGAAAAACAAAAATTACGTCCAGGTGGAGTTAGAGGAACTAATTTTTACTAGCTCACACGGACTTTTAAAGAAGGGGATATAGTTTTAGAAGTTGCATGTAATAAAGGAATAAATCTAATAGAATTAGCAAGAAAAATATCCAAAAACAGTATTTGTTGGAATAGATGTGATAAAGATGCAATACAAGAAGCTAATGAAGAATTATCTAAATATCAGTATAAAATATTAAATTTCTAAAAGCTGATGCTTTTAGAATGAAATTTGCCGACAATACTTTTGATTACATAATTAATGAGGCCATGCTTACAATGTTTAGTAATAAGAGTAAAGAAAAAGCACTTAAAGAATATTATAGAGTATTAAAACCAGGCGGATTACTTTTAACCCATGATATTGCATTAGTGCGTAATTATGAAGGGACAAGAAAGCAATTATCTGCAGCGATTAATATTAATGTGCTTTTACCAAGAGTTGAATGGAATCAAATATTTTCAGAAGTAGGTTTTTTTCAACAGTTAATTTCTCTTCAAGATGAATTAACACTCATGGATCCTAAAGGGATGATAAAAAGATGAAGGTGTAACTAATACTTTAAGAATACTGAAAAATGGCTTAAAAATCTGAGAATAGAGCGCAGTTTATTAAAAATGAAGACAACGTTTAGCAAATTAGAAAAAGATATGAATTTTATTTGTTTTATAAATAAAAAAAGTACTATAATTAAGTTGTAAATAATTAAAAAAATAAAAGGAGAAATGACATGGAAGTAGGAACAATTTTTTTCAAGATAAAGGTTTATTAAAAACATGATAGATTTAAATTAGTAAAAAGTAGGGAAAAAAAGGCGATTTAATCGCAAACACAACCACCCAGAAGCATTAGTGATTTTACTGTGGTGAAAGGTGAGGTGGAGGTTCATTTGAATGATACTGAAATTCACAAAGTAGAGCCAGGAAAAGTTCTTCACTTTGATGGGGATAACTTTATTAATGCAGAATTTTTAACTGATGGAGAAGTATTTGTTACTTTAGTGACAAAATAATAATAAAGAATAATTAATATAACTATAAATTTTCATACGTTTTTTTATACAATCTAAATTACTTAAGGGAGGAAAATATATGTTAAATCAGGTTATATTAATAGGAAGACTGGTAAAAACCAGAATTACGAGAGAGTGAAAATGGGAAGAATTATTTAAAAGCAACATTGGCTGTTCAATCGGATTTTAGAAAAAGATGGGGAATATGAAACTGATTTTTCTGGAATTTACAGCATTTGGAAAAGTTGTTGAAAACACAGCTAAGTACTGTGATAAAGGCAGTTTATTAAATGTTATAGGGACATTGAGTAACAATGTATATAAAAGATAAAAATGGAGTAAATCATTATCAGATGTCAATAATTGCTACTAAAAATTTCGTTTTTAAGTAGAGGTAATAAAAAGAAGAAAAACAAGCTGACGATGTATTCGTTTTAGGCCAATAAATATAGTAGTAATTTAGATTGTTAAAAATCTTTAATGTAGTTAATTCTGCATTAAAGATTTTTGTAAAGGTTAACATTTTTGTATTGCTTAAGCCCACAAAAAAATAGTAAAATAATTAGTGTGAATTTTTAAAAAAACTAGAATATAAGGAGTATAAATTTTTGAAGAAATATAAATTATCAATATTTTTTTAGCGAGTACGGTGTTAGGAGGAGGGAGCAATTTATTTATCTACTGAAACAAAACCATGCATCAGCGGCTGAAGTAAAAACAGAAGTAGTAGCCCCAGCTAATACTAATGAAAATAGTGGAACACCAAATACAGGAGCAACAAACACTCAATCGGTTGCACCAAAAAGTTGAAAATATAGGTGAAGTTCAAGGAGAAAGTCATCAGAGTCCTTTAGTTGGGCATGAGGTAATAATTAATAATGTTGTTGTTACTAAAACAGATAAAAACAGGGTTTTATGTACAAGATAAGGTTTCTGATAATAATCCAAAAACATCAGATGCAATATATGTTAAATCAGAAGATAAGGTAGAAAAAGGTGAGTTATTAAAAATTCAAGGAACTGTCAAAGAAGGTTATATGGAAGAATATGCTGTAAAACCTGGTCAAACTTTTTAAAGTCTGATAGGGAGTTTAACAGTAACTCAAATTGTTAATGCTACTATTACAAAAACTAGGTGTAGGAACATTACCAGATCCAGTGGACATCTCAGAAAAATGCCAAAAGATATAGTGGACAAGACGCCTACAAAATATGATCCTGAAAAATGAGGCTTTTAGATTATTTTTGAAAGTTTAGAAGGAATGCTTGTAAAAGTTAACAAACCTAAAGTATTAGGTCCACAATACAAAGGGGATATTTATGTATTACCAGGCAACTATAGAGGACAAAAATTAAATAATATAGGGGAGTAAACCTTCGCCCAGGAGTTCAAAAACACTGAAACTATAGCCATTACAGTGGGCAATAAATTTATAGCAAAAGCTAAAGATTATTTTTAATGAGGATATTTCAGGTGTAGTTACATATAGAAATAAAAACATTCAAAATTGATCCAAATAATATTCCTAGCCTACAAGATGGAGGATTAAAGCGAGAAATTTCAAAAAAATATCCATCTGAAGATAAATTAACAATAGCTTCGTATAATATTGAAAATTTTTCAGCAAATAATAATGGTCATGATGAAACACCAGAAGAGAAAGTAGATAAAATTGCAAATTCATTTATAAAAGAAGTACATAGTCCAGATATCATTACATTAATAGAAGTTCAAGATAATAATGGTGGGATTAATGATGGAACAGTAGATGGAGTAAAGAGTGGGGAAAAACTAGCTGAAAGAATTAAAAACTTTAGGAGGTCCAGAATATAAATATACTGAGATAGCCCCAGTTGATGGAAAAGATGGGGGAAAAACCAGGAGCTAATATTAGGGTAGCATATTTATATAATCCAAAGAGAGTTACATTAATTGGGAAAGAAAAAAGGGGGAAGCGAAGAAGCTGCACGTTTCGTAAATGGTCATTTAGAGAAAAACCCTGCTAGAATAGACCCAACAAACAAGTATTTTGAGAAAGTTAGAAAATCATTAGCTGCTGAATTTGAATTTAAAGGTGAAAAGAATAATAGTTATTGCCAATCACTTGAAATCAAAAACTAGGTGATGACGCAATATATGGTTCTAATCAGCCTGCAGTAGAGAATACTAAGGAAAAACGTATAGAGGAAGCTAAAATTATAAATGCTTTTTGTTAAAGAAGGTTTACGTCAAAATCCCAATTTGAAATTTGTACTTACCGAGACTTTTAATGATTTTTGAATTCTCAGATAGTGTTAAAAATGATTGTAGGAAATGAGTTAGTAAATTTAATGGAAGAGCACGATACTGGAGATAGATATTCATACTTTTATCGTGGAAGCAATCAAAGTTTAGATAACATTCTAATTTCAAAAAAATATAAAAGACAAGGTTGTATTTGCACCTGTTCACATAAATGCATCGTTTATGGAGGAACACGGAAGAGCATCAGATCATGATCCTGTGGTGGTACAAATAGATTTTTAGTAAATCTATTTATGCCCTGCCTATAGAGGAAAAAAACTAATTTATTACAAATTATAAAGGAGGATTCTGTAGTCCCAACCTCAACAATTTCAGGAGGTTTTTGATACTAGAGGAGAAACTGCTACTAGTGTTGAAAATCAGCAAAAATCTGATAAAGGAATCTAGAAAAAGATACAGTAATTATAGAAAAAGTAGAAAAAGCTACACTTCCGAAAAACAGGTTTAAATTCATCTAGTTCATTTGGTTTAGCAATATTCGGTGTAATTGCAGCGTTCTTCTTAGGTAGAAAAACGTAATAATTAATATAATAAAAAGATAGTTATAAATAAAAAGTCAACTCTATATAGTGGAGTTGATTTTTATAAATAAAGCTATTAGGAGTATAATTAATAGAGAAAAACTAGAAATATGATAAAATTTTTATAGTTAATCAAAATAATGATTGAGGAGTTTTTAATCATGAAAACAATGTTATTTATTGATGGTCTTGAAGTATTTGCTAATCACGGATTATTTGAAGAAGAAAATAAACTAGGGCAAAAGTTTATTTTTGATATTGAGTGTGAATTGAATTATAAAAAAGCATTATTTAGTGACGAAATGACAGATAGTGTTAGTTATGCTGATATAGCTGATGTAGTAGTTAAAACTGCTACTGAAAATACATTTAATATACTAGAGCGTTTAGCAGGTGAGGTGTTTAAAAATATTTTTGATAGATTTCCTGAAATCGAAAATATAAAATTAAAAATTAATAAACCAGCGGCGCCTGTAAGACATCATTTTGAAAAATGTGGTGTAGAAGTAAAAATATCGCGTGAGGAGTTCTATAGATTATAATGATTATTTTAGCATTAGGAACCAATATAGAACCGAGAGAGCAATATTTAAAAGGATGCACTAAGGAAACTTGAAGAAAATAATATAAAAAAATTATATTAAAAAGTAGTGTATTTGAAACTCTAGCTTGGGGAGGAGTAGCTGATAAAAAAACTTTTTAATATGTGCATAGAAGTAGAGAGTACTTTTAGATGCGTATACACTTCTTGATACGATTCAAAAATAGAACTTGAGCTAGGTCGCGTCCGTAAAGAACATTGGGGAAATAGAACTATTGATATAGATATAATTACATTCAACGATTTAGTTTTTAATGATGAAAGATTGATTGTTCCTCATAAATATATTCACGAGAGAAATTTTTGTATTAGCACCATTAGTAGAGATGTATGGAGAAATTGAAATATCAGGAATGAATATTAAAGAATCACTTGAAAAATTAATGAACCGATTAAAAATTTTTTAAAAAGTAAATTATAAGATGAAAAGGATAAAGAATGTTTAAAATTAGAGAAATTGAAATTCCTAATAGAGTAGTATTAGCACCGATGGCTGGTGTTTGTAATGCTGCTTTTTAGGCTTACTGCAAAAAGAATTTGGTGCAGGATTAGTATGTGCGGAGATGGTTAGTGATAAAGCTATTTTTATTTAACAATAAAAACAATGAATATGCTTTATATTGACCCAAGAGAGCGTCCATTAAGTTTACAAATATTTGGTGGAGAGATTGATACTCTAGTAGAGGCGGCAAAATATGTTGATAAAAATACAGAAGCGGATATTATAGACTTAAATATGGGATGTCCAGTACCAAAAATTACAAAAGTTGATGCTGGTAGTAAATTATTATTAGATCCAGATAAAGTTTATGAGGTAATTTCGAGAATAGTTGATTCAGTATCTAAGCCAGTAACAGTGAAAATGAGAATGGGTTGGGATGATGAACATATTTTTGTAATGGATAATGCTCGTAATGCTGAAAGAGCAGGAGCAAGTGCAGTAGCTATTCATGGTAGAACAAAAGTTCAAATGTATAGTGGAAAAGCAAACTGGGATGTTATTCGCGATGTAAAAAAAGAATTAAAAATCCCGGTAATTGGTAACGGAGATGTAACAACTCCAGAATTAGCAAAGAAAATGTTAGACGATACAAACTGTGATGCAGTAATGATTGGTAGAGCGGCATTAGGGAATCCATGGATGCTATACCGTACAGTTAAATATTTAGAAACAGGTGAATTAACACCAGAACCAACACCAAGAGAAAAAATTGATGTTTGTCTACTTCACTTAAGAAGACTTATGGAAATCAAACCAGAAAAAGTAGCTGTTCATGAGATGAGAAAACATGCAGCATACTATATGAAAGGTATTAAAGGTGGAGCAAAAGTAAAAAAAGAGCTTAATTACCTAAATACATATGAAGAGATGGAAAATCTGTTTGGTGAATTTTTAGATTTCTTAGAGTCTAATGAAAAACCTCAAAAGAAAGAAATAATACTTTAATTATAAAGTGGATATCAAAAGAATCTAGTCATTATTAATTTAATATGTTATAATTATCGTAGAAAAAATTGAGATAGGACGGGGAACAATGGTAAGAAAATCAAAAGTAATAGCAACTTTAGGACTTAACACTGATAGTATTTTAGAAGATATTATCACAAGTTCTGTAGACGCAGTTTTAATTGATACGTATTATGGTTCTGAAGAGGAGAATGTAGAACGTATTAAAAGAGTAAAAGAATTAAGAGAAAAATTAAATAAAAATACAGCGATTATATATGATATAGATCATATATATGCACAAAGCAAATACAAACTTATAAAAATTGATGAAAATAACGTTGATTTTGCGTGTGCTAACGATGTTGATTTTATTGCATGTCCATTTGTAAGTAATTTGGATGAAATTAAAAAGGTTAAAGATATACTGGAAAAAAATAATAAAAAAGATATTGGATTAATAGTAAAAGTAGACTGTAAAGAAGCTTATGATAACATTGATGAGATTATAAGTTTTGCAGATTCAATTATGATTAATCGTGATGAATTAGGGGTAGAAGTACCATACCAAGACTTACCTAATGTTCAAAAAGAAATCATAAGAAAAGCAAATGACAATACTAAAGAAGTAATACTAACAACTCAAATGTTACACTCTATGATATATAATCCACGACCAACAAGAGCTGAAGTATCTGATGTTGCTAATGCGATTATAGACGGAGTAGATGCAGTGATGTTAATAGAAGAAACTGCGATAGGGAACTATCCAAAAGAAGCTTTAGAAACTATTGATCGCATTATAAAATATGTTGAATCTCAAAATTCACTTACAGAAAATGATGTGAAAAATAATGATCAAAAAATGAGTATAGCCCACGCTATTTCGATATCTACAAAACATATTATTGATTCTCTAGATGTGAATAATATTGTAACTTATACTAAGTCAGGTTCAACAGCGAAATTCATAGCGAAATATAGACCAAAAGTACCAGTTTTAGCCGTTGTACCAACAAAAGAAAAAGCTAGAAAATTAGCTTTAACTCGTGGAATAACAACATTTATTGAACCTAAAACTTTAATGATGGACGAAATGTTAGAAAATGCTGCTCTTTATTCAAAAGAATCAGGACTAGCTAAAGAAGGAGATTATATTCTAATAACTGCTGGGCAACCAGATTTAGGAAAAGAAAATACTCCACCGACAGACTTCGTAAATGTAAGAAGAGTATAAAAATAAAACCAGTTAGAAATTTCTAACTGGTTAATTTTTTTTATCATTTTTAAGAGCGAAGTAACTAATTATAGTACATATTAACATAAGTATAGTAGTTATATAAAAAGGTGTAATATATTTTTCTAACCTGAATATTTCAGGAAGTTTAGTTAGTACTACAGGTGTTAAAATAACTCCAATATTTCCACCGACTAAAATAACACTTGTAGCAAAGTTTATATATTTATTCTCTAACTTTTTAGAAATATAAAAGAAATTAAAAGACATAGTACCAACAAAGCTAATACCTATTAAAATAGCTCCTATGGTAAACAATATTGAACTCTGGAAGATTGCAAAAATAAAACTACCACAAGTCATAAATAACAACATAATTGAAAGTGTTAGATTTTTAAATTTCTTAACTAATTCACCAAATAAAAATCCTGAAAATATACCACTAATAGCAAGTATTGTTAGTAAATTTCGTGAAACCTCTGGATGTAGATGATATTTTTCAACAAGTAGAGTTGGAATTTTTTTATAGTAGCTCCCATATATGAAATACCAACTAAAAGTGTTAGTAGTGTTAAGATGATTGTTTCTTTATGGAATTTGATGCTAATTTGTTTACTTTCATTATTTTTAGGGTTTGGGACAAATACTAAAAATAAAACGAATATTGGCAGTGCTAGGGCATAAACTAGGAAAGTATATTGCACACCATATACAATTAAATACCCTGAAATAAATGTAGTTAGGGCTTTTACCAATATTTAAAAAAATGCAGTACGCATTCCTATCATAGTTCCACGAGTATCTTCATCAAAAAAAGTCACTAATCATGCTAATTGATAAAGAATTGAATAATCCAATTCCTGCACCAAGAAGTAATCTACTAATAAAAACAATTTTAAAATTAGTTGTGAAAACTGGTACTAAGCCAAAAGATAAAAAAATTATAGCTAGCCCAAGTAAAACTGTATACCAATTCCTTTAATAATAAAAATTACTCAATAGCACAAATACTGTAATCATCATAGCTGGAATAGTTGCTAATGACTCAACAGAAGCTAATCCTATATTTGGATTTTTGAGAGTTATATAATCTGAATAAATTAGGGATAGCGGGTGATATCGCTAGATGTGACATTAGTAATATTGAGATACTAAGCAAAGAAAAATTTGGCTAATGAATTTAATTTCATTGTATTCTCCTTTAAATATGTTCTCCCTAGAAATACTAAGAGGTTTAATCTCATACTATACAAGTATAAGATAAAAAAAGGTGTCAAGAAAAGAGAATTAAATCATAAAAATATTATGAAAAATAGGATAGGAAAATAAGAACGGAATACTCTTGCCAATAAGTATATAATTAGATAAAATATAATTAATAATAATTTTGAGAGGTTTTGATAAAATGGCAAAAGTAGAAATTAAAAAGAATAGTTATGGATATGGTAGATGAGAATTGCTATATTATCTATAAAGATGGACGTGGACTTATTGTTGATCCAGGAGAAGGGTTTGAAAGAATACAAAAAGCAGTAGAAGAATTAAATGTAAAGATTGAAGCAATATTATTAACGCATGCTCATTTTGATCACATTATGTCTTTAGATGAATGTAGAAAATATTATAATGTACCTGTATATATTTCTGGTCATGAGCGTGATTGGTTAAGTAATCCAGATTTCAATGGAGCAACATCATTTAGACTAAGAAGAGCACCTATAACAGATCCAGCAGAATTTGAATTTGAAGAAAACAAAAAGTATGAATTAGCAGGTATGGAATTCACTGTATTACCGACACCTGGGCATTCACCTGGTGGAGTTTCTTTTGATTTCTGGAAATTTATAGTAGTAGGAGATGCTTTATTTAGAAGTGGATTTGGTCGTTATGATTTATATGGATCAGATTTTAAAGCTTTAAAAAACTCATTAGGAAATGTACTTTTCAAATTAGATGGTGCTAAAATAGTTTATCCAGGACATGGTGATGAGACTACTATTAAACGTGAGCGTGATTTAAATCTTATTGGATATTAATTATAGTAAGGGGGAAGTTTATGAGAAAATATATAGGGAGATTGTATGTTGATTATCTTTTCTTTAATATTTTCGTAATAAGCATGATATGTATCGTGCTTATTTCTGTGATTTTTAAAGTTATAGGTTTTGACAAAGTGTTTGGTGTAGGAATCTATCTTATTATGTGGATACTTTTAGGGTTAGTATTTTCAAATCACTGTGTAGTTGTAATGCTAAGGGACAAGTATGAATACAATACTTTTTTTGAAATTACGGATGAACATTTTTAAATTAGCTTCAACCTCAATATATACATTCTATAAGTTGGAGAAAGTTGCACCACTGAGAAATATTTTTAGATTATACAATTAAACAAAAATATATTGTCCAAGAGGTTTAACGTATTTAGGGTCAATATTAACTGTGGTTCGGATAAATTAAGTTTTTTATATTTCAGGTAAGGATATTATTCAGTTAGAAAAATAACTTACTAAAAAATTTTTAGAAAATAACCTTAATTATAGGAGGTATAAAGATGAATAATATAAAAAGTCGAGTACATCCTTTGGTTATTATCGATACTCTAATAAAGGGATTGAAATTAAATGGAATTCTTATATTATTAGCATTAAAAGAGCAAAAACTGGAAACTTAACTTACTAATTTTTGCAGGTATTTTTTATTGCTAATAGTAGTAGGCATATTTGATTATTTTTTTAAAGAGTTATGAAGTTCGTGATGGTGCTTTTTATTTACACGACAGGAATAATAAATAAAAAAAGTAAAGAATATAAATTTGGAAAATATCCAATCGATTGATACTAGTTCAAATATATTGTATCAATCATTTGATTTGCTTTCGGTAGATATAAATCTTGTTGGGGATAATATTAAAATAAAACCTTTAAAAAGGATGTTGCATTATTCTTAATAGAGATACTAAATAAAATTAGGAAGAGTGAAGAATGTACTTTTCTTGAAGAAGAAAAAAGTAGAAATAGCTCAAAAAGAAATATTAAAAATTATCAGTAAAAAGACCTTGCATTTTATGGTTTGTTGAGAGTTAGGTTTTTTGCTGCTTTAGGTTTAATACTTGCATTTAATGACAAGATTCGAGATGTATTTAAGTATATTCTTGGAAATGAAGCTTATTTTTGATAAACTACTTCAAGAAAATGCCAAGTCAGTTATTGGTGATATAAAAGTTTTAGTTTTAACAATTGGAATTTTTATGATATTAGTAGTGATAGCTTCAATTATTCATACGATTGTAAAATATTATAACTTTGTTCTTACGACGAAAGAAAATAATTTACTGTGTAAATATGGATTATTGAATAAGAAGTCGCTTATTATTGATATTGATAGAATTCAAAGTGTAAAATTAATATATCCTTTACGTTATCGTTTCTTTTGGTTTAGCAAAGTTATCTGTTGAAACTTTAACTAATGATGTATCAGAAGATTTAAGCGAAAAAAATCTACGATAGACGTATTGCCTCTTGTAGAAAAAGATTTTGCACGAAACTTTGTAAAAAAATAATCTAAGTATTGATTTAGAATACTATGATAATGTAGAAGGGGAGAAAAATACAATCAAAGGCAAGAATAGCGATGTATCGTTGGAGTTTATTAAATTGTAGTTATTTACCGACAATAGTGCTTGCAATATTGTATTTTGCGAAGATTGATTTGAAACTTGAGTACATAATATTAGGTTCAGTTGCTTTCTATCTTGTTTTTAGTTTCTTATAGTATTTTAGTGAAAAATTATATGTTGAAGTATAATGAACTTTCTTATGATAGATATTACTTTAAGAATACATTTATGAGGCAGTTAACAATAATTACGGAATTAATCAAAGTGAAAAAAAGTAGGAACTATAAATAGTAGAACGAACCACTTTATGAACAAAAAGAGATCTTGCTCATTTATCGATAAATTCTATTGGGATAAATTCAGATATTAATTTAAGGTATTATGATAAAGGATATAAAGAAAAAAATTAGAAAGAGATTTTTATAATTTTTGGAGGTAGGTTATGAATAGAATATTTGATTATGTAATTTACCATCGAGGGCGGTACAATATTTAAGAATACACTACGGATATATGCTATATTCCTTTTACTACCAGTTATTGGTAAATGTGTATTTGATTATTTTTACAGATGAAATAAATTATAAGTTTTTAGTTTTAAGTATATTAACAATAGTAGTAATATACTATATAGTAGCTTCAATTCTTCCTCCACTAGTAATTAGAAATTATTCTTATGAGGTAGATGAAATGGGAGTATCGAAAGTTGAAGGAATATTATGTAAAAACAAAAAGAAATTGCCATACAATACAATTCAAGATGTTACAATACATATGGGACCTATTTTAAATAAATTTAAATTAGCAAATATCAAAATAACTGGAATATATAGTAAATTGTCTATTAACTATTTTTTTCAATAGAAGAAGCGGAGAAGCTAAAAAGAAAAAGATTTTTATTTGAAAGAAGTAAGTATAATATAGAATACTAATTTTGTACTTTATGTTTGACAAATTACTTAAAAGTATATTAAAAATCTAATATGCTGATAAAAGAAATATAAATACTTATCAAGAGTGAGTGAGGGATAAGGCCCGATGAACTCCGGCAACCTAATCAATTGATTAAGGTGCTTTCCTTAGCAAAGTTTACTTTGAACGATGAGGTATATAAAAAGACCTTGTCTATGGATAAGGTCTTTATTTTATTTTAAATGAAGATATTAAGGATTAAGACGATAGTTTTGTATTGATATCAGACGCTAAAAAATTTAAGGAGAAAACAATGAGCAAAACATATTTATTTACATCAGAGTCAGTAACAGAAGGACATCCAGATAAAATAGCAGACCAAGTTTCAGATGCTATTTTAGATGAGATTTTAAAACAAGATCCATATGGACGTGTAGCTTGCGAAACATGTGTTAACACAGGGCTTGCAGTACTAATCGGAGAGGTATCTACAACAGCAAATGTTGATTTCCAACAAGTAGTTAGAGATACTGTAAATGAAATAGGATATAATGATCCAACAAAAGGTTACTCAGGTGACCATATTTCAGTATTAGTAGGGTTAGATAAACAATCACCTGATATTGCATTAGGTGTAGACAACTCTTTAGAAACTAAACAAGAAAAAGAAGAAAATGAGGTTGGAGCTGGAGACCAAGGTTTAATGTTTGGATTTGCAACTAATGAAACTCCATCATATATGCCTTTACCAATTTACCTAAGTCATAAACTTTCTAAACAATTAGCTGATGTTAGAAAAAATGGTACATTAACATACTTAGGACCAGATGGAAAAGTTCAAGTAACAGTAGAATATGATATCAACCATAAAGTAAAAAGAATTGACACAATAGTTGTTTCAACTCAACATGCTGAAGAAGTTTCACAAGAACAAATTCATGCAGATATCAAAAAATATGTGATTGAACCTTGTCTAGATAAAGAATTATTAGATGAAGATACTAAATACTTTATTAATCCAACAGGAAGATTCGTTATCGGAGGGCCAGTAGGAGATGCAGGTCTTACAGGACGTAAAATTATAGTAGATACATATGGAGGATTCTCTCGTCATGGTGGAGGAGCATTCAGTGGAAAAGATGCTACTAAAGTGGATAGATCTGGAGCATATATGGCTAGATATATTGCTAAAAATATTGTAGCTAGTGGAATCTGTGACAAAGTAGAAGTTCAATTAGCTTATGCAATTGGTGTAGCACACCCAGTATCAATTTTTATTGAAACATTTGGAACTTCAAAAGTAGACGAAGGTGAAATTGTAAAAACTATTAAAGAAGAGTTTAGATTAACACCAAATGGAATTATTGAAACTCTTGACTTAAGAAGACCAATCTACAAAAAAACTGCAGCTTATGGTCACTTTGGTAGAGAAGATGAAGATTTCACTTGGGAAAAAACAGATAAAGTAGAATCATTTAGAAAAAAATTATTAAAATAATAAAGAGTAATAAAGAAATGGATTAAAAAAATTTTAATCCGTTTCTTTTTTTCTTATAATGCTCACCTAATCTAGCGTATAGTTTGTTTTTTTATTGCAAATTATTATAAAATGTTGTTTAATATAAATAAGTACAATCAGTGAAAAATATGTATAATTTGTGGAGGGCATTATGAATTTATACGAAAAAAATTGGAGAAGAGAATATTGATTTATTGGTTAGTTATATGTATGATGACATAATTCCTAATGACGATAGAATAAACCTATTATTTACTGAGGGATTTGACAAAAATAAAAAGTAGAACAAAAATTCTTTAGATTATTTTTTTAGGAGAGCCGGGACATTCAGTTTTTTTGCAACTCCAGAACTAAGAAAAACATCTAAAAATTACCAATATCAATTAATGAAGCAAAAGTATTGGTTTGAAGATTTTTGAATTAGCATCTGGAAAGATTAAATATAGATCCATCAATTAAAAGAGATTTTTTTAAGTCAAAAAAATTAAATTCATTAGCAACTCAAATGATAAATATAGTATAAGAAAAAAAGGAATTAAACGCTGTATGCTTTTAGTTCCTTTTTGTTTATATCATTATTACGCAACTATTTCTTCGTCGTTACCTTTTTAGTAAAAATTTCTCTTAAAGAAATTCAGGACTAGCCAGTGAGATAATTTTTTTATTGTTGATTTAATATGTATAAGAAAGCTTCATCTTTATGAATTCTATTTGCAGAAATAGCTCCTTGAATACCAGTAAACAACCATTCACTAATTGGATTACATAAATCTTCAGGTAAATTTCTATCGATATAAAGACCATCAGCAAGTAGCAGACGCCAATTTTTCAAGTATATCACTACATTTTTTTCAGCTATTAAAGGAGATAATTCTGAAGTCTCCATTGCAAGTAGTGTTAATGAAAAACCACTTTTTTTACAAGCTTTTTCCTTTTGAAATAAATAAATCAAAAGACAGCTAGTAAAGTATTCCTCTAAAGTCCCTATCTTAGGAGAAATTGATTTAAACTCTTTTTTTACGTTACAATTTATTTTTTTCTAGAGCTTCTAGATAAATTTCATCTTTTCCCTTTTGGGAAATAGTAATAAACGCTACCTTTAGGGGCTTTTAGCTTTTTAATTATATCCCTGAACACTTGTCAGAGAATACCCCTTAGTTCAAAACGTTTTGGACAGTCGTCAAAAATAATGTTTTTCTTTTAACTTTATTATTTAGTGTCATGTCGCATTCACTCCCTTACATTGAATTATAATATTTATTATACAATATTTATATACAAAAAAATCAATATTATATAACAATTTTTTTATATCCATTATTTTAGTCGAAAACTAATTATGACAATAATGATAGCGATGACAAAGAGTACTATTATTAGATTGTTTTGATTTTGAGGTGAGAAATAATATATATTTTTCAAACATGTATTATAAGAAAAATGAGAAAAACTCATTTTAATAATATTTTTATGATCAATTCAAATAACAAAAATATACACTATACTGTATAGAAAAGATAATTTATATTAGAAATATGTATGCTATATTTGAATAAATAGTGATTTTATAGTAAAATATAACATGATATTTATTAAGGAGACAGCTATGTTTAAAAAGAAAATGTTTCAATTATGTGTTGAATTGACAAATGGAGATTTTAAGTTCAAAAACATTAAAAAAATTAACTAAATCAAATTTGAGTCGATTACTTATTCAACCATTTGCAAAAACATATAATATTAATACTGATGAAATTTTTAGATGAATTAGATGATTTTCAAAAATTTAAATGACTTTTTTCATAAGAAAAACTGCGTCCAGATGCACGTCCAATAGATCAAAAAAATGAGGATAGCTTTGTAAGTCCAACGGATGGAGTTATATCAGAAAGTAGGAACTATTAGCGAAGACAGAACATTTCGTTGTGAAAAATCAAACTTATAATGTTCAAACACTTGTTGGAGATAGTGAATTAGCTGACAAATACAAAAGATGGAACATATATGATTATATATTTGAGTCCTAGAAATTATCATAGAATTCATTTTCCCAATGAATTCTCAAATAAAGAGATGCTTATAGTTTAGGAAAATATTCTTATCCAGTAAATAAATATGGGGATTAGAAATTAGGGAGATAATATTTAAGTTACAACTATCGTCAAGTATATAGACTAAATGGGAAAGATAAATTATACTCTTATTCCAGTAGGTAGCTCAAAATGTGAAATTCTATAATTCCTACATATGACGATATCTATGTGAAAAAAAGGTGATGAATTAGGATATTTTGAATTTGGTTCTACAGTAGTCCTATTATTTGAGAAAAAAATAATATTATTTTTAGAGGATAATTTAAAAAGATAGAGAAATTAAAATGGGGGAAAAAAATAGCTACAATCTTGTAGTTATTATGTGATTAAGTATGTTATTAAAAAAAAATTTTTTACCAGATGATTTTTATAGAAAAAAATATGAATTTATCGACGTAGAATACATGAATATGCACAATAAAAAAGTTATTATTTCAGACTTGGATAATACTCTAATTTCATGGGATAGTAAGAAAGATACGAAAGAGCTAAACAGATGGCTTAAAAAAATGAGAAGAGCTGGATTTGATATTATAGTTGTATCTAATAATACAGAAGAGCGTGTCCAAGAATTTTGTAGACAATTAAATTTACAATATGTAGCGGGTGCTAAAAAACCATTAACTTTAGGTTTTAAAAAAGCTTTAAGAAAGATGAATAGAAAACCAGAAGAGGCTATAGTATTAGGAGATCAAGTATTAACAGATGTTTTTGGTGCGAAAAGTTTAGGGGTTATGAGTGTACTAGTGAAACCTATTTCTAAAACTGATGCATTTAAAACACGAGTTAACAGATTCTTTGAGGCATTAATTATTAAAAATTTAACTAGAAGAAAAGCATTTCCTAAGATGAAGAAAACTTGATATAAAACTGACGTCATAAGAAAGAAAAGTAGTGGAGGTTATATTGGATAATAAAATTTATTGTATTGGCTGTGGAGTAGAAATACAAAGTGAAGATCCTAAAAAACAAGGATACCTTCCAAAAAATGTTGTAGAAAAAAGTGAAGATAGTCAGCTAGTTTGTAAAAGATGTTTTAGATTAAAAAATTATAACGAGGTTTCTGATGTAGAACTAGGTGCTGATGATTTTCTATCAACTGATTAAAAGTTTATCGAAGAAAAGATGCACTAATAGCGAAAAGTCGTAGATATTTTTTTGACTTTTCTGGTAGTTGGATAGAAGATGTAGTCGATATTGTTGGTAAATAATAAAGACATTGTTTTAATTGCTAACAAATTAGATTTACTGCCAAAATCTGTAAAACAAAATAAAATAAAACAATGGTTATTTAAAGTTTTAAAAGAAAAAGGTATTAAAGTAAAAGATATACTTTTAGTTAGTGCTATAAAGAATCAAGGTGTTGAAGAGGCGGCAGTCCGCTTAGATCAACTTAGAAATGGGAAAGATGTTTATATTATAGGTGCAACAAATGTTGGAAAATCGACATTTATTAATAAACTAATTGAATTAACATCAGGAGATAAGAATGTTATTACAACTTCGCATTTCCCTGGAACGACATTAGGTATGATTGAAATACCTTTAGATCGTGCTACAAGTATATATGATACACCAGGTATCATACTTGATTATGATATTGCTCATTACCTAGATGCAAAAAGCTTAAAACTAGTAATGCCTAAAAAAGAAATTAAAGCACGTGTTTTCCAATTAAATGCAGAACAGAGCTTGTTTTTCGGTGGAATGGCAAGAATGGATTTTGTTAAAGGAGAAAGACAGAGTTTTACGCTATATGCTTCGAATTTAGTAGAAATTCACAGAACAAAATTAAGTAATGCTGATGCATTATTTGAGAAACACTTAGGCCAAATGTTAAAACCTCCATTTGAAGATAATATCTCTATTTTTGGGAAACAAGTTAGAAAGAGTTTTAAAATTGATAATAGAAAAACGGATATAGTCATTTCAGGTTTAGGATGGATTACTGTAAATAGTGATAGTGGATGTGAAATTGATATTTTAGTACCTGATGAAATAGAAGTTTTTGTAAGAGAATCGATAATTTAATAGTGTAGATAAGAAATCTATAAATATAAGAAATGAGGATATAATGTTAAAAGGAAAACAAAAAAGACAATTAAGATCATTAGCTCATCACTTATCACCAATATTTCAAGTTGGTAAGTCTGGGGTAACTAGTGAGATGATTCAAGGGATAAGAGACGCCTTGGAAAAAAGAGAATTGATAAAAGTTAGTATTTTACAAAACTGCGAAGAGGATAAAGATGTAGTGGCGAAACTTCTATCTGAAAGAACATCTTCAGAGTTAGTCCAAGTAATTGGTCATACAATTGTATTATACAAACAGAGCTCTAAAGAAAAATATAGAAAAATAGAGTTGGTGAAGTAGTATGGCAATAGCTCTTTATGGAGGAAGTTTTGATCCAATACATATTGGGCATCTAATCACTGCCACAAATGCAGTAGAAAATTATAATTTAGATAAAGTAATTTTTATTCCTTCTCATATTACTCCATTAAAAGATCGTAACTTAGAAGCTAGTGATGTAGATAGATATGAGATGATTCAACGAAGTATCATAAATAATCCTAAGTTTATTGTTAGTGATTATGAGATAAACAATGATGGGGTAAGTTATAGTTATAATACTGTTAAATACTTTAAAGATACCTATCAAGATGAAAAAAATATATTTTATTATTGGAACAGATAGAGCAAAAGATTTGAAAAAATGGTATAATATAGAGGAGCTTTTCAAAAACTTGTAACTTTTTATATTCGTTGCTCGTGATGGTGAAAAAGTTAGAAGATATAGTTGAAAAAAAGATAATTTTTTTATAAAGGGATAGATTATGAAATAATGATTTCACCTATAATAGAAATTAGCTCTAGTTTAATCAGAAATAGGATTAAACAAAATAAAAAAATTGATTATATGGTTACAGATAATTGTAAATCATATATTGAGGAGTTGAGTTTATATGGAATTTCAAGAAATTAAAGATAGAGTAAAAGAAATATTACCAGAAAAAAGATATGAACATACATTAAGAGTAGTAGAAGTAGCTAAACATTTAGCAAAAATTCATGGAGCAAATCAAGAAAAAGCAGCTTTAGCAGCTTTAGTTCACGACGTATGTAAACCTATGGATGAAGAATTAATGAAGAAATATGTTATTCTTCACAACCTTGATGTAAAATTACTAGATTATCCAGTTGAAGTATTACATGGACCAGTAGGTAGTGCGTTTATAGAAGAAGAGTTTGGAATTGCTGATGAAGAAGTGAAATTAGCTGTAGCTAACCACACTTTTGGAAGAAAGCATATGACTCTTTTAGAAAAAATAATCTTCATTGCGGATTATATTGATCCAGCTAGAAAACACCCACATTTAAATGAAGTAACAGAAGTAACAGAATATGATTTAGATGAAGCGGTAAGATTAGCTGCTAAATATACTTTAGTTTACTTAATTGATAATGATGAAAGAATATACCCATCTTTATTAGAATGCTATAACTATTATAATATTAAAAACTATAGAGTTGGATTTAAAGAAAAAAATAAAGAAAAAATCTTATCAGATGAAAAAACTATAACTATTAGAAATAAGAGTGAAGCACACTTCAAAAAAGGTGATTTACTAGAAGCAACAACTTATGAAGATCCAGATACAGTATTTGCGACATTAGAAGTTGATCTAGTTAAACCTGTAACGCGCGATACTTTAACAGAGCGTTATGCAAAATATTATGGAGTTACTTTAGAACAATTAATAGATAAACTAGCAAAAAGATATCCAGAAGATGATGTTCTTTATGTAGTAATGTTCCATATTATTAAAAAATAAAATAAAGAAAGAGGATGAAAATGGAAGTAGAAAATTTATTAAAAATCGTAGTAGATGCATGTGATGATAAACATGGTTATGACATTGTTGCCTATGACTTAACAAATGCAGGAGTTTTATACGACTACTCAGTAATTTGTCATGCATCAACAAGTAGACAAGTAGAAGCAATTGCTCAAGAAGTAAGAGAGAAAGTTTTAGAAAGTGGAGCTACTATCTATAGTACAGAAGGTTTAAGAGAAGCTAAATGGATTCTTATGGACCTTGGAGATGTTGTTGTAAATATTATGACAAGAGATGATAGAGAGTACTATGGTCTAGATGCACTATTTGAAAAATATCCTTTAAAAGGTGTTTAGTATGTACGAAAACTTAAGTATTGTTTATGATAAATTAATGGATGTTGATTACGATGCTTATAAAAAAATATTATTAGTCAAGAATTAGGAGATAGAAAAAGATCTTCTAGTTCTTGATTTAGGTTGTGGTAGTGGTACAATGTTGCCTACTTTAACAAAATATGGTCAAGTATTCGCGGTTGATAATAGTGAACAAATGCTAGCTTTAGCAAGCAGAAAAGTACCAGAGTGTAATTATTTCGCTATGGATTTATTAGAAATATCTAATTTAGGTTATGAGTTTGATTTTTGTTCTTAGTGCCTTTGATGTTTTTCAACTATCTTGAAGATTTTTGAAGATTTTTAATGAAGGATTAAAAAGGAGTTTATGACTCATTGAAAGTAGGAGGAAAATTTGTCTTTGACCTCCATACACCTAAAAAAATTAGAGATATGATTAATAATCAAGTGTTTGGTTATGAAGATGAAGAGATTAGTTATCTATGGTTTACCTATGAGACTGATAGAGAGTTAGAGGTAGAAAGTGAATTATCATTTTTTGTAAAAGAAGATAGCGGATTATATAGAAAGTTAGAACAATTTCACAGTCAACGAACATATGAAGTAGATGCTATTTTTTTGATTCTATTAAAAAGTATAGGGTTTAAGATAAATGATTATTTCTGTGATTTTTAATAAAAAAATAATAAAGATTTTTGATAGTTCAGATAGAATAATTTTTTTATTTTGGAGAAATAAATATGGTTTTTTTGATTTTCAAATAAAGACATAAAGCATTTGTATAAACCAAATACTAAGCCAGAAAAGCGAATTATATCATTGTGAGAGATTCTGAGAACTCTAAAGAGGAAAAATGGTGAATATAAACAGTCAATATGCTTATTGTATACTTTTACTAGCACTATTAATATATGTGGAAAAAGGATAACAAAAAGACTGTTATCCTTTTAAATAAATGAGTATAAGATATATATAAATTATTTTTTTGCTTATGCGTAGAAAGAAAATTCTACAAGTCTTATTAAGTAACATAGAAAAGTAACAAGAATACCAAACCATCCAAATAAAGTGCTGAAAAATGCCTTCCAGACCATATTCATCTATTTCATAGTAATTAAAGTAATAAGTTATTATGTGTAGTTTATTAAGCATATAGAATATAATATTGATGTCTACAAGAAAATTACTAATAACATAAATGACTTTTTGAATTGAGAAGGAGTTCTCCAGGCTTCATTGTCCAATTTTTTTCTGATACAAAATCACAATGTATATATACAAGATATTTGATAAAAAAAGAATAGTTATAACCCCTACAAACTGTAAAATGAATGTATATAAATTAGTTATCGCATTACTGTAATTATTAATTAATGTTATTGGATAAACTTCATTAAGGAAAGCTAAATTTCAGATCATATAAAAAAACACTTACCAGTAGAAAAAAAAATAATAAAAATATAATATCATTGATATCAATTAGAAACAAAAAAAATATATAAAACAGCTACATATTGTAAGAGTTTTATAAAGTAAAAAGAATTAGATAGCTTTTCATTAATGAATTGACATAGATAATTTAACATAGTATGATAGTTACAGATGTAGATAAAAAAATTAAAAATTAAGGAAGATGTTACATGGAGATAAATATTTCAGAAGCAGAATGGGAAGTAATGAGAGTTGTTTGGAGTAATAACCAAGTTACAAGCAAACTAGTTATAGAGATACTAAAAAGAAAAAAATCATGGTCAGTGTCAACAATAAAAAAACCTTACTTTCTAGACTAGTAGAAAAAGATATGCTGCAAACAGAAAAAAATAGGAAATAAATTTTTTTATAGTGCAAAAATACTTAGAAAATGACTGTTTAGAAGTATTAACAAGAAACTTTATAAGAAAAATTCTGCTCAAAAAAACAAAAAAAATATAATTAAATATGCAATTGAAGAAAATAATTTAAGTAAAAGTGATATAGATGAAGTAATACAATTATTACAAAAAAAACGTAAATCAGCAAAAGAAGTTACCCCTTGTAATTGTATCAAGGGACAATGTACTTGTGGAAATCATAAAGAATAAGAGGTTAATTATGGATTTAAATGGAAAAAGAATTTTAATAACAGGAGCATCAAGTGGTTTAGGACGTGAACTAGCTTACCAATTTTCTCGAAAGGGAAATGTAGATCTTATTCTAGTGGCAAGAAGAAAAGAAGCACTTGATAAGGTTGCAAAAAAATGCGAAAGCCTTGGAAAAGTTACGACTGAGACTTATTCGGTTGATATGAGCTCACAAGAAGAAGTAGAAGGATTATTGCAAGATGTTAGTGAAATAGATATTCTTATAAACGCAGCAGGTTACGGACTAATGAAGGATTATAATGAGTTTAGTGATCATGAAGTAGTTAAAATGTTTGATACGAATGTTATAGGAACAATTCAATTAACTAGTGAAATTGCGAAAGAGATGCAAGATAGAAAAGCAGGTAGTATTGTGACGATAGCCTCTTTAGCAGGAAAGATAGCTACTCCAAAAACATCAGTATATTCTGCGACTAAGTTTGCATTAATTGGGTATTTCAATGCATTAAGATTAGAACTAAAAAAGGATAATGTGCATGTAATGACAGTTAATCCTGGGCCGGTAGCTACAAACTTCTTTAATATAGCTGATAAAGACAAAACGTATATGAAAGCACTAGGAAATAAATCATTAACACCTAAGCTTGTGGCTTCTAAAATTATTAGAGGAATAGAAAGAGAAAAACGAGAAGTGAATTTACCATTCATATATACTTTAGGGGTAAAAATAAGCCAGTTATTCCCTAGACTTAGTGATAGAATATTAATGAATATGTTTAAATAAAAAATTTGAAACTTGCTTTTTATTTTCAAATTTGCTATAATAATAAAATGCTAGGTGGGGAGTTAGCGGTGCCCTGTACTTGCAATCCGCTTTAGCAAGGCTGAATACCGAGATGCGGGTAGAATAGGGAATGTCGAGTCTAACACGTAATGTTGAGACTGAGGCTCCTTACGACGCAGTACTTATGAACCATGTCAGGTCCGGAAGGAAGCAGCATTAAGTAAGTCTTCTGTGGGTGTAAGTTTTAGTCAAGGTTGAGTTGGCGATTAGACTAACGGTTTTTTAATCTATTCAAGTCTCGGTTGCATCTTATTATAAATCGATAACATCTAAAAGTATTAGCTTTTGGATTTTTTTTGTGTAGAAGTTAAGTGAAGGAAAAATATATGAAGGCAGAAGTTATGTATCAAGGTAAAAATATAAAAGAACGTGGAAAGATTTTCATTAAATTACTTTTACCAGTATTAATTTATCAGGTAATATCCTATTCATCAGGAATGATAGGAACATTTTATGGCTGGGCACTATAGCCCAACAGACCTTGCAGGTGTTAGTATGGGAGTTAATATTTGGAACCCTGTAATGTATACATTGAATGCAATAGTTCTTGCAATAGTTCCAATAGTTTCACATTTAATCGGGAAGAAAAGAGAAGAAGAAATACCAGTAATGGTTAGACAATTTTTTTATATAGCAGTACTTTATCAGTATTATTCTAGTAATAGCACTTAATACATTAGCTGCTCCTATTGTAGATAGTTTGGGGATGGATGCCAAAATAGCGACAATAACTAAAAATTATTTGTATTATGAAAGTTTTGGAGTGTTATCTATATTTTTATATGTAGTATTGCGTTCATTTATGGACAGTTTAGGATTAACAAGATTGTCAATGATTATGATGATAATTTCTGTACCGGTAAATGTTACTTTAGCATATGGATTTATTTTTGGTAAATTTGGTATGCCTGAATTAGGTGGTGCAGGTAACGCGATAGCTGTGTCATTAACATACACTGTGCTATTTTTTATAGCTCTTTTTTTAACTTTAAAACATCCGAAAATTAATAAATATAAAATATTTAAAAAAGAGGGTATTAGGTTTAAATATTGGGGTGAAATTTTTAAATTAGGTATTCCAATTGCGATAGCTACAGCATTAGAAACAGTAGTGTTTTCTACATTATCACTTATGGTATCACGTTTTGATACAACGATTATAGCATCGCATCAAGCAGCACTAAACTTTTCAGGCTTCTTGTATAGTTTACCTGTAAGTGTAGCGAATACGGCAACAATTATTGTAGCCTATCATGTAGGTGCTAAAAATTATAAGCTTGCAAAGAGTTATACGGCTTTGAGTGTAGCTCTTGGAGTTATTTCTTCAGGTGTTGCTGGATTAATAGTACTTCTTTTTGATGCTCAAATACCTTACTTATATAGTACTGATAGTGGAGTGATAGATTTAACTGCACACTTATTAATATTTGCTATAGGATTTGCACTGTGTGATTCATTTGCATCTGCCTTAGCAGGAGTACTACGTGGTTATAAAAAAGTAGTTCCTATATGTCTAGCAATGTTTGTCGGATATTATATTGTAGGGATTCCAGTAGCGTATTATCTAGTATTTACTAAAGGTGTAGGTATTGATGGATTATGGATAGGATGGATAATAGGTCTTGCTGTATATGCATTAGGAGTTTTAGGATACTATTTAAATCTTAGTAGAGGTATAAGTAAAAAACTTAATACAGCTAATAAATAAAAAGATTTTTGTAATAATATTATTATTGCAAAAATCTTTTTTTATTATATTCCTTGACTATATTTTTTTAAAAAAACTATATAATATGATTATCGAAAACTAGATTGTAAGGAGAAGAGAATTTGAAAAAAAGTTTATCCGAAATGGTCTGAGTTACCTACTATTGATTTATATCTAGACCAAGTATTACTATATGTAAATCAGTTAGATAGTTCATCAATCGTTGATGATGATAAAGGCTTAACAGCTGCGATGATAAATAATTATGTGAAAAATGGTCATCTAGATAAACCAATAAAGAAAAAATATAGTCGTAGACAATTAGCAAGATTAATAGTTATTACATGCTTGAAAAATGTATTTGCTATTCAAGAAATTAGTAAAACTATAAGTAGTTTAACAAAAGATGGCGATTCTGAAGCTATGTATGATAACTTCGTTATGTGTATGAATGAAGAGAAAAGAGAAGGTTTACCAGAAGTAATAGTTTCAGCTTGTGATACTGTTAGATTATATAAAAAAACTCATGATTTAGTAGAAAAATTAAAATAAGATAATACCTGGAGGTAAATTATGTCGTGGAAGATAGTTGTAGACACTGCCTGTGATTTTAGAGAAATACCAAATAAAGCAGAAAATGTTGTCTATGAAAGGGTACCATTTACGCTTCAAATAGAAGATAAAATATATATTGATACATTGGATATGGATATAGATGAAATGATGAAAGCAATGTATGCTAGTTCGGAACCAGCTAAATCTGCTTGTCCTAGTCCAGATGCATTTTTATCAGCATATAGAGGAGCAGAAAATATAATAGTTTTAACTTTAACTGGAGGATTGTCAGGTAGTTACACTAGTGCTATCGTTGCCCAAAAAATGTTAAAAGAAGAAGATGAAAATGTCAACATTCATGTAATTAACACTCTTTCAGCGGGAGGACAAAATGATCTATTCCTTCTCAAGATAAATGAATTAATAAAAGAAGGATTATCATTTGATCAAGTAGTAGCAAGAATGAATGAATACCAAAAAAATACGAAGCTTATTTTTGCATTAGAAAAAGTAGATAATTTAGTGAAAAATGGTCGTTTATCTAAACTTGCTGCAGCTGTTGTAGGATTATTAAATATGCGTATGGTAGGAGAAGCTAGTAAAGAAGGAACATTGCATCTATTACATAAAGTTCGTGGGGAGAAGAAAGCTGTTGCTGCTGTTGTAGATGAGATGATTAAAGCAGGGTACAAAGGTGGAAGAGCAGTTATTACACACAGAAATAATGAGAATATTTGCAAAAAAATAGAAGAGAAATTATCTGAGAAATTTTCTAATATAGAGTTTATCTCAGTACCAACTTCTGGAATCTGTAGTTTTTACGGAGAAGAAGGCGGAATGCTTTTAGGATATGAAATATAATAAATAACCGAGATAGCTAAGCTATCTCGGTATTTTTGTTATCTAGTATAAACTGAAACTCGTTCTTTAATATTAGAGTTCGCTTCGATAATGTCTAATAATGCACTAGCATAATCTACATAACTAACATAACTAACGCCTTCTTCGTTAGTAGTGAAGATTTCACCAGCTATACCATAGTTATTAGTTTTAGGGCCATCCTCAACAAAGTCTACTGCTGGACTAACAAATGTCCAATTAATATTTTCTTTTTGTACGAAGTAGATCAAGTTCATCTGCTTGAGCTTTTGCTAAAAGGTATAAATATCTCAGGGAATTCTGGTAACTCAAATAATTTAGTTGTTTTTTTGATTTATCTAAGAATAAACTTCCTGCACCACCGACTATTAGTAAGTGAGTGTTTGTTCCATCCAAAATTTCTGAGAAATGCTCGACTGTTTTAGAATGTAAAGATAATGTATCTGGATTAAATGTACCAAATGTACTTACTACTACGTCAAAAATCTGCTAAATCTACTTTAGATAGCTCAAATAAATCTTTATTAATTACTTTAGATGCTTCTGATTTATTTTCTGAACGTACAACTGCAGTTACATCATGATTTCTTTTTAATCGCTTCCTTAACTATTAATTTACCTGCTTTTCCATTTGCTCCAATTACTGCTATTTTTCATTTTTAATTCCTCCAAAATTGTTTGTTGTTATACTAATATAATAGCATGTATAAAAATAAAAAGTACGCACTTTTTTTGTATTATAGTTACTTTAAAGAAATATTTGTGTCATATTGCGGAATTTTCAAAGTGAAAAATAAAAGAAATGTATAACTTAAAAATAAGATACATTTCTTTTAACGTTTAATATTTAACTATCTCTGTTTAGTACTTTTTTTATTTTTACGAAGCTGGGCTACAACAAAACCAACGCCTTGTCCACATAAACTAAAAAAATATATAGCCTAAGCCATAAATAAGAATATCGAAGTTTAATATGATTAAACAAGATAAAAAGATAGAAGGCCCCCTACGAGAATAGAAAATAAGTAGCTAAAATCCTGTTTATTATATGCATATAGAAAAGATATAATGAAATTGATTACTGGATACAAGAAAACGAGTAATAAAAATTATCATTCCTGATCTATTAGATATAAAATAAGAACACAGAGGAAGTATTATAAAATAAAAAGAAAGAAAAATTAAGTAAGGTACTTTTTTTCTAAAAAAATTTCTTCATTATTTTGCCTCCTAATATAGTGTTATTCTATCATATATTTATTTAAAAACAAATTGTGTGTCACTTTAAAAGTAACATACTAAATTTGCAAAAAAATTGATAAAAATAAAGATAGTTAAAGTTATTAATAAATAATTAATTATTAGTTTATTGAATTACATAAGTTAGTTATTTGACTGGTAAAAACTTTGTAGGATGAAGGAATAGTAGAAAAATTGGCGGTATAACTATGTTATTTGGAGATGAAAATTAATTAAGATAAAGACTCTTTGAAAGAAGGTTTAGAAAAATTACTGGAGATGAAAATATCGAATTAGAAAATGTAGTATCAAAAGTAAAAGAAGTAGCTGAAGGTTCAAAAGGTAACGTTGAAGGTGCTATTGATACCGTAAAAAAACTTATTTAAAAAAAGATTAATTTTTAAAATTATAAAAAAAGCTCTATATTTTTTTGTAGTTGTTAAATAACTATAAAGATTATAGAGCTTTTTATTGTTGAATGTATAAGAAATAAATAGTTATATATGATAAGTGAAATCAATTAACGTTGAATATTTTTAGATTTAAGTTTATTATTAAATTTAATATATTCTATAAATTAGATGTATTTTTTTATTATTTGAATATACAAATATATATTTATTTTATAAAGGTTTATTAATTAGCAAGAAGAAACCATAAGTAAATTAAAAAATAATAATATTTAATTAAAATTATTTCTATAACTATTTTTAGAAAAATTCAAGGATTATAAGATAATATAAGGATATAGAATATTATCACATCAATATTGCGAGCGTTTTCGTTGATTAATACCGTTTATTCATATATAGTAATAATTAGATAGATATTTGTATGATATTTAAAAATTGGGACAAACAAAGTAAATATCTAAATAATTATAGGGAGGTGTTATTATGACATTAGAAGGTGGAGTTAGTGTACCGGCAGAAGAAAAGAAAAATGTATCTAAAGCTGTAGAAGAAGTTGAAGATAAAAAAACAAATGAAGAGATCGATAAAATCGCCGATGAGACTAAGGAAGTATTAAAAGAGATTGGTGAAAATAAAGAAAATAATTTATTACAATAACTAAGAATAATTTAATTAAATTAGGAGGTAAAATTATGTCATTAGAAGAAAAATTAGAACAAGCAAAAGGTTCAGTTAAAGAAGGTGTAGGAGAATTAACTGGAGACGAAAAATCAGAAAAAGAAGGAACTGCAGAAAAAGTAATAGCAAAAGTTAAAGAAGTAGCAAAAGATGCAAAAGATATTGTAGAAGGTGCAATTGATGGCGTGAAAAATGCTGTAAAGAAAGATGATGAAAATACAGACCAAGTTGATGATAAAGTAGATCAAGTTAAAGGGTCTATAAAAGAAGGCGTAGGAAAATTAACTGGAGATGAAAAAACTGAAAAAGAAGGAACTGCAGAAAAAGTAATCGCAAAAGTTAAAGAAGTGGCAAAAGATGCAAAAGATGCTGTAGAAGGTGCAGTTGATGGTGTGAAGAATGCTGTAAAGAAAGATGAAGAATAATATTACTAAAATAAATAATTGATTTTCCTTTCATTAAATTAAGCTCTATCAATCTTTTAACAAGTAAAGCTGTTATAAAGATTATAGGGCTTTTTTATTGTTTTGTATTAGCTATCAATGAAAAGAAGTCGGAAAGAAGTTCGCAAAATACGTTAATTTCTAATGTGTGGGTCAAATATGGGACAAAAGAGAAAACAAAAAGCCTTAAACGTTTATACTTTAAGGCTTTTTCTAACTTTATTATTTAGTTTCTCTGTTTAATACCATGGTTTCCATAAAACTTTAACATACTCTAAACACTGATATAATAGTATTTTTCGTTTTCAAGAATTCTCTAATGAACCCCATATAAAAATAAATATGGCATTCAAATGGCATTCAAGTAATTTAATTATCTAGCACATGTAAAAGAAATTAAGTTCACTATTAAATTTAAAAATTTATAGTGTAAGGTATGTGCAGTTTTTATACTAACCTTATTCAGTAATAATAAGTTTTTACTGTCTATTCTGCAAAATAAATAGCCCTTCAGTTGTTACTAAGGGACTATTTATGCGTTTCGTGTTTCGTATCTATTCTTGTTAAAAATAAAAATCTCCTGAATGATAGTAACCAAAAAAACCCTAAAAAGCTGACCTATCTTTTCCATAATGTACTTCTAAAAATTCAGCATCTCCTATTTGCACGGTTCTACCTTTACCTCTCGTTCTTAAATATAAATTATTAACTTGAGATATTGTTAGATTTTTACCTACTGTTTTACAAATAAAATTATGAAATTCTTTATATCCATTATTTTTGTGTATATTATCAAAGGCAAAGTTTACATCTAAATCATGCTGAATAGATATTTTTAAATTTTTGTAGTTGAATTATCTAATCTAGTTCCACTACTCTTTACACTTCTATTATCTAATATATGAGTAAGTTTATGAGCCTTTTTAGACACCTTGATTTCCCTCATAAATAGCTGAATAGTACGTCTTCATCGTCTCAGGACTTATTTCGTTATTTGAACGTTCATACTCTCCCAAACCACGTCTAGCTTCTAACCAAGGCGTTTCTGCATGTGTTATTGCCTCTAGCTCATCACCACATTTATCTCCATATGTTAACCATACACTTTCTAATAAGTATATTTCTTCTTCTGAAAATTTATTTTCAATAGATTCAACTTTAGGGATCGGACTCCATTTATATCCGAAATATGAATTATATACAGATGGTGAAACTGGCCCATGCACCCATGCTTCAAATTCAGGATTTTTATCTCTACTTTATCATATAAAGCATAACTCCAAGCAACATAATAATAGCAAAAGTTTTTTGTAGCTTTTTATGTGTCATACTTTCTTTAGTTAAAAACCATTTAGCGACATCTTTTATCGTATTCATAAATATATCCTCTTTAAATTATTTTTATACATCTATATAATACTATATAACTTTATTGAAAAACAATATGTTTCATAAAAATGTTTCACAAAAACACCCTTTTTAAGGGGTCTAAAAAGCCTAGATACTCTAATACACTGTATTTTTACGTTCTAAGCGTTCTAATTTTTACTTTTCCTTATAATTACACCCCTTGACCTCTTACAAGGCAAATAAACGCCCCTATATTCTCTTTTTAGGGAGTCCGAAATGTCCGGATACTTTTTAGGGACTCGGGAATCTCGGGATACTTTTTAGGGGGTTAGAAATGTTAGGATACTTTTTAGGGCAGCCCAAATAGGCTGATACTTTTAATTTTCTCTTTGTTCGTTCTTGGTTCAACTAAATACTTAATACTTTTTAGGGTGCCGAAACTGCCGAATAATTTTAATTTTCTCGAGCTTCACTCGAGCTTCAATTAAATATTATATCCTTTTTAGGGGGCTGAAATGGCTGTATAGTTTTTAATTTTCTCGGAGTTCGCTCGGAGTTCAACCGCTTCTAAGGATAAATAAAAAGACACCTATTAATAGATGTCCTTTCCTCTTTGGTTCTCAAAATACCCTTTTTAATATGTCACCTTTGTAACCTTAATATCTAAAATTAAGCTCTTCAAGATTATCATTCCATATTTTATCAAGCTCTTCAAGGGAACGAGCAAATTGTTTATCAAGTTCTTCAAAGTCAATATTCTCATCAATCTCCTTTTAGAGTTCCTTCTACGTTTATTTCTTTAATCATTTTTCCAGTTCATCCATGTGTATTTTTATCCTTTCTAAACATTTCAATTAAAAACCTACCTTATTAATTTATTTAAGGTAAGGGTGAAATCGTTGATACAACAACATTTTTAGACTTCCTTACTTCTACCTAATTTTTTCAAGTTCGCTTGTACTACTATATATACTTATATATTTTTATATATATATTATTTTTATAATATTAAGGTAATAAGGTAAGAATATATATAAATAAGTTGTTATATCGCCCCTCACGGGTCTTACCTTATTTTTATTTAAGGTAAGGTTAGGTAAGAAATATTTTAATAATTGCTGATGTAATAGCATTTTTAAATCTTACTCGACCATAATTATACAATCGACCGTTTTTAGTGAATGTAAACCTCTACTTGATAATTCTGAAGAAATATCATCATTTATATACACTTTATCCTTTATATATTCCCTATCTCCAGTAAGTTCAGAAGCGGTTAAGTAATCAGCAATTTTTTACATTACGCTGTTTTTCAATCTCATAATCATTTTCCTTACAAAATAATTCATAATCTTTTTACTTCTGACGTTGGTATAGCTGATAATAAATGGTATCCATTTTCAATATAATAAATTATATAAGCATGTACACTATCATTTTCAATTCTATATTTTTCTAATTCATTTTTCACCGCTTCAGGTTCAATAAATCTATCAAAATCAAGGTGTAAAGCCTTATATAAGATGTATTCTCTCACAGTTTCATTTTTTAGCTTTTTCATCTTTGATACTTTTTATCTTCTGTTCCTTTAAAATTAGCTTTAAATGGTACTATTAATAATCTATCTAATGCCGCTTCTGTTTTTTTCACGAATAGGCGGTAAATCGTTAGCGCTGAAAAATTAAAAAGTAATTTGAAAAACACGATCTATATATGATCGACCTTTTCTATTAATTGTTATAGGATCTCCACTTATAATACTTTTTATAACATCAATTTCATCTAACGGTTTCGAAACCAACATCATCACCTATGTTACAAATAGCATTTTCAAGTTTTTTTCTAAAGAAAATTGATCGTTTTTCCCTTGAAACTGATGTACTTTTAATCCACTTACATTATGTACACCTATAAGATTTCTTAACATTGCTTGAAAAGTACCTTTTACCATTTTAATCCGTTTCCTAAAAAGAATAACTGCTTTCCTTCTTGTTTCATTTGGTTTAAAGCTTCATTTGTCACTTGCCATAATAACGTGACAAGCTTTAGGATCACCACAAGCTAGTGTGTTGAACCAATCATCAATATCAAAAATCTTCCCTTATAAGTTCATAGTTCTCTATAGCGTCTATAGTATAGTTAGTAGAAATTTTAGAAACAAAGAAATACTTTGGATCGAATGGGTCTAACTTTAGTTTTCCCTATTAAAGATACCATTTTCCACTGGCTCTAAATAAGGTATTCTGTCTACATAACTAAGCTCCAAATCGGCTTTTATTCGGTTGTGAACTCTTTTATATTTTAAAGCGTCGTACCTATCTTCTATTGTTGAGATACACTTATTTATGAAATTTTTCCCTTCTTTTGTATATACCAGTATCATAATCATAAACATAAATTCTCTGCTTTACTTTCACTTGTTCCATATAGTTTAAAAATACAAATTATCCTTTAGTATCTTGCTTATTTCATTAAATGGTATTATAGCTATTTTAATACTTCCATCATTCAAAACTTTAGTATTTCTAGCTCCATTGTTCACCTAACTTAGATAACTCCACATTAATTCACTATTTGATTTAATGCCTCTTTATATACTTATTAATCAAAAAGATTAATTCTTTATTTTTGTATATTTCCATTTTAGAGAATATATCCCACGTTTGTGAAAAGTAACTAGTATCTTTTATCAAATTCCTTAATAAGGTTTTCTATTATTTCTTTATTGCCACTTATCCACTCTTTATTATCTTTAGCAAGTATTTCTGAACATGAAAATAAAGTTTCTTTTAGAGATTACACTTTCACAAAATGCCTTTGTTAATGAAAATAATAAAGCTAAACAACTATTATAATCAGCACCTTTTTATACCTGTATATAGTTTCTTTTCATAAATATCTATATACTTATTAAACACCTCTAAAAACTCATTTTCAGTAATTTCAACCTTGTTATTTATATTTATTTTACTAAGTTTAATCTTTGTTGGTGCATTTTGTACTGGATAAGGTTCACCCTCTAAGTGCTTTTATACTTACAATTTCTTTTCCTCTAACTGCAATAGGTAACCCTTGAGGTTGAGACCACGTATAACTTTTAGGATCATAATTTATACCTACTAGAGCCATAACATGCTGTATAGTCGCTGAATATTCATCTTAACCATTTCCCTACTAGGTTCTAATACAAGCCTTAAACGTGGGTTATTTGGCTTATGTGAGATAGTTGAGTATAAAAAAAGTATTTATAACCTGCTAACTTCTCTTGTATGATGTCTTGTACCTCTTTGAGAGTTTAAGCCAGTATCTTCAATATCTATTATTATTAAATCTCTATAAGCTATATTATCACCGCGTCTAATATAACTACTGTCTTCACTTTGAAATACTGCACCACTTAAAAATTAAGTGATGATTTAAACCATTCTAAGTCTACATTTTCATCTAGGATAGTTATATCAGTATTTACTAAATATTCTAAAAGCGGTTTTGTATTTATTTTCAACTACTGTTAAATTATTAGTATTTAACCCTCGTTTGTTTATAAATCAAATTACATCACCTCTTTTTGTTCTAAAACTATGAATTAAATCTCTCAACATCTTCAAAAATACTTTTCAAGTACTGGTATCATCTCACTAACAGATGTTACAAAGTCCCTTTAAACTGTTCTAATAACTCAATATCATTAGGTACTTGTTCACCATAATTCTTTTAATATACTAAGGTTTATAACTGCACCTCTTACTTTTTCTTTCAATCTCTTCTAGTTTTTAATTTTGTCTTGCTTTTCCATCGTTATTATCTCCTAATCTTTATTTTAAAGAAGCGGTATTATACCGCCTTTTATTAATTTCTTTTTACATGTGCTAGATACTCAATATTTTTAAATAGTATTTTCTCTAAAAACTTGTTTACTTGGCTTTCAAGATAACATACTGCCTACCAACTTTAGTTGGTCTTAAACCGCGTCTATTTAAGTCTGATAGTGTTTCTAAGCCTATTCCCTAAAGTTTCACATAGTTCTTTTTGGTTGTATCGTTTATCTTGCTTTTTATTTCATCTTGTAAGATGTCTTTAACTATCTCACGTACTGCCTTAATTACTTCTTGTTCAAATTCTGTACTCAAAACATATAATCACGCTCCTTAATAAATGCTATCCATTAGCATAGCTAGTATATAACAATGTTGTTATGAGTGGTATAAATACCACTGCACAACAAAAAGTATTAATGTATAGATCTTTGTTTTCCATTTTATAAAGTCCTTCTTATGGTATAATGTAAGAAAGTATTTTTGTTAAATACTTTTTATACCTTTCAAAGTGTTTTAGTTGGTAGCTAGTGACTTTGAAAGGTTTTTCGACACTTTCGGAACTTTTAACATTAAAAAAATATACTTTCTAAAGTCTCATTAGGAAAACTTTCCTTAAAATAGTTAGTAAGTATAACTTTTTCACTATCAGAAAAATCTCTGTTTACGTTCCTTTTTACAATAAGTTCCTTTGAGATATATTCAAATAATTAGCCATTTCATACTGACTTTTATTTAAAGCCCTCTTAACGCTTTTATTTTTATTGATTTTAACCACGCTCATATAAGACACTCCTTTTATTTATAATATTTAAAAAGTAACTTTCGTAACCTTTTGATTAAATTTTTATCACCTGTATTTTTAGTTTGTCAATAACAAAAATGAATTTTTTTAGTAACTTTCGGAACTTTTATTCCATTTTTAACAAATATATTGTATAATGATAACAAGAAAAATTCGAAGGGTGAATAGTATATGAAATATAATATAAACAAACTCAAAGTAAGTGAACGTATATTTAAAATAAGAAATAGTCTAAAGTTAACATTAGAGCAGTTCGGAAAAACTTGATAATTTAAACGCTTCTAAAAGTATTGTTTTACGTTGGGAAAATGGAACATCATTACCTAATCGATCTAGATTAGAAATAATAGCTAAAAAGGTAATATGACTGTAAATGAGTTATTATATGGTTCTATTGATGAATTCTTAGAAAACAATTTAGAGAATTTTTATATTAAAAATCCTATTATTTCAAGTGAATTGTTTTGTTTTAATTTTTTGAGATTACAAAAATATCTTGAAAGCAAATCAAAAACGATTAATGATATATCTTACATCATTAACTTACTTTGAAAAAGACTTTGACAAAATACTAGATTATGCACTAGATGACTATATAAAATCTAATTTATTTTTACTAGATAAATATAATCAATTAGTTTTTAAATATTTTTAAATGATGAAACTCGCATTGAAACATGCTATATATGATATTAGCAAAGGTGATACAAGAAAATTACATATATACTCATGATTTATTATTAGTTGAAAATATACCATATACTTTTTACTTTTTCTGAATTACCAAAAGAATTCAATTATTATAAAGTGCTATTAAGTATTTTTAAAAAGGTGATAACATTAGCAAAAAAATACCAAATTCTCCCTTTTTCACTGAATTAATAGACACTATAAAATACCGATTAAGATTAACTTACAGTAATGATAAAATGTATCAAGAAATACAAAAATACTATTGAAAAGGTATTAGAAAAAAATGGTGTATTTGAAATACCTTATAAAGAAGCGGTATTAAATAACTTAACCACTGCAATTATCGACAAAGTTATAGAGTTAACTGAAACGGATAACTAAAAATTCATATATTTTTATACACCGTTAGTACAAATATTTAATTTTTTTCACTGTTCGTTCTTTTGTTCAATTAAAATTTAGATATTTAAAAACAGAAAATTTTTCGTAAGAAGTGGTAATAAAAAGCACCAGTAAAAAAATTACCAGTGCTTTTAGGATCTAATAAAAAAATGAAAAATTGTATAAAATACTTTTTAAATAGTTTCTATATTAAAGAATATAATAACATTATACCATGAAAATGCTGTTATATCAAGGTTTCCGTTACTTACTTAAAATTACAAACCATTTAAACCGCTTCTAAGCGTTCTAGTTATTAAAAAGGTGTAATTACATTACCTAACCTTTAAAAAGTCTCACCACGTTTATTATACTAGGTGTTTTAACTAATCATTTATTAATTTCTTTTTACATGTGCTAGATAG
>BNJS01001678.1_pt1 | contig 39909 bp, 40 predicted proteins | sample 8540461 | NCBI WGS metagenome assembly BNJS01 (sample SAMD00202454, study PRJDB9452) | human saliva metagenome | isolation source: human saliva | place: Japan
TTGATTAAAATCATTAAAACCTTGTAGAATAAAGCTACAAGGTTTTTTTGACTCTAATTTAAAAAGTACATCTGTAAAATTTCCTAAAATTATGGTAGAATAGACAAAGGAAAAATACGGAGGCAACTATGCAAAACAGACCAATCATTATCGGAGTAACAGGAGGATCTGGTGGAGGAAAAACTAGTGTTTCTAGAGCAATTCTATCACATTTTCCTAATGAAAAAATTGCCATGATTGAGCACGATTCCTACTATAAAGATCAATCTCATTTAACCTTCGAAGAACGAATTAAGACTAACTATGATCATCCATTTGCTTTTGATACAGACTTGATGATTGAACAAATCAAAGAATTGTTAGCAGGAAGACCTGTTGACATCCCAACTTATGACTATACTGAACATACTCGTAGTTCAAAAACATATCGTCAAGAACCACAAGATGTTTTTATAGTTGAGGGTATTTTGGTATTAGAAGATCAACGTCTACGTGATCTAATGGATATCAAGATTTTTGTGGATACTGATGATGATGTACGTATTATTCGTCGTATTAAACGTGATATGGAAGAGCGTGGACGTAGCCTCGATAGTGTTATCGAGCAATACCTTGGCGTGGTTAAACCCATGTATCACCAATTTATAGAGCCAACTAAACGTTACGCTGACATTGTAATCCCTGAAGGTGTGACAAATACGGTTGCAATTGATTTGTTGACAACTAAGATTGAAAAAATCTTAGAAGAAGCACGATTAACACAATGACAATAAAAAAACCTGTATCAATAGGATACAGGTTTTCTTTTATTGTTTAATTTTTTCTAGTCTTGGAACAATGAGAGCAGTTAAAACAGCCGAGATAACTAATTCTGCAATTGAGTTTGTTGAGATAACAGTAGCCAATAGTTTTTGAATATTTCCATCAAAAACACTTCCGAAAAGGAAGAAGATTCCACCTAAGACAAATACAGTATTTGTTAGAGAACCAAGAGCACCAGCAAAGATAAGACCAGCTTTGTTTTTAAGAAGTTTATAAACAAAGTAAGGAGTCAAACCGATGAGGATACGAGGAACAATAGCGATGATTAATGAATAGATATTGCCGTTTGGTACAAATGGTGAGAAAAGATAGCTAGTTGGTAAGATAGTAATTGTATTAACAGTTAAACTAATCATACCCATTAAAAATCCAAGGATAGCACCGATTCTTGGGCCGTAAATGATACTTGCAATAATAACTGGGATATGAACGATTGTTGGTTTGATTGGGAATGGTAATACATTAAATAAGATTGAGGTCAGCAGATGGATGACAATCATACTAGCAAAAAATATAGCAACAGGTGCGATGTTAGAGCGTTTGTTCATTGAGAGTTTCCTTTATTCTTTCTATAATAATTTCCAAATCGGCTAAAGCGCCGCTTCCGAAGTCGCCACAAGCTAAGAGGGATTCTTTAGGAGAGATAATCTCGTATCCATAGCTTTCAAGAGTTTTAAGATTTGTCTGTGTGGCAGGGTGGGTAAACATTTTTGTATTCATGGCAGGTGCTAATAATTTAGGGATATTATCTGGTAATGCCAGAGCAGTACTAGTCACCATATTATCCGCAAAGCCATGTGCAAGCTTGGCAATAGTGTTAGCAGTTGCAGGAGAAACGATAAATAAGTCAGTTTCTTTGCCTCTTTCGATGTGGTTGACTTGATTTGGAAATGGTTCCTGCATCACATCAAGATGTACAAGATTTTGTGATAAAACTTGAAGGGTTAAAGGTTGTATAAAATCACTAGCAGCCGGTGTCATCAAGACAGTCACATCATGTCCTTGTTTTTTTAAAGCACTAACTAAATCAGCAGCTTTATATGAAGCAATTGAACCTGTAACTGCAAGAGTAATGTGAGCCATAACTTTCCTTTCTAAAAAGTAAATCCTTGAATTTTTTCTAATAAGAGCTCAGCTATTTCTGTCTTGCTAGAAGCAGTCTGATAGGTGTCTTTTTCTACTAAATAGGCAAGATGCTGTTCAGGGTTAATTTGACTTAAATCATTCGCAACAATAATATCAGCCTTATTCTTTTCAAGACTTTCGCGAGCTATTCTAATCAGATGTTTCTTAGTAACATCAACGAGCAGTTTAAAACCAATCAAGTGAATATCAGGATTCCATTCTTTGACGAGAGAGATAATCTTAGGGTTTTTCTTGAGAAAAAGAACCTGAACATCTTCTTTGGAAGAAATTTTAGACTCGCTATTTTCTTTGGTTAAAAACTCGCTCAATTCCTGACTAGCAGAAACCTCCTCTATCCCTGTCATATAGACAGGAGTGTAGTCAGAAACAGCCATAGAATGAATTAAAGACCTGATAGTCTTTAACAAGACTTTCGCATCTCCTCAAGTAAAGTCTAAAGTATTCTTTTAATTTCTATAATTTTTAAGATTTGGATGAGTCAGTTGGTTTCACATTGCATGAGATGTTGTAATCAAGCAAACCTCATGGCCTGCTTTTATTAAAGCTTCTGTGATAACTTTAGCCAAGATGACCAGTAGAGTGATTAGTGATAGAGCGAACTCTATCTATAGCCTCACTAGTACCACCAGATGTTACTAAAATTTTCATAGCACTCATTTTTACACAAAAAGTTTTGTAAGTCAAAGAAAGCGGTTTCAGTATTTGATTCTAAGTTACTATAGTTTATTGTTATAAAACACATATAAAAAAATAAATAAGTATGTAATTTTAAACTAGAAAATTATAGCAAAAAAATACGAACATTAAATTCATTTCTATGATAAAAAAATCTTGTTTTGTGTTATAATGAGATTAAACATTAATAGGGCAGAGGAGTTTAATATGAAAACAGATATCGAAATTGCACAGAGTGTAGAACTAAAACCAATCGTAGATGTGGTTGAAAAACTAGGAATTTCTTACGATGATTTGGAGTTGTATGGTAAGTACAAGGCTAAACTAAGCTTTGATAAGATTCGCGAGGTTGAAAGCAATCCAGTTGGTAAGTTGATCTTTGGTGACTGCTATTAACCCAACACCAGCAGGTGAAGGGAAGTCAACTATTACAATCGGTCTTGCTGATGCTTTGAATAAGATTGGTAAGAAAACCATGATTGCTATCCGAGAACCTTCTCTTGGACCAGTTATGGGGATTAAAGGTGGTGCAGCTGGTGGTGGTTATGCCCAAGTGTTACCAATGGAAGATATCAACCTTCATTTTACTGGTGATATGCATGCTATTACAACAGCAAACAATGCTCTCTCTGCCCTGATTGACAATCATTTGCACCAAGGAAATGAGCTAGGAATCGATCAACGTCGTATTCTCTGGAAACGTGTTGTAGACTTGAATGATCGTGCCCTTCGTCACGTAACTGTTGGACTCGGTGGACCTCTTAATGGTATTCCTCGTGAAGACGGATTTGATATCACAGTTGCTTCAGAGATTATGGCCATCCTTTGCTTGGCAACTGATATTGAAGATTTAAAACGTCGTTTGGCTAATATCGTCATCGGCTACCGTTATGACCGAACACCAGTTTCAGTTGGTGATTTACAGGTTGAAGGTGCCTTGGCATTGATATTGAAAGATGCTATTAAACCCAACTTGGTTCAAACAATCTATGGTACACCTGCATTCGTACATGGTGGTCCCATTTGCCAATATTGCCCATGGTTGTAACTCTGTATTGGCGACAAAAACCGCTCTTCGCTTAGCTGATTACACAGTAACTGAAGCTGGCTTTGGGGCAGACCTTGGTGCAGAGAAGTTCCTGGATATCAAGACTCCAAACTTGCCAACAGCTCCAAGTGCAGTAGTCATTGTAGCGACTCTTCGTGCTCTTAAGATGAATGGTGGAGTTGCAAAGGATGCTCTGACAGAAGAGAATGTAGACAGTTCGTGCTGGATTTGCAAACTTAAAACGCCACGTTGAAAATATTCGCAAGTTCGGTATTCCTGCAGTTGTTGCGATCAATGAATTTGTATCAGATACAGAAGCTGAAATGCAGCTTTGAAAAGAACCTTGTGCTTCCATTGATGTTCCCAGTCGAGTTAGCAGTGTTTGGGCTGATGGAGCTGAAGGAGGAGTAGCTCTTGTTGAAACTGTAGTCAAAACAATTGATGAAAAACCCTGCAAACTACACACGTTTATATGACAATGAACTTTCTGTTCAAGAAAAGATTGAAAAGATTGTCACTGAAATCTACCGTGGAAAGCAAAGTAAACTTCGAGAAAGAAAGCTCAAACTCAAATTGCACAAATCGTACAAAATGGTTGGGATAAACTGTCAATCTGTATGGCGAAAAACTCAATACAGCTTTCTCAGATAATCCCTAAATGCTCTTGGAGCACCTGAAAACTTTGAAATTACTATTCGTGAATTGGTACCAAAACTGGGTGCAGGCTTTATCGTTGCTCTTACTGGTGACGTTATGACTATGCCTGGACTTCCAAAACGCTCAGCCGCTCTCAACATGGATGTTGAAAGCGATGGAACTGTTCTTGGATTATTCTAATTGAATAACAAAAAGACAACCTTATGATGAGGTTGTCTTTTTAATTAGACTCCTAGAAATTTTCTAGGAGTTTTAGTTGTTATTTCATAGTTGGGAAAAAGAAGTACGTCACGGATAGTAGTAGTATCTGTGAGTAGCATGCAGAGACGGTCGATACCGATTCCCCAAACCACCTGTTGGTGGCATACCATATTCAAGTGCTTCAATGTAATCGTAGTCAATGCCAGTTGCTTCATCGTCACCTAGTTCTTTAGCTTTAGCTTGGGCTTCGAAACGGCTAAGTTGATCGATTGGATCATTCAACTCAGTAAAGGCATTTCCGTATTCTTTAGTCATGATGAAGAGCTCGAAACGATCAGTAAAGCGCTCATCTTCAGGATTTTTCTTAGCAAGTGGAGATACAGCTACTGGGTGACCATAAACAAAGGTTGGTTGAATCAATGTTTCTTCAACAAATTCTTCAAAGAAGGCATTGATGATGTGACCAACTTCTGTGTAGTGTTTTTCAACTGGAACTTTCTTCTCAGCTGCGATAGCTTTAGCTTCTTCGAAAGTCATATCTTTCCAGAAATCAACACCAGTAATTTCCTTGATTGCATCAACCATGTGTACACGTTTAAATGGTTCATTGATTTTGATTTCAGTTCCTTGATAGATAACTGGACCGTCACCTTTAACAGCTTTAGCTACGTGTTGGATAATACCTTCAGTCAAGTCCATGATATCGTGGAAGTCTGCATAAGCTTGGTAAACCTCGATAGAAGTGAACTCAGGGTTATGTGTAGCATCCATTCCTTCGTTACGGAAGATACGACCAATCTCATAGACACGTTCCATACCACCAACGATAAGGCGTTTCAAGTGAAGCTCAGTCGCGATACGAAGTACCATGTCGATGTTTTGTGCATTGTGGTGTGTGATGAATGGGCGAGCAGCAGCACCACCAGCTTCGTTGTGAAGAACAGGTGTTTCAACTTCTAGGAAACCTTTTTGGTCAAGATAACGACGAATTTCAGAGATGATTTTTGAACGAGTAACAAAGCGTTCAAAGCTTTCACGGTTTGAAATCAAATCAAGGTAACGTTTACGATAGATTGTTTCAACGTCTGTTAAACCATGGAATTTTTCAGGAAGGGGACGGAGAGCTTTAGACAAGTGAGTGATATGTGTCGCCTTAATAGAGAGTTCTCCCATATCCGTACGCATGACTTCACCTTCGACACCAAGGAAGTCACCAAGGTCAGCTTTTTTAAAGATTTCGTAGTTTTCTTCACCAACAGCATCTTTACGAACATAGATTTGGATTTGACCTTCGCGGTCTTGAAGGTGGGCAAAACCAACTTTACCCTTTACTCGCTTTGTTACCAAACGTCCAGCGATAGTAGCAGTTTCGTTTAATTCATGTAGTTGTTCTTTATCAAGGTCAGCAAATTTATCTTTTAGTTCTTGAGAGTTAGCAGTACGTTCAAAAACGTTTACCGAAAGGATCTATTCCTTGGTCACGGAGCTACCTATTTTTCACGGCGAACGATCTGCTGGTCATTCAATTCTTCCATATGTTCTAGTTGACATGAGTTCCTCCTAATTTTAATCGAATTTTGAAATAATAATAAATTTTTCACGATACTCCATTTTATCATAAACTAGTCAAGAAATTCACGGATATTCTATAGAAAACTAAAAAAGAACTTGACGTTTTATTTCAAGTTCTAGATGATAAGAAGTATCGTTCCAAGTCTTAGAGTATAGGTTTTCAAAGTCATCAGTTTCTATAATTGTAAGACTTGCATGGCTCAAGCCGCCATTTTTACGAAGATGCGCTTCATTAAAGTCCTAAAAGTGTTCGAAGGCTTTGCAGTAAGATTTGCTCCAGTACCAACCAGTAATAGTTGTTCTGCCTTCGTGTTTTTCAAAGATTTAATAAATTGAATAGTACGTTGAGTTGTGCTATAGAGTGATTCAGCTTCAAACATACTCGTATCAAACTTGGCTAAGTTTGTTTTAAAGGCTTGAATTTGCTGCGGATAGATTGCATTTAAAGTAGCAATTTTTAACCCTTCTAGTTTTCCAAGGTGCCATTCTCTTAGTTCAGGTACACTTTCCAAAGGACATGGATTTGTCAATTGACTCTGGATAATTTCAGCAGATTTTACAGCCCTTGGTAAATCACTCGAATAAATCTTGTCAAAAGGGATATCTTTAAGATACTGGCCCAGGTCTTTTAAAGTTTCAATAGATTCAGGGAGAAGAGGGGAATCTCCACCAGCGCCTTGAAAGCGACCTTCTAGATTCCAGACTGTTCGACCGTGACGGACAAAGTAAAGTTTCATCAGTTTATCTCCTCTAAGATATCTACAAAGCTGGCTTTTACAAAGTTTGCCAGATCTTTAGGTGCGATGATGATACTGTGTCCGACCTCACCAGCAGAGACAATCATTTTTTCCAATTCTAAAGCTGTTTCATCAATAAAAATAGGGTAGTTGTGTTTTTGACGGATACCTACAGGGTTATTAGCTCCATGGATATATCCAGTCGTTTTTTCTAAATCCTTTTGAGGAATCATGGCAACTTTTTTATTACCAGAAATCTTTGCTAATTTCTTTTCAGAAAGGTGTTCGGTGATAGGAACAATTCCAATAACTGGACCAGTCTTGTCACCCAATAAGGCTAAGGTCTTAAAGATATGATATCTATCATAATCAGAAGGAAGTTTTCCCTCTAAAGCGTTGATTTGAATGCTTTGATGGTCAACACCTGCCTTAGTCAAAATTTGCTCTACTAAGGTTTTTTTAACTTTTACTTTCTTAGCCATTATTTGTATTTTTCCTCTAATTGACTCATCCAAATACCCAACCAGATACCAAGAGCGAAGAAGAAGGCGATGATCACATAAGATACAATGGATAGACCTGCATAGCTAATGCTTTCAGGATTGCCAGCATTTGGTAATAAAATTAGTAAAGTACTCGAAAGTACGATACCGATAATGAAGTGATAAACACGAGAGTGGTAGACACGGAGAGCATAATCCATAAATTTCGAAAATGCTATGAGAGTTAGAACAGCACCGATTCCAATTGGTAAGAAAGTTCCAAATAAGTCAAATGACTTGAATCCAGTTAGCATAGGGGCGTATAGTCCTAAAAATCAAGAGTAAGTTTGATGGACTAAGGCCCGGAACAAGAATTCCAAGAGCAAGTAAAGAACCTGCAAGGATAAAGTTTAAGAATGACGCCGATAAACTTCCTACTACGAAATTAAGTCCGTAAAGTGCAATTCCTGAAATAATAAAGGTTGTCCAAAACCAAATGAGGTCTATTTTATCCTTTTCAGAATCACGATTGGCTTCTTTTACTAGACTAGGTACGGTACCGATAATTGCACCAGCAAAACTCCATAAGACATAAACCTGATAATGTTCAAGAAGGTACTCAATAGGATAAGAAAAAAGTCCAATACCAAGTAACATACCGATAGCAACTGGCAAGAAATAAAGAATGTCTTCTTTGAGTTGCTTGAAGGGATGAGCTAAGAAAACGAATCATACGTTCATAGATTCCTAAAATTGCAGCTAGGACACCTCCAGATATACCAGGTAAGATAAATCCTAGAGCAATTACTATTCCTTTAATCATTTTTGAAATCCAAGATAACATGGAATTCCTCCGTTTTTCTTTTAAATAATCTCAAATTATATTATACCACAAAGTAGAGCAAATTAAGAAAAGCAAGCAGAAGGAATATCTGACTTGCTTTATGAAGTATATATTTAAGGTTTTAAAAATAATTTTCTAAATGTTTCTTCTTTATTTTTATTCAAAGAAATCATGTTTAGATCTAAATGGTGATCAAATCCAACGAGTCTTCCCTTAGACGTATACTGGTGAAGATCATAATCAAGGTCTGTCACTGGAGTACTTTCAAAATAACCTGAATCAGTGCCATAAGTTGGAATCCATACAGCAGTAAAGTTATCAGTGCTGACACTATGCTCTTTCATGAAGTAGACTCCAATATAGATACCAATATTTTTGGCGCCTAGAGCAGCTAGTTTAGCACGAAAGGCTTCGACACCTTTATTCATATCTGTCATGGTTTTTTCTTCAACATCGAGCCAATAGTAACTTGGATTATATGGAGATGCGGCATTGTAGAAAGCCTCAGCAGCCTTTTCCATATCCTCAACACTTTTCGCAGATACATAAGCATAAACTGCTACAGGAATATTCCTTTTTTGTAATTCTGTTATATGGCTTCTATAAGATTTATCTGTACCATTGGTAAATGATGCATCGTTCTCGGTTGTTATTTGATTTCCACTATGAACCCGAACGATTGCACCTGAAATATTCTTTGATAAAATATCATAATTTATTTCAGATGGTCTTTGCCAACCAGATAAATCGATAATAGGTTTATCTAAATTGTGTAATGCTTGATTCTCTACTTGAACTGGATTCAGTTTTAGTTTTAACAGGATGTTCTTCAAACCCTTAGTAGGTTGATAATTAAAATACCGATGAACACAGCTAGAATAGTAAAAACAAAAGCTGGATGAATCTCATACCACTCCTAGTTTTATCGTAAATATGTTAAAAATCAAAAACACTCAAAACTAGCAGTTTGAAGCAATAAGTCTCCATGTGTTTTAGACAATTTTATGTTTGAAGAGGTAAAATATGGTATAATGTAATGGAAATTCTATAGAAAAGAGAAAAATATGGCAAATTATGCAATTATTTTAGCAGCGGGTAAAGGTACTCGCATGAAATCAGATCTTCCAAAAAGTCATGCACAAGGTTGCTGGGATTTCTATGCTTGAGCATGTTTTCCGTAGCGTGGGAGCAATTAATCCTGAAAAAACAGTTACAGTAGTTGGACATAAGGCAGACTTAGTTGAACAAGTCTTAGCAGGTCAAACAGATTTTGTAAGACAGACAGAACAACTAGGAACTGGTCACGCAGTTATGATGGCTGAGCCAATCCTTGAAGGTATGACTGGACAAACTTTAGTCATTGCTGGTGATACTCCTTTAATTACTGGTGAAAGTTTGAAGAACTTGATTAATTTTCATGTGAATCATAAAAATGTTGCTACGATTTTAACTGCTGAAGCGGATAATCCATTTGGCTATGGACGTATCATACGTAATGAAAATGCTGAGGTTCTTAGAATTGTTGAGCAAAAGGATGCTACTGATTTTGAAAAACAAATCAAAGAAATCAATACGGGAACTTACGTTTTTGATAATGCTCGTCTCTTTGAAGCTCTAAAAAATATCAATACGAATAATGCACAGGGAGAGTATTATATTACGGACGTAATTGGTATTTTCCGTGAAGCGGGAGAAAAAGTCGGTGCTTATACATTAAAAGACTTTGATGAAAGTCTCGGCGTCAATGATCGTGTAGCTCTTGCAACTGCTGAAGCTGTAATGCGCCGTCGTATTAACCAAGCCCATATGGTCAATGGTGTTAGTTTTGTAAATCCTGAAGCCACCTATATTGATATTGACGTTGAAATTGCTCCAGAAGTTCAAATTGAAGCTAATGTAACTATTAAAGGAGCTAGTAAGATTGGCGCTGAAACTATTCTCACTAATGGTACCTACATCGTAGATAGTTCTATTGGTTCAGGAGCTGTAATCACCAACTCTACTATTGAAGAAAGTAGCTTAGCTGATGGTGTAACTGTAGGTCCGTACGCTCATATTCGTCCAGGGTCAAACCTTGATAAGAATGTACACATCGGGAACTTTGTTGAAGTCAAAGGTTCAAGCATCGGTGAAAACACTAAATCAGGTCATCTAACTTACATTGGAAACAGTGAGATTGGTAAAGATGTAAACATTGGTGCTGGTACCATCACTGTCAATTATGATGGTCAAAAGAAATACAAGACTATCATTGGAGACAATGTATTTGTAGGTTCTAATTCAACTATCATTGCACCTGTAGAGCTTGGAGACAATTCACTTGTGGGTGCTGGTTCAACTATTACCAAGAATGTTCCAACAGATGCTGTAGCCATTGGACGAGGACGTCAAACTAACAAAGAAAAACTTGCAACTCGTTTACCTCATCATCCTAAGAATAAATAGGAGTTTCTAATGGAATTCGAAGAAAAGACACTTAGTCGTAAAGAAATTTATAGGCGCCGAATTTTCCAGCTGGTTCAGGACCAAGTTGAATTACCTGCTGGAAAGGGAACTGCTCAGCGAGACTTGATTTTTCATAATGGTGCAGTCTGTGTCTTAGCTGTTACTGCAGAAAATAAAATCGTCTTGGTCAAGCAATATCGTAAGGCGATTGAAAAAGTTTCTGTTGAAATTCCTGCAGGTAAACTAGAAATTGGTGAAAATTCTGACCCTGAAGCTGCAGCCCTTCGTGAATTAGAAGAAGAAGCAGCTTACACTGGTAAATTAAGTCTTTTGTATGACTTTTATTCGGCAATTGGTTTTTGTAACGAAAGACTAAGATTATATCTAGCCAGTGACTTAGCCAAGGTTGAAAACCCACGTCCTCAAGACGAAGATGAGACCATAGAGCTACTTGAAGTTAGTTTAGAAGAAGCAAAAGCACTTATCCAGTCTGGTCATATCTGTGATGCCAAGACTATCATGGCAATACAATACTGGGAATTACAAGAAAAATATGAGGAGGAACCCATGGGAAAACCTTTATTGACTGATGAAATGATTGAAAAGAGCTAATCGAGGAGAGGACATCTCGGGTGCTCCCTTGCTGGATAGCGAGAGACAAAGATTCTACCGACTTCTTCTCGAGAAGTTTCCTACAATCAATCTAAAGATCATGGTTTTAGTCAAGATACCCTAACGATTGAGGTTGAACCACAAATCCATAAAAGTCGTCGAATTGAAAATACTAAGAGAAATGTCTTTAACTCTAAGTTGAATAAGATTCTTTTTGCTGTTATTTTACTCCTGATTTTTGCTAGTTTTTAGCAATGAGATTTATTTAAAGGGGACTATCATGAAAATTGGAATTATTGCAGCTATGCCAGAAGAACTGATTTATCTTATTCAACATTTAGAAAACGCTCAAGAAGAGGCGGTATTAGGAAATAAGTACCATATGGGTAAAATTGGTTCAGTCGAGCTTGTCTTGGTCGAGAGTGGTATCGGTAAAGTTATGTCTGCTATGAGTGTAGCAATCTTAGCTAATCACTTTAAAGTAGATGCTGTTATCAACACTGGTTCAGCTGGTGCTTTAGCAGAAGGAATCGAAGTTGGAGATGTAGTGATTGCTGATAAGCTAGCTTATCATGATGTTGATGTGACTGCTTTTGGTTATGAATACGGTCAGATGGCCCAACAACCACTCTACTTTTGAGACAGATAAAAAGTTTGTTAGCTTGATTCAAGATAGCTTGTCTAAACTAGACCAAAATTGGCATTTAGGTTTGATTGCGACCGGTGATAGTTTTATTGCAGGTGAAGATAAGATTAAAGCTATAAAAGAGCATTTTCCTCAGGTGCTTGCTGTGGAGATGGAAGGAGCGGCTAGTGCTCAAGCAGCTCACGCGCTTAATCTACCTTTCTTAGTTGTCCGTGCCATGAGTGATAATGCTAACCACGAAGCTTCTATTTCATTTGATGAATTTATCGTCGAAGCTGGACGTCGCTCCGCTCAGGCGCTCTTGACACTTTTACAATCAATTCATAATTAATATAAAAAGAACACTGTTTAGTGTTCTTTTTTTGGAAAAAAGAAGCTTGTCTCTGATAAAGTTATTTTCAGTCTTTTTGATATAATAGAAACATTGATTTGAAGAATAGGAAGAGAAAATGAACCCTTTATTAAACGGTATGAATGACCGACAGGCTGAAGCGGTCCAAACAACAGAAGGCCCACTGCTGATCATGGCGGGAGCTGGTTCTGGTAAGACACGAGTTTTGACCCATCGTATTGCCTACTTAATTGATGAAAAGATGGTTAATCCCTGGAATATTTTAGCCATTACCTTTACCAATAAGGCTGCTCGTGAAATGAAAGAACGTGCCTATGGGCTCAATCCAGCTACACAGGACTGTTTGATAGCGACCTTTCACTCTATGTGCGTTCGTATCTTACGTCGTGATGCGGATCATATTGGTTACAATCGTAACTTTACCATTATCGATCCAGGTGAGCAGCGAACACTGATGAAACGCATTCTCAAGCAGTTGAACTTGGATCCATGGAATGAACGCTCTATATTAGGGACCATTTCAAATGCTAAGAATGATCTGATTGACGATGTTGCTTATGCTGCTCAAGCAGGAGATTTATATACAAACATTGTCGCTAAGTGTTATGAGGCCTATCAAAAGGAACTCCGTCAATCTGAGTCAGTTGACTTTGATGATTTGATTATGTTGACCTTGCGTCTCTTTGATCAAAATCCTGATGTCTTGACTTACTATCAGCAAAAGTTCCAATATATCCATGTCGATGAGTACCAAGATACCAACCATGCCCAGTACCAACTGGTCAAACTGTTGGCTTCTCGCTTTAAAAATATCTGTGTTGTTGGGGATGCGGACCAGTCTATCTACGGATGGCGTGGTGCTGATATGCAGAATATCTTGGATTTTGAAAAGGATTATCCTCAAGCCAAGGTTGTCTTGTTAGAGGAGAATTACCGTTCAACCAAAACCATTCTCCAAGCAGCTAATGATGTCATTAAAAACAATAAAAATCGCCGTCCTAAGAATCTATGGACACAGAACGAAGATGGCGAACAGATTATTTACTACCGAGCTAACGATGAACAAGATGAGGCTGTTTTTGTAGCCAAAACCATCGATGAACTTGGTCGTAGTCAAAACTTCCTACACAAAGACTTTGCAGTGCTTTACCGTACCAATGCCCAGTCACGTACTATTGAGGAAGCTCTACTCAAGTCTAATATTCCTTATACCATGGTTGGTGGGACAAAATTCTACAGCCGAAAAGAAATCCGTGATATCATTGCTTACCTCAATCTCATTGCCAACCTAAGTGATAATATCAGTTTTGAGCGTATCATCAATGAACCAAAGCGTGGCATTGGACCAGGAACTGTTGAAAAAATTCGAGATTTCGCAAACATGCAAGAAATGTCCATGCTAGATGCTTCAGCCAATATCATGTTATCAGGAATTAAGGGTAAGGTAGCCCAGTCTATCTGGGATTTTGCCAATATGATACTGGATTTACGGGAGCAACTGGACCAATTAACCATTACAGAGTTGGTTGAGGCGGTTCTTGAAAAAACAGGTTATGTCGATATTCTTAATGCTCAGGCAACCTTGGAAAGCAAGGCGCGGGTTGAAAATATCGAAGAGTTCCTATCTGTTACCAAGAACTTTGACGACAATCCTGAAAGTCAAGAAGAAGAAACAGGTTTGGACAAACTGAGTCGTTTCTTAAATGATCTTGCCTTGATTGCCGACACTGACTCTGGCAGTCAGGAGACATCAGAAGTAACCTTAATGACCTTACACGCTGCCAAAGGACTCGAGTTTCCAGTTGTCTTTATTATCGGTATGGAGGAGAATGTCTTTCCTCTTAGTCGTGCCTCTGAAGATCCAGATGAATTAGAAGAAGAACGTCGTTTGGCCTATGTAGGTATCACACGCGCTGAGAAGATTCTCTATCTGACAAACGCAAACTCTCGCTTACTATTCGGTAAGACTAACTACAACCGCCCAACTCGTTTTATCAATGAAATCAGTTCAGACTTGCTTGAATACCAAGGTTTAGCTCGTCCTGCTAATACAAGCTTTAAAGCATCTTACAGTGGTGGTGGTACTACATTTGGTCAAGGGATGAGTCTGGCACAGGCTCTTCAAGAACGAAAACGGAATACTGTGCCTACATCTATCCAATCAAGTGGTTTACCATTTGGACAATTTGCATCTACTAGTAAATCTTCTTCTAGTGAGACAAATTGGTCAATTGGTGATATTGCCCTTCATAAAAAATGGGGTGAAGGGACTGTCCTTGAAGTATCAGGTAGTGGAGCTACTCAGGAACTAAAAATCAACTTCCCAGAAGTCGGTTTGAAAAAACTTTTGGCTAGTGTAGCACCGATTGAGAAGAAGTAAGTTATCTAAATGAATAAGATTCCCTTATCATAAGATTGTGATAATTTACAAGTTTTTAACAAATAGCTTTTTAAACTTCACTATCTTAAAAAATAGTGTATAATTTAGATTGTTTTTGAAAGGAGAAAAAATGACTGAAAAACAAATGAAAACTTTGGGTTGGATTGCAACCTTTATGTCTGTAATGATGTACGTCTCTTATATTCCTCAAATTATGAATAACCTTGCTGGTCAAAAAGGGAATTTTATCCAACCAGCAGTAGCTGCACTTAACTGCAGTCTTTGGGTTTACTACGGTCTCTTTAAAAAAGAACGTGATATTCCTTTGGCAGCAGCTAATGCACCAGGGATTGTTTTTGGACTTATTACCGCATTGACAGCTTTGTTTTTAGATAAGATAAATTGTAAAAATATTTTTGAAAAACAGTTAAAAAGGATGTTTATGTTTAAGAAAATTTTATCAGTAGCACTTGCCTACGTAGGAATCATTGTCGGTGCAGGACTCTCGTCTGGACAAGACCTTATGCAATATTTTGTGAGCTTTTGGATTAGTTGGCTTATTAGGTGTCTTAGCTCTCGCTGTACTTAATGCTTTTTTTGGGAAAATAATCCTTACGCTAGGAAGTTATTATCGGTCTAATGATCATTCTGAAGTATTATCTAAAATAGCTCATCCAATTACCAATAAAATCTTAGACCTTTCCCTTATTATTTCTTGTTTTGTTATTGGTTTTGTCATGATTGCTGGAGCTGGATCTAATTTGCATCAGCAGTTTGGTTTTCCGATTTGGATTGGGGCCTTGATTTGTACAGCACTAGTCATTATCGTCAGTTTTATGGACTTTGAGAAAATCACTAATATCATTTGGAATATTCACACCGATAATTATTATTATGATAATCATTATTGCTGGTCAAACTTTTATCGGTAAAAGTTACAATTTTAATCAACTAGACATGGTTGCTCGTCAACTTACACCTGCAATGCCGAATATTTGGATGGCTGTCATTAATTATTTTGCACTTTGTGTGATGACCGGTGTATCCATGGCATTTGTACTTGGAGGCTCAATTATGCGAATTGGTGTCGCTAAAAAAAGTGGTGCTATTGGTGGAGCTATAGTCGGATTGATTATTGCCATTGCTTCACTTGTCTTATTCGCTAATGTAGATACTATAAAAGGTGTCGATATTCCCATGTTAATTTTAGCCAACAGGGTTCATCCATTATTTGCGTTTACATACGCAATTGTAATATTTGGTTTAATATTTAACACTGCCTTTAGCCTTTTTATGCTCTCGCTAAAAGATTTTTCAGGTGATAATATGAAGAAGTTTCGTATTTACCTTATCACCTCTGTAATCATTGGCTTCATTCTTTCATTTATGGGATTCAAGGAACTTGTCGGACTCATGTATCCAATTTTGGGATATATTGGAATGATCATGCTATTTGTCTTAACAGTTGCTTGGATACGAGACAAACAAAATATTAATAAAGAAATGATCTTACGTCGTCAGATGATTACACTAATTAACAAAAATTCCATCCTAAAAAGTTTACTCAAAAAGATAAAGAAAAATTTAACGCTTTGGGAAAAGAAATCAGTCATTCAAACAAGTGAATTAAAAAGATATACATGACCTTGTGGAAGACGAAAACACCTAAAATAACAGTAAAAAAAGTCCAAACCGGTATAGTTTGGGCTTTTACTCTTGAAAATTATCGTTGTAGTGCTTATTAATAATAGCTGAACGCTTATTCTCTGTTGAACTACTTGAAAATGGAGCTAAACCGAAGGCTAGGACAACAATTCCTAATAGAATAAGACTTAAAAACGGAGTGCTCAGCAATATAGTGTAAAAATGTCTGATATAGGGATCCTTCTTTAAAAACCATAACTAATTAGGATTATTTTATCTGAAACATTATGTTTTATCAAGCGATAAAAAAAGCAACTAACAGAATGAGCTGATAGTTGCTTTTTAAATATGTTACAAAATATATTTCTCAATAGCGCGTGCAACACCATTTTCTTCATTGCTAGCAGTTACGGCATCAGCGAGAGATTTGACGTGGTCGCTGGAATTTCCCATGGCAATACCAAGCCCAGCAAACTTTAACATCTCAATGTCGTTATTGGCATCACCCATAGCCATGATTTCAGAAGGTTGGATATCTAAAATCTCAGCCAAACGAGAAAGAGCAGAAGCCTTGGTTGTACCGAGTGGCATTGCCTCATAGATAACAGGTTGAGAACGAACACCGCTAAAACTCTGACAAAGTTCATCGGCAAATCGTTGTTCAAAGTCATCTGTCTGTTCTTTTGTCCCTAAAAACATTCCCTGGAACATACGATATTTACCGCTGGTAGCTTCCTCTAGTGTGATTTCAGTCAGATCGGCAAAAACAAGTGTGGCATCATATTCAACGATAGGATTTGGTTTACCTCCGAGAACGAAGTAGTGTTCCTCATCAAAGAGAGTCAACTGAACCTCACTCTTTTCAGCAAGGTCATTCAGGTATTCGATATCAGATTTGCTAAGCTCCCGCCAGTCGACAAGGGTCCAGTCACTGGTTTGGTGGGTAGAACAACCATTATTTACAATAACGTATTCATTTTGCAAATCAAGACCGAGTTTCTTGTAGTAGGGAAGAACCCCAAAGAGAGGTCGTCCAGTACAGAGAACTAGTTTGACACCTTTGTCGATAGCTTTATGAATAGCATCAATATGAGCTTGAGGGATTTCTTTGGCTTCGTTAAGTAGAGTACCGTCCATATCAAGAGCAAGTAGTTTAATCATAGTATTTCCCTTTCTCGTGTTTTGCCTTTATTATAGCATATTTTGGGAATCAGAGACAGAATCTTCTGTTAAATCATGGTATAATATAGAGTAATGAGAAAACAAACGAGGCAGAGATGAAACTACTTTATACCGATATTCGGACTTCTATGACAGAAATCCTAACTAAGGAGGCTCAAGGACTAGTTGACCAAGGAAAACGAGTCTTTTATATCGCCCCTAACTCTCTTTCTTTTGAAAAGGAACGTGCTGTGCTGGAGTGCTTGAGTCAGCAGGCTTCTTTTGCTATTACAGTCACGCGCTTCGCCCAAATGGCACGTTATCTGGTTTTAAATGATATTCCTGAGAGGTCAAGTCTCGATGATATCGGTCTTGGTATGGCTTTCTATAAATGTCTGTCCGAGATTGATCCGAAGGATTTACGTGTTTACGGAGCTATTAAGCAAGATCCGCAATTCATCCAGCAACTGATTGAGATTTATCATGAAATTTCAACTGCAAAGATGAGTTTTTTGGACTTGGAAAGTTTGACAGATGCTGATAAACGCTCTGATTTACTCTTAATTTTTGAAAAGGTAACAGCGTATTTAAATCAAGGTCAAGTTTCACAAGAAAGTCCATTATCCTATCTGATTGATGCTATCGAAGAAAATAAGGTAAGTAGTGATTTTAGTAAAATTGCCCTAGTTATTGATGGTTTTACCCGTTTTTCTGCAGAAGAGGAACACCTAGTGGATTTGCTTCATCGTAAGGGTGTTGAAATTATCATTGGTTTATATGCGACTAAGAGAGCCTATACTAGTCCCTTTAGTGAAGGGAACCTCTATCAAGCCAGTGTTGAGTTTCTACGTCATTTAGCCTTTAAATATCAGACCAAGCCAGAAGATGCATGTCAAGAACATAAAAATCTTGACGCTTTTGCCAAGGCCTCAAAATTACTGGAAAGTGCTTATGATTATTCTGAAATTAGTTTAAAAGTAGATGACGAGGATAGAAATGATTTGCAAATCTGGTCTTGTCTGACACAAAAAGAAGAGCTGGAGCTAGTTGCTCGTAGTATTCGCCAAAAATTGCACCAAGAGCCAGAACTTAGCTATAAGAATTTTCGTATCTTACTAGGAGACGTAGAGTCTTATAAACTGTCCTTGCAAACCATCTTTAATCAATATCAAATTCCTTTTTATCTAGGTAAGAGTGAGTCCATGGCTCATCATCCTCTAACTCAATTTGTAGAATCTGTGGGACGTCTCAAACGGTACTATTTCCGTCAAGAAGATTTGATTAACCTCTTACGAACTGGCTTATATACCGACCTTGATCAAGAAGAAATCGATAGCTTTGAACAATATATCCGCTATTTAGGTATTGATGGTCTTTCAAACTTTAAACAAGAATTTACAAAAAATCATCATGGAAAATTTGATTTAGAAAAATTAAATGAGCTACGTGTTCGTGTTCTAAATCCACTAGAAACTTTATTATCTAGTCGTAAGCAAAAAGCTGAGAATATTCTTTCAAAATGGAACAACTTTTTGAAAGATGCTCATTTGACCAAGCAGTTACAAACCTTATCTGCAACGATGAAAGTAGCAGAGCAAGAAAAGACAAGAGGAGGTCTGGAAAGCATTTTGCCACGTAATGGAGCAATTTGCAACCGTATTTGAAGGTTCTCAGGTCACTTTAGATGATTTCTTGGCACTTCTTCATTCAGGTATGTCTTTGTCCAATTACCGTACAATTCCAGCAACGGTAGATACTGTTCTGCTGCAGAGTTATGATTTGATCTCGCCTTTGACTTCTGATTACATCTATGCACTTGGCTTAACCCAGAATCATCTACCTAAAATCACCCAAAATACTAGTCTTTTGAATGATGAAGAAAGGGAAGTACTGAACCAAGCAAGCCAAGAAGGTTCTCAATTACTGATTGCAAGTCAAGAAAATCTTAAGAAGAATCACTATACCATGCTTTCTTTGGTAAATTCTGCGAAGAAGCAATTGGTCTTATCAGCGCCAAGCTTGCTCAATGAAAACGAGAGTGAAGAGTCCATTTATTTGAAGGAATTGCAAAAATTTGGTTTTACCAAAATCGAGAAAAGAATCGACATAAAAAATCTAACGAAAGATGATATTGGTTCTTATCACAGTCTTTTGTCTAGTCTCGTTGCCTATCATCAACAAAGCGAATCCACTTCAAGTGATGAAGACTTAACTTTTATAAAAGTTCTGGCTCGCGTCATGGGGAAAAAGTTGGAAGACCAAGGTTTAGAAAATCCAGTTTTACCAACAAGTCCTAAAAGCAAAACTTTAGCTAGTGATACACTCGAAGCTTTATATCCACAGAAGCAAGATTTTTATCTATCAACATCTGGTCTAACAGAATTCTATCGAAATGAATACAGCTATTACCTCCGATATGTATTGGGCTTACAGGAAGAATTGCGATTAAAACCTGACGCTAGAAGTCACGGGAATTTCTTGCACCGTATTTTTGAACGAGCAATGAAACTTCCTGCTGATACATCTTTTGATAGTCGTTTAGAACAAGCAATCTCTGAAACTAGTCAAGAAAGAGAGTTTCAAGCTATTTATCAAGAAAGTTTAGAATCTCAATTTGCTAAGGAAGTTCTTTTAGATGTGGCACGTGCTACTGGACATATTCTTCGTCACAATGCTGATGTTGAAACAATTCAAGAGGAGGCTGTTTTTGGTGGCAAGGAACAAGCCTTTGTTCAGTTAGATAACGGCAGAAATGTCTATGTCCGTGGGAAAGTTGACCGTATCGATCGCTTAAAGACCAGTGAAGCTATTGGTGTTGTAGATTACAAATCTTCTGCGACTCAGTTTAATTTCCCTCTCTTCTATAACGGTCTTAACTCTCAATTACCAACCTATCTAGCTGCTCTTAGAAAAGAAGGAAATAGAGACTTCTTTGGAGCTATGTATTTAGAGATGGCTGAACCGGTTCAGTCCTTACAAACTGTAAAAACTCTATCAAAGGCCTTAGCAAAAACCAATAATAGTATGAAATACCAAGGATTATTTCTTGAAAAAGAGATAAAGAACCTTGGAGAACTATACAATAAAAACAAGACCTATCAATTGTCTGATGAGGAATTCCAGATATTGCTGGACTACAACGCCCTCATCTACAAAAAGGCGGCAGAGAAGATTTTATCTGGTGAGTTTGCCATCAATCCATACACAGAAGACGGCAGAAGCATTGCGCCATATGTTCAACAATATCAAGCTATTACAGGATTTGAAGCCAATTATCATCTAGGTCAGGCTCGTTTCTTAGATAAGATTAAGTCGGATGATGGTAAACATATAAGAGGCGAGAAAATCAAGCATGCTTGGATGAATAAAATAAGAGAGGAGTTGGAGCGATGAAATTTTTATCTAAGGAAGAAATCTCAGAGTTACAAATAGCAGAAGCTCAGTCTAATAAGAAAACTAAGAGAACCGCTGAACAAATTCAAGCTATCTATAGCTCTGGACAAAATATCTTAGTTTCAGCTTCAGCTGGTTCGGGGAAGACTTTCGTCATGGCTGAACGAATTCTTGACCAACTAGCGCGTGGAGTAGAAGTTCGCCAACTCTTTATTTCAACTTTTACAATAAAGGCAGCAACCGAGTTAAAAGAGCGTTTGGAAAAGAAAGTCAGTCAACAAATCCAAGAGTCAAAAGATTTGGAAATGAAAAAACATCTTGGAAGACAACTAGCTGATTTACCCAATGCTGCGATTGGAACTATGGACTCCTTTACGCAAAAATTCCTGACCAAGCATGGCTATCTCCTTAATCTATCTCCTAACTTTCGGGTTCTTGAGAATGAAAGTGAGCAACTCCTCTTAAAAAATGAAGTTTTTCGACAAGTTTTTGAAAGTCATTATCAAGGCAAGGAAGGAGATAAATTTAGTCGATTGGTTAAGAACTTTGCTGATAAAAGCAAGGATGCGCGTGGTTTGCGTAAACAGGTCTATATGATTTATGACTTTTTGCAATCTACCAGTAATCCTCAGACTTGGCTAGAAGACTCCTTTCTAAATGGCTTTGAGAAGGCTGATTTTACAGTTGCCAAAGAAAAACTCGCAGATCCTATAAAAGAAAAACTATGGGATTTAGAAAGTTTTTTCCGTCATCATTTGGAAAATGATGCAAAGGAATTCGGTAAAGCAGCGTATTTAGAGGCTGTTCAACAAGTTCTTGATGAAATCGGTGCTTTAACGCCTGAATCGAATTTTAAACAATGTCATGAGGCTCTTGAAAGAATTTTAAATGATATTGGTAATGGTCTTGCCAATCGTAATAAAAATGCTGACCTTAAAATTTTAAGAGAGGCCTATAATGAAGAAAGAAAAGCAAAATTTAAAAAACTAAACTCTCTTCAAAACGAAATTACGTTACTAAAATTCCAAGAAGATTATCATCAAGAGTCTTGGGACTTGGCAAAGACTTTCCAAGTCTTCATGAGTGATTTTGTTGCAGCTTATCGACAACGGAAACGTGAAGAAAATGCCTTTGAATTTGCGGATATTAGCCACTATACCATTGAGATATTGGAAAACTTCCCTCAGGTTCGACAAGAGTATCAGGAACGCTTCCACGAAGTCATGGTCGATGAATATCAGGATACCAACCACATCCAGGAAAGAATGCTAGAACTCCTCTCAAACGGTCATAATCGTTTTATGGTGGGTGACATTAAGCAGTCTATTTATCGATTTAGACAGGCAGATGCCCAGATCTTTAATGAAAAATTCCACAGCTTTGCTCAAGATAGCAAAGAAGGTCAGTTAATACTCCTTAAGGAAAACTTTCGTAGTAGTTCGGAAGTTCTAGATGCTACCAACGACGTTTTTAAGCATCTTATGGACGAGGAAGTTGGAGAGATTACTTATGATGGTATGCATCAGCTTGTTTTCGGAAATACTGATTTACACCCGAATCCAGAAAATAGAGCAGAAGTGATCTTGTATGATAAGGATGATGATGGCAATTCTGACGATGACGAAGATTTTTCGACAAACAAACTAACTGGCGAAATGAGGATGGTCATAAAGGAAATATTGCATCTTCATAATGATAAAGGTGTTCCCTTTAAGGACATTGCCCTCTTGACTGCTGCTAGAAGTCGAAATAATCAAGTTCTGCTTGCCTTGTCTGAATATGGTATTCCAGTTAAGACAGATAGCGCACAATCAAACTATTTGCAATCCCTAGAAGTGCAGGTTATGTTGGATACTCTTCGTGTCATCCACAACCCTCTTCAAGACTTTGCTTTGGTTGCTCTAATGAAATCTCCGATGTTTAGCTTTGATGAGGATGAATTAGCTCGTCTCGCTCTTCAAAAATCCGAGGATAAAGTTCAAGAGAACTTTTATGAGAAACTAGTCAATGCTCAAGCAAAAACTAGTCTTCATAAGGATTTAATTAAGTCTGAAATCCATAAAAAGCTAGACTTTTTCTTGGAAACTGTTAATTCTTGGCGTTTGTTCTCAAAAACGCATTCGCTTTATGATCTTATTTGGAAAATATATAGCGAACGTTTCTACTATGATTATGTTGGTGCTTTACCTAATGGTCAGGCTAGGCAGGCTAACCTCTACGCCCTTGCTTTACGTGCAGATCAATTTGAAAAAAGCAATTTTAAAGGCTTATCACGTTTCATAGCTATGATTGATCAAGTTTTGGAAGCCAAGCACGACCTTGCTAGTGTTACTGTTGCTCCACCTAAGGATGCTGTAGAGCTTATGAGTATTCATAGAAGTAAAGGGGACTTGAGTTTCCCATATGTCTTTATCCTCAATATTGATCAAAAATTTAACAAGAAGGAGACTATGTCTGAGGTTATCCTCAGTCGCACAAATGGAATTGGGTTAAATTATGTAGCTAGAGTCGCTACAAATGCAAAAGAGGAATATGTTCCGGCTACGATTAAGTTATCTATCCCAAGCTTAACATATACGCAAAATGAGGAAGAACTCCAATTAGCAAGCTATTCTGAACTCATGCGTTTGCTCTATGTAGCTATGACTCGTGCTGAGAAAAAACTTTATCTAGTCGGAAAGGGATCAAGGGAAAAGTTGGAGTCTAAAGAATACCCGACAAATGGGCAAGGTCTCCTAACTCGTCAAACCAGGTTAGATGCTCAAAATTTCCAGGACTGGATTTGGGCCATCTATCAAGCTTTTTCTAAAGAGGACTTACACTTTAGTGTTCGTTTCGAGGGTGAGGAACAACTGACAGAAGAAGCTATCGGTAAATTGGAAACTAAAAGCCAGCTCCAAGATCTTTCTCAGGCAAGCAACCGTCAGTCTGATACCATTAAGGAAGCTTTAGAAATGCTGAAAGAAGTGGAAGTGTATAATGAAATCCACCGTGCAGCGATTAATCTTCCGAGTGTTCAGACCCCAAGCCAGATTAAGAAGTTTTATGAACCAGTCATGGATATGGAAGGTGTAGTAGTAGCTGGTCAATCTAAACCAAAAGAAACTATGATTCAGTTTGAACTTCCAGACTTCTCCAAGACAGAAAAAGTCACTGGAGCTGAGATTGGTAGTGCCACCCATGAACTCATGCAACGAATCAATCTCGCTAAGAAACCTACTTTGGAAACCTTGACAGAAGCCTTGGAGCAAGTTCAGGCAACTTCAGCTGTTAAAGATAAAGTTAATCTAGAAAAAATCTTGTCTTTCTTTGATACAGCTCTTGGTCAAGAGATTCTTGCAAATCAAGATAAACTTTATCGAGAACAACCCTTCTCTATGTTAAAAAGAGATGCTAAGAGTCAGGAAGACTTTGTTGTTCGTGGGATTTTAGATGGTTTTCTAGTTTATGAGGATAAAATTGTTCTCTTTGACTACAAGACAGATCATTATGAATATCCAAGTCAACTGATTGAACGTTATAGAGGTCAATTATCTCTATATGCAGAAGCTTTGTCTCGTTCTTACCAAATAGATCAAGTTGAAAAACATTTAATCTTACTTGGCAAAGATACTGTAGAAGTAGTAGAAGTTATCTAATCTTTTAAAACTATTGCCTTAATGGCAGTAGTTTTTATTTATTTTCAGTTATGGTATACTAGTTTCAGAAAAGGATGTTAAAGAAACTATGTCAAAAGAAGTCGATATCGAATACTATCACCAATTAGCTTTACAAAAGCAAAAAGAGCATCGTAAATTTCTTGGAAATCTGAAAAAGAAAGCTCCAAAAAACCTAGATAAGATTGCGCTGGAGATTCACCAAGAAGTGTTTGAAGAAATTGATTGTACAGCCTGTGCCAACTGCTGCAAGAGCCTTGGACCAGACTTTAAAGAAGCAGATATCACACGCATTGCCAAGTATTTTAAAATGAAATTACCAGCTTTCGAAGCCGAGTTTCTCCAAGTTGATGAAGACGGTGATAAGGTCTTTAAGTCAATGCCATGTCCATTTCTCGGCGGTGACAATCTTTGTTCCATCTATGATGTCCGTCCCAAGGCTTGTAGAGAATTTCCACATACCGACCGTAAAAAGATTTATCAAATCAATAATTTGACTATCAAAAATACTTTAACTTGTCCCGCAGCCTATCTATTTGTTGAGAAGTTAAGAGAAAGAATAGAATAAAAAGTAGAAATACTGTTCCAGTATAAGCGAAGGGGCTTAAGCTAGTTAATTAAAAATATTTATGACTCTGTTACTTTTTAAAAATTATACGTTTTCCAAAGTATATAAATTGTATAATTTCTTGCATTTTAATTAACTTTCGTTTACAATAGATTATGGTTATTTAGACAAGTGAGTTTGTTTTTATAGTTGGTATTTTTAACAGGAGTCTTTTCAAATGAATAAATTAGTAAAATTAGGGCTTACATCATTTTTCAATTTTTGTATTGAGTTCATATACACAATTCATTGTTAAATCTGATGATAATATAAGTACAGAAACTATTGCTATCCAAGAAAATTCGGGTTATAGTGATAATAGCATCTCAAAACTAGAGTCTTCTACATCAAACCAAATTGATGACTCTAACAAATCATTCGAATCATCTATTGCTGTAACCGAAGAAAATAACGTAGAAACAAAACTAAACGATAATGTTATTTCTGAAGGTGGCTATGTTAACGTAGAGGGGCAGAATGCTACTATAAGTAAAGATGGGAAGAGTGTCACTTATAGCTATATAGTTGCTTACCAGAGAATGCATTCTAGTGACCATGCACAAACAGTAAATGATCTTTTGATTCGAGTTCCAAAGATTAAGAATGCTACGGTACAATTCACTCTTGTTGGTACACGAGATGCTAAGGGCAATCCTATCAATGTCAATAAGCCAATGACAGAGATTAGCTTTGATGATACAGAAAAATATGATCGCGAAACCTTTAATACTCCGACCGTTGAGGAACTGGAAGCAGGAAAAACACCTTACGTAGTCAATACCAGCAACTACGAATATGGTTATATGACAGATGGTAAAGTTGAATCTTATGGTTTGTTTACCAATTTTGATAATAGTCAAGCTTACAAAGTAGAAGTCACAGTTCCAATGGAAGAAGCCAAAAAAATCAAATACTTAGCAATTGATGCTAGAATGGTTTGGAAAGCTAGTCAAGAAGGTGGTGTTAATAGCTATGAAACGGGCTCTCAAAATTTAGAAGAATATTCTAACCATTATTTTGCTGCCGATTTGGATAGTGACGACATTGGTGGTATGGGAGATCCTTCATCTATTGATGAAAGTTATGTAAGGAATGGTCATCTTATCAAGTCAGTGTCCAATCCAACTACCTATATTACCCCAAATAATGGTGATTGGACAAGAATTCCTGAAGATATCAATATTGATAAATCAACTTTTTTCAATTATGTTGATAAATTTACGCTAAGGGGAAACACGAAAGTAGTTTATTATGTATCTGAAAAAGAAGATATGGCTGACCAAGATGTATCGGCTTTATATACAGGTAATGTAATTATAGATTATATTATCAAAGGTACTAACCAAAAATTAAAAGAAACATACAACAAGATTTCTGAATTTCCTATCTATGATTCAACTGGAGAGTTGGTTACATACAAAGTCGGAGATAATAGCATTGAACGTCCTGACAAAATAATGGTTGATGGAATCACATATCGTCTTGTTGGACTCTCGACTTCTTCTGATTCGGAAACTGGAACGTTAAAAAATGGAACAGTTCATATTACTTATGAATATGAAAAGGAAATCCTAACAACGACAGAAGAACCAACAACAACGACAGTAGAGCCAACAACAACGACAGTGGAACCAACAACAACGACAGTAGAGTCAACTACAACGACAGTAGAACCAACAACTATAACGACAGTAGAGTCAACAACGAAAGTAGAGCCTACAACTACAACGAAAGTAGAGCTAACAACAACAACCACAGTAGAACCGACTCCTGGTTCAAGTTCAGAACCTGGACAGGCACATACTTCTAGTTCCAAAAATGCAACAGAAGCAGAGTCAAAATCTGTAGCGGACCAAACAGATCTACCAAATACAGGTGAGTCAAATCCTCAATTATTCTATGCAATCGCAGCTATTCTGATGGGATTCTTTGGAGTTTCACTATTAAAAGTGACACACGATAATAAGTGAGTCTCAGTCAAAGATTTAACATGAGTCAACCCTTTGGGGGCTGACTTTTTATTTGAATGATTTGTTAAGTGAAGTTTGAAGCATTTAAAGGATATTATGTATATTTATTCCAAAACAACGATTAACAATCTTTTTCAAAACCTTAAATTATTCTGAACTTTTTCTTAAAGAAAAACTGATATAAGGTATCTTTAAGCGATGTTCTGTATAGTTATACCATCACTAAGAAAGGAGTGCCGGTATGAACTATATAGTAATTCCAGCTTATCAACCTGATAATAAACTTATCAAACTCATCGAAAAAATCCACGAAAAGAGTGATTTTCGTATTCTAGTTATCGACGACGGTAGTTCATCAAAGTGTCAAAATATCTTTGATAAAGCAGAACAATATGCTACGGTGCTCCGTCACCAAGTGAATCAAGGTAAAGGCCAAGCACTTAAAACGGCCTTTACTTATATCCAACAACAAAATAGCTATGGAACGGTTGTAACGGCAGATGCAGATGGACAGCATAAGATTTGGGATATTTTCCGTACGGCTAACAAAGCTTCTGAAAATCCTAATAAGCTAATCTTGGGTGTGCGGGCCTTCACAGGTAAAGTACCCCTTCGTAGCCGTTTCGGAAATAGCTTAACAAAAGCACTTTTTAAGATTCAAACTGGGGTAGAAGTAGCAGATACTCAGACAGGACTTCGAGCTTTTACAACAAATCTTATTCCTTTTATGCTAAAGATCGAAGGACAACGTTATGAATATGAAATGAATATGCTACTTGAAGCTACTAAAGAATATCAAATTTTAGAAGTTCCTATTGAAACTGTTTATATCAATGATAATGAGGGTTCACACTTCCGTCCAATCAGAGATGGATTAATGATTTATAAAAATATTTTTAAATTTGCCTTGTCATCTCTCAGTAGTTTTGTTGTAGACTACCTTGTTTACGCTATTGCAATCTTGTTTTTACCAACAGCGCCAACAAGTTTCCGAATTTTCCTAGCTAACGGACTAGCTCGTGTGACAAGCTCTGTTTTTAACTACTCTACAAATAAAAAACTAGTCTTTAAAAACGACGATAGTCTTGTGAAAACAGGGATGGGGTACTTTGGTCTAGCAGTCGGTCTCTTTGTCTTAGACACGCTACTAATTCGTCTCTTCTATACAGTCTTTGGTATCAACCTTCTGATTGCCAAAGTTATCGTCGGCATCCTTCTCTTCGCTGTCTCTTGGACAGTGCAAAAGAAATTGATTTTTAAGGAAAGGACATCAACTGTATTATGAAATTTTTAAAGAAACCATATGCTTATGCCTCGGTTCTCGGTTTACTCTTGACAGGATCCTTTAGTTACTCAATGTTGAAAACTTTTGTACTCGCTGAGACTATTTCGACAGTAGCAACAACTAATACAAGTTCCAACACAGCCCAAGCTAGCCAAGCAGCTAAGACAGCAACAATAACTAACTCAAGTTATAAGGACGATAATATCTCTATCAATTTGACTGAAACGACGGTTAATCATACCCAAGTGTATGTTGCAGATGTTACAGTAAGTTCATCAGAATATCTAAAAACAGCATTTGCTCAAAACTCATTTGGAACAAACGTAACAGCTAAAACATCTGTAACTGCAGCAGATAATGATGCGATTCTAGCAGTTAACGGCGACTATTACGGTGCTAACTCTTCGGGTTATGTTATCCGTAATGGAGTTGTCTATCGTGATACTGTCCGTGAAATTCTAATAATGGTGATTTAGCCATTTATAAAGATGGTTCTTTCAAGATTATTTACGAGGATCAGATTTCAGCTGAGCAACTAGTCAAAGACGGAGTTATTAATCTCTTAGCTTTTGGTCCTGCCTTGGTCGAAAATGGTGAAATAGCAGTAGGAAAAAACCAAGAAGTTGGACAAGCTATGGCTTCGAATCCACGTACAGCTATTGGTATTATCGACGAAAACCACTACATTATTGTGGTTTCTGACGGACGTACTTCTGAAAGTGAAGGTCTCTCTTTGTACCAGCTAGCTGAGGTTATGAAATCCTATGGTGCAAAAACTGCCTACAATCTTGATGGTGGGGGATCCTCTACACTTTACTTCAACGGTCAGGTTATCAATAAACCAACGACTGGAGGAAACAAAATTTCAGAAAGGGCGGTGAGTGATATTGTCTACATCGGTTACTAACCTTGGCAAAAAACGTTTTAAGAAAACTGCCATCTCTTATACACTAATTACGATTTTCTTCTTTGCTTTCTCTAGAATTTATGAAACATTTAGTTTTGGAGAGACATCTGTTCATATGCACTATTTGTTTGCGATACCTCTTATTGGAGGAATTCTACTAGCAATCTTTCTCAAAGTTCTTCCACATTTCTCTCGTATCAGTCTAAATTTATGGAATTCAGCAGTAGCGATTATTACAGCAGGTACGCTTTTCCGAGGAATTGTCAATTTATCTGGTCGTTCAACTACTCTTGATGCCCCTTACTGGTATGTAGGTATTGCTTTTGCAGTACTAGCTATTCTCTCCATTTTTATACAAACTCATACTTCTGAAAAATACATAAAAGAGTTACTCAAACCAATCACGAAAGAAGTCTATGGTAGCATAAATAGTATTAAAAAAAGTAGTCGTTCAGATATTGTTCGACTGCTTTTTGTTGACTTTATTTCTAAAATATTTAACAATAGATTACAAGTTTCTATCTTCCCAAAAACGTTACTTTTATATTTAAAATAATAATGTATAATATAAATAGATATTATCGCCATTTAAAAAGATAATCTAGGAAAAAAATATATACAGAAAGATTGTATTTATTAGGGTTTAGAAATGAAAAAGATATGCTGATATGTACTGCTTTCTCTGTCGGTAGCAAGTATTTCGCAAAATCAACTAGTATTTGCTGATGAGATCTCAAAGCTAGCAAATAAAAGATGATCAAGTTACAACATCATTGTAGTAGATGGAACCATGAGAAAGCTAAAGAAAGAAAGCAAGCTCAAGGTCAAGAGCAGAACGGTAAGCAGAATCACAAACTCACTAGTCAAAAAAGCTCTGAGCAGGCAGAAAGAGAAAACAGAGCTTCCAAAAAGATAACTGAAAGCTCAACCAGAAGAAAAAGTACTGAAAGTCAACAAAAGAAGGATGGCAACAAGAAAACAGTCATTGGCTTTTTTACGAAAACAATCAACCTGTGATCAATTGGAAAGAAGATTGGTGGAGTCTGGTATCTATTTCAATCAAAATGGTATCATGCTTAGTAATACATCTTTGATGATTATATTTTGTTTAGCAAAAGTGGTGCACTAGTTGAGAATTCTTGGACTAAAAATTGGGTGACAAACTGGTTTTATGCTATCTGAAGATGGGTAAAATAGTTACGAAATAAATGGAAGAAGATTTCTGGATGTTTGGTATTATTTTCAATCAAAGATGGGATCATGCTGAATAACACCATTTACAAATGACTATTTATTGAATACTAGTGGTGCTTTTAGTCGAAAATGGTCATGGGTTAAAAACTTTGTGATAACTGGTATTTATGCTAATCAAGAAGGTAAAATTTACTCGATATAAATGGGGAAAAATTAAAGAGTGTCTGGTATCACTTTTGATACTGATGGCATCATGGAAAGTAGTATCTGGAAAAGAAATACTATCTAAAAAAGATAGTGGTGCTATGGCACAAAGCTGAATGGGTCTTTTGATCAGACAGTACAATAGCTGGTTTCTACTATAAAACCAGATGGGACTATACGCTGAAAATGATGGCAAGGGCCTACTATCTTAAATCAGGTGGCTATATGGCCAAAAATGAGTGGATTTTATGATAAACTCACTACAATGCTTGGTATTATTTGAAAGAAGATGGTGCTATATGCTAACTGGAACTCTTATAATATCAAAAGGTAAAGATTATAGTTTCGAGAAAGTAATGGAAAATGGATCTCTGATCCATCTACGTCACACTTACTATAAGGTGAAAACCAATAACGAGCCTATGTTTATAGTGCATCAGGTAGCTCGTCTGAGCTATATTAACCAAGGTAGTATCGTTGCTGTCACTGGCTCTAGGAGCTCAAAGGAGAGTAGACTACCCAGTTCAGAGTTTCATGGACTTTTCAGGCTTATATGAATAAAAGTGATCTAGCAGCTGTAAACTGCTAGCGATGAGTTTCATTCCTCATTATACTAGTGACGGTCGCTATGTATATCACGAGTTATCACCATATACTAGTATTCGAGTTGCACCTCATCATTCTTCAATGGCAGTTGGTAAAAATATTATTCAGCGGACGGAATTAACTTTGACAACTTCTCAAAGTAATAATCCTTTCCAATCTATAGAGACTTTAAGTAAACCAACCAATTATACTGCGGAAGAGTTAGATAAAGTATATTCTCTAATGAATATCAAACGGTAGTCGTCTAGCTAGGAAAGGAGCTGTCTTCAAAGGAAGCTGAGAAGACGTTATCAAATTAATGCCCTATATTTAATGGCTCATAGTGCTCTAGAAAGTTCATGGGGACGTAGTCAGATTGCAAAGGATAAGAATAATTTCTTTGGTATTGCAGCCTATGATTCAACGCCATACCATTCAGCTAAAAAGCTTTTGACAATGTCGACAAAAGGAATTTTGGGTGCTGCAAAATGGATTCGAGAGAAATTACCTATGATGAAGGTAGAACTCACCTTGGAAATAAATCATCAGGATATGAACGTTCTTTACGCTTCTGATCCATATTGGGGTGAAAAAGATTGCTAGCATCATGATGACCATCAACAGTAGACTAGGCGATAAAAGACTAAAATATTTCTAAAATCGATAACTAAACTGATTAAGTTATCGGTTTTTATACGTATTCTAGTTAAGTTATTTATTTAAAATGTATAAAGTGAAATGCAAAAAGGATTTACCTTTTAAAGTAAATCCCTTTTTCTGTTTTATGAACTTAAATGATCTAAAAACTAGACCACTCTTTAATCTTTGTTCATTAAACTAATTATTTTTAGTTTTACGAGTGATCTTGCTAAAGAACTACAATAGATGAAACTAGGATGATAGTGAACCAAGAATCTACCATAAGAGTCTCCTTTTCTTTCCCCAGTATCTGGAAGTCCCTGGTTTTTTCCTTCAGTTGTAGTTACTGTTGTTGCAGCAATGTCTGCAGCTAGTTGTCGTTAGTAGTCTTTCGTTCCTCAGTAGTCGTAGCTGAGTAGTCGTAGGTGCTTCAGTAGTAGTTATAGTAGTAGTCGTAGGCTGCTTCAGTTGTAGTTGTTACTTGAGTAGTCTTAGGCGCTTCAGTTGTAGTTGTTACTGTGAGTAGTCGTAGGGCTGCTTCAGTAGTCGTTGCAGTAGTTGTAGTCTTGGTTTTTCAGTAGTAGTTACTGTAGTCGTAGTTGGTGCCTCAGTAGTTGTTATAGTAGTAGTCATAAGCGCTTCAGTAGTTGTTATAGTAGTAGTCGTAGGCGCTTCAGTAGTTGTTATAGTAGTAGTCGTAGGCACTTCAGTAGTTGTTGTTGAAGTAGTTGTAGGCTCTTCTGTTGTTGTAGAAGTAGTCGTTGTTGTAGTTGGCTCTTCAGTAGTTGTGGTTGAAGTAGTTGTAGGCTCTTCTGTTGTTGTAGAAGTAGTCGTTGTTGTAGTTGGCTCTTCTGTTGTTGTAGTTGTTGTGGTTGTCGTAGTAGTTGTTTCTTCTTTTGGATTTACGATTGTTTTAGTCGCTGAACGCTCAGCTCCAAAATCGTCAACGTTAACTTCTGTATCTGCAACTTTGATGACATAACCTGATGGTGCTTCAACTTCAGTGATGATATATTTGTCTTTTAACAGTTTGTTAACAGCAATATTACCATTATCATCTGATACAAACTCACCAATAACTTGATTGTTAGCTTGACGAACTACTTTAAACTTTAGCACCCTTAAGTGGTTGATTCGCCTCATCTACTTTATGGATATTGATTGAGTAAAACATAACCAAGACCAGCACCACCAGCAATTTTGAACTGCAGCAGCATTAGTTATGCTGTTACTTTCAATACCAACACCTTTAAGAGTTGCATCATTTTTTCAATAACTCACCATCAACAGGGTCATAATTTAAACGAACGTTTATAATGAAAATACGATATTGGTCCGCTTCAGTAATATCTCCCTAATTCGATAACGAAGGATTGGCCGTCTTCACTAACTGTAATCTTGTGTTGGTCTGTCACATCAACGCTGTTTGAGAATACCCATTCACCAGTTTCGAAAGAGAATTTACCTTTGATAACCTTAATGCTATCTTTTACGTAAGAAGCATTTGTAAATTGCAAGTGGTCCTCAATCGTTACACCTTTGATGTTTTGTTTTGTACGATTGACTGAAATAGTATATTGGACCTCTCTTGGGTCATTAGAGTTAACCCAACTAGTCTTTGTTAAAACTTTTGGATCTCCATCTCCGATACCTTTAAATGTAATCTTCCCAGCAGGTTTTGTTTCTTTGTTTATCGTAATCTCAATTGGAATTTCTCCTTGTTGGGGATGTTTTTTGAAATCGACACGAGAATAGAAGAAGAAAGACCCATTAGTATCTGAGTGTTTTTCAACATAATCCGTATAAGTTAAAGAAATGGACTTGTTATCCGCATTTACTTTAGCGTAAGCGATAATCTCATTTGTATTGATATCTTTAATTTCGAATGATTGTGAAGTAACCACCAAAGCGTCTGGTACAGTCATAACAGTAGTATCCCCTGCTTTGACATTTTTTCCAGTTAAATCAAAATTTGCATTGATACGGAATGTAGCCCATTGCCCTAAATCCCAAGTTAGATCTCCACCTTCATTATTTACAACTTTGACATCTGTAATAGCATCTACAAATTTTCCAGTTACTGAAACCTCAGGAGTTTCAGCAAAGATACTACTATAACCTAATGAAAGTAAAGAAGTTAGTAAGCACACCAAAAATGCAACTATTCTTATTTTTTTCTTATTCATATTTCTCCCTTTCTATTGAAGATAGAATAAACTAAACAGTTGATAAATATAGAATGATAAATCTAGTAGACAAACAACTTAAAAAAATATTTTTTTAGATAAGAAACTTTTCGCCTCCTTCTATTCTGTTAATAAAAAGCACCTTTTACGTTAATTATATCACATGTTGATATGTATGAAGTTTATATGTGTTTGATTGCTTTAAATATCATCAATTAAACTAAAAAGGACTCAGTCCTGTGCAATACAGAACTAAATCCTTTGTGTGAATTGTTGTCTAACTTTTTTGGGGTCAGTAATAAGAGTTAATCTTTTTCTATTTTTACGAACATAGACTACTACTAAAATAGTACTAACAAGAAGTAGAACTCCAATAACTTTAGTTAATGTACCAGTATGTTCACCAGTAGATGGCAGTGTATCTTTCTTATTATTGTGTTCAGAAAGGCTGTTATTTTCACCCGCTACAGAAACTTTATCAGTAGTTACAGGAGCTTCATCAGTAGTTACAGGAGCTTCATCAGTAGTTACGGGAACTTCATCAATAGTTACAGGAACTTCATGAGTAGTTACAGGAGCTTCATGAGTGAGTTACAGGAACTTCATCAATAGTTACAGGAACTTCATCAGTAGTTACAGGAACTTCATGAGTAGTTACAGGAGCTTCATGAGTAGTTACAGGAACTTCATGAGTAGTTACAGGAACTTCATGAGTAGTTACAGGAGCTTCATGAGTAGTTACAGGAGCTTCATGAGTAGTTACAGGAACTTCATCAGTAGTCACAGGAACTTCATCAGTAGTCACAGGAACTTCATCAGTAGTCACAGGAACTTCATCAGTAGTTACAGGAACTTCATCAGTAGTTACAGGAACTTCATCAGTAGTCACAGGAACTTCATCAGTAGTTACAGGAACTTCATCAGTAGTTACAGGAACTTCATCAGTAGTTACAGGAACTTCATGAGTAGTTACAGGAGCTTCATCAGTAGTTACAGGAACTTCTGTGTGTTGTAGAAGTAGTCGTTGTTGGCTCTTCTGTTGTAGTAGTTGTAGAAGTAGTCGTTGTGTTGGCTCTTCTGTTGTAGTAGTTGTAGAAGTAGTTGTCGTTGGCTCTTCTGTTGTTGTAGTTGTAGAAGTAGTCGTAGTTGGCTCTTCTGTTGTTGTAGTTGTAGAAGTAGTCGTAGTAGGCTCTTCTGTTGTTGTAGTTGTAGAAGTAGTCGTAGTAGGCTCTTTTGTTGTTGTAGTTGTAGAAGTAGTCGTAGTAGGCTCTTCAGTTGTAGTTGTAGAAGTAGTCGTAGTAGGCTCTTCTGTTGTTGTAGTTGTAGAAGTAGTCGTAGTAGGCTCTTTTGTTGTAGTAGTTGTAGAAGTAGTCTTAGTTGGCTCTTTTGTTGTTGTAGTAGTAGTCGTAGTTGACTCTTCTGTTGTTGTTTCTTCAGGCTGCCAAACACGTACGTAATCTACAAGCATATCAGAACGCGAACCGTCTCGATAACTATCAATATGTTTAGTAGCATCGGTGAAGTCACGTGGACTATTTTTTCCATCTTTAAGAAACGATCCTCCAACAATATGAGTAAATCGAAGAGCCATAGTGTTATCTGGGTCTACAAAAGGAGTTTTCACATTCAGTTTATTATAATCAACTGTGTGAACTGGTTTACCGACATAAAAAAAAGTCATTTTATTACTTTGTTTTAGGACGCCATATGTATGAAAATCAGTTTGTGTGTCACCATTATTAGGGATACGTTTTGCGTTCTGTTGACTATAATCAGCACCAACTTTAAACGGTGAATGAACATTAGCTTGTAAGTAATTCGGATCATATCCTTTAGATTCTAGGATATCAATTTCACCACTAGCAGGCCAATCTGGATACTTTGTACCAAACATCCAGAATGCTGACCAGGAAGACTCACTCATAGGCAATTTGACACGAGCTTCAGCATAATAATCACCCTTAAACGCTACCTTAACATTGCCATTAGAATCCACGGTTTGGATTGCGCCAGATGTGAATGGAGCAGGATATTCTTCTATAACCTTACCATCTTTATCTTTTCTCGTGTTTGTTCGAGGAACTGTTTCCATTTGTTTGGTTTCTGAATTCCATTTTTCGCGCGTTGGTGAGTAACGAGCTGTAAGATGCAAGACACCATCAGACACTGAAACATTTTCTGGTTTATCAGTAAAATGCATTTGAGTTTTTGCTCTAGTATCGAAAGCCGAATACAGATAACCCCATTTTGTTTGGTCCAATTCATTTCCAATAAACTCATCATTCCATAACACGTTATAATTAGTAGGTACACCTTCAGGCAATGTATACTTAGGTGCTTCACTACCTGTACCAGACTCAGCGTAGGCCGTATTCATTGAAAGAAAATATGCTGCTACCCAATACAGTCGATGCACCAAGAATGATTAGACAAGATCTAAGCATTTTGATGCTTATTACTAATATTTTTTTCATAATTATCCTCCTATATTTTTAAAATTGTCAAAATGGAATTTTCAATTAAGTTTTTTTATTACACAAGTTAAGTGAATCTTGATATTCTGTAAAAACATTTAAAAACTGTTATTACATGCAATTATAAAGTAAAAACTTATCCTATGAGTTTCACCTAAGAGAAATCCTTAAACTGTATTTCTACCATAAATAAAGATTATTTTCAATTAATTTCGAGGTTAGAAATCAATATAAAATAACAAAATTTAGAAAAGATAGTTTGATTTTTCGAACAAATCTGTATCATACATACAGTAAAGTCATTAAATGGTATATGATTAATAACAGAGTACTATGTTTTTTAATACATCATCGGGAATGTTATTACTAAGATTAAAGCTATAAAATGATATATAAAAGTCAGATTTTAAAAATTAATTCAAAAAGTCCCTACTCTATGGTGTAAAAGTAAGGACTTTTAAGAAAAGAAACTAGAGTGATGAATCTTTAGCTACATAAGAATTAGTCTTTTTGACTTTTTTTATAGTAACTAGTACCGAGAACAACTGAAGCAAGAGCTAATAATCCAGTAATAGTAGTTAATTTACCACTTTGTTCACCTGTTTCTGGCAAAGCTGGATTGTTATTATCATTTTCCGATGGAACCTTAACCTCTGTAGGAGTTTTTTCAGTAGTTACAGGAACTTGAACAGTAGTTACAGGAACTTGAACAGTAGTTACAGGAACTTGAACAGTAGTTACAGGAACTTGAACAGTAGTTACAGGAACTTCAACAATTGTTACAGGAACTTCATCAGTAGTTGCGGGCGCTACTTCAGTAGTTACAGGAACTTCATCAGTAGTTACAGGAACTTCTGTTGTTGTAGTTGTTGTTGGACCATCATTAGGAACGTATGGTGTCGGTGGTGTTGTTGGTTCTGGAGTTGTTGTTGTTTCTGGTACAACTGGCTCTTCTGTTGTAGTTGTTGTAGAAGTAGTCGTAGTTGGCTCTTCTGTTGTTGTAGTTGTAGAAGTAGTCGTAGTTGGCTCTTCTGTTGTAGTTGTTGTAGAAGTAGTCGTAGTTGGCTCTTCAGTTGTAGTTGTTGTAGAAGTAGTCGTAGTTGGCTCTTCTGTTGTTGTAGTTGTAGAAGTAGTCGTAGTTGGCTCTTCAGTTGTAGTTGTTGTAGAAGTAGTCGTAGTTGGCTCTTCAGTTGTAGTTGTTGTAGAAGTAGTCGTAGTTGGCTCTTCTGTTGTAGTTGTTGTAGAAGTAGTCGTAGTTGGCTCTTCAGTTGTAGTTGTTGTAGAAGTAGTCGTAGTTGGCTCTTCAGTTGTAGTTGTTGTAGAAGTAGTCGTAGTTGGCTCTTCTGTTGTTGTAGTTGTAGTTGTTACTTCTGGGCCTTCTTGCCAGACACGAACATAGTCAACTAGCATATCTGAGCGAGAACCATCGCGGTAACTATCGATATGTTGAGTTGCATCAGTATAGTCACGGCCACCAGACGTTCCGTCTTTTAGGAATGAACCTCCAACCATATGACTTAAACGTAAAGCCATAGCATTGTCTGGATCAAGAAATGGATTTGGGTCTTTGATGTCTTTTAATGGAACAGTTTTATTAACCTTTCCATCATAGAAGAAGGTAATGCTATCCTTAGTCTTTAAGACTCCGTATGTGTGAAAGTCGGTCTGCGTGTCTCCATTATTAGAAATCTGACGTTGTGTTTGTTTGCTATGGGTAAGATCCTTTTCTGATCTAGGTGTATGAGTATTGGCTTGTAGAAAGCTTGGATCATATCCTTTTGATTCAAAGACGTCGATTTCACCATTACCAGGCCATTGCTTGCCATTAGTACCAGTTAACCAGAAAGAGGACCAAGACGATTCACTCATTGGTAACTTGATACGAGCTTCAGCATAGAAATCACCCTTAAACGAAGCTTTGACAACACCTTTGTCGGTGAATGTATTAAGTGCACCGGATGTAAATGGTGCGGAATAAGTAATGATATTTCCATTCTTGTCTTTTCTAGTATTTGTACGCGGAACTGTTTCCATTTGTTTAGTAGCTGAGTTCCAACGTTCCCGTGTCGGTGAGTAGCGCGCTGTTAAATGTAAAACTCCATCAGAAACTGAAACGTTTTCCGGTTTATCAGTATTGTGCATTTGAGTTTCTGCAGCAGTGTCAAAACCTGAATAGGCAAAGGCCCATTTTGTTTGATCAACCTTATTCCCGTTAAACTCATCTCTCCAAACAATATTAAAGTTATTAGGTACCCCTTCTGGTGGCAATAATTCACTAGTGCCAGATTCAGCATAAACTGTGTTTAATGGGGATAAAAAATTGCTACATAGAACTGTAGTTGCCCCTAAAATGCTTAATCCTGCACCAAAGACTTTGTGCTTATTGCGAACTTTTCGCATAATCTCTCTCCTCTGTTAACTTTTATTTTTAAGAATCTTATCTAACTATGCAATAAAACTACATGAAAATAAGTACCTTAAAATATTTTTATAGGATACATCTATAGGTGAATATAACTATATCATGTACTATTCTTTAATTGTGGATTTTTAAAAACTATATGTTGAAAAAAAGTACTCCTCTTTCTCAGTCTATAATTAAAAAGTAATATCCATCAATTAATTGTATCATAATTAATCAATTTTTCAATTAATAATTTGAAAAATTAAAACAAATATAAAAAAGTTTCATTATTTTTTAAAATTATATTTTATGTGTATGTAAAAACAATATGGTTCAAATTATAGCTAATAATATTACAAAAATTTATTTGTTTATGTTAGAGATAAATTTTAATATATAGTTATTATCCCAGAACTATTTAAAAAGATTTTTGATTCAAATTTATAATAAACTAAGTCATGTTTATACAGGTGTGATATACTAAACTATATAGAAAAAAATATTACATATTTCAATAAAGTTAGTAAAGGAAAATTGCTAAATTGTATTACAAATTTTTACTCTTCGATTTAGACCATACATTACTTGATTTTGATAGTGCAGAGGATATAGCCTTAACGCAACTTTTAAAAGAAGAAGGAGTAGTGGATATCAGAGCATATAAAGATTATTATGTACCCTATGAATAAGACTCTCTGGAAGAATTTAGAACAGAAGAAGATTACAAAACAGGAATTAGTTAATACACGATTTTCAAAAATTATTCGCTCATTTTTGGAATTGAAAAGGATGGTAAATACTTAGCCGAACGTTATCAGTTGTTCTTATCAAAACAAGGTCAAATTTTTCCTGGGGTTGAAAATCTATTAAAAACTTTGACTAATGATGGCTATGAACTCTATGCTGCGACAAATGGAATAACCTATATCCAGACAGGTCGTATAGATCATTCTAGTATTGCACCATTTTTCAAGGAGATCT
>BNJS01002239.1_pt1 | contig 39907 bp, 40 predicted proteins | sample 8540461 | NCBI WGS metagenome assembly BNJS01 (sample SAMD00202454, study PRJDB9452) | human saliva metagenome | isolation source: human saliva | place: Japan
CCCGCGACCTTCAGGTCCATGCCGTCACCGTCGAGGGTGACCGCCCTCCGGTGTCTTCGCGCGCGAGCGCGACCGGATCAGCCTCTGACGGCCACCTACCCTCCTTCCTCACGGCGCCTCCAGGCGGGGACAGCACGCTGCGCAGGCGCGCGGAGCAGGAGCGCCCACAAGAGGCCGAGACGAACGGGACGGATCCCCGCCAATACGGGCACTGGTGCGGACGCACGACGCGCTCACGGCGCTCGCCGCCCTGGGACGATGCGGCCCACGGGCATGGTGACGCTGCGTCCTGCGCACGCGAGTCCGCTCGGCCGGTGACCTCCAGCTCACCACCCTGGCGGCCGCGCTTGCCGAGGTGGGCGATCGCCGAGTCCCCTGCGCTGTGCTGCGGGCCTGCGCCGTCGTCGACCGGCTCGAAGCCTTGGCGCCTTGATATCTAACGTGCTGTCATTTCCGCATCCGGCGCCGCCTGGGACCGGCACAATGCGGGTATGCAGGTCACGTCCAGACTCACAGAACCCGCCCGACGACACCAGTCAGGAAATCGAAGCAGATGGAGGGGGAAGCGGAGTGGAGCCGGGTGAGAGTCCGCCGGTCACGGTTCCACCGGTGATCCCCCTGCCTGAGGATCGCGCTGCGACGCTCGACGAGCTGTGCCGCTCCCTGGACGGATCTGATGAGCGCGTCAGCAGGAGCATCGCCCGCAGCCGCCTGGAGAAAGGTCTGCCGTGGGACACCGACCCACGCCTCGTCGCCGACGCGCTGGCTCGGGCGGGGCACCTGCCTGAAGTGGTACGCACGATCACCTGGGACTGGGCCCCTGTGGACCTGTGAGTCCGAGGTCAGCTGGCCGTGGATGGCCCAGGAGCTGGCAAGGGCCCGCGACCTGCTGGAGGATTCCACGTCAGCGACGCGAGTGCTGCGCGCGCTCGCCCACTTCCCGACCGTCCCCCGGAGTATGGTGCCGGCCCTGGCGCAGGTCGCCGTGGGGCGCTCCGAGGTCAACCGGAGCTGGCTCAGAAGCTTCTGCAGGTTTTCCCCGAGGTCAGGGACCTGGCGCTCGACGCGGTGATGAGCCCGGTCGCGCACGTGCGCCGAGTGGGGGCGGCCTGGTTGGCCGGTCTGACGATCCCCGACGGCGTCGTCCGGCTGCGTGCCGCCCGTGCCCGGGAGGAGGACCGTCTGGCTCGGGCCAACCTGCTGCGCACCTTGCAGGTATACGGGGATGACGTCACCGACCTCGTCACCGCAGAGGCCCTGACGCCTCCCAGGCGGCGACTGAAACGCCCTCCGGTGGCCCTGGACTGGTTCCCCTTCGAGGCCCTGCCCGAGGTGAGGCTCGCTGACGGGACGCCGCTCGACCCGGACATCGTGCGGAACTGGGTGCTCGAGGCCTACAGACTCAAGACCCCCGACGGGGCCGGCACCATCGAGCTCTACCTGAGCCTGCTCGACGCGGAGGACGCCCGTGAGCTCGCGCCTCGCCGTCGAGTGCTGGGTCGCCCACAACCGCGAGGCCGTCAAGGGGGAGAGCCTGAGGAACAAGGGGCTGCTCGCCTTCGCCGTCGGGATGGAGGGTGAGCGTCTCTCCGCCGCTGCCAGGAGCGCCCTGAGCCGCCACCCCACATGGCGCGCCGAGTCCGAGACCGTGCTGACCGCCGTCGCCGCGAACCCGTCCGCCGAGGCCCTGCAGGTCATCGTCTCGGCTGCGACCCAGCACCGCTTGCCGCGGGTGCGCGGCTTCGCCGACCTGCTCACTCGGGCTGTGGCCGCAGAGCGGGGCTGGAGTGAGGCCGAGCTCGGTGACCGCAGTATCCCCACGGCCGGTTTCGGGCCTGACGGGCTGCTGCACCTGTCCTACGGCGAGCGCGAGTTCCTCGGCCGTCTGACCCCGGAGCTGACCATCGCCCTGACGGACGCCGACGGACGCCCTGCGCAAGAGCCTGCCCACCGCCCGCAAGAGCGAGGACGGCGAGCTCGTGGCGCAGACCAGACGCCGTCTGACCTCGCACGCAAGGAGGTCGCTGCTGTGCTCAGGGTCCAGGGGCGGCGTCTCTATGAGGCCATGTGTGTCGGGCGCTCCTGGCCGGTTCCGCAGTGGCGGGAGCTGCTCGCCGACCACCCTCTGGCCCGGCACCTGGCGGCTCGTCTGGTCTGGATGGCCCGTCGCCAGGACAAGGGCGTGGGTGCCCATGAGCCGGAAGCCGGCGGCCAGGAGCCCCGGACCTGGACCTTCCGCCCCACTGAGGACGGCGAGCTTCTGGCGCCGACGACGTTGTCCTGGAGCTGCCCCCGGATGCTGCGGTCACACTGGCTCACGGGATGCTGCTGCCGGAGGCGGAGGTGGCCGACTGGCAGGAGCACCTGACCGACTACGAGATCACCCTGCTCTTCGACCAGTTCTCGGCTAGTGCGCCGCAGGTGGAACCGGGGCAGTGGGGCATCGACGACGGGGCGGGCAGGCGGGTCGTCGTCCGCGACCTGCGCAAACGGGCCAAGGCCCGCGGCCATGAGCCCGACTCCACCATCTACTGGTACACCACGTTCCTCAAGGACTTCCCCGCAGCCGGCCCGTGCAGCGTCAATCGACTTCAGTGGGGCGGACGTGTGGAGCGGACCAGGTGGTGACCACTGGTCCCCTGAGCCTGGTCTCAGGCCGTCGGGCCATGCCCTTGAGCAGGTGCCGCCTGCGCTCTCGCCGAGTGCTACGCCGACTACCGCGCTCATCGTCGACCCTCCAGACCGAGCGTCCGGAGGGGAAGGGGTGTCCTGCCCGACGAGGAGCCGCGGCCTCGAGTCCGAGTGCGAGCTCGAGGCCGTTCGGCTCGATGGGCCCCGCGGTCAGGCGGGAGGTCAGGTGACTGGGACTTGAGCGGAGGCGACGGTCGCCTGGGCCAGGACCCGGTCGCCGTCGTCCCCGCCGTAGATGACCAGGCTCTGACCGGCGGCCACGCCACGCAGGGGCGTGCCCAGCTCGGCGTGCAGGAGTCCCCGCTCCGCATCGATGCGGACCCTCGCGGGGACCGGGCGGCCGTGGGCGCGAACCTGGACGCCGGCCTCCTGCCAGCCGACGGCGGGGAGCCGCCAGAATCGGAGATGTCGGCCGCCGGGTGCTGGTGAGCGGCTCGGGATCGGCGAGTAGTACGAGCCCGTTGCCGTCGACCGTGGTGCGGCTGAGCAGCTCCTCGGGGCCGACGACGACCTCGTTGGTGGCCGGGCGTGTCTCGATGACATAGCGGGGGCGGCCGTCCTCGGCCGGGCGAGACAGGCCCAGGCCCTTGCGCTGGCCGACGGTGAAGCCGAAATAGCCCTGGTGGGTGCCCAGGACCTCGCCGTCGGGGGAGACCATGGCACCCTGACTGGCGCCGAGCGAGCGGGTCAGGAAACCGCGGGTGTCGCCGTCGGCCACGAAGCAGATGTCGTAGGAGTCCGGCTTGGAGGCCACCGGCAGTCCCGGGACTCGGCCTCGGCGCGCACCTGCGCCTTGGAAGGGGCGTCCCCCAAGGGGAAGAGGGCCCGAGCCAGGCCCTCGCGGCCGGAGACCGCCAGGACGTAGGACTGGTCCTTGGCGGCATCGACGGCGCGGCGCAGGGTGAGGCCCTCGGTATCCCTGGGCGGCCGGAGGCGCGCGCCGCTCAGGCGCGCGTAGTGGCCGGTGGCGACGGCGTCGAAGCCCAGGGCCAGGGCCCGCTCGAGGAGGGCGTCGAACTTGACGCGCTCGTTGCAGCGCACGCAGGGGTTGGGGGTGCGCCCGGCGCGGTACTCGTCGAGGAAGTCGGCCACGACGCGCTCCTCGAACTCCTCGGACAGGTCCCACACGTAGAAGGGGATGCCCAGGATCTGGGCGGCCCAGCGGGCGTCGGCGGAGTCCTCGATGGAGCAGCAGCCGCGTGAGCCCGAACGGGTCTGGGCCCGGTTGCGGGTCAGAGCCATGTGGACGCCTACGACCTCATGGCCGGCGTCGACGGCGCGGGCTGCGGCCACGGCGGAGTCGACTCCGCCGGACAGGGCGGCCAGGACGCGCACGGGGGTCTCCTTCAGGCAGGCGGGTAGATGTTGCAACGGCCGTGGCAGGCTACCGCAGGTTGACGCTGGTGGGGAGTTGGGAACAGTGAGGTAGTTGCCGCTGGGATATATTGATCCCAGATGAAGGAGCCCGATGACTGACGAGTACGCCATTGACGCCCCCAGCTTCGCCCGGACCCTGCGCGATCAGCGCCGCACGCGGATGAAAGGCGGGCTGTACCACCTCAACCAGGTGCTCATGGCGTACAACTCCAACCGTATCGAGGGCAGCCGGCTCGATGAGGAGCAGACCCGGTTCATCTATGAGACCCGCACCATCACGGGAGAGAACGTCGCCGTTGACGACGTCGTGGAGGCGGTCAACTCCTTCGAGCTGTTCGATGAGATGATCGACCGCCTCGGTGAGCCGATCACCGCTGAGACGATGAAGGACTACCACCGAGTTCTCAAACAGGGGACCGCCGATGCGCGGCGGCCTTCGTTCGCCGTCGGGGACTACAAGCGCGTTCCCAACGTGGTGGGTGGGCGCGAGACTGTGGCACCCGAGCACGTCGCGCTCGCCATCGACGATCTCGTTGCACGCACTCCGGCGAGCATGACCTTTGACGACATCGCCGACTTTCACTACCGCTTTGAGGTCATCCACCCCTTCCAGGACGGCAACGGTCGGGTGGGGCGGATCCTCATGTTCCAGCAGTGCCTGGAGAACGGCATCATGCCGTTCATCGTGCTCGACTCGACCAAGGCCTTCTACTACCGGGGTCTGAGCGAGTACGAGCGGGAGCCGAGGTTCCTGCGAGAGACCTTCAGGTCCCTCCAGGACGACTACTACGCGCGCTTCGCCAGGTTCGTTGAGATCGTCGCCGGTGAGGAATGAACGAGCGGTCCTCGAACCCGTGAGGGGCGCTCCCTGTGACGCGTTTGATGCTGATCCTGGTGGTGTCCTGGAGGTAGCGGGCTAGGGCTAGGGAGGCCATGACCACGGTCAGGTGGGCCCAGGTGGCGTCATGGGTGTGGTGGAAGATGGGGCGGGCCCTCAGGTCGTGCTTGCTCATCGGCGAAGGACTGACCGGGCGTGCCACAGCTCGTGGTAGGAGGAGATGACATCGCCGGCGCCCATCAGGCGGGACGGGATGTTGGTGACGTAGCCCTTGAGCCCCACCAGGGAACGGGCTCTGGCGATGGAGGCCTCATCAAGGTGACCCTGTTCGCCTTGATGGACGGTGACAGAACGCGTGCCCTTGGGACGCTTCTGGCCGGCGACGGATGGCCCGGGCGCGATTGGCCTGAGCTGTGAGGGTCTGGTTGTCCCGGGCCGCTCGCTTCCTGGAGTAGACCCAGATGGCCCGCCATGAGCCCGGGTGGGTGTGCGGGTCCCACACCGGCTCTGCCTTGCGGCTCTTGTCCCGCTCACTCCGCGAGCCTCTTTTGGGGGTGATGGTGTCGATGACCTGGCCGTCGGCGGGGGCGTCCCCGTGCCAGTGTAAGTGCGCCTCCAGATCCCCCGAGGGCCCGGGTGGTGCGGGCCCCAGGCGATGAACCGCAGCCGGGCGTCGTCCAGGGCCGTCAGGTTGGCCGCCGAGAGCATGCCGGCGCCCGGCGACCACCACGAGCTCGGCGATGCCGTGGGCGGCCTGGAAGGCCTCCACGATGGGAACGATCGTGGTGGTCTCAGCCTTGTTGGCCTCCCAGCAGCCGACCTGGAGAGGAAAACCGGCCCGGTCAACCGGCAGATCATCCTCACGCTCGGCCTCGAAGTAGAGGGTGGTGACGTCGTACAGGCACAGGGCCAGACCCCCACTGGCGGTGACGTGCTCGAACAAGGCGTTTGAGAGGCTCTCGCGGTAGCCCCGCTGCCCGCAGCGCCCCAGGGAGCGGAACAGGGTCCGCACGGTGACCGACTCCAGGCCCAGATCACCCAGGACACGGGGGACCTGGGCCTTGGAGGACGGCTCGACCAGACGCGCCAGAACCATCTGCTCAAACGCCCGATCACCCCCAGTGGCGTCACCCAGCCCCAGACGCTGGTAGGCGCTGTGCAGGACCTCCCACAACAACCTGGAGTGCTTGGACTCCACCGTGGTAGTAGCCAGGCCGGTGCGTCCCGTTGCCGGCTCCAGGGACTCCAGGTCCAGCAGCCCCTGGCCCTGCCAGGCGGCGATCTTCTGCCGTCCGACCTCCAGCAGGGCCGCCAGCTCGATCTTGTTATGGGCTGAGCCCAGGTGCTCCACAATCCGGCGCACGCTGTCCTCCTTGACCGCGATCTGTACCGCCGTGGCCCCCGAGGAGGTCCTGACCTTGCGTAGAAACGGGCTCATACCACCGCTCCATCATGAGCCAGGCACAAAACTGAAATACGTAATTGGTGTTTGCGCAATGTTCTGATATGCTATAAAAGGAGGCTTATTCATAGGGTGTAGGTGAATATGAGTCCGAGGACTGCGGTGATGGTTTCCGGGAAGGTTTCCGGTGGTCTTCTGTAGCCGGTGTGCAGGACTCTCCAGGTCTTGATGTTGGCGATGACTCGTTCGATCTTGTAGCGGATCTGGTTGACGGCCCGGTTGTAGGCCTTGTCGTCTGGGTGGAGGGGAAGTTTTGCGGGTTTTCTTTTCGGGGTGATCATGCCCAGTCCGATGTACCCTTGTCGCCAATATGCCTGGGTGGTGACGCCCCGTCGGGCAGGTCGGTGGCGGGGACGTCGAGCAGGCCGCTGCGGCGCAGGGCCTGAGCGTCGTGTGTGCATCCGTCCTGGGGGTTGGATACCCAGGCCAGGGTTCCTGACAGGGTGCAGGCCACCTGGACGTTCAGCCCCGTGGTCTTGTGCTTACCGGAGTACAGCTCGGAGTGGTCCTTCCAGGACCAGCACTGAAGCAGGGTGCCGTCGATGATCAGCTGGGCCGTGGGGTCCAGGTCCTCCACCGTTGGAACACTGCCGTTCAGGCATGCGGCAATCAGGGGCGTGCAGGTGCTGATGACGCGGGAGACGGTGGCCTGGGAGACGCCGTAGAGCTCGGCGAGCAGCTCCTGGGGCAGGTTGTGCCGCAGGTAGGTCAGGGTCGAGGCGCACGCACAGGAACGGCCCCCAGCACCCTCGCCCCGAACACAGGCAGATCGGGGTTCTCGGCGAAAATGGCCTCGCACAGGCCCATAACCTCACACCGAGGATTCTCGTGCTACTATTCGTCATGGCGGTTTGCTTCTTGGCTGGATTGGCTTTAGCACCAAAGATCTCTCAAGAGCAAGCCGCCACCCTGCTTAGCGACACGCTATTACCAACAAAACACCCTAAACACCCCTATGAATAAGCCTCAAGGTGTAGTTAAGTGAAATCTCGAAAACGACACTACAAAGGGAGAGAACGTGCGCCACCTTTTTATTACACGTGGAATTCCTGGGTCTGGCAAAAGTGCCTTTTTGCAATCTGCTGGACTTGACCCATATACACTATCTCCTGACGCTCTGCGCCTAGCATATAGTGGCCCGGTGATGAATGACGCAGGACGTATCGTTATGCCATATCGGGATGATCGGCGGGTGTGGCAACAACTTCATGAGTTGCTTGATATGCGGATGGCTCGTGGTGAGTTCATTGTGGTTGATGCAACACATACAACGAGCTCGTACTTTCAGCAGTATGCTCGGCTTGCGCGGAAGCATCGCTACAAGCTGTACGTTATAGATTTTGCGGATGTGCCTCTCAGAGTCTGTCTGGAGCGTAATCGTCGGCGTGCACTACATAAGGTAGTCGATGATGCAGTTCTCGAGAAGATGCACGCTCGCCTCTCCACGTGTGCCATACCAAAACGATACACTGTCATACAGCCAGCGGAAGTAAAAGAGCTTATCGCGTCATATCAGCAACCGATTAATTTGAGTCAGTATGAGCACATTCATCACATTGGTGATATCCAAGGATGCTATACGCCACTGCGTGAATATTTTGAGCAGCACCCCTATGTCGAGCACGATTATTATATCTTTACAGGTGATCTGCTCGATCGTGGCACAGAGAATGCAGAAGTATTGCAGTATGTGTGCGATAATTTTGTCGACAGGCCGAATGTGAAGTTTATTGAGGGTAACCATGATGGCTATATTTGGCAGTGGCTTAATCACCAACCTATAAGAGCGCGAGAGTTTAATGGCCGAACTCGAGCGCAGTTAGAGCGTGCCAATATAGACAAGCGTGTTGTCAGTCGATTGATGAACTCCATGCAAGATTTTCTCTACTACACATGGAATGATAAACAAGTATTTGTGAGTCATGCGGGAATGAGTAATCTACCGGAGAGTCCTTTGCTGCTTGCCAGCCAGCAGTATATTCGTGGTGTGGGGCGCTATGAGCAGGTTGGTGCTATTGACGATGCTTTTGTTGCCCATACCCCTGATAATGTCTATCAAGTGCATGGCCATCGCAACGCTCAGAATTATCCAGTGCAGTATAATCAGCGGTGCTTTAATCTCGAGGGCAAAGTGGAGTTTGGTGGCACGCTACGGGTTGCTCAGCTTGCCGAGGAGGGCTGGTCGGTCGTTGAGGTAAGCAACCAGTCGGCTGAAGGTATTCTCCACCCGGAAAACGCAGCGCTCATCCATGGTTTGCGTGCCAATAAACTGATTGGTGAACGGTCACTGCCGGGCAATATTAGCTCATTTCACTTTAAACCAAAGGTGTTTTATGACAAAAAATGGACAGCGCAAACAGTGCGAGCTCGTGGACTATTCATGAATACACTGACGAACGAGATAGTAATTCGCGCCTATGACAAATTCTTCAATATTGGTGGGTGGGGTCTGGTGGTGGATGCACCGCTCGTGGGAGGGTGTTTTGTGTCTGGGACTGGGGTTGGTCAGGATGGCGTCGTGATGCGGTGGCGCGTGTGGTGGCTGGTGAGTCGGCTTCGGCGGTGGGCGGGTTCTGGGGTACCGGCGTGGGACGGTGAGCCGGTGGTGCCAGGCGGCGGGGGTGGAGCTGGTGCGCGGCCCAAGGGCGGCACGCCTCGAGGCTGACCAGGCCAGACGCGCCAAGGTCGTCCAGGCCGTCCTGGCTGAGCGTCCCTGACCCGGGCGGGAGCCGAGGCCGGGTGACCCGGGATACCGCCAGGCGGTACTGGCACGATCAGGCCGTGGAGGACGAGCAACAGCATCAGGACGCTCATCAAGACGCTCGTCGGGGCGGCGGGGGCGTGAGGACTGGTCGGCGTCGGCCTGCGCCGGGCGGGTCGGGCGCGGGCAGCGCGTCAGCGACGCCGAGCGGGTCCTGATCTGCTCAGGGTCGGGCCCGCGGGGAGTCGGCCAGGGCCATCGCCCGCTTTCTGGGACGGTGCCGTCAGACCGTCTGGCGGGAGATCGCCCGCAACACCGGGACCCGGACGGGGTCTACTGGCCCAGGGAGCCTCGGCGGCGGCCCAGGAGCGCCTGGCCCGCCCCAAGACCAGAGGCTGGACGCCGATCGAGTCCTGCGTGCCGAGGTGGTGGCCCTGCTCGAGGACGGGGCCAGCCCCCTGCCAGATCAGCGCGCGCCCGCGCTGGGCCCACCCGACAATGAGTCCATGCGCATATCCCATGAACAGATCTCACCAGGCCCTCTACGTCCAGGGCGCTGGAGCCGCGCCAGCAGCTGTGGGTGACAGGCCCTGCGCTCGGACGCACCCGGCGCCTGCCCCGCTCACCGCTGGCCGGCCTGCCCTGCAGATCCAGGCGTCCCTGGATCGAGGGGGCCCAGATCAGTGTGCGCCCTGCCCCAGGCCGCCGACCGGGCCGTGCCGGGTCACTGGGAGGGCGACCTGGTCATCGGCGCCGGCGGGCGCAGCGCCCTGATCACCCTGGTGGAGCGCACCAGCCGCTTCGTGCTCATACACCGCCTGGGCGCCAGCCACGACTCCCAGACCGTCACCACCGCCTTGCAGACCATGGTCGCTGACCTGCCCCGAGCCGTAAGGGCCTCGATCACCCTGGGACCAGGGAAGCGAGATGGCCCGGCACGCCGACTTCACCGCCGCCACCGACATCCCGGTCTACTTCGCCGACCCCCACAGCCCCTGGCAGCGCCCCACCAACGAGAACACCAACCGCCTGATCCGCGAGTACCTCCCCAAAGGCACCAGCTTCACCGATGTCACCGACACCCAGGTCCATGCCATCCAGGACCGCCTCAACCGCCGACCCTGCATCGTCTTGAACGGACAGACCCCACCGAGAAACTCAACGACATCATCAACGGTGCAAACACCACCTGACCCACCGTGAGCGACGAGAAACTGAATTTGCTGCGCTCAAAGATCGGCTTGTCTTTCCAGTGCGCGCCTGGGTGAAGGAGAATGGTTATCTTGGCTTGGTAGGCTATGATGCAACACTGGGTGACCTCGTCTTTGCGTCGAAAACAACGACGGAGAGTGAATTTGCCGAGTGGTTTCGCCATCTGTTTTTGCAGAGCTATGGCAAGCATGTTGATGTGATTCGTCAGTATCTTGCCGAGCATAATGTATGTTTGGTCTGTGAAGTAATACTCCCGACAGAGGATCCACACATCATTGAGTATGTACAAGACCGGATTGTTTTGCTCGACATAGTGTATCGCCAGGCAAAATTTGCTGCTGTTGACCAAGTTGAGCGTGAGCGATTTGCGGCTATGCTTGGTATGGAAACCAAGCGGCTTGCGGCGACGCTCCAAACGTGGGAGGAGTTTGCGACCTGGTATGAGCAGGTGCAGGGGCTTGACTATTTGTATGACGGTGTACCAATCGAGGGCTTTGTAATAGAGGATGCTCAGCATTGGCAGGTCAAAGCCAAACTCGATTATTACTCATTTTGGAAGCGGATGCGTGGTGTGCTTGATGGACTTAAGGCGGGGCGCAGGCCAAAGCGTGCCGCTTCCTACCCATATCCTGAGTACGCAGCGCGTGTCATTGCCTATATGCAGGGCATCCCTACTGACGTGTTGGCTCAGATGTCTATTATCGATGTTCGTCACCGCTGGCAACGTGAGCAAGAAAAAGCCGTATAGCCGCATTACCAACCTTGCCCTTCCGAGTATAATAGAAGCATGAAAACGACATGCCGTCCTCCACAAGAGGTCGGTAAACTCGGTTTAGGGGATTGTGGGTTAGTAGTCTGATGACTCGTGTGGGTCGTCTTGATAGGGATCTGGTGGTGTGGAAGAGGTGGATGAGGCCGGGTGGTCAGGTTGCGTAGTGCGGCTATGATCTCGGGGCCGTTGCGGGTGCGCAGCTGGTGGCGGTCCTCATCGAAGATGACGTCTCTGATCCAGTGGAGCCGGTTCTCGATTCCCCAGTGCCTGCGGATCTAGGCGGCGACCTGCTCGGGCTGGGCCTGTTCCATGGGCAGTGAGCAGACCCGGGTATGCCACCTCAACGTGCTTCCTGCTCTTGATGGTCCTGGTGCGTCGGACCTGGAGAACTTGAGCGGCTGCGGGGAAGTCCACTCACTTGGGTGCCTGGACGGCCTCGGGTTGTGCGCCGCACCCGCCGCCCGAGGCCGGTGTCGACGCTCGAGACGGACGGGACCTTCTTCCAGGGCAGGTCCTTGAGCGTCCTGGGCAGAGTCTTCTGGTTGCCTTTGACGGTGAGCACGTAGTGGCCGCCCTGATCGCGGATCCACTGGGCGGTGTCCACCTGTCTGTGCATGGCGTCGGCGGTGACCACTACCCCGCCTGGGTCGAGGGGCTCGAGAAGCCTCGATGGCGGGGATCTCGTTGGACTTGTCCGCTACCCGGGCCTGGGTCAGCACGGCGCCCGTGGCGTGGTCCAGGGCCGACAGGAGGTGCGGCGCCGAGGCCTGCCCCAGGCGGGCCCCGCGCACGGTCTTGCCGTCCACCGCGATGACTCTTCTTCCCTCGACGGTGCCGGTACGAGTGCACAACCACGACCTCACACGGATGTTGAGGTCGGTGGGGTCCAGGTCCCTGCAGGACCCGGCGGATGGTCGACTCTGACGGCAGGGCCTGCCCCGCCTCCAAGCCCAGGGACCGCAGATCAGACGGGGGCAGGTCACTGGTGTGCTCCCAGATGGCCGTCAGACTCCGGCAGCCTGCGAGCACTCCCGTCACGGCCAGGGACAGGACCGTGAACAGGCTGTGGCGCACGCCCCGCCAATCCCGAGGGTCGGTGACGTTCCTAAAGAACCTGGGCCAGGGGGCTGGCGCGACAAGGCAGACGTGGTGGAGGCTGACATCAGCGCGGGCTCCCAGGACGAGGAGATGACTAGACACCACTCATCGTCCCCACAGAGCCCGCACCCCCGTCCCAACGACACATCACCAATCAAAACGGCCCAGACACCCTCACCCACCGACCTTGCCGATCCCCTGGGGAGCCGGGGTTCCTGCGGGAGACCTTCAGGTCCCTCCAGGACGACTACTACGCGCGCTTCGCCAGGCTCGTTGAGATCGTCGCCGGTGAGGAATGAACGAGCGGTCCTCGAACCCGTGAGGCGGGCTCACCGGGCGGCGAACTCGTAACCGCCGCGCATGAGGTCCCTGAGCCAGTTGCTCTGCGCGGCCTCCATCGTCTTGACGACGACGTGGTGGTTCCACCTGTTCGCGCTGACCTGGTCGACGCGGTGGACGTGCGGATCCTCCACGGGGCGGTCGAGCCTCACGTTGAGGAACAGGGTGCCGTCGCCCGTGCGCTCATAGGCCCAGACCCACAGGAACTTCCGGTTGACGGAGAAGCTCACCTGGGCCGTCAGGTGCTTCGTGACGGAGCCGAGCGAGAGGGTGTAGGACTCGATTGCCGCGTACATGGCGGCCGATGCCGGCTTACCGCTGAAGTCGCCGATCATCTTGTTCGAGGTGGTTGGCATGCGGTGCTCCTCGGCGCGAGCAGTGCTGTACGACGGCCGGCGGTCTCTTCGTTGTTCTCCTGCACGGGAGGACGTCGGGATCCTGAGATACGGAGTACAGGGTCTACATTACCCCGGTCGTCGGTAAACCGAGCGTACCTGTATGGGCTTGACTGATTGTCAGGCTGCTGTGACTGCTGGCGCCGCAACGGAACCCACCGCCACCAGGTGACGCATCGCCACGCCCACTCCAGGGGGCCGTAGGCGAACCGGGAGAGCCAAAGACGGCAGAACACCCATTGAGGGGCAGAGCCGCGGCAGCGACGATGAGACCGGGAATCACGTCGTGGGTGGAGCGCGAATCGAGCAGCATCCCGCCGGCACCATGACGAAGGAAGCGGTGACGTAGCAGGTCAGCGCCATGCGACCCAGGGGCTCGAATACCGCGCTCAGGCCCGCCGCACCGGGGTGCGCCAGAGCAGCGCCAGAAGGCAGACGTAGAGACAGGGCCATGAGTCCTCCGGCGACTCCGCCCGCCGTGAAGAACCTGGGATCACCGCCCTCGGCGGCCTGCCAGGGGATCGCGGCCGCGCTGGCGGCTGCGAATACGAGCGTCGCCGCCCCGATCCGACGGTCGGCGTGCTCGAGCCGTACCGGAAGGCCGTAGGCCTGGGCCGCCGATCCCAGAAGGAACAGCCCGGGCAGTGATAGTGCCCTCCTCCTGTGAATGCGTAGGCGCCGACCGTTGCCAGCAGACCGAGTACCAGACGCACGGAGCGCGGGACCTTGAGGGCGAATGGCAGGAGGATGGCTCCCGTAACCGCGTAGTCGCGCAGGATCTCACCGGGATAGAGGATCGAGTGGAGTAGCCCAATCACCAGGAGTGCGGCCATGCGGCGCAGCAGGATCTTCCAGGCGGGGGCACCCCGGCGGATCGCGGAATCGATGACGAACCCCATGCTCATTCCGAACATGAAGGAGAAGATCGGTACAAGCGGGTCGCCACCAGGAAGTTCAGGACGTTCTCCGCCAGCGGGACGGCTTGAAGGGCCGGACCGGGACGTCGTGTCCCAGGCACATAGAGATCTGCGGCGTTGACGAGGAGAATGCCCTGCGACGGCGAAGCCGCGCAAGGAGTCGAGGAAATGGAACCGGTTGCTGGAACTCATGGAGCCGACCGTAGAGCCCGACGACGATCATCGTGACCGATGGGGGCCAGTTTCCACCCGGGGTTGCAAGGTGTCAGGGGCGATTTCCAACTCGGGGACGCGCAACCGGTGCCGGGTTACCCACCCGCGCACGAGTCCGCCTCGTAGGCCAGCACAATGAGCTGGGCCCGGTCACGCAGCTCCAGCTTGTGCAGGATCCGGTTGAGGTGGGACTTGATCGTTGACTCGGCCAGGACGAGGTGCTGGGCGATCTCGGTGTTGCTCGCTGGCGTGTCCGACCAGCGTGACGATCTCCTTCTCCCCGATCGGATAGAGCATCGATGGACTCTGTATGCGCGGTGCCGGCACCGGCCCGAGGGACCGGCTGGGCCGGCGGTGGAAACCAGCGGGGGCGAACCACCGCTTCAGCAGCCGCGCGTGGCCGACGGCGCCACCACCGAGTCTCCTCGAGCCACTGGCGCGAATACCGGCCAGGAGCTCGGGCGCCGTCGAGTCCTTGAGCAGGAAGCCCGAGGCCCCGGCCCGCATCGCCGCCACGAGGTAGTCGTCAAGGTCGAAGGTGGTCAGGATGAGCACCTTGAGGTCGGGGTGGCTGCCCAGAACTGCGTGGGTGGCGGAGATTCCGTCCAAGGTGGGCATCCTGATATCCATGAGGACGATGTCGGGCTGAGTGGCCTTGACCATGGGAAGAACTACCGACGCCGTCGGAGGCCCGGCCGACCACGCACATGTCCCTTCTGAGCATCGAGAATCATGCGGAAGCCGGAACGGACCAGGTCCTGATCGTCCACCAGTGCAATGTGCAGAGTTCGGGTCATATCGGTTCTCCTCCTGGGGTCACGGCTGTCGGCTGAGGGGCCTCGGAGGGAATGCGGGCGCGCACGATGAATCCTCCCCCGGGGCCCGGGCTCGCCTCCAGGGAACCGCTGACCGCCGCCAGGCGTTGGCGCAGGTTCACCAGTCCCTGGCCCCCGCCGGTGTCCGCAGGCGTCTGCTCGGACGACGGGAGGCGACCGCCGGCCCTCGGGGCAAGCGCCCCGGTGCCGTGAGCGCTGGGCTGATCGGCGACAGTCAGAACGACCTCCTTGTGAGCCTCGTCGTCACGGTACTCCAGCCTCACCTCGACCGCGGCCGCCTCGGCGTGCTTGAGCACGTTGGTCAAAGACTCCTGCGTCGTTCGGTACAGGGCGAGCTCCGCCTGCGCGCTGAGCGGACTGCGGCCTCCCGTCTGCTCGCCCTCACTGATCAGCCGGTCGTCCACTGACAGGGTGACCGGCAGCCCGGTCGCACGGACGTCGTCGACGATCCTGGGCAGATCGGCGATCCTCGGGACCGGACGCAACGGCGTCTCGGCGACGGGGGAGGCGGGCCGGGCATCGTTGGGCTCAGCGGCGCTCCGGTGCTCTTGCGAATGCGGGGAAGAGGCCAGAGTGCGGGTCAGACTGCGGGTATCGGCCAGGGCCGAGTGCGCGGTCGCCCGGATCTGCCCGAGTGCCTGAGCCGCCTGCTCCAGTCGCTCGTCGGCGGGGAGGTCGATGTCCTCGGAACCGGCCGCCAGGTAGTGGCCCGCCTCGGCTTGCACGGCGATCAGCGCCAAGGCGTGTCCGACGACGTCGTGAACCTCCCTGGCGATCTCGTTGCGCAGCGCTGCGTCGTGCGCAGCCCGGCGCTGCTCCTCCGCCGTCAGGCGGCTGGCCCGAAGCTGGCGGCGCTGCGTCACGAATCTTCCCAGGCCCCAGGCGATGGCGGCGCTGCACAACTGTGCGAAGGCGGCCTGCGCCATGTCCCGGGCCCAGAGGGAGAGCGGGACGACTCCCAGCTCATCCCGGTTCCAGTCCCACGCCCCCAGCGTCGAGCCGACGACGACGGCAGCCGCCCAGACAGGCGTGAGCTCGCGCCTGCCCCGCCGGCCGACCGCATAGAAGGACGCAGCGACCGCAAGGTCCGCAGGAAGCGGGGAGTCGACAACGACGAGCTGTAGCGCGCACAGGACAAGGTGGGTGCCGAGCACGGCATCGGGGTGCTTACGGCGCCAGTACAGGACGATGAGGGCCAGGGCAGCGCCCGCTGTGATCCCCCAGGAGCTGGTGAGTGCCCAGGTGCTCGCGGTTGAGACGCATGCCAGGGCGCCGACACCAAGGACCTTCGCGCAACAGATCACAATGCGTTTGTTCTGCCCGAGCATGCTTCCCACTATGGCAGAGAGCGTTGGGTGGTTCTGCGCTTCCTCCAGGACGATGACTGCGGCTACCTCCTCAAGCTCGTTAAGGGCCTATTGGAGGCGAGGGGGCTGGATGCATCAAAGAGGGGAGCGGAAGCCCGAACAATCAACCTTCGCAATGCGGCTTGTGCGTCACTTTCCAAGCGCGCCTGGCTCCCTCAAGAGCCGCGGGAGCGCGGCGAGCAGCCGGTCGACGTCGTCGGGGCTCGTCTCCCGGCCCAGGGAGCAGCGCAGCGTGGAGCAGGCCGGCCCCTCATCGAAGCCCATCGCCAGGAGTACATGACTGGGTTGGCTCACCCCGGCGTGGCAGGCCGACCCCGCCGACGCATCAATCCCCGCCAGGTCCAGGGCCATGAGCAGTGCTTCGGCGTCGGCCTCCTCGAACCACAGGTGCGCCGTGGAGGCCACATGATCGGCACCTTGCGGCAACGTGGCGTGAACGCCCGGAAGCGCCCCGGCATCCTCAAGGATCCGACGCCGCAGCGTCGCCAGCCGAGCCTCCTGCTCCTCCCTGCTCGGCGACCGCAAAGGCTCCACCGCCAGGGCCAGTGCCCGGGCTGCCACCACGTCCTGCGTGCCCGAGCGGAGCCCCCTGCTCCTGACGGCCCCCGCCCGTGGCCGGCGTCAACGCCAGGTCGCGGCGAACCACCAGGGCACCCACGCCCCACCGGCGCCCCCAGCTCATGGCCCGCTCAGGCTCATCGCATCCAGGCCCCAGCCATGGAAGTCCACGGAACCTTCCCCAGGGCCGCGACCACGTCGGGTGGACGGGCACGTATCCGGTCTCGCCGGGACGCCCGGCACGCTGGCCTCACGCACGCGCTCCACCAGCGCCGCCATGTCCTGCACCACGCCAGTCTCATTGTTCGCCGTCAGCGACCGAGACCAGGGACGCGGGGAGTGGCCGGTGCTGCCCTGCCGGCGCCACCGCCCGATCCGCCGAGTCGAGCTCGACCCGCCCCGCGCCGTCGACCTCCAACAGGCTCAGCCCCGCCCCAGGCTGGTCCACGGCGGTGCGCGCCGAGTCCAGAACCGCCGGGTGCTCAATCGGAGAGACCACCAGCCGCCCGCCCGGAACCGCTCGCGCCCGCCCCGAGACCACCAGGGCATCGGCCTCCCGTACCGCCAGAGGTCAGCAGCACCTCATGCGCATCCACCCCAGGGCACTCGCCAGGCGGGCGCGCGCCTGCGCCAGCAGCGCCCCCACTCGCCGGCCCGCGTGTGCTGCGCACTCGGATTCGCCCAGCCGCCGAGCCCACTGGCCAGGTCCTCGGCGACCTGCTGGGCGACCTCGGGGCGGACCGGGGAGGAGGCGGCGTGATCGAGGTAGGTGCGCACGCCCCCAGCCTAGACGGCGGCTCGGAAGAGCCAGGTTTTGTCCACATGGGACGGTTTTTGAAACCCGCTTTGCCGCATGCGGAGCCGACCCGTAACGCTCTGACCTGTACAGATGCTCGTGGCTCTCGACCGACTCGGCGCCGAAGCCGTCCCATATGGACACATTCCCGCCAGTTCCCCACCTCGCACCCGCGCGCGTTCGGGCCACAGACTGCGTCGTGGACGTCGCCGAGGAAGATCCCGAGTCCCATATTCATCTCCTATCGGTGTGGGCGCGCCCATGTGCGCTCTCGAAGCGGGGGGTGGGAGAGTGACCCCATGCGCACCGACCAGCTCGCCCTGTCCCGCTCCGCCACCGACCGCGACGCCGAGCGACGCAGCGAGCCCGGGCTGCTGGAGCGCCTCGCCGCCGACCCCGAGACCCGCCTGCTGCTGGTCGACGCCCGCGGCCGTGTCGCCCTTGACCGGTCCCGCCATCCACCCCGACCTGCCCGACGACGGCCTCACCCCGCCCAGCCTCATCGGCAGTCCCCGGCGCCACCGCCTGGGAGGGCCCCGGCACCCGTAGCGGCTGGGGTCTGCCCGACCTGCGCGTCGGCTACCTCGGAGCCGCGGCCCCCAGCTGCTGCCCCGACCTGACCGTCCTCTACATGGGCCGCGAGCTCGCCGACGACGCAGCCCCCGCCGGCCCCGAGCTGGATCGCCGTCGTCGTTCCCCAGGCCCTCGAGGTGCCCCGACGCCCCCGAGCCGCCCGCCACCGGCTCCGACGCCGAGGGCACCGCCGTCGACCACCCGACCTGCGCCGCCTGCTGGAGCGCTACCCGCTCTCCGCCCCTGCGAGCCGCGGGCGCCCAGATGACGGCCCGCGACGCCGGCCTGGCCACCACGGCCACCGCCCTGGCCGCTTGGCACGCCCGCTCCGCCTACTGCCCGAGCTGCGGCGGACGCACCGAGATCATCGAGGCCGGTTGGGCCCGTCGGTGCAGCGACTGCGCCACCGTCCACTTCCCGCGCACCGACCCGGCCGTCATCATGACGGTCACCGACACCTCCGACCGCCTCCTTCTCGTGCGCGGTGCCACCTGGGCTCCCCGGCGCTACTCGGTCGTGGCCGGCTTCGTCGAGGCCGGCGAGTCCGTCGAGGCCGCCGTGGCCCGAGAGGTGCGGGAGGAGACCGGGCTGCGCGTGGCCGAAGTCGAGTACGTCGTCTCTCAGCCCTGGCCCTTCCCTCGTTCCCTCATGCTCGGCTGTCGCGCCCGCCTGGCCCCCGGTGAGGACTGGCCCCGACCCGACGGCCAGGAGGTCGTCGAGGCCCGTCTCGTCTCCCGTGACGAGCTCACCGCGGCCGCCGACGACGGCAGCATCCTCCTGCCCGGCCCCACCTCCATCGCCCGACTCCTCATCGAGGACTGGTACGGCGGCCCCATCGTCAGCTGACCCCGCCCGGCGCGGGCCACCAGCCGTCGATTCCTGTCACCGCCCCGTGGCAGGCTGGTCCCGATGAGCCCGACCACGCACGCCCGCCCGACCGGCACGCCCCGTCGGTCCTGGCCGTCGCAGCGCCCCCCTGGATCCGCAGGCCTCCTGGAGGCCCTCGACCCCGACCAGCGCGAGGTCGCCGAGCACCTCGAAGGACCCCTGTGCGTCCTTGCCGGCGCCGGCACCGGCAAGACCCGGGCCATCACCTATCGCATCGCCCACGGCGTGGCCACCGGCGCCTACCAGGCCACCCAGGTCCTGGCCGTCACCTTCACTGCCCGCGCCGCCGGCGAGATGCGCTCGCGCCTGGCCGACCTCGGCGTCCCCGGCGTCCAGGCCCGCACCTTCCACGCCGCCGCCCTGCGCCAGCTCACCTACTTCTGGCCCACCGCCATCGGCGGACGCCGCCCCGACATCCAGGCCCACAAGGCGCCCCTGGTCGGCGCCGCCGCCCGCCGCCTGGGCCTGCCCACCGACCGGGCCACCGTGCGGGACCTGGCCGCCGAGGTCGAGTGGGCCAAGGTCACCATGACCCTGCCCGAGGACTACGCCCAGGCCGCCGTCGCCGCCGGCCGCACCGGCGTGGCCGGTCAGGAGGCGGCCACGGTCGCCCAGGTCCTGTCACTCTACGAGGAGGCCAAGAGCGAGCGCGGCGTCATCGACTTCGAGGACGTGCTCCTGCTGACCATCGGGATCCTCCTGGACCGCGAGGACGTCGCCGCCCAGGTGCGCGGCCAGTACAAGCACTTCGTCGTCGACGAGTACCAGGACGTCTCCCCGCTCCAGCAGCGCCTGCTGGACCTGTGGCTGGGGAGGCGCCGCCAGCTGTGCGTCGTCGGGGACGTCTCCCAGACCATCTACTCCTTCACCGGCGCCACACCCGCGTTCCTCACCGGCTTCACCACCCGCTACGAGGGCGCGCGCACCGTGCGCCTGAGCCGCGACTACCGCTCCACCCCGCAGGTCGTCTCCCTGGCCAACCAGGTCCTCTCCCGCTCACGGCGCGGAGGCGGCGGCCTGCACCTGCCCGCCGGCGCCGTCGAGCTGGTCGCCCAGCGTCCCAGCGGCCCCGCCGTGCGCTTCGAGACCTACGACGACGACATCGCCGAGGCCGAGGGTGCCGTCGCCCAGGTGCGCCGCCTGCAGGCCGCGGGGGTCCCCCTGAGCGAGATCGCGATCCTGTACCGCACCAACTCCCAGTCCGAGGTCTTCGAACAGGCCCTGGCAGGTGCCCAGATCGGCTACCTCGTGCGCGGCGGTGAGCGCTTCTTCGAGCGTGAGGAGGTCAAACGCGCCATGGCCGTCGTCCTCGGGGCGGCCCGTACCGAGAAGGCCTCCCTGACCGGCGACCTCAGCCTGGATGCACGCACCGTCCTGTCCCGTGAGGGCTGGAGCGAGGAGCCTCCCGCACCCCGCGGAGCCGTGCGCGAGCGGTGGGACGCCCTCAACGCCCTAGTGGCCCTGGCCGATGAGATGGCCCAGACTCGCGGCGCCGACCTCGACGCCTTCCATACCGAGCTGCGTGAGCGCGCAGACGCCCAGAACGCCCCCACCGTCGAGGGCGTCACCCTGTCCTCCCTGCACGCCGCCAAGGGCCTGGAGTGGGACGCCGTCATCCTCGCCGGCGCCTGCGAGGGGCTGCTGCCCATCTCCCTGGCCGAGGGACAGGCCGCCATCGAGGAGGAGCGGCGCCTGCTCTACGTCGGCGTCACCCGCGCACGCGAGCACCTCATCATCTCCTACGCGCGCGCCCGCAACGCCGGAGGGCGGGCCGCCCGCAAACCCTCCCGCTTCCTGGACGGCCTGTGGCCCACCGGCCAGGGCTCCCGAGACGCCTCCCGGCGCCAGGGCCGCCAGAGCGCCAAAGAACGCTCCCGGCAGTCCGCCGCCGACTTCGAGGCCAGTAACGACCCCCGCACCATCGCCCTGTTCGAGGAGCTGCGGGCCTGGCGCTCAGGCGTGGCCAAGGAGCGCTCCAAGCCCGCCTACACGGTCTTCGCCGACGCCACCTTGCGGGACATCGCCGTCGTCAAGCCCACCACCCTGCCCCAGCTCTCCCTCATCCGTGGTGTGGGTGCCACCAAGCTGCAGGACTACGGCGGGTCCGGTCCTCGCCCTCCTGCGCGACTTCGAGGCCGAGAACTGAGCGGCCAGGGACACTCCCGCTCGACGGCGTTCACAGCTGCGAGCACAGGCACTCGGGGTGACGCTCCCAGGACCTCTGCCGCCCCCGGGGCTCCTGGCCGGTGACCTCCACCGAGTGCGTGGACCACCACGCGGCCGAGTCCCTCGCTCTTCTCCCCGTCCCGGTTCAGGCGCCGTCCTGGGTGCCGTTGCCGCTGGACTCCTGTCCTATCAGCGTGTCGATGACGGCCCGAGCCGTTGACGCCGCGGCCTCGTGCAGGACCAGGTGCTCGACCTCGGGCATGGGCAGGGTGCGCATCTGCGTGGCCAGCGCCGGCCAGCACGGGTCGGCGTCCCTCTCCCACAGCTCCAGGCAGGTCGAGCACGGGCCGCCACCACCCAGGACCGGGCCGACGCGCACCCCTGCCTCTCCGACGACGACCGGGAGGTGAACCACGTCCTCCTGAGCGAGCCTGCGCGCAAGCAGCGGCTCGACCACATGCGGATCCACCGTCACCATGACATCGGGACGGGTGCGCAACGGTGCGCGCGTCCTCAGAGCCGGGAAACGTGCCGACAGGAGTGGAGCCAGGCCCCCGTCCTGCGGGGAGCAGGTGGACAGGATCGTGCCCACCCCGGCCTCTGCCAACCACAGAGCAGTCTCCTGAGCCAGAGTGCTCACGCCGTGAAACGCCAGGACGGCCTGCGACAGAACCGCGCCGCGGCCCTTGGCGTCAACGCCCAGCCGGTCCCAGTAGACGCCGTCGACCCCGCCGAGCTCGCTGGTCGCCGAGGCCACCAGCGCCCCCTGACGTCTCAGGTCCTCGACGATCTGACGTGCCCGCGCCACCGGTACGCGACTGCGCCGGGCGGCGCGGTAGACACCTGCGCTCTCCAGGTTGCGCGCGAACTCATCGAGCAGGCGCTGCTCGGCCAGACTCAGGTCACTGACGATGGTGCGTCGCCCGGGACTCGTTCCGATCTGGCTGACGCCCTGCTGACGCCACAGGATGGCGCACCCTCCACGTACACGCATCGTGCCTCCTCACAGGTCTCCTGGCACCCGAGGGGGCGCCGGGAGCTCGATGTCCTGACGAGTGCGTCAGGGTCTGTGGTGACAGTGGCACGGGGCGGAGCCGAGCCGCCAGAGGCAGTTGTCGGGCTGTGGATAACTACTTCCGGCTGAGCGCCGGTCCTGCGGGAGTCACTGGGTCGAGCAGGTGGCCAGGCCGGAGGTGTCGCCCGAGGCGATCGCCTTGGTGGCGGTGACGGCCTCGTGCAGCGTACCGACGGCGAAGACCTTCATGCCCTCGGGCTCATGGCCCTTGACCTCGTCGCAGTTGCTCGTCGGGGCGAGGAAGAACGTGGAGCCCGCTTTGCGTGCGCCCGCCATCTTCTGCCGGATACCGCCGATGGGGCCGACCTGACCACTGATGTCGATCGTCCCGGTTCCGGAGATGTCCTTGCCCCCGGTCAGGGCCCCTGGAGTGATCTCGTCAACGACTCCCAGGGCGAACATCATGCCGGCACTGGGGCCGCCGACGTCGGACAGGCCGAAAGTGGCCTCCACCTTACTGTCGATCGAGATCTTCAGGCTCAGCCCCAGGAGGGAACCTGTCGTCCCCTCCTGCGGGGCGATCGTTGTGAGTGCTGCGCTCGCCTTCTGATCGCCACGGCGCACACCGAGCGTCACCCGTGTTCCCTCGGGGATCGTGGTCATCAGCTCACGCAGCTGGGAGAAGGAGGCGAGGGTCGTCGTCTGACCGCCCTCAGGGGTCATGGTCTCCAGGACGTCCCCGGCCTTGACTTCGGTCGAGGTCTGCTGCTCGGTCACCTCAGTGACGGTCAGGTGCATGGCGCCAGCCTTGCCGGTCTCAACGAGCGCGGCGATGACGGCGGCATCCTGTGAGGCGGTCATCTGGGCCTTACCGGTCTCCTCGACCTGCTCGGCGCTCTGATCCTGAGGACACACCTCGTTGCGCTCCACGATCCGCTTGTCCGCCGAGAACCAGGCGGCGATGAGGTCGGCGGTGGTCACCGGGTAGCCGGGGCAGCCCGACACCGAGACCGTCGTCATCCGCAGGGCGCCCTCGGTCGGGTAGGTCTCGGTTCCTGAGACCTTCAGGACGTCCTGGCTCGACGACGAGCCGTTGTCCAGCACGTTCCAGGTCGGGCCGGGGGCCTCGATGACCACGTTGATCGGCACCGTGAAGACGGCGCCGATGAGGGCCGCGGCCAGGATGACCGCCCCGGCGGCCACGGAGCGCCGCAGCCTGCGCTGACGCCGGTCCTGCGGGGAGAGCTGTGCGTGCGGGGTGTCAGCGTGCCCGGCCTGGTTGCGCCGGTCGCCCTCATGCTCCCGCACCGGCTGGGCATCGTCCGGTGCGTCTGAGTTCGCAGCGTCGCTGGCGTCGTACTGGTCTGGGTGCGTCACGCGCTCATCATGCGTCATCTTCCTGGGGAAGACGGACAGTTATCGACACGAACTTGGCACGAAGTCGACACAATGTTGGCACGGAGAAGACCTGAGCCCCACCGAGGCGGTGCGGGCACGCCGTCGGCGAACGGGACATGGCCCCGGCACAGGAATGGGTGCGACCATAAGGCCGTTAGAGACAGTGTCCTGACGGTCCAGACGATGTCCCAGGACGACCCGGCGAGAGGAAACCCCGTGAGCGAGGACGCCTTCGACGAGCTCGAGAAGATGCTCGCATCACTGTTCGGCGAGCAGATGGCCTCCGACGCCGTCAGCGCCCTGCGCTCATCCGGGGTGGATCCCAGCTCCATCGCCCAGATGCCGGGGGTGGGGGACGTCTCCCAGCTCAGCCCCGCCCAGCTGCTGGCCATGCGCGCCCAGTTCCAGCAGATGTTCTCCGCCTCCACCGCCGAGCCGGTCAACTGGCAGATGGGGCAGGAGCTGGCCCTCCAGCAGGCGCGCGGCACCGGTGACCCCACGGTGACCGCCGCGATCGCCGACTCCACGCGCCAGGCCCTTCAAGTGGCCGACCTGTGGCTCGACACCGCCACCGAGTTCATGCCCGCCCCCGGGCAGCGGGAGGCCTGGAGCCGCAGCACCTGGGTCGAGCGCACGCTGCCGGTGTGGAAGGACGTGTGCGCCCCCGTGGCTGAGGCCGTCACCGCCGCCCTGGCCCGCACCCTGGAGAAGCAGATTCAGGACATGCCGGCCGAGATGGAGCAGGCCGCCCAGCAGATGGGCGCGCTCGGATCCATCATGCGCACCATGGCCGGCACAGCCTTCGGCCTCCAGATCGGCCAGGCCATCGGTGAGCTCGCCAAGGAGGCGCTGGGAGCCACGGACACCGGTCTGCCCTTGACCCGTGAACCCGGCACGGCACTGGTTCCCGCCAACGTGGCCGCCTTCGCCGAGGGACTGGAGGTCGATGAGGACGAGGCCCGCATGTTCCTGGCGGTCAGAGAGGCAGCCTCCGCCCGTCTCTACGCCCATGTGCCGTGGCTGCGTGGGCAGGTGCTTCAGGCAGTGGTCGCCTACGCCCGCGAGATCCGCATCGACACCGACACCCTGGAGTCCGCCGTTGCCCAGGTGGATCCCAACGATCCTGACGCCCTGCGCGAGGCCCTCGAGAGCGGGCTGTTCGCGCCCCAGGAGACGGAGGCCCAGCGTGAGGCCCTCGAGGACCTGGAGACACTCCTGGCACTCGTCGAGGGCTGGGTCGAGGTGGTCACCGCCCGCGCAGCCGCACCGCACCTGCCCCACCTCATGGCGCTGGCCGAGATGATGCGCCGGCGCCGTGCCCAGGGCGGCGCCGCCGAGCAGGTCTTCGCCCGCCTCATCGGGCTGACCTTCCGGCCTCGCCGGGCCCGGGAGGCCGCCGAGCTGTGGTCCCATTTGGGCGCCCAGGCCGGTGATGCCGAGCGCGACGCCTTCTGGAACCACCCTGACGTCATGCCCACGGCCTCCGAGCTCGCCAACCCCAAGGACTTCCTCACCATGCGGCGCATGGCCCAGGACATCGACGCCGAGATCGACGCCGACCTGGCCTCCCTGCTGGACGGGACCCTCGGGTACGCCGAGGGCGCCAAGGAGGCGGATGAGAACAGCCCCGAGGGACTCGGGGACCGCATCTCCACCTCCGCAGATGATGCCGCCTCCCGGGAGCCCGGCCAGTCAGCCGATCCCGCCTCTGACGGCGCCGGTGACAGCGACTGTGATGAGCCCGATGAGCAGGACCCGACCGGCACGGACCAGGCCTGAGACAGACAGGGCCACGCGGCGACGCGACCGGCGTCGGGCGCTCGCCCGACGCTGACCCGCTACAGGAGGGTTGCGGCCAGGGCCTCGACCAGGCCGGGAACCAGGCGCTCGCCCTGGTAGACCGAGGCGTCGTCGTCGTGACTGCGTGAGCGCAACGCGCACCAGGACTCCCCGCCGCGCAGGACTCCTACCACCATGCGGATGTCCTCGCGGTCCGGGTGCTCCTGGAGGAAGGTGAGTCGCTCGGCGGCATCGGTGATGGCCTCGGCCTCCTCCTGGGCCGCCGGCGGCAGAACCAGCCGTTCGACGCTGATCGCGGCGCCGTGGACGGAGTCGGGCCAGGCGAGCTGGGCCAGCAGGTGCTCCAGGTCCGCGGCGGGTGGCAGTCCCTCCTGCTCCACCACCATGAGCAGCTCGGGGTTCGTGCGGGCCTCCTCCACGGTGGCGGTGTCCAGGAGGCCGGCCACGTCCGGGTCGGTCTCGAGGGCCTCGGCGGTACGCACCAGCGCGAAGACGCGCACCGGCTGATCCCAGCCGTGGACCGCCACATGGGTCTCCGTCTCGGTCACCGCACGGGCGAGGGCCCGCACCGCGGAGGAGACGGATCGGGCCGCCCCCGGGGTGGTCGCATCGTCATGCATCTTGTCAATCACGCCATCATCGTCTCACTGGTGGTGCCGGCTCCTCCAATGAGGCGGCTTCGTCGGCGAGGCCATCGCGGCGACCCCGCCCGAGGCGTTCTTTCATCCTGGAGAAGGTTATGGCCGTGTCAGGGGTGTGTGGGACGATGGCCCGAGCGGCCCCTCCGGCCGACGACGCCGCGTTTCACCGTGTGCGAGGCGGCGCCACCACGCACGTCAGACAGGGAGCAGGATCGTGAGCACCAGGCCCGACGACGAGTCCCGGGACTCAGCCTCCGAGGAGTCCTCGAGCAAATCCGCCGGCTCGTCCCAGCAGGGGAAGCCTGACAACAGGACCGGGACTGTTCAGTCTTGGACGCATGGGCGGGGGAGGGCCCCGTCCTCCCCGCGCGCCGCGCAGCAGGACAGGCGGTGGCCGTCCCGGCCCGTTGGCCCTGACCATCTCGATCATCGTGGCCATTGCCGTCGTCATCGGCATCATGTCGCAGGTGTGGACCGAGGTCCTCTGGTTCAGTCAGATCGGGTACGCCCGCGTGCTGTGGACGCAGTGGATCGCCCTCATCGTCCTCTTCCTCGTGGGATTCGCCATCATGTTCGGGGCCGTCTTCGTCTCGATGACCACGGCCTACCGGGCCCGGGAGATCGGGATGCCCGACGACGAGGCCACGCGCAACCTCGAGCCTACCGCACCGTCATCGAACCCGTGCGACGCCGCCTGACCTGGGCGGTGCCCGCGGTGCTGGCCCTGTTCGGGTCGGCCTGGGAGCTGGCCCCCAGCTGGCGAGAGATTCTTCTGGCCTTCAACTCCCAGTCCTTCGGAGTCAAGGACCCCCAGTTCGGGATCGACATCTCCTTCTACGTCTTCATCCTGCCCGCGGTGCTGACGCTCGTGTCCTTCCTGTCCGGCGTCATCCTGTTCTCCGGGGTGGCCTCCATCGTCGTTCACTACCTGTACGGCGGTATCTCCGTGGCGCGCAAGCCCCACTTCACCAAGGCCGCCCGCATTCACCTGGCGGTCTTCCTGGCGCTGTACGCCGTCATCCGGGCCGTGGGCTACTGGTTGGGTCGTTACAGCGCGCTGTATGCCTCCAACTCCAAGTTCGACGGCGCCAACTACACCGACGTCAACGCGGTCATCCCCGCCAACGCGATCCTCGCGGCGATCGGACTGGCCGTGGCCGTCCTCTTCGTCGCCTCGGTGCGCTCCAGCTCCTGGCGCCTGCCGATCATCGGTGTGGCCGTCATGATCGTCTCCTCCCTGGTGGTGGGGACCGCCTACCCGCTGGTCATCCAGAAGTTCGTCGTCGACCCCAACGCCCAGCGCCAGGAGGCCGAGTACATCCAGCGCAACATCAATGCCACCAAGGCCGCCTACGGCCTGGAGAACGTGGAGACCACCAACTACGACGCCACGACGAAGACGGCGGCCGGCCAGCTGGAGAAGGACGCCGAGTCCACCACCTCGATCCGGCTCCTGGACCCCGGACTCATCTCCCCGACCTTCCAGCAGGTCCAGCAGAACAAGCAGTACTACTCCTTCGCTAACCGGCTCAACGTGGACCGCTACAAGGTGGGCTCCACCAGCCGGGACACGGTCATCGCAGTGCGCGAGCTGAACCTGTCCGGTCTCGGTGAGAAGCAGCAGACCTGGGTCAACGAGCACACCGTCTACACCCACGGCTACGGCGTCGTGAACGCCTACGGCAACACGGTGGCCACCCGCGGCTACCCCTCCTTCTGGGAGGGGGGCATCCCGTCCAAGGGGGACCTGGGCGAGTACGAGCCCCGGATCTACTTCGGTCAGTCCTCACCGTCCTACTCCATCGTGGGCGGCAAGGACAACGGCTCACCGCGCGAGCTGGACTACCCCGATGACCAGTCCAAGACCGGTCAGGTCAACACCACCTTCGCCGGCAACGGCGGGCCGAGCGTGTCCAACCCGTTCAACCGCCTGCTCTACGCCGCCAAGTTCCGGGAGGCCAACATCCTCTTCTCCCAGGAGGTGCGTGAGGGCTCCCAGATCCTCTACGACCGGGACCCCGGCCAAGCGCGTCTCCAAGGTGGCCCCCTGGCTGACCCTGGACAACAGCCCCTACCCGGCCGTCGTCGATCACGATGACAACCCGGCCACCCCCAAGCGGGTGATGTGGATCCTCGACGGTTACACCACGACGAACAACTACCCCTACTCCCAGCACGAGTCCTTGGCCCGGGCGACGGCGACCGCCGACAACAAGGGCGGACTTCTCAGAGCACCGGAGGAGTCCAACTACGTGCGCAACTCCGTCAAGGCCGTCGTCGACGCCTACGACGGATCGGTCAAGCTCTACCAGTGGGATGACAAGGACCCGATCCTCAAGGCCTGGCAGAAGGTCTTCCCCGGGACGGTCACGCCCATGAACCAGATGAGCGCCGACCTCATCGCCCACATGCGCTACCCCGGAGGACCTGTTCAACGTCCAGCGCACCATGATGGCGACCTACCACGTCAACGACGCTGCGGAGTTCTACTCCGGTGGAGACTTCTGGAAGATCCCGGACGACCCGACCACGCCCGGCCAGGACCAGCAGGCCCCCTACTACCTGACCCTCAAGATGCCTGGGCAGGAACAGGCGAGCTTCTCCCTGTCCAGCGCCTACATCATCGGAGGAAACACCAACCGCAACGTGCTCACCGGCTTCCTCGCCGTGGACTCCGAGACCTCTCCCGGCACCGGGAAGAAGGGGCAACGCAGTCCGAACTACGGCAAGCTGAGACTTCTGGAGCTTCCACGGTCCTCGAACGTGGCCGGGCCCGGGCAGGTGCAGAACATCTTCGACTCCAACCCGGAGATCTCCAAGGAGCTGAACCTCCTCTCTCAGGAGGGCTCCCAGGTCATCAAGGGCAACCTGCTGACGCTGCCCGTGGGAGGCGGCCTGCTCTACGTCCAGCCCGGTCTACGTCCAGTCCTCGTCCGGACACGCAGTATCCGCTGCTGCGCAAGGTACTGGTCTCCTTCGGTGACAACGTCGGATTCGCCGACACCCTCTCAGGGGCGCTCGACCAGGTCTTCGGCGGTAACTCCGGGGCGACCACGGGCCAGGAGACCATCGACGGCGATGCCGCTGCGGCCAATGACACCAATGAGACGACCGACGGCAAGGATCCGACGGCTGATGGCGGGGCCAAGGCCTCGCCGACACCGAGCGCCGCGCCCACGGCCTCGGCGAGCGCACCGCCGTCTGCCTCCGCCAACCCGTCGGCCTCCGGATCCTCGGATCCGAAGGCGGAGCTCAACCAGGCGCTGTCCGACGCTCAGACCGCGATGACCGACGCGGACACAGCCAGGAGCAAGGGCGACTGGTCGGCATACGGTGATGCGCAGAAGCGCCTCAACGATGCCGTCCAACGGGCCGTTGCGGCCCAGCAGAAGCTGGGCTGAGCCCTCTCGGCCGTCACGGAGGGCGTGCCCTGCGACCCGCCTCACCAGGCGGTGAGCAAGGGCACGCCCTCGCCATTTGCCTCGAGGGCGGGGTGACCCCTAAGGTTAGTGACACCGACGCGGGGTGGAGCAGTTCGGTAGCTCGCCGGGCTCATAACCCGGAGGTCGCAGGTTCGAATCCTGTCCCCGCTACCACTCCAGAGGAGCCCAGTCCTTCCCAGGACTGGGCTCCTCTGATTCTGTTTCCGTTGATGGTTACCCTCGCGTCCGGGGGTGTGCTGTGCGAAACTCAAGCATGGCAAAGAAGCACCCCACCATGGACCGTTCCCTGTACGAGGCCGAGCTGCTGAGGCTGCAGGCGGAGCTGGTCGAGATGCAGGAGTGGGTCAGGGCCACCGGAGCCCGCGTCGTCGTCATCTTCGAGGGCCGCGACGCGGCCGGCAAGGGTGGGGCGATCAAACGGATCACCGAGTACCTCAACCCGCGTATCGCGCGCGTCGTCGCACTTCCCGTACCCACCGAGCGTGAGCGCACCCAGTGGTACTTCCAGCGCTATATCGCGCACTGCCCGCCGCCGGCGAGATCTGCCTGTTCGACCGCTCCTGGTACAACCGCGGCGGCGTCGAGCACGTCATGGGCTACTGCACCCCGGAGGAGCACCGGCGCTTCCTCCAGCAGTGCCCGGTCTTCGAGAGGATGCTCGTCGACGACGGCATCCTGTTGCGCAAGTACTGGTTCTCCGTCCCCCAGAAGGAGCAGTACAAGCGCTTCAAGTCGCGCATGACCGATCCCATGCGACGTTGGAAGCTCTCACCCACCGACCTGGAGGCCCTGCCCCGTTGGGAGGACTACTCGCGCGCCAAGGACGAGATGTTCGTCCACACGGACATCGACTCCGCGCGCTGGCACGTCGTGGAGTCAGCCGATAAGCGCAAGGCCCGCCTCAACATGATCCACCACCTGCTGGAATCCATTCCCTACGAGCACGTGGAGCGTCCTGAGATGACCTTTCCGAAGAAGTCCTCGTTGCCGTCGTCGGGCTACCGTCGTACGGACCGCTCCCTCCAGAGCGAGGTGCCCGACTACGCGGCCACCCTCAGTGCGGCCGCGGCGCCCGAGCACTACGTGGACCTTGAGGACCAGGGGATCGCTTAGGGCCGCCGGCTCCTGCGTTCCAGCTCCTGGAAGACCTGCCCGACCGGCTCACGGATGATGAGGTCGGCGCGGGAGTCATACGGTGTGGGAGTCGCGTTCATGAGGACCAGGCGCTCACCGGCGTAGTAGTCGATGAGGCCCGCCGCCGGGTAGACGACCAGGCTCGTGCCGGCCACGATCAGCAGGTCCGCCTCCGAGATGGCCCGGACGGCGCCCTCCATGACATCGCTGTCCAGCATCTCCCCGTAGAACACGATGTCCGGGCGCAGCACCGAGGAGCACCCGGGGCAGCGGGGAACCTCGCCGGAGCGGGCTTCGTCGACGTCGTCCAGGGTGAAGTGCTCACCGCAGCCGGTGCAGGTCAGACGCGACCAGTTGCCGTGCAGCTCGAGGACCCGCTCGGAGCCGGCCCGCTGGTGGAGGCCGTCGATGTTCTGCGTGACCACGGCAGACAGCTTCCCGGCCCTCTCGAGGCCGGCCACGAACTGTGCGCCGCGTTGGGGACCACGCCCTCGCGGGCGTTCTCCTGGGCGAACCACTCCCAGTAGGCCTGCGGGTGCACGGTGAAGAAGTCGATGGAGAGGACCTGCTCCAGGGGAATCTCCCGGTCCTGGTGGTAGAAGCCCTTGGCGCCCCGGAAGTCTGGGATTCCCGACTCGGTCGAGACCCCGGCGCCGCCGAAGAAGACGATGCGCTGCGACTGCGTGATCCACTGACTGAGCAGGCCCCACTGGCCGTCCTGGTGGTCCATGCACCCCAGCCTACTAATGGTGGCGACCGGGCCTGCCGGGCACCGGGCGGCCTCGAGGGGCATCGGTTTGCTTGCTCCCGACTCACGTCAAACGGCGCCGCCTCCCGTTCTGGGAGGCGGCGCCGATGTGGAGAGCTCGAGGCTCAAATGCCGAAGCCGACCCGCCGGGGCTCGGTCTCGCCGAGCTCCACGTACGCCAGGGACCCGGCCGGGACGAAGACCTTACGACCCTTGTCATCAGTGAGGGTGACGGCCTTGGTCTCGGCATCGGCCACGGCGGCCAGCACCTTCTCCTGAGAGTCGGAGGTCTCCAGGGAGAGCTCGCGGCTGGCGTGCTTGATTCCGATCGTGACCTGCATGGGGCTCCTTCGCATCGTCTGTGTGCCGTTTGAGCGGCATAGCGCCCATCGGGGGAGAGGGGCGTGAACCTGCCATGATCCTAGAGGGGCCCCGGCCGCACCAGCCCTTTGAGCGCCCCAGGAGCCGCGCCGTTTCGCGCCACGCGGAACATGAGTCGTCGGTTCTCCTGGGTTCTGGGTCCGCAACCGGTGACGATCCGTTAACGGTGCGCGTTCCTGTCAGCGGCCCGTGGTGAGATGGTCCCATGCCCCAGGACCCCGTCCGTCTCCTTCCGCCCACCGAGGTGGCCGAGCTGCCCGCCGCCGATGCCGATGGGCAACGGGTCCTGGATCGCGTGGCCGAGGGCTCCAACGTCGTCGTCCTGGGGGCTCCTGGGACGGGTAAGACCTCTCTGGCCCTCCGGCTGTTGGCTGAGGCGGTCGCCGGCGGCCGGGACGCCGTCCTGCTCGCCCCCACCCGTGCGCGGGCCGACTGGCTGCGTGGCCGAGCAGCCCACCTGCTGCGTGAGGGCCATGGCGACGGCGTCGTACGAGTGCGCACTCCCGCGGCCCTCGCCCCTGACGATCCTGACCACCTCCTTGACCATGCGGCCCAGACCCGCTGCCGCCCCCGGTTCTTCTGGCCGGGGCGGAGGAGGACTCCGCCCTGGCCTCGATGATCAGTACCGTCACCCTGGCCGGGGCTGCCCACCGAGGCAACCGGGTCGCGTGCATTCCGCTCCGAGCTGCGCAACCTCCTGGCGCGCGCCGGAGAGCTCGGCGTCAATGCCGACGAGCCTGGCCGACCTGGGACGCCGGCTCGATGTCCCCATCTGGGGCCCGCGTCCCAGCCTCCTGCGCACCTGGGACGCGCAGGGCCGGGCCAGCGCTGAGCGCAGGGCCCAGACCCGCAAGATGGACACGGCTCGTCTCCAGGACCGAGCCGTGGAAGCCCTGAGCTCCTGGGACTCCGACGCCGTCACGGCCCCTCGCCCCGTCCCGGACCTCGTCCTCGTGGACGACTATCAGGACTGCACGGCCGCCACCGCCAGGCTCCTGACGGCCCTGGCCACCCCGGATCCCGATGGGCATCGGGCGCAGATCGTGGTGCTGGGAGACCCCGACGTCGCGGTGGAGACCTTCCGCGGCGGCACCCCCAGCCTGCTCATTGAGGCCGAGGACCGCTCAGGGCTCGGAGCCACCCGCCTGCGGCTGACCACCTGCTACCGAGGCAACCCGGCCATCACGGCGGTGGTCGCCGACCAGAGTGCCCGGGTCCCGGTGACCGGCACGACGGCCCACCGGCAGACGACTCCGGCCTCCCGATCCGCGGCGAGGCCTTCCTCCGATGCGACCGGTGACGAGCGCCCGGCGGCAGCAGCCGGCGTCGAGGTGATCCTGGCCTCCTCCACCTGGCAGGAACATGCCCACGTCGCCCGGGCACTCAGGCTCGAGCACGTCCACCACGGCACCGCTTGGTCTCAGATGGCGGTCATCGTTCGCAGCGCCGCCGACGCCGAGACATTCGCCAGGGACCTGCGCAGACGAGGCGTGCCCCTGGCCTCCCGTACGCCCGCGGTACTGCTGCGCGCGGAACCGGTCGCGGCTGCGCTTCTGGACATCGTGCGTGCCGCCATCCGCGACCAGCTGGGTGGGCACGGTGAACCGCCTCAGCGTGACGCCGCCCACAACCTCCTCGCCAGCCCCCTGGTGGGGCTGACCACCATGGACCTGCGCCGACTGCGCCGCAGACTGCGCCAGGACCCGGAGGCCACAGCCACCCGCGTCAGCGGGACCGAGACCGGCGAGCTCAGCGCCCGTGCCGAGCCCACCGCCGGGACCGGGACTCGAACCGGTGCCGACGCCGCCCTCCTGACCCTGCTGGCCGACACCGAGCAGGCATCCGCCTTCGCCCGGTCCCTCGACGGGGAGCCGCTGAGCACCCAGGCGGACCGGCTCCTCACCGCGGCCCGGATCATTGCGGCTCTGCGCACTGCCACCGGGGAAACGCCTGCAGACGCCCCTCGCGATGTCGAGGCCTGCTCTGGGCCGCCTGGAACGCCTCTGACCGGGCCGAGGCCTGGCGGGCCACCGCCCTGCTGCCCTCCGCAAGCCCCGTGCGATCACTCCTGTCCGAGGCCGCCGAGCACGACCTCGACGTCGTGACGGCCCTGTTCAAACGGGCCGAGGTCTGGGCCGAGCGCCACCCGGGCCAGGACGCCTCCAGCTTCCTGGCCGAGCTCGACGCCGAGGTCCTGCCCTCGGACTCCGTCGCCCCCCAGGGCCGGCGCCCGGAGGGCGTCGCCGTCATGACCCCGGCGCGTTGCGCGGGCCAGGAGTGGGAGCTCGTCGTGGTCGCCGGGCTGGAACGGGACCGCTGGCCCGACCTGCGCCTGAGGGACTCCCTGACCCGCACCGGCCTCCTCGTCGACGCCGTCACCGGACGCCTGACAGCAGGCACCACCGCCCCGGGGGGACGGGACCGGCGGCAGCGGCGCCATCGCCGCCGCCCGGGCACAGGTGCGCGCCGACGAGCGCCGCATGCTCATCATGGCCCTGTCCCGCGCCACCAGGCGCCTCCTACTGACGGCCACCGCCGATGCCGAGCACGCCCCCTCGCCCTTCCTGACCGAGATCGCCCACAGTGCCGGGATCTCCCTGACCGACGCCGACGGAGCCCCCCTCCTGAGCCCCGACACCGGGGACCTCACCCTGCGCGGCCTGGTGGGGAGCTGCGCCACGCCGCCATCTGCGGGAACCTGGAGACGGCCACCGACACCGAACGCCGGCGCGGCCGGGTCGCTGTCGACCTGCTGGCCGACCTCGCCCGCCAAGGCGTATCCGGTGCCGATCCCGCCACCTGGATCGGCGCGGCCGGCCCCACCTCCCACACCCCCCTCGTCGCCCAGGGGGAACGGATACGGGTCAGCCCCTCCGACGTCGAGGGTCTGGCCGCCTGCCCGCTCAAGTGGTTCCTGACCCGCAACGGCGGATCGGCGCCCGCCAGCGACGCCCAGGCCCTGGGCAGCCTCGTCCACGAGATCGCCGAACGGGCGGAGAGCGAGCACCTGCGCGGTCCCGCTCTGCGAGAGGCCTTCGAGGAACGCCTGACCGACCTGGGCTACCCCGCCACGTGGCAGGGGGGGTCTGGCCACAGACCGTGCTCGTGCCATGATCGAGCGCCTCGACGCCTACCTGAGTGACTGCGACGCCCTGGGCGTGCGTGCCGACGTCGAGCAGCCCGTCCGTGCCGACGTGGACATCCCCCTGCGCGTCCTCAGCCCGGAGGTCCGCGAGTTGGCCGGCCTCCGCATGCCGGTGGAAGGGGGTGACGCCGTCCCGGTCAGGATCTCCGGGCGTATCGACCGTCTCGAGCGCCCCGGCGGCCGCACGGGAGACGACCCGGACGACCCCGCCGGTATCGGCCGGAACGGCACAGTGCGCGTCATCGACCTCAAGACCGGGCAGCGCGTCCCCAAGGACGTCCAGCGCCACCCCCAGCTGGCCACCTACCGGTTGGCCCTGAGCGCGCAAGGCCTCGACGTCGTCGGCGGAGCCCTCGTGCTCCTGGGCAAGGAGCCCTCCAAACGTTCAGGAGACGGCTACGTCCTGGCTCCGCCGGGCGCCGCCCTCGACCCCAGCCCCGCAACCACCGAAGCCACGGACGAGCCCACGGAGAAGGTGGGGGACAGTGAAGCGAACGGTGCTGCCCGGAGCCGTGAGGAGTACTGGGCCGAGGACCTCGTGGCCTCAGCAGCCGTGGCCGGAGTGGGCCCCGTGATCGAGGCCCGCACCGGTGAGCACTGCCGTACCTGCAGGGTCAAGGACTCCTGCCCCGTCCAGGTCGAGGGAAGGAGAGTCGTCTCATGACCCCCACCACCGGCTCGCGCGAGCTCACCCCGCAGGCCTTGGCGGCAGCGCTCGGCATCCACACGCCCACCCAGGAGCAGGCGCGCGTCATCGCCCACCGGCTCAGCCCCCTCCTGGTGGTCGCCGGAGCCGGCTCGGGCAAGACCGCCACCATGGCCCAGCGGGTCGTCCACCTGGTCGCCACCGGGCAGGTCCGCCCCGACCAGATCCTCGGACTGACCTTCACCCGCAAGGCCACCGCCGAGCTCGACCAGCGCGTCGCCTCCCGCCTGGCCGGGCTCAGCGTGGCCGGCCTGCTCCCATCCACCGCGCCGGATGATGACAGCGGAGCGGGCGGCGCCGCTGACGCCACCGACGTCGGCGAGCCGATGATCGCCACCTACAACTCCTTCGCCGGCACCCTGGTGCGCGACCACGGTCTGCGCATCGGCGTGGACCCCGACTCGACCCTCATCACCCAGGCCCGCTCCTGGCAGATCGTCGCCTCCCTGCTCGAGGCGCGCACACTCCCGCTGCCCAACGAGAGCCTCAGCCACAACGCGAGCGCCACCCTGGTCCTGGGCGACGCCCTGAGCCAGAACCTGCTGACCATTGAGGACGCCGCCAAGGACCTGGCCGACCTGACCGAGCAGTTCACCGCCCTGGCCGCCATCAAGGGCTGCAAGACCCTGATCGGCAAGGCTCCCGCCGTCATGGCCGAGTGGGAGGCCCTGCTCGACGTCGTCGCCGAGCTGCATGAGCACAAACGTCGCCACGGCCTGCTCGACTTCGGTGACCAGATCGCCCTGGCCTGCACCATCGCCGAGACCGTCCCCGATGCCGCCTCCCAGGTGCGGGCCCAGTACCCCGCGGTCCTGCTCGACGAGTTCCAGGACACCTCGGTGGCCCAGGTCCGGCTCCTGTCCGCCCTCTTCGCCGACTCCGGGGTGACCGCCGTCGGCGACCCCCACCAGGCCATCTACGGGTGGCGAGGAGCGAGTGCCGGAGCGCTGGACACCTTCCACCAGCGCTTCAACCCCACCGGCACCGCGCGCCTCGACTCTGGGGCGTCACCGGCCGACGCCACCCCCGTCCTGGAGCTGTCGACCTCCTGGCGCAACGACTCCACCATCCTGGACGTCGCCAACGTCGTCTCCGGGCCCCTGCGCTCCGGCGTCGTCGAGGACGGGGACCCGGTGGGCGAGCACATCACCGTGGCCCCCTTGCGGGCCCGCCCCGCAGCCTTCGGCCTGGAGCCCGGGGCGGTGCACGGGGCATTCCTCCAGGACCCCGCCGAGGAGGCCCGCACGGTCGTCGCCTTCCTCTCCGAGCGCTGGTCTCCCAGTGCCGAGATGGCCGTCCTGTGCCGCACCCGGGCGCAGATGGATCCCATCGCCGCCGAGCTGGAGGAGGCAGGCCTGCCCTACACGATCGTCGGCCTGGGGGGGATGCTCTACGTCCCCGAGGTCGCCGACGTCCGCGCCCTGCTGACCGTGGCCTCGGACCCGGAGCGCGGGGACCGGGCGGTCAGGCTGCTGACCGGTTTCGGTATCGGCGCCAGCGACCTGCGCGCCCTGGCAACGCTGGCCCGCGAGCTCACCCGTCCCGCGCCCGAAGGCGGCCAGGAGGGACCGGGGGCTCACGGCGACCAGGTCGAGGCCGACTCCCCGCTGCTCAGCGAGGCCCTGGACACCCTGCTGCGATGGGATGAGGAAGGTGCGCAGGAAGAGGCTGCGGCGACCCGGGACCTGACCGAGGCCGGGCGGGCCGTCGCGTTGCGCACCGCCCGGGCGATCCGACGCATCCGGGAGGCCGTCTCCCTGCCTCTGCCAGACCTCGTGGCCCTGGCCGAGCAGGCACTCGACCTCGACATCGAGATCGCCGCCCGGGTCGGCCACCCGATGGGCCACCGAGCCCTCGACTCCTTCCACGAGACGGCCCGCGCCTTCGCCACGGACACCGACGCCCCCACACTCACCGGCTTCCTGGACTGGCTCGAAGCCGCCGAGGAGCACGAGGACGCCATGAGCGCCCCCGAGGTCGAGCCCTCGCCCGGGGCGGTCCAGATCCTCACCGTCCACGCCGCCAAGGGCCTGGAGTGGGATGTCATCGCCGTCCCCGGCATGGACGAGCAGGTCTTCCCCTCCTACACCAGCGCCGTCAAGGACGATCTTCGTGTCGCGGAGACCGGCTGGATGGGCAGCACCTCAACCTTCCCCTTCCCGCTGCGGGCCGACGCCGGCGACCTGCCCCCTTTCACCGTCGGGGACCTCGACCCCGCCATGACCGACAAGCCCCTCCTGACCGAGACGATGAGCGCCTATAAGGAGGCCCTCGGGCGCCAGAGCCTGCGCGAGGAGCGCCGCCTGGCCTACGTGGCCTTCACCAGGGCCCGCCACGATCTCCTCCTGACCGGCTCCCACCTGTCCAAGACCGCCTCCAAGCCCCGCCGGCCCTCACGCTTCCTCACCGAGCTCCAGCGGCGTGACCTCCTCCTTCCCCACGCGGAGGGCTGGGTCGACTTCGATGAGTCCCGCCCCAACCCACTGACCGCACTGACCCAGGTGGGCACCTGGCCCCTCGACGCCACCGACGTGGAGGCACCGGGCAGCCGGGCCCCGGAAACCGGGGAGAGGACGCACCGATCGCAGACCGGGTCGCCGCTGCGCGCCGGGCCCGGTACGCGGCCGCCGCCCAGGTCGCCGCGGCCATGAGCGGAACCAGCCCTGCCGAGGAGGCACCTGTACAGGCGGAGCCCGACGACGAGACCGTGCGGCGGTGGCGACTCGAGGCGGGACTCCTCCTGGCCGAGCGCTCCCGGGCCCTGAGCAGCGGACCTGCTGTCCGCCTGCCCGAGCACCTGGCCGCCACCCGCCTGGACGACCTGCGCGCCGACCGCCGGCAGTTCGCACTCGACCTACGTCGTCCGCTTCCACCTGAGCCCCGCGCCGCCGGACGGCTCGGAACCGTCTTCCACGACGCCGTCGCCCAGCGCCTGAGCGCACGCGGCACTCTATTCGGCCTGGGGCACGCTGGTGTCCCCGACAGCCTCGGTCCCCAGGACCGGGACCGCATCGAGCGCTGGCTGGACACCGCTGAGAACCTCCCGCTCCTGGAGGACTACATTCTGGCCGAGACCGAGACCGACCGGGAGATCACCATCGGCGCCACCACCCTGCGCTGCCGCATGGACGCCGTCTTCCGCCGCTCGGACGGGGCCGGATGGCTCATCGTCGACTGGAAGACCGGGCGACGCCAGGTGCCGGTGGACCAGCTCAGCGTCTACGTCCATGCCTGGGCGGCCTCCCAGGGCGTGCCCACCGGCTCGGTACGCGCCGCCTACGTGTACGTCGACTATCCCGGAGGGCGCGTCGATGAGCTCACCGCCGCGGGCCTGCTCGACCTCGACCAGATCGAGTCAGCTCTGACACCGGGCTCCCCACCCGACGAGATGACACCTCTTCCCGCACCCGAGCAGCAAGGCTAACGTCAGCCTCAGGGCCGCCCGGGCTCGGCCGTTCGACCAGAGGCACGGCCGGTCCTGGCCCGGCGCACCGACTCTTCGCACCCGACGCCGCAAGGAGAACCCACATGCTGGTGACCTGGTCGATTGTCGCCTTCCTCATCAGCGCCCTGTGCTGGATCCTCGGCGACGCGCTCATCGTCGGATTCCGTCGGCCTGACCGGCACGAGCACGGCGAGTTCATCGACCTCATGGGAGACGACGCCTACGCCTTCTACACGCGCGTCAACGAGCCTCGCCTGCGATGGGGCGCGCTGGTCGCCAACTACTCCATCCCGCTCATGCTCGCCGGTCTCTATGCGCACTGGGCGCTGTTGCGCGGATCGCCGGTGGGGATGGCGGGCGCGGTGCTGCTCGGCGTCGGGTTCAGCCTCTCGCCCCTGGCCCACGCCTCCTTCTACCCGCTCGCTCTGGCCTCGGAGCGCGCCCACACCGCCCATCAGGCGTACGTAGCCGCCAGGGCGGCGAGCAGCGGGAAGGAGGACAGCGAAGGGCCCGACCCCGCCGCCCTGGAGCACGCGCGCAGGCTCTACCGCTTCCTCATGCAAGCCTGGTGCCCCGCCATCGGGCTGACGGCGCTGGGCTGGCTCCTCGTCTGCATTGCTCTGGGCTCAGGAGCCACCGCCTTCCCTCGATGGTCGCTGCTCCTGACCCCACCGGTGCAGGCCCTCCCGTGGTACGCCCTCACCCGCCTGCCCTATCCCGGCAAGCCACTGCTGGACGGGGCCCTGTTCAACATCGTCAACCTGGTGTGGGCCATCGCCTTCCTGGCACTCATGAGCCACAACCCGCTGACCTGATCCCCGGGCGAGGCGCCGACGCGGCGTCAGTCGTCCT
>BNJS01000807.1_pt1 | contig 39805 bp, 50 predicted proteins | sample 8540461 | NCBI WGS metagenome assembly BNJS01 (sample SAMD00202454, study PRJDB9452) | human saliva metagenome | isolation source: human saliva | place: Japan
TTTCTTTCTTCTATCCACTTTCTGCAATCCTGAAAATAATCTTCCATATTTAGAAAAAGAACGAGGTTTGCAGAGGGTACATATCCCTGCAGATAACAATACTCGCAGTGAAAAGGACAGTTCATGATTAATGAACTATAGCAAAAATGTGTTTCACTAAAGCTTTGACAAACCGGCGCACCGGGATAGATTCTCTGCCCTTCCTTCCTGGCCAAGATGAGCTTTCTGCTCTTTTCCTGTATAAGTCTGTTCTGCTTTTTCCGGTTGAAGAGATCCTTATAGTGTCGAATAAGAATGATTTTCGCCTTGGGGAATTTTGGCAATATGCTCTTTACATAAGGGCTTCCCCATACTCCCTCTTCTACATAGATATGGGAGAAATGAGGATAAAGAGGGACCGTTTTCTCTTCTTCAATACTACAGATCTCTGTTCTTTTCCATTCTTTTTCAGAGTAATGTACTTCCCTAAAACAGGAGGACGACGGGCGAAGTAAGTATTCCTCCAGCTCATATAAAAGCTTCTGTCCCCCTCGCTTATCCCGTACAGGGAGAAGTCCCTCCTGCCTTTTTTCCTGAAAATAATTGTCTAAGGAAAGAGAAAGGCTCTTTCCATAACGAAGCAGTTTTTCCAGCCTTTTTTCCAAAACAAAGGAAAGACGAAGTTCCTTGGAAAGACTCTGTACTTCCTCCAAAAAATCCTCCTCTTTCTGTCTTGCAAGCTCGTTTTTTATGCTGATTTTCTCTAAACTCCGTATAAAGGAAAAGTACTCTTCGTTTCTAGCAATTTTGAATCTCCGCCTTCCAATCTCGTTTTTCCGCTTTTTCTCTCTTTCTTTTCTTTTCCTATCTCCGTCGCTGAAAATCCAGTCCAAAGTCTGTTCCAGAAGACATATCCTCTGTAGAGAGGAAGAAATTTCCACTCTGAAAAACCGCTGTCGATTCCATATCATAAAGAAGTGCTTCCCCTAACGTATCTCCCGTAGTTTCAGTAAGACTCTCCGCACCATTACGCGGTAGAAAACAATGTCTTTCCCTGCATTTCTCCGCATCCTTTAAAGAAAGAACTTTGTCTCCTGTAATAAGTCTTGCTTCCGGAAAGGAAAAGTCATAGAGCATCTCCGGAAAAAACTGCTTTTCACTCTTGCTCCTCCAAGGCATGAATCAAGAACCAGCTTCCTAAAGCGTTTTTATCCGTCCTTCCTCTGGCTTCGAGGAAGATACTCCTCTTTTGTGCTCAACTCACACACCGGCGCTTTAAGAATAGCGGCACTACCCAAAGATAAGAGAAGATCACCTCTCTTTGCCCCTTCTTTTGCAAGGGTCGCAGAAACTGCAGCTGCCGCATTGTTTCGCCCTTCTCCGCAGATAGTCAGCAATATTTCGGATTCGTTTCCTCTGTATCTTAATAGTTGCAGGGAAACGAAGTTGTTCGTTTCCCCATTTTCAGTGATTGAATTATATTTTCTGCCTCACCATAATGTGCCGCAAAGATAAAAAGCATTTTTCTTACTCCACATTTCTGTAAGCTTCTTTATAGAAGTAGTCCTGAGAATCAAATCGTTCGTCTCCCAAGCCCTCCGGATCATGATACAGACCGTCAGAAAGAAGCCATTTTCCCTTTTCCGTATCCTTAAAGCCGAGGTCGAAGATTTCCCGCACGCGATTCTTATTTTCTTCATCAAAAATCGGAGCTGCAACCTCTACTCTACGGAGGGTATTTCTGGTCATACAGTCTGCACTGGCGATATAAATTTCTTCCTCATCCCCCTGTCCGAAACGATATATACGGGAGTGCTCCAGGAATCTTCCCACTATACTGTGAATCCGGATATTTTCCGTCTTTCCGGGAATACCGGGAATGAGACAACAGATTCCTCGGATAAGAAGCTGAATCACAACTCCTTTTTTCGAAGCATCAATCAAAGCTTCTATAATATCCTTATCCGTAAGGGCATTGAGCTTTAAGCCAATGTATCCGCCTCTTCCTGCCTCCGCCTTTCTGCCTTCCGCCTCTATTTTCTCTAAAATAGCACTTTGCAGGCCCCTCGGAGCGACCAGGAGCGCAGAGCTCTTTTCACTGTTTCTCCCCGAAGCAGGGTACGGAAAACTTCCTGCGCATCTTCCCCTATCTTCGGATTGGCTGTCATAAGGCAAAGGTCGGTATAGAGAGTCGCTGTTTTTTCATTGTAATTTCCTGTGCCGATTTGGGTAATAAAGGAAGCACCTTCCTCCGTATTGCGGGTAATCAAGCAAAGCTTAGAGTGCACCTTGTAGGCCGGTAAACCATATATAACCTGACAGCCTGCATCTTCCAGTCGTCTTGACATCTCAATGTTTGCAGCCTCATCGAATCTTGCTCTAAGTTCTACAAGCGCGAGGACTTCTTTGCCATTTTCCGCCGCTTCACAAAGCGCATCCACGATTTGGCTGTGACTCGCCATACGATAGAGGGTTATCTTTATGGAATTGACCGTCTTATCCACCGCTGCAGCCTGCAAAAGGCTGATAAAATTCTTCATACTTTCAAAGGGATAAGACAGAAGAATATCCTTCTTTACAATCTGCTCAAGTATATTTTCATCCTTTCGGATCTTCCCGCTCATCCTCGGACTATAGCGAGGATAGAACATCTCCTGATGTTCCCTCTTGGTATTTTGCAAAGTAAAAAGGAAAGAGAGGTCAAGCGGTGTTTCACAGTATAAAACATGGTCTTCGGAAATGCCAAGATGGGCCGCAAGCTTCTTCTTGACTGACTTATGTAAGTCTCTGCTCAGCTCCAGCCTTACCGGATTTAAGCGCTTTCTCTTCTTCAGAAGCTGTTCCATCATGCCCCGGTAATCCATGTCCTCATCATAGACATCTCCTGCATCAATATCCGCATTTCTTGTAATGCGGATAATGGACTTTTCCTTTATCGTATAAGCGGGATAGAGCTTCGATACAAAGTGAAGGATCAGTTCCTCGGAAAGCATATGGTAGCCCTTCCTGCCGGGAATCTCTATCAGCCTCTTAAAGACCGGGTTCCAGCAGGGTACGATGCCCATTCTCTTCTTTCCACCCTTTGTTTCCAGGTGTGCCACCGCATAAAGTTCACTGTTTTGCAGAAAGGGGAAGGGCTGCTGTTTTCCAACAATCATGGGAGAAAGATAAGGACGAATTGCCTTGTCAAAATATGCCTCCAGCTGATTCTGCTCCTGCTTGGATAGCTTCTGGAAGTTGATAATATGAATGCCTACCGGCTCCAGTTCTCCCATAAGCTGCGTATAGATTTCCTTACGCTTCTGCTCAAGACGTGCCACTTCCTTCAAAATCAACTTAATCTGCTCTTTACTGCTTAAGCCTGTTTTGTTATCCTTGACCGTTTTTTTATTCTCCATCTGTTGCATGAGTGTTCCCACACGAACCATAAAAAACTCATCCAGATTTGTCTGGTAAATGGAGACGAACTGCAGACGTTCCATAAGAGGCACACGAGGATTGGCTGCCTCATTTAGAACACGCTCATTAAACAAAAGCCAAGACAGCTCTCGATTTTGATAACATTCCCGATTTTCCTTCATGGCCCAGATCCTTTCTACATCCTTGTATTAAAGGTCTATAACGACAAATTTGCGGAAAAATATAATATTTTTCCGCAAATTCGAATTAAGCATTTGCCTGTTTTTCATTTTTTGCCAAAAGCGGCATGATGATACCCAAGATGGAAAGCACCAAGGGAGTGATGATATTTAATGCCATAGTAAAGGTATCTTTGGAGTGCATACCCAGAAGACAGCTAGCAGCTGTAATCAGGAAACACCATACACCGAAAGCCAAAGCCAGAGTATTGTTCTTTACAAAACGATATTCCGGATGGAATTTATCCCCTGCCTTACGAAGGGCGATATATGCCAAATACCCAGAGGTAACGAAGCGGCATACATACGGAGTTCAACTTGGTCAACTGCTTCAATACGGCTGCCGCACCCGGTACAAAGGACTGTGCGAGGATAATGGAGCCGGAAAGTACCGCTACCATGATGATACCGTTGGTGTCAGCTCCAACATCGTTCTGCTTCAGAAGCTTCTTCGGAATAAACTGCTTTGTATCTTCGTTATCAAGAAGCATACGAAGCGGAGCATCGATACTCATGATGAGAACTGGAGACTGACTAAACCATATTGCAAGTGCGCAGATTACCAGAAGTGTATCACCGATGCCATAGTAAGCACCAAGACGCTGGAAAGCCCAGTAAGCACCATTTGCTGCATAAGAGTTAAAGCTCTCTTCAGAAGCATTGATGAGGGTCGGATCAAACATCATCCCCATGGCAATGGTTCCGAGCATAGCACAAACCACAACCATGATAGCCAGCGTAATCATGCCCTTTCGGGAAGCCCTTACTCGGGTTCTACCTGTTTACGTACGGAGAAATCTTCTCCATCCGCCTGCAAAAACCAGGATGGAAGGAGTGAAATGCCAGACGGAAGTTCGGAATCAGTTCTTTTAAGCTAAAATCAAGGCTCACATAGTCTGCCTTCGGATTGATTGCCGGAGCTGCAAACATCATCACGATGTAAAGCAAAGACATCACAAACATACTGGAACCTGCCAAAGTTGCCATCTTCTTCAAAGGATTTAAACCTCTACTTGCTACATAGCAGAAGATTAAAAGAAGGGCAAAGGTGATCAGCTGAATGTAAATACTCAGCAAACGATCATCGAGCTCCACTACGGAAAATCACGCAGGACAATGCCTTCAAACGCCACTCGGCACTTGCAATATAGGTAGTGCATGCCCAATAAGTCCAACTCCTGCATAGTACGCAATCTTGGTTCCCATGGTCTCGCGAATCCAGGAACTCACTCCTCCACCTGCATTCTTAAATGCGGAACCAAGTTCTCCAACCATTAATGCATAGGGCACGAAGTATAAGGCAAACATGAAAATCCAGCTGAAAATAACCTGAATTCCATTAAACCATACGAAGCCGTTTACCACATTACCAAAGCCCCAAACCGTGGAAAATGCCATAAACGCGAGCAATTTCCAGTTAATCTTTTTTTGTTCCATACTCTCTCCTTTAGATTTCTAAAAAATATATCGTTTTTCAGTAAAAGAACCGTTCCTCGTTTATAAAGGGATATTCCTCTCCTATAAAAAGGACTATTCCTCTCTTGTAAAAGAACTATTCCTCTCCTGTAAAACCCCCTTTTGCTCTATAGCAGTAAGTAAAACCCTACTCTCACTCTATCTATTCTATGTTCGGACAATATGCCCAACTTCAGCTCTTAGTATCGGATTTCCAGATTTCCGTCTCCTCTTCCAAGTACCGAAGAAGAATAGAAAAGCTTTGCTACTTCTACAAGGTAATAGGTATCCTCTACACCGGCCGTCTCATACGGGGAATGCATGGAAAGCTGAGGAAGTCCGATATCCACGGTGTTCAGTGCCACCTGACTGTTGGAAATGTTACCCAGTGTAGAACCTCCAAGCATATCCGAGCGGTTGGCAAAACTCTGGTACGGCACCTTTGCCTTTTCACAGAAGCTCTTAAATACTGCTGCGGATACGGCATCTGTCGTATACTTCTGGTTTGCACTGTACTTCAGCACAATACCCTTGTTCATATAGGGTCTGTTTAAGGCATCCGCCTTATCAAGGTGTGCCGGATGAACGGCATGCGCATTGTCTGCGGAAACAAGGAAGCTATTCTGTAAAGCCTTGCTATACTCTTCCTCTCCCATACCGAAAGCATAGAGAATTCTATGCAGTACATCCTTTAAGAAGGTCGAAGCCGCACCCTGTTTCGTACCGCTTCCCACCTCTTCGTTATCATAAACGCAGTGGAGCGCCACACTCTCCTTCGGTTTAGCGGCAAGAAGTCCCTGTAAAGAGGAAAAGGCACACTGCAGATCATCCAGTCTTCCGCTTCCGACAAACTCTTCTTTTCCGCCTAAGATTGTCGCTTTCTGTCTGTTATAAAGGAATAAATCCCAATCCAGAATACTGTCTTCCTTAACGGAAATTGCATCGGCTACCATCTTCTTAAAACTTCCCTTTCCTTCTACCGTAGAAAACAGGGGAAGCATATCCTTCTGTGCATTAAACTTATAGCCATCGTTTACTTCACGATTCATGTGAATGGCAAGGTTCGGAATAATCAGTAAGTCGCGATCAATATTTAAAAGCTTCGTTTCTACACCCTTAGCACTCTTTACCAGCACTCTTCCTGCAATGGAAAGCGGTCTGTCCAGCCAAGGGGAACAAATCATCCCGCCATACTTTTCTACGTTCAGCTGGATATAAGCCTTGTCAATCTCCAGCTCCGGATCTCCTTTAATCTTAAATACCGGAGAATCGCTATGGCTGGCCATCATCTGGAACCCCTTAAACGGCTTTTCCGGAAGCACAAAGGCGATGAGCGCGGAACCGTTTCTTGTGACAAAGTACTTTCCACCCTTCTTTAATTTCCAGTCCTCTCCTTCGTATAAAGGAAGAAATCCCTCTTCCAAGAGGATATCTTTCATATTTTCTACAGCAAAGAAGGCATTGACACTGCTATCCAAAAAGTCCATCAGCTTCCTGTTTAACTTCTTTACTTCTGTTACTTTATTTATTGCCATACAGGCTCCTTTCGTTTATTTCATTCTCAAGCATTATACAGGAAAGGAGAATTCTTGAGAAGTAAAAAAATAGGATGTTCTACTAAGTTTAATTTTTCACAAAGCAATTTTGTTGCAATTGCAACACCACTTTTTATTTGGATTTGCTATACTACTCCCCGTAATCAAGAAATTTGCCCATGAAGAGATAGGGTGATACAGTACAAAAATAGGGATATTTTAGGAGGATAATAAAATGGCAAAGATTACCAGCGATATGTTAGTAGGTCAGATTGTAAATGAGCATCCGGAGTTAATCGACAGTTTACTTGAGGTCGGTATGCACTGCTTAGGCTGCCCGAGCTCCCAGATGGAGTCTCTGGAAGATGCTTGCATGGTACATGGTTTAAATCCAAATGCTGTTCTTGCTACTTTAAATGCAAAGTTAAGTGAGGTTTCCGAATAATGAGTGCTTTTTTAGGACCGATTCACTATTGGCTTTATAATAAAGTTCAGCTGCAGGAAGAGCTGATTCGCGAGATTGCTGAGCATGGCGAAAAATCAGGCTGGGCTGTATTTTCCGAGACACACTTAGAGGAGAAGACGGTAAACAATGAACTTCGTCCCTTAAATGAATTGATTGACGTGATGAATATCCACGGCTGGTTACAGGAAAGAGTGCAGGATGCGGAGGCACGCTATGCTCTTTTGGTAACAAGTATTTTAGCAGAAGATCCGGAAAGACTTTCGGACTTGGAAAAAATCGCCTTTGCATTCGGAAAAAAACGGGCAATTGCTCCTACTTCCGATGCTTCCGATGCCTACAGAAAGATGGATGATTCTCTTCTGAACGGCATGCCCTGCGATAGAGTGAATGTTATCACAGAGCAAGATCCGAGCCGTACCTCTTGGGTTCAAGAAGAGGATATTCATGCCCCCTTCTGGATCGCTGTAGGCGGAGATCCTTCCGTTTATTATCAGCTTAGAAAGAAAATCATGGAGGGAATGCTCTCCGATACCGGCCTTCACTTCGACTGCAATGAAGAATGGCACTACAGTTTGTATCAATAAAGGGGTTCCGGTACAGGATTTTTAACGGAAACTGTAGCTTTGAAAAAAACAACAGAGCCATAACTGTAAGAAAGAGGAAATAAATGAACGTAAGTATTGTCATTATGGAAGAAGAGCATAGCAATATCAACAGAGCCCTTGCCGTAGTTCGTAACATTTGTCTGGGACTGATGGACGGAAGAGATGTACCGGATGCCGATTTTCGGCAAATCATTGATTTTATAAGAGGCTATGCAGATAAGCACCACCATGGAAAGGAAGAAAAATTTCTTTTCCCTGCCATGGTAGAGAAAATGGGTCCTGTTGCGGATAAGCTGGTTACCAACGGAATGCTTGTAGAGCACGACCTCGGGAGAGCAGATGTTCTTGCTTTAGAGACTGCTCTCAATGAATATCAGAAGAATCCGACTCCGGAGTTAAAGTTGGATATTCTATCTTATGCGATGGCCTATGCCCACCTTTTACAGCTCCATATCGAAAAGGAAAACAGTGTAGTTTATCCTTTCGCGGAAAGAGGTCTCAGCGAGGAAGATTTCAAGCTTATCAATGAAAAAAGTGAGGTTTACGAGGCAGAGAAAAAGACAGAGGGTGTACAAGAAAAATACCTGAATGCTTTAGAGCTTCTGGAAAGAAAGTATCTTCATTAAATAAGGAAAAATTCTTTTTAAAATCATAAAAAAATGGATTTTTATACTTTTTTCACTGGTATATCGTCTCAATCGGTGCTAGACTTATAAAGTGTATAGAGTATTTGTATAATCACAACCGGTTAACAGCAACTTGCTAAGAATACCAAAAGAGAAAGGGTGGCTATAAAATAGCTGCCCTTTCTCTTTTGTAAACTCTCAAGCGATGTGCTCTTTCGTCTTAAATCTCCGTCTGCGTTTTTAAAATAAAAGTATTCCTGTCAAAATCGATGATGCCCTCCTCCTTTAAAGAGGCCAGCTCTCTGGTCATGGCGGAACGATTCGTGCAAAGAAACTGCGCCATATCCGTGCGACTCAAAGAAAGCTCGATGTACTTGGACTTCTGCTTCTGTGCCTGTAAAGAAAGATAGGCTAAAATCTTCTCCCTAAGACTTCCGCGAGAAGTTACCTCAATTTTTTCCATGAGCTGATATTCTTTTTGCTGATTAAGTCGAACAGATTCTCAATCAAGCGAAAGTGAAAGCCGCATTGGTTTTTACAAACATGAATGGCTTTCTCAAAGGAGAGAAAAAGTACCTCCGTTTTCGTCGAGGAAAGAAAGGAAACATATTCATCCTCGGAAGCGCTGTTTCCAAAGGTTTCTCCGAAGATTTCTCCCTCCCCCATATAGGTAAGCAAGCTCTCTTTTCCCCAGACATCCGTTTTGATCATATGAATGCTGCCACAAAGCACCACGCCTACATGCTTTTCATGATTTTCCTCCAGATGAATCAGCTCTCCTTTTTTGTATGAACGCACATAGCTTTTCATGCAATACAATAAAGCATTCAGATTTTCCTTCTCAATGCCCTGAAATATTTCCATATCCGAATAACGAAGAACCTCCTCCTTATTCAGCTTTTTTCGCTCTTCTGTTATATGACATCCGCCTCCGCAATTACAGCAGGCCTTCCTTTCTCCTGACATAGCCTCTCCTTTTCAGAATCCTCTATCATCGATTATCTATCGGTAAGCCGTTATAGCCTCACCATTCCCTCAAAAAATCAACTTCCGGCCTGACCATCTCCGATTGTATTTAATTAGTGCATAGTCTAATTCTTATTTGTTGCACATGCAACATATTTTTTCTCTCCTTTATTGCAAAATGAAGTACATTGAGTGGGAGGGGCGATTTTCAGGATTCTTCTGTAAAATATCCGCTTCACTGCAAAATGGTTTTGAGTCATTATTTTTCTTAGGAGGGAAAAAATGGAGAATAAGATGTTTTGTTATCAGTGTCAGGAAACTGCAAACTGTTCCGGCTGTACCGTATCCGGTGTTTGCGGAAAGAAGCCGGATGTTGCAGCCATGCAGGACCTTTTGGTTTATGCCACCAAGGGCTTATCCGCAGTAGCTGAGCAGTTAAGAAAAGAAGAGAAAGATGTATCTTTAGAAGTAAACCACAGAGTGACCATGAACCTTTTCATCACCATCACCAATGCAAACTTCGATAAGGATGCTATCGTGGAAAGTATAAAGGAAACTTTCGCCTTAAGAGATGCGGAAAGAGCAAAGATTACCGTAATCAACAGTCTTCCTACAGCTGCTACGGTAAAAGTCGCAGAAAAGGACTATGAAATCTTTGCGCAGAGTATCGGTGTCTTGGCTACGGAAAACGAAGATATTCGTTCTTTAAGAGAATTGATTACCTACGGACTTAAGGGACTTGCAGCGTATTCCAAGCACGCCAATGCTCTCTTAAAGGATGACAGCAATGTAGACGCCTTCATCCAGAGGGCTCTTGCCGCAACTTTAGACGACAGCCTTTCTGTAGATGATTTGGTAGCTCTTACTTTAGAGACCGGAAAAGCAGGAGTAGAGGGTATGGCTCTCCTTGACGGTGCCAATACCTCCACCTACGGAAATCCGGAAATCACAAGCGTCAATATCGGTGTTGGAAAGAATCCGGGAATTCTTGTTTCCGGACACGATCTTAGAGACCTTGAAATGCTTTTGGACCAGACAGAGGGCACAGGCGTGGATGTTTACACCCACTCTGAGATGCTTCCCGCCCATTACTACCCCTTCTTTAAGAAGTACAAGCACTTTGTAGGAAACTACGGAAATGCATGGTGGAAGCAGAAGGAAGAGTTCGAGCCCTTTAACGGACCGATTCTCATGACCACAAACTGTATCGTTCCGCCAAAGGACAGCTATAAGGACAGACTTTGGACTACCGGTGCAGCAGGCTACCCGGGTTGCAAGCATATCGGCGGAAAATACGGCGAGATTAAGGACTTCTCCGCCCTCATCGAACAGGCGAAATCCTGCCCTGCTCCGACAGAAATCGAGACAGGTACCATCGTAGGCGGTTTTGCCCATGAGCAGGTTTTTGCTCTTGCAGATAAGGTAGTAGAGGCCGTAAAGTCCGGTGCCATCAAGAAGTTCGTCGTTATGGCAGGCTGTGACGGAAGACAGAAGAAGAGAGACTACTATACCGACTTTGCCAAGGCTCTTCCGAAGGATGCCGTAATCTTAACCGCGGGATGCGCAAAGTATAAGTACAATAAGCTGGATCTTGGCGATATCGGCGGAATCCCCAGAGTCCTCGATGCGGACATGTAACGACTCTACTCTTAGCCTTAATCGCTCACAGCTTAAGGAAGTATTCGGTCTGGACGATGTAAACAAGCTTCCTCTTGCTTACAATATCGCTTGGTATGAGCAGAAGGCTGTTATCGTGCTTCTCGCCCTCCTCCACTTAGGCGTAAAGAACATTCACCTCGGACCGACTCTTCCCGCCTTCCTTTCTCCGAATGTGGCAAAAGGTTCTGTAGAAAACTTTGGTATTGCCGATTGGAACTGTGGAAGACGACATGAAGATCTTCTTCCCGAAACTGCATAAACGAGCGGTTTCAGGCTTTGGCCTGCACGCACTTTTTCAAGAATCATGTCAAAAGAGTATCGCAAGTATCGCGATACTCTTCTTTTTCCATAAAACAGCTTTTCTAAAAATATCCGTCTATCCTCTTTTAAATAAAACTTAAATTTCAAAAACTTTTATTCCGTTTTGCATTCATAAGTAGAAAAGCCATTCTATACGATATACTATATATACATGAAATTTTACATAATACTGGATTTAAGCAGTGTAGTTCTAGGAAAACAAGCTTTCCGGAATTCACATGGCTACTCGTTTTTCCTATGCACCCCACGGCATCTTTCCCAAAACGGGAGAAAGTGAGTGCAGTATGTACCAGATAAAAATCAAACGCATTTACGCAGAAAAATCAGATACGGATGGCTTTCGCATATTAACTGACAGACTATGGCCAAGAGGAGTCGCAAAGGAAAGAGCTGCCATCGATTTCTGGGCCAAAGAACTCAGCCCCTCCACGTACTTAAGAAAATGGTTCGACCATGAAGAAGAACTCTTTCCACATTTTCGTGAGCTTTATAGAGAAGAACTGGAGAAAAATCCGGAAAAAGACAATTTTATTCAGCTTGTAAAGAAAGAACTCCAAGAAAAGGATATTACGCTTCTCTTTGCCTCAAAAGAAGAAGAACTGAATCAGGCTACCGTACTTGCGGAATGGCTGAAGGAACAGCTCACGAAATCCGTAAAGAATCATTCCGCTTAGCAGGGAAGAGCCATTTTCCCACTTTTCGCTTTATTTCGGGAATAATTCTTTCACAATATCCTCTACCGATACAATTTCCTGAAGTTTTCCTATATTGGCTCCGGAGAAAAAGAGGCCTTCCTCCACATTTCCCTCCACAGCAGAAATCAAAGCATGTGTGATACAGTATTTTACTTCTCCCGGATTACAGCTATGAATGCAACGGAGCAGTGCCTTGGCGGAATCCGTCCGACCAGCTCAAGCTTTTCCAACATGGGACTTTTCACTGCCCTCCCCGGCATTCCTACCGGACTGTGAATAATGCTAAGATTCTCCTCTTCTTTGGAAATAAGATACCGTTTATAGGTATCGCTTGCATCGCATTCTTTCGTAGCGATAAAACGGGTGGCCATTTGTACCCCGTAAGCACCTAAAGTTTGCATTCCTGTAATGTCCTCTCTGCTCCAGATACCCCCTGCTGCAAAAAGAGGAATATTTTTCCCAAATTCCTCTTCAAAACCATCTATGACAGATAAAACTTCCGGAATCAGCTCCTCCAATGGCTTAGACTTTTCCCTCCTCCACTTCGGATGCCTTAAAGCCAAGATGTCCCCCTGCCAAGGGCCCTTCCAAAACAACAAAGTCGGCAGTTCTATGATATTTCTGGCTCCAGGTTTTGAGCAAGACTTTTGTCGCTCTTCCACTCGACACAATAGGAGCAATCATGCACTTTCCCTCCGGAACAAGCTCCGGAAGACTCAAGGGCAAACCAGCTCCGGAAATCACAGCATCTATGCCTTCTTCCACAGCCGTTTTTATAGCTTCCTCCCACTGTCTTGTAGCAACCATGGCATTAATGGATAATAGTCCCCTTCCCTCGCTTATTTCTCTTGCCCTTCGAATCTCCTTTCGCAAAGCTCGAAGATTGGCTTCCTCCGGAGCGAGACGAAAGTCCTCTTCTCGATATCCGCAGTCAGCAGTACTGATGCAGCCCATAGCCCCGGTCTTTGCCACTGCCCCTGCTAAACCGGAGAGTGAAACACCCACTCCCATTCCTCCCTGAATCAAAGGAATTTCTAAGCCTCTGCTCTTTAGCATATCCATTTCTTCATCCTTTCTGCGATAAAAAGGAAATTTCCTTTTATAATTAAATATTTTAAACATAACAATGCCTTATCTTAAATCTTTGGATAAGCCGGTAAAGAGTTTTTGAAATGACTTTCTTGTATATTTATTAATTTTTGAAATAAATACTTGGTATGTCTTGCTATACTATGCCTCTCTGTCGGTCAGAAGCTCTGCCTAAACAGAACTCTCTTTTATCTTTTTCTTTTTATCTCTTTTTCTTTCTTTTTCTCTTTCTATCTAACTATTACGCCTTTGCAAGCGCCTCACCAAGGGCCTTACAATTGGCAAGTCCCTCATCGTCCGGTGTAAGATTGCAGATTACGGGAGCTGCCACTAAAACTGCTCCGGCTTCCTTCATTCTTGCCTCCCAGTTACGCATCCACTCCCCGTCACCCCAGTCGTAGGATCCGAAAAGAGCAATTTTTTTACCGGAAACAGCCGGAATCAGTTCTTCCACAAAAGGTTCCATTTCTCCCTCGTCTAAAACTTCATCTCCCATAGCAGGGCAGCCCAAGGCGAAAACTTCCTCTCCCGCTAAACTCCGCAGGGAGATATCGGAAACGCTGACTGCCTTTGCGTCTTTTCCGGCAGCCTTAACGCCCTCCGCTACCGCCTCAGCCATAGCCTCTGTGTTCCCTGTCTGACTCCAAAATACAATCTTCATCATTTTATGTCCTCCTTATATATTGTGTAGAAGAATCTCTTCTTCTCCCTTAACTATATCCTATTATTATACTAGGATTATTTTGTTGCTGATGCAACACTCTGTTTATGCCGCCTTCATTCTCCTCATTCCGTAGATTTCCACAATGTTCTGAAAGCTGAATCCTTCCTCCAAAAATTGCAAAAACTTCCGGATACAAGAGTCTTAACTATGAAACAGTTTCAAGGCCGCCTCTTCATTCGAATAGACTTTCCAATATCCTGTCAGCTTGGCTTTTTGGTACGGATTCTGCATATACACTCGAATATCTTCGGGCGGATACCCCAAAAAGATACCCACCTCATGAGGAAAACCCGTTCCCTCATCCTTATACTGCCGAAAACGCTCTTTAAAGAGAAGCAAGTAGGTCTCTGTCTTGTCCTCTTTGTATCCCAGATGCAAAGAAGAAAGAAATTTTTGTAAGCTTTTATTTTCCAAGTGTCGAAAGAACACTGTCTTTCTATACAGTAGAATGCTCTCTTTTTTCCCGGAATGAAGGGTTTCTATTCGGAAATCCTCATAGTGGGAAAGTAAACCCTCGAGCATTTTCTTCTCCTCCAAACTGACCGTGAAAATCGCTGCAGGCTTAAGTCCTGCAATTACGGGAGCATTCAGGCAGATATGTTCTTTACATAATCTTCAATAGAACTTTTTTTCCTACAAAAAAATCCATTCCACTCCATAATACCCCTTTTCTTTAATTAGTTTATCTTAACTAACTATAAACGTGATTATATTAGTTTGTGCTAACTTTGTCCAGTGCTTTTTGTCTTCACCTAAAAATACTTTTGTCTTCACCTAAAAATACTTCATAAATCAACTGTTTCTTCTGAAAAGGAGTGTTATACTGATTTATGGAAATTTCGACTTAACTTGAAAGAAGAACTGTGCTGAAAAAGTACAACATTAAAAGGAGGCAATATGCTTTGCATTGAAAATGGAACCATCATAAGCCCCAAGAGGAGTTTTAAGGGCAGCCTTTATATAGAAGGGGAAAAAATCAAAAAGATTTTCAGAGAATCGGAGCAAAAGGAAGAGGCTCTTTTTTTAGAAAGCCTGCAGGAACAGCCGGAAAGAATCAATGCCGAAGGGAAACTCCTCTTCCCCGGTTTTATTGACTGCCACACCCACTTCGAGCTTCATGTTGCCGGCACTGTAACCTGTGACGACTTTCCTTCCGGCACGAAAGCTGCCATCGCGGGGGGACTACCAGTATTGTGGACTTTGGAACCCAGTACAAAGGAGAAAGCTTGATGGAGGGTTTCCGTAACTGGCAGAAGAAAGCGGACAAGAGTGCCTCCTGCGACTACGGATTCCACATGTCCATCAGCGACTGGAATGAAAACAGCAAAAAAGAATGCCAAAAGATGATGGAAGAGGGATTAAGCACCTTCAAAATCTATATGACCTACGATATCCAGGTGGACGATGAAGAGATGTTCGAAATCTTGGAAGAGCTTAAGAACGTAGGCGGAATCACCGGTGTTCATTGTGAAAATACAGGTATGATTGCAGCTTTGCAGAAAGAGTTGATTTCCGACCCCAAGACAAAAGCAAAGGTTTCTTCTCACTACCTTTCCAGACCGGACGATGCGGAAGCTGAAGCGATTAACCGTATGCTTTACATTGCAAATGTAGTTGACACACCAATCATTGATGTTCACCTTACCTGCGAAAAGGGACTGAATGAGATCCGGGAAGCAAGAAAAAGAGGACAAACCGTATTTGCTGAAACCTGTCCCCAGTACCTAACCATGACAGAAGATCTATATAAGTCGGAGGATTTCCTGCGTTCCGCTCGCTATGTCATTGCACCGCCTCTTCGTAAGAAAGCGGATCAGGAGGCCCTATGGAAGGCTCTCGCCGATGAAGAAATCCAAACTGTCTGCACTGACCACTGCTCCTTCACCCTTGCGCAGAAAGAACTGGGTAAAGAAGACTTTCGAAAAATTCCGGGAGGCATGCCCGGAGTGGAAACCAGAGGAGAAGTTATCTTCTCGGAAGGCGTGGTAAAAGGGCGTATTACAAAGGAAAGAATGTGAGCTCTACTTTCCGAAAATCCCGCAAAGCTGTACGGCATGTATCCTGAAAAAGGTGTTCTCGCAGAGGGATCTGACGCTGATATTGTGATTCTTAATCCGGATAAAAAGAAGACAATCACAAAGGAAAAGCAGGTTTCTCTTTCCGATTATGCCCCCTTGGAAGGTTTAGAGCTACAGGGCGTGGTGGAAGAAGTCTTCTTAAGAGGGCAACTGGTCGCAAAAGAAGGAAAAGTACTGAAGGAGAATCAAGGAAAATACTTGAAACGCAAAAAATTTCAATCCGTAGTGTAAGAATTTTTTTCACTTCCTAAATCTTTTCTTTATACTTTTTATTTTTCTTTAAGGCACAAAACATAATTTCATCACAGAAGAGAAGTATCCTATACACAGTTACATAAGATGTAACTACAAAAAAAGCTTTTCATACTCAACTCCGGGACCTTCTCCTGTAAATAAGGGTTTCGGAGCCCCCTTCAAAATGATAGCGAAAGAGCAAGGCGGAAGCCTTGCTCTTTTCGTTTTATATGCTTTGCATTCTTTTTTCCTTTATTCTTGTATTTCCCTGCATTTCTTTGCCAAAGCCCGAAAAGCGGGAATGGATGCTTCTATTTTCTCATAAGGAAGACAATAGGCAATCCGGAAATAACCGGGGAGACCAAAGCCGTCTGTCGGAACCAAAATAATATGCTCCTCTTCTGCAAGCTTTAAAAACGCATCCGTATCTTCCAAAGGAGACTTCAAAAGGAGGTAAAAAGCACCCTCCGGAGGGACACAAGTAAATCCCATCTCGCTAAGCTCCGTATAGAGCAAGCGTCTGTTTCTATCGTAAAAACTCAAATCAATCTTTACATCTAAGCACTGTCCGATGACCTTTTGAAAAAGAGAGGGCGCATTGACAAAGCCCAGAGTTCTTCCGGCAATGACTGCCGCCGTCATCAGCTCTTTTCCCCCTTCTACCCTATCTGCTATGGCAAGGTAACCGATACGCTCTCCCGGGATAGACAAAGTCTTGGAAAAAGAGTAAAGATAGATGCTGTTCTCGTAAATCTCCGGCATAAACAGCACTTCTCTATCGTCATAGGCCAGTTCTCTGTATGGTTCATCACAAATCAGATAAATAGGATGTCCAACCCTCTCCTCTGCACTCTTTAATAAGCGGGCAAGGGCACGCAATTCTTCTTCACTGTAAATGATTCCACTCGGATTGTTGGGATTATTCAGAATAACCGCCTTGGTTCTACGCTTAATCAATTGCTCCGCCATATCCAGGTTCAAAGAGAAATCATCTTCCCTCATGGGAACCACAGCAAGTTTCGCCTTATAATGTGAAACATAAGACCGGTACTCCGTGAAATACGGAGCAAAGCAAAGTACCTCGTCCTCTTCATCCAAAAGACAGCGCATCAAAATATTGAGCCCTCCTGCTGCGCCATTACACATCAAAACATGTTCTTCCGTATAGTCCAATCCAAAGCGTTTTGTAAGATGCTCTGCCACCTGTCTTCGAACATCGGGAAAACCGGCATTTTTCATGTATCCATGAATCTCATGCGGATCCTGGTTCTCTAAAAGACTGATAATGGCATTCTTTACCTCGTAAGGAACGGATGCCGCCGGATTTCCCAAACTAAAGTCGTAAACCCGGTCCTTTCCATACTTCTCCGTCATTTCCTGACCCAGTTCAAACATCTTTCGAATTACGGAATTGCCTTCCATAAGACTCTTCATGCTTCGTGCCAAAGTCATGTTTTTCCTCCTAAAGAAGTCTTTTTCTGCTTCTTTTCATGCAAAGGTTTTAATGCTGCAGTCTTTAAGTCATCAAATCCCGCATCCTCGGAAACGGCCTCAGGATTGTTACGCAGCATGGTTTTGATCCACCAGTGCATCTTACCGCTGTGCTCATTTCCTCCATCTTCCAAAAGAGCAAGTCTCTCCTCCAGTCTCTCTCTCTCCGCTTCCATATCTCTGAGCTTTCTGCTTGAAGGAAAGGAAAGGGCTTCTCCTACCGAACTTGCCATAGCCGAAACGGAACTCTTTACAGAGTCTGCCACGGCTAAAGTAGAGTCCTTTACCGTACCGGCCACTGCAAGAGTGGATTCTTTTACCGTACTTGCCATAAATTTGGCTGCAGCAACATTTCCCTCCGTCTTTTGCAGAGTACGGAACTCCTCTGCAGAAAGCTCCAAGTCCGCCCTGGCATCGGAGAGTCTATCGTAGATTTCCGAAATAGACTTTCGAAGATTCTGAATTTCCTCCGAATTGGCCGCAAGGCGTGTGACTCTTTCCTTCAATTCCAAAGCGCCGATTGTAGACAGGATAACGTCCTCTACAAAGAGGGTATAGAACATAGTATTCATAATCACAAAAGTAATGTAAGTCCAGTCTGCAGGAATGGAGGAAATGCGCGGATGAAGAACACGCATCACAAAAATGGCCGCAAATCCCCATCCTATAGATGCCGGAACGCAGATATACCCATGAAAATTCAGGGGATTATGAGAATAATCCCACCACCTCATATGGAAGAGCTTGTTCATTGTCACGCCCGTAACAAGTTCCAGACAGCTTCCTCCTATAAAGCCCACACAAAACAGATAGAAAATGTTCCCCTCGTATCCGTGGCTTAGAAGAACCAAGAGACAGGCTCCCACCCCATAAATGGGAATCCATGGTCCATGACAAAATCCTCTATTTTGCAAATGTCCCGATTTGATGGAGCAATAAGTACACTCATAGCACCATCCAAAAATACAGTAGAGCATAAAAAAAGTAGCCCACTGCAGTACAGTATACGACCCCATAAGATTATCCCTCTAAAACTTAAATTCCAAGGTTATATACTAGCATAAAGCAGGCTATTTTACAAATTGTGCATAAGACAAAAAAGAGGATTAAAACCGTTTTAAAAGCATAATGAAAGCAAAGTAAAAAACGAATTTTCCTATTCTTTTCCCTATTCTTTTTCCTCTTTTTTTACACGAATTCTCTGTCGTACTGCTTTCCTTCGTTCTTCCTTTTCTTCTTTTCTATTCATTCTTTCCTGCTTTTCTTCCATCCCTTTTTTCGGAAAGAAAAAGGCATCTGCAGGATAGAGATAGGATTTTTCCGCTACGGAAAAAGCGGAGATCCAATCTCGAAAATCCTGTTCCACAGAGGAAAGTCGTTCTTTCTCGTCCAGATTTTGAAATATTTCCCCAAGAGATTCTTCGATTTTCCCGGAAATGGCATCCTTCATTTCCCAAAAGAAAGGATAAAAACGGCTGAACATCGGATTGAAATTACCAAAAAGCAAAAACATCCGGACTAAGCTCCAAAACATCGGAAATAGCGAGCAACATTTCCAAACTGCATCCCACGCTTCCGATTTCCAAGCGAGAAATGGTATTGGTGGTCGTAAATACAAGGCTTGCCAAATCCTTTTGCCTAAGTCCTTTCTGAATACGATACTTTTTAATCTGTTTTCCCAACTGCGCATAATCCAGCTTTATTGCTATTCCAGATATTTTTCTCTTTACCGTCTTCACGCGCCTTTCCAGTTCCCATGATTTTATTTCTCCTATAGCCGTTCTCCGAAAAACAGAACATAGCGTCCATCCGTGCTCTTACCAGCTATAGTAGCTTTATTTTTCCACAAATAAGAATATCGGGAAATGTTGATTCATTTCCCGACAAGTAGAATAAAGCCTATTTACAAAAAAGAATTCTATCTTTAAACGATGTTTTAATCCTCACCCTTAATTCGCACAAAACGTTCTCCCGTACCGTAAACCGTAACAATCGGAGAAACCTCCATAAAGGCATTCGGAAAATGCTCTGCCAGGTAGCTACGAATGAGGGCGGACTGTCTCGGAGATACGATAGAAGAAAGCATGATTTTATCCGACTTTGTATACGCACCTACAGCCTTATACATAGTCACCCCTCGGCCAAGGCTTAAGATATAGCGGGTAATTTCATCGCTGTTATCCGGATTCGCAGGAATGATATTGGTCTTATACAGCTTCTGTCGGAAACCGAAGAGCATATAATCCATGATATAAATGCAGATGACATGGTTTACCAGAGCATAGAGTGCAACATCCTTATTGAATACAAAGCCTAAAGAAATCAGGATACTGCCGTCCAAAAACAGCATAACCCGGCTCAAAGCAACTCCTTTAAATACCTTTCGATTCAGAATTCTTGCAATCGTATCCGTACCGCCAAAGGTCACTCCCGCACGAAGCACAAGACCGGACCCCAGACCGTAGAAAATCGAGAAATATATACAAACCAAGAACATCTCCCCTTGTACAAATACAAAGTGGAACATGCCTGTCAAGACCAGAAGAGTCGGATAGAGGAAGGAGACAAAGATAATCTTCATAAACTCTTCCCGCTTTAAGGTAAAGAAGGCCAGAATCAAAATCGTAATGCTAAAAACATAATAAATATAGCTGTAGTTGATTCCCGTGAACCGTTCCGCCATCTGAGAAAGTCCCGTCACACCGCTGGTGGATAATCCATTCGGCACCAGAATGCAGTTCACGGAAAAAGCTGTAATAAAGCAGCCCAGTATAATCTGCAAATAGCTCAAAATCTTTCCCTTGTGTTGATTAAGTACTTCCATCTTTTTTGCTCCTTCTTTCGGACCTTCATCACAAAACACCGCCGACTATTATACTGATAAAACAGAGGAGAAAACAAGCTATTTCCATTTTTTCGGTGTGTAATGGATTTCGGCCACATTGTAAACCGTGATAAAAGCCTTCGGGTCTTCCTTCTCCAAAAAGCTCATCAGCTTCTGGTATTCCTGCCTATCCACCACAGCGACAATCTCCTTTTTCCTCTCATGGCTGTAAGCTCCCTCGATATCATAAACACTCATTCCGCTATGTAGACGATTCAAAATATAATCCGTAATCAACTCCGCCTTATCGGTGATGATACAAACCCGTTTCTTGATACTTTGTCCGAAGATAAAATGGTCCAGGATAATCCCGTTAAAATAGGTTCCAAGAATGGATAAAATGACTGCTTTTTTGTCAAAGGCAAAGATAGACAAAGCCGCAATGAAAAGTCCTGAAAGCCCAAGCGCCTTTCCAAGTTCCATGTGGAGGTATTTCTGCATAAGCTTTGCCACAACATCAAGACCGCCCGAGCAGGTATTTCGGTTAAATAGGATCGCAAGCCCGATACTTACAAAGAAAATATAGGCAATCACATCCAAAAGTACATCTCCCGTTAAAGACCGGTTGTTCGGAAACAGCTTCTCAAAAAGCAGCATAATCGCTGGAAGCACTATGGTCGCATAGGCTGTCTTATACGCAAAGCTATGGCTTAAGAAGAAGTAAGCAATCACAAGAAGCAGCACATTCATAATCATCGTCAAGGTCGCCACGGAAAGAGGCAAAAAATGATTCAAAATGATTGCCAGTCCGGAAATGGACGATACCGCAACATGACTCGGCACCTGAAAAAAGAAAATGGCTGCCGCCACAATCACGATTCCGAGATTCACCATAAATGTATCTTTCAGCTTCGCAGTGAATTCCTTATTCAATTTGACTCCTCCACTTTCAATTCTAAATTTACTCCGCAACTATCGTCATTACCATCGAGGTTTTTTCTTGCCTCTTTACTCTTTTTAAGGAGCTTTTGATACATGTATACCATGGCAAGAGCCAAAACCACAGCATAAAACGGAAAAAGCCCCGTTCCGAAATTCTTTGCCAAAATCCCAAAAATCGGTGGCAAGCTTAGACTTCCGATGTATGCCGATGCCATGAGTTTTCCAATCAGCGCAGAGGTATTTTCCGCACCGAAGTGATAGGGTACGGAGTGAATGATGGCAGGATAAATCGGCGCACAGCCAAGCCCCATGAAAAGCAGGCTTGCACTCACAAGAAGCTCCCGAAAGCTGAATGGAAAGAACTGTAATTCAGAGGAGGCTCCCAGCGATAAAAAGAGGAGAAGAATTCTCAAAAGGAGAATTCCGGACCCACACAAAATCAGCTCTTGATCTTTCCATTTTACTGAAAAGAAACCGGCGAGAAAACGTCCGAAGGTAATACCAAAATAAAACAAAGCCACCAAAGATGCTGCAAACTTAGCATCTATTTCCAAAGAATAGACCATAAAAGAGCCGGACCAAAGTCCGATTGTCTGCTCGATTGCGCAGTAGAAAAAGAAACTCCCAAGGCATTCCTTCGCTCCGGGAAGAGCAAAAATTTCCCGAAAGGACATCCCCTTTTTTCTTTTCACGGAATCTTCCTCTACAAGTTCATCCGCCCTCTCCACCGGAGTTTCCTTTTCCGGTCCTTCTTTCCAAAGTTTAAGACTTCGGAACAGCAAAAACGTAAGTCCCGCCTGAATTATGCCGATGATAAGATAGCCCATAGACCAGGAAGCCCCTCTTTGCAGGACGAAACCCATCACATAAGGACCGACGGAAGCACCGATTCCCCACATACAATGTAACCAGTTCATGTGCCTGCCGGAATAATGGAGAGCAACATAATGATTGAGTGCCGCATCCACCGAGCCGGCTCCAAGACCATAGGGAATCGCAAAAAGAAGGAGCATATAATAGGAGCGACTCATGGAAAAGCCGAAGATTGCCAGGGCAGTAAGCAGTACGCGAAAAAGCCGTAATCCTCCCCGTCCCAAAACGAAGATTTAAACTCTCACTTTTCAAACTGGAAAAAATGGTACAGCAGGAAATCAGCATATAAATACTGCCGGAATACGAGAGGGGAACCTTTAAGTCCTCATGCATAATCGGCCAGGCGGAGCCCAGTAAGGCATCCGGAAGCCCCAAACTGATAAAAGACAAATAAATAATCAGTAACAAGAAAGAAAACATCTATATGCTCCTATTTCCCTAAAATCTACTTTTCCGGCTTTCCCCGAAGTTCCTTTAAAATCCCTCCGGTAATCAAAAAAGCAATACTTGCCGCAAAAACATCGCTTACAGGCTGAGACAGCTGCACACCGAAGAGTCCGAACAGGGGTGGCAGTATAAGCAGCACCGGAATCAGACAGATCCCCTGACGAAGCAGAGCCACAATGCTCGCCCGGAAAGGATAACCCGTAGTTTGGCTGAACATATTGGCCATGGTAATCTGTGCTGCAAGCGGGATGGTAAGGCATTGCAAGCGAAGCGCCATATACCCAATACGGATAACCTCCGCATCTTCTTTTCTAAAGACGGTAATCAATGGCTTTGCAAAAATAAAAACCACTGTTCCCATAACAATCAACATAGAAAAACAAACCTTTAAGCTAAAATAATAAGCCTGTTCCACTCTCTTATAGTTCTTTGCTCCGTAACAATATCCGCAAACCGGCTGAAAACCCTGTCCAAAGCCGATGACAAGTGAATTTAAAAACATCGTGATCCGCATCACAATTGCCATGGCGGCAATCGCGGCATCGCCGTAAGGGTGTGCAGAAAAGTTCAAAATAATTGTGGAGATTCCGGCGATTCCCTGTCTGGCAAGGCTTGGAAGACCAAACTGTAAAATCAGACTGTAGCGCTTCATGCTTGGCTTAAAGTTTTTAAAGGACACGGTAATGCAGGCCGGCATCTTATTACATTGATAAAGCAAAATACAAAAGGACACAATCTGGCTAAGCGTAGTTGCTACCGCCGCACCCATGATCCCCATATGAAAGCCATAGATAAAAAGCGGATCCAGAAACATATTTAAAATACCGCCGGTAGCAATCCCCAGCATGGAATAAAAGGAATTTCCCTGAAAACGGAGCATATTGTTCATGCCGAGGGAAGCCATGATAAAGGGCGTCCCGAGAAGAACATATTTCGCATAGCTTATCGCATAGGGCGCTATCGTTTTTGTAGAACCAAGCGCGTAAACGAGCGGGGTTACGTAAATGATGCAGAAAAGTGCAATCAGCGTTCCGAGGAAAAGTTCCGTAAAAAAACCGATGGCTACAAAACGCTCCGCCTCTTTCTGCTTTTTTGCCCCAAGCAGGCGTGAAATCTCATTTCCGCATCCCATTCCGATCATAAAGGCGATGGCTTGGATAATCGCCACCATCGAATAAATCACCCCCACCGCGCCGGATGCGGAAGTCCCGAGCTGAGACACAAAAAAAGTGTCTGCCATATTGTACACAGCCACCACAATCATCGATACCATGGAAGGAAGCGCAAGGCGTGGAATCAGCGTATTGACCGGTTCTTCCATCATTTGCCTGAATTTTTCTCCTCCGTCAGAACCTTCCTCATCTATTTCCCCCTTACAGCCAAAAAGCAAGATACCCCGAGCATAAAGCTGAAAAGTGATTCTATGCAAATAAGCGATGCCCCAAAACTCTTCTCCTTGCGAAACTTCTCTATTCCATGTTAGGATAACAAGAATACTGCTCTAAATGTGCTTTATTATACTACTGTAAAAATAATTTTGCAAAAGTGGACGAAAAAATCAGAGTCAAGTTGTAAACAAATCAGGGGTTTTTATGAAAAGATTTATCCAATATGTAAGTCATAGCGTTGCCGCTATGATTGGTATTTCCGTCTATATTTTGGCAGACACCTATTTTATTGCCTCCTATTCGGGAAGTGACGGCCTGGCTGTCTTAAATCTGGTGCTCCCGCTCTACGGCATGATGAATGCCTTGGGTTCCATGCTCGGAATTGGAAGTGCCACAAGATACAGTATCCGAAAGGCAAGAGGAAAAGACGTCAACTCTTTCTTTTTGCAAGCCCTTTTTTGGAACGCTGTCTTCAGCATCCCTTTTATGATTGGCGGGCTTTTTTTCCCGAGACAGATTTTACAGATTTTGGGAGCGGATACAGAGCTTCAAAACCTTGGAATTCCCTATGTTCGGACGATTCTTCCTTTCGCCTTTTTCTATATGTCCGGTTATACGACAGGGGCCTATGTACGAAATGACAACAACCCATCCAATGCCATGATGGGCTCTGTTATTGCGAGTCTTTTTAATATCGTTTTCGACTATATTTTTATGTTCCCTATGGATATGGGAATGGCAGGAGCCGCCCTTGCAACCGGACTTTCTCCGATTGTCAGTTCTCTCTTTTGCCTATTGCATTACTGCAGTAAGAAAAATACGGTTCCCTTCGGCTGGCAAACACCACGTTTTAAGCACCTTTGTGCCTGTTGCAAGCTCGGGCTTTCCAACTTTGTCGGTGAAATTGCGAACGCCGTCACCATAACCACCTTCAATATGCTCATTTTGAATCTTTCCGGAAATATCGGTGTTGCCAGTTACGGTGTCATCGCCAATGTTTCCCGGTGTGTAACGCCCTGTTTAACGGCCTCGCGCAGGGCGTGCAACCTCTGATGAGCCAAAGCTACGGAAAAAAAGACAATCGTTCTTTGGGAAAATATCTGCAATACGGCATTGTCACCGCACTGCTCTTTTCTCTAACGATTGTCTTTACCGTAAACTTCAAGAGTGATTTCTTTATTTCTCTATTTAACAGCGAAAATAATGCAGGACTCCATGCCGCAGCAGCAGAGGGCATCCATCTCTACTTCTGGGCATTCTTCTTTGTCGGAATCAACACGCTGCTCGTATCCTACTTTTCCGCAACAAACAATCCAAAACCTGCTTTCCTCACTTCTTTGATTCGAGGAACCTTCGCCATTGTTTTCTTTGCTATCGTCCTGTCTTCTATATGGAAAATGACCGGCGTATGGCTGGCTTTCCCCTGTTCGGAAGCCTTTTCTTTACTGATTATCCTCTACTACTATAAAAAGGAGTAAAATGAGGTAATGCCCTAAGCCTCTTTATTCTGAAAAGAGGCTGTAAAAAATCAAAACTTCTTTATGCTGGTGCGCTCCGTTGCGAAGCACATTCGTCCAATAAACAAACTGTTAAAGAGCGGACTACAGCAATTGAATCGTGCAATGGAAAGACTTCTCTTCCTCCGGCAAAAGGGAGAGGAAGTCTTCTTTTTTTGCAATATCCTCCTCAACACCGTCTCTTCCGGGAAGAGAGGTCCAAGGCTCTAGGCAAAGGAATGGTGCATCCTTTCCGTAAGGCTGCCAAAATCCGATATAGGGATAGTCCGGGTACTCCAGATAAAGACCTTTTTCCTCCCTTCGTACATGAAAAGAGCGCGTTTGTTTCCGATAAAACTACTGCATCCTTTTTAAAGAGTGCAGAGGAAAGCGAGAGAAGATTCCCCTCCAGAGGATTTTTTCCTTTCTCTTTTTTCGTGAGACAGTCCTTAGAAAAAAGAATCTGCTCCGGCTTCCTATCTCCAAGCTTCGGAAAATACACTTCAAACTCCGATATCTTTTCCTCCGGAGTAAATAGCTGAAATCCGGGATGAAAGCCCAAGCCAAAGTACAAGGTTTCCACACCGAGATTTTCCACCTTAGTCTCGATAAAAAGCCTCTTTCCCTCTACTCTGTACTCCTGTCTTAGACGGAACGAAAAGGGGTAAGACTGCCTTGTTACCGCAGTATCTCTTAACTCCAAAATACAGCTGTCCTCTTCACATTCTACAATACGGAATGCATTTTCCCGGGCAAAGCCATGTAAGCTCATAGGGTACTTCTTCTCGTTATAAAAATAGTGCTTTCCCTGTAGACGCCCGATAAAGGGAAATAAAACGGGCGCCTGTTCTTTCCACAGTGCGCCCTGCCAAAGAAGCTCCTGCCCTCTCGTTTTATCAAAAACAGAGTGGAGTTCCGCTCCCTCTTCCTTTATATCTACTCTTAATTCCTCGGATTCAATACGTAACATAAACTGCTCCTTTATAAACCGAACCGGCAATCTTATCTGTATTGTATGTATTGTACCCAAATTTCAAAAAAACTACTATGCTTTCTTTCTATTCCTGCTATGCCGATCAAGAATAGCCTGCTGCCCCTTTGTAAGATGAAAGTTCGGGTGATCCAATTCCTCATGGCCTACATGGTCACATTTACCGGACTTCGCATAGCTACAAAAAGCACAGGATCCGCTTTCCTTATGTTCCTTCCGTAAAGCACGAATAATCAAGAAAATCAGTCCTGCCACAAACAAAATCACTACAATATTTCCCATCGTATTCCCTTCTTTCTATTGCTATTTGCTACCCGTTGTCGTTTTCATCCTATAACTGCAATTTTATGGTCCTATTTCTACAGTCTTATTTCTACAGTCTAATTTCTATAGTCTTATTTCTATAGTTATCCTTTACCCGTTTCATCCTATATTGCTTCTTTCAAGCAGTCTACATTGAGCTCCCTAGAAATAATCAGCAGAAATTAGTTCTGCATAACTAATCTTTATTATAATGGATTTCTGCACGAGATAATAGAAAGAAAAACTAAAATTTTTATACAGAGCATACGGGCCTAAAAACCTTCTTCTGAAAACAGCTCTACTCCCCTTCCTGAACAAAAACGAGAAGGTACAAAAACCGGGGACAGTTCTGTTTATAGCTCTATCACAAAGCAGTTTTTAATATTCTATACATAAATCTGTCCAAGATATTATCTTACGCCATCGCTCTTTCTACGGCGCTTTCCTCTTTCTCGGAAAGGGTATCCGCTTCCTTGTACGGACGTAGGAGTCCCCAAATGCCAATCAGAATCAGCGCAATTGCCACAATGGTGAAGAAATTGAAGCTGACAACACCGGCGATGAGTCCGCCAATCTGGTAGATTACGAGAGATACGCAGTAAGCCAAGAAGCACTCCCAACCAATGGCAAACATCGTCCAACGACCATTGTTCATCTCTCTCTTGATGGCGCCGATTGCTGCGAAGCAGGGAGCACAGAGCAAGTTGAAAGCAAGGAAACTGTATCCTGCGATGCACATTTCCAAAATACTCACGAACCTCTGCCCAAATCTGATCACCGGACTCGGCAAGCTCTTCTGCACCCTGATAGTGGAAGAGGGTTCCGAAAGTACCTACTACATTTTCCTTTGCAATGAGTCCGGTAAGCGCTGCCACTACAGCCTCTCCACTTGCCCCAACCAAGAGGGAGCAAAAGCCATGTAAAAGCATTACCAAAAGCGGCAAGAATGGATGTATCCATGTCATCTTCCGGAAGATACTGCATCCGGAAATTAAATCTGACAAGAACCAAACGAGGATGGTCGCGAGGAGAATAACGGTACCCGCCTTCTTTACGAAAGACATTCCTCTCTCCGCCATACTCTTTAAGATGTCAATCACTCTTGGCATGTGATATGCCGGAAGCTCCATAACGAAGGGCGCCGGCTGTCCTGCGAACATCTTTGTCTTCTTTAATACGATACCGGAGAACACGACGGCACAAACGCCAAGGAAATAAGCACTCCAGCCTCACCCATGCGGAATTATTGAATAACGCGCCGGCAAGTAAACCAATAACCGGAAGCTGCGGAGCAAGGAATGAAGGTGGTCGTCATACACCGTCATACGACGGTCTCTTTTCATTCCTCTACGCGTACGGGAACCCATAACCCCCGGTACACCGCACCCGGTACCGATCAGCATCGGAATAAAGGACTTTCCGGAAAGACCGAACTTACGAAATACACGGTCCATGATGAACGCAACTCTCGCCATATATCCACATCCCTCCAGGGAAAGCAAGGAAGAGGAAGAAGGTGAGCATCTGCGGTAAGAAACCGAGTACTGCACCAAGACTGGCAACAATACCGTCAATCACAAGACCCTGTAAAGCCTCATTCACGTTCATGCGGACCCAGAAGACTTGTAACTGCACCCGGGATGGACGGAAGATCAACCAGTCCGAAGAAGGACCACGGATCTGATCCGAAAAGTCACGTCATTTACCCAGTCGGTCATCTTCGTTCCCACTGTGGAAATGGAGATATAGTACACGGCAAAACATGATGAGTGCAAAAAGCGGGAGAGCAATGAAACGATTTGCAACAATAGAGTCAATCTTATCCGATGTCGAAGACCGGTCTTTCCACGCTTCTCATAAGCGGAAGAAATAATACTCTGAATATACTTATATCGTTTATTTGTGATGATACTCTCCGCATCATCGTCTTCTTCTTTTCAATTCCGGAAATAATACTCTCCACATCGACATTCTTTGCCTTCTCCGGAAGCTCTTTTTCGAATCTTGTCATCTCTTTCAAAAAGCTTGATAGCAAAGAAATCGTGCAAAGAGCCCTCGAGAACTTCTCCGCTAATCTTACTTTGAATCTCGAAAGCGCTTTTTCCATATTTTCAGAAAAACGGTGTTCAATCGCGGTACTGCACTGCTGTTTGCTTCCGCTACCGCTTCCGAAATCAACTCGTCAATTCCCTGATTACGAAGTGCGGAAATGCTGATTACCTTGCACCCCATTGCCTTACCAAGGGCCTCCAGATTCAAAACATCACCGTTCTTGGTTACGACATCCATCATGTTGATAGCCATGACAACAACCGGAACGCCAAGTTCCTTTAACTGCGTGGAAAGATAAAGGTTTCTCTCCAAGTTCGTGCCGTCCACAATATTTAAAATCGCATTCGGTCTATTGTTAATCAGGTAGTTTCTCGCAACCACTTCTTCAAGTGTATAGGAGAAAGGGAGATACCCTGGAAGGTCGGCACTCACGATGTCCTTATGGGCCCTTTAATTTACCTTCCTTCTTCTCCACCGTAACGCCCGGCCAGTTTCCTACATACTGGTTCGAACCTGTTAATTGGTTAAATAAAGTTGTTTTTCCGGCATTCGGGTTACCGGCAAGTGCTATAGTTACAGCCATTTTCTTCCTCCTAAGCCTTCTCTTCCACTTCAATCATCTCCGCATCTGCCTTACGAACAGAAAGTTCATAGCCTCGAACGGTAATCTCCAAGGGATCTCCGAGAGGTGCCACCTTACGCACAAAAATCTCCGCACCCTTCGTCAGCCCCATATCCATGATTCTTCTTTTTACGGCGCCCTCTCCTGTTAATTTCTTCACCACAGCGCTCTGTCCCGGTTTCAAATCTTTCAGTGTCATACTCTCCTCCATCTTCTTTCTTTGCATATTTAGACAATAATTTTATTTGCCATCTCTTCACTGATGGCCACTCTGGCATCCTTAATCTTTACAATGACATTTCCAAGAGATGCAGAAACCACAGTCACCTCTCCTCCGACCACAAATCCGAGGTCGCTTAAGTGCTGCTTCATCTCCGCAGAACCGCCGATTCTTTTAATTTCCAGTGGCACACCGGTACCGGCTAATGTAAGTGGCATAACCCCTCCCTTCTGCTCTGTATTCCTTTTCATGCTTCCTGCCCTACGTCCATAAACGCTCTAAACAGGCTCTTTACATGCGTGTTTAATCGAGCACTCTAAAGCGCCATACGGATAGCTACTACTCTATGATTTTTCGTAGGTGATAAATTAAAAAGGATACTAATAGCATTTTACAGTTAGTATCTATAAACCAACCATTAAATTAGCATCATCTAACTTAAATGTCAATCATATAACGAGAAAAATTCAGCTATTTTATAGCGAGTTTTCTTAGAAATAGTCTCTTGATTGCCACAAAGTGGCTCATGAAATGTGAGATTAAAAAGTGGCTCACAAAGTGTGTGTGGTATAGTAAAAAGTGGCTCATGAAATGTAGAATAGAGATTGAAGTATGGCTTGTGATAACATCCTCTATGGAGGGATGAAAGTATTTACAGAAAGATAGATGATTTTTCAGAAAATGAAAGCGGATATAAATCATAAGCCTTTGATTATTAAAAGGAGCCAGACAAATAGAAGACAGAATCCATTTTGCAAAACAGCATTATAAACATATCATTTATATAAATTTTGCTCTTGAGTTTATGCGATTTTGGCTGATGGGTATGATGGAAAGTGTGACAAGGAATATCACTTTAGCAGACCCGTCTATTCAGTTTACTCCGAAAGAAAGTATTATTCTTTTTGATGAGATACAAGAGAATCCGGATGTGGCTACCACATTAAAAGCCTTCCATAGAGATGGTAGATATGATGTGATTTGCAGTGGTTCCATGCTGGGGATAAATTATAAAAGAATTCACAGCAATAGTGTTGGCTCCAAGACGGACTATGAAATGTTTTCCATGGATTTTGAGGAATTTCTTTGGGCAAAAGGATATAGCGAAGAGCAGGTGGATAGCATCCTAATCCACATGCTGGAGAACAAACCATTTAACGAGAATGAGCTTTCCATTTTCAAAGAACTCTTTCTAAGCTACTCTGTTTTAGGGGGAATGCCGGATGTGGTAAAGCAGTATTTGGAGACAGGAACATTTTCCGGCACTTTGGATTTACAAAATCAGATTCGATTGGACTATGAAGAAGATGTCAGAAAATATGCTCTGGGACTGGATCAGACAAAAATCATTAGTGTGTATCGAAGTATTCCGGCTCAGCTGGCAAAGGAAAACAAGAAGTTTCAATTTAATAAGGTTGCAAAAAATGCCAGATCCCGGGAATATAGCGGATGTATAGATTGGCTAAAGGATGCAGGGATCATCATGGAATGTAACTGCCTCCAATTTCCGGAGCTTCCTTTAAAGGGAAATATAGAAGAGAGTAAGTATAAATTATATTATATGGAGCCCGCCACTGATTTCCGCATTGGATGCAAAGAGTCTCACAGAAGATTTAAGAGTCACAGAACCTCGGTGTGTAAAGAGGCTTTATACGAAAAACTTTGAGAGCCTTTAAGAAACAGGGCTTTGGGGCTCTATTATTACAGGAAAATGCAGTTTGAGGAAGACTTTTTATTCGTACCCAAAAACGCCTTGATTCCGGAGAGGCTAAAGGCACAATGCATAGCTCTTTTCCACCTCATTATAATGAGAGGTATCGGACATTTCTTTGGTATAAAACTCGGAGATGTAAAATGTGGGATATGCAATCAGATTTATACTTTTCCTTATGTGCTAAATTGAACGAATATCTAAAGAAAAAGGATTTTGGAGAGAGAGATATTGTGAAGTATTTAAGCAGATAGTACTTCTTCACGCACTACTTTGTGTATTCTCCGTTCTTCCACTTTACATAGAAGTCTTTAATCTTACCAAAGGACTCCGGACTTAAGACGTGCTCAATTCGACAAGCATCCTGAGAAGCTGAATAAGCGTTTACTCCTAAAGCCACCAGTACATCGGTTAAAACCGTATGTTTCTCATAGGTAGTCTGCGCGATGGAAAGTCCATGCTCCGTCAAGGTCAGAGCACCCTTTTCATCCACTTCCACCTTACCCTCTTCCTTCAGTCTCTTTAAAGCAATACTCACGCTGGGCTTCGAAAAGCCAAGCATATTGGCGATGTCAATGGCACGAACCTTTCTGTGGTCCAAAGATAACATTAAAATGGCCTCTAAGTAGTTTTCCTCTGATTCATGACTCTCATACGGTTTCATCCTGTCCTCCTGTTATGCTTTCATTTAATCTATGGCTATTCCTATCAGCTTTGCCTTTAACAAATAGTTCCTTTATTATATCCTATCAAGCGGTGGCAAGTCTGACAGAACTATCCTGGCGTAGGCTCCACTGGTCTTATTGAACCTCATCCCTTGATACCTCAAAAGTCAGAAAGATCTATCGGCTCTGATACTTTTCCTAAACGAAAGTTATGAACCGCTTGATCCATATCTCTCAGAGTCTTTTCAGAAATCATTTCCGGAGTGGTAAGTTCTCTTGGTTCCAGCATAATACATCCATTTTCATATTCACGAACATTGTAATACTGATATTTGGCACCGCGAAGAGTCACACGTTTCTTGTTATCAATATGAACATCATAATCTTTAACTACTTCCACAAAATCACCCCCTTAAGATGTGGGATATCCCACATCTTATAGTGTAGATTTCACATCGAGCACTGTCAAGCTATTTCTCTGTCGCTAATTGAGCCGCTAATTTGTTCCCCCTACGCCGACTTGCTCACTTCCAAAGCAAAGGCTTCATTCTGCTCCTTCGCATTCTGTACGAGAAGCTGTACTTCCTCCTTCTTCTCTTTCGGAAGAAGTGCGGTCATGCTCTTTAATCCGGTCGCAATAGTCGAAACATTATGGAACAGTGCAGAGCCGGACGGAGTAATGACTCCGAAGAATCCTAATCCGATAAGCGCGGAGTTAAATCCGATAATAAAGCGATAGTTGTCATGAATTCGGCGCATCAGGCGATTGCTGATTTCCTTTAAGATAACCAGCTCATAAAGGTCTCCCTCTTTCACCGTGATATCAGCTACTTCCTTTGCAATCGCCGCTCCCGCAGAAATCGCAATGCCCGCATCCGCCTCGGAAAGAGCCGGAGAATCGTTGATTCCGTCTCCTACCATGATGACCTTACGTCCCTTCTTGTGCTCTTCCTGAATAAACTTCGCCTTGTCCTCCGGAAGCACCTCTGCATAGAACTCGTCCACACCGACCTTCTTCGCCACCGCTTTTTGCCGTGTGTTTATTGTCTCCGGTCATCATCACAACCTTATTGATGCCCAAGTGTTTTAACTTACGAATAACATCCTTTGCTTCCGCACGAAGCGGGTCAGATACGAGAATTACCGCCGCAAGCTGACCATTCACCGCAAGGTAAAGGGAAGAATATTCCTCCGGAATGGCATGGAACTTCGCTTCCTCACCCTTCGGCACTGTACACTTCTCATCTTCAAAGATAAAATGATAGCTTCCGATCAGCACTCTCTTCTCTTCATAAATGCTGGAAATACCGTGCGCTACAACATACTCGACCTTGGAGTGTCGCTCTGCATGATGTAAATCTCTTCTCTCCGCCTCCGTCACTCACCGCATTTGCCATAGAGTGAGGATAGTGCTCTTCCAGACACGCCGCCATACGAAGCATCTCGTCTTCGTCAGCCCCCATAAAGGTTATAACCTCTTCTACCCTGGGCTTTGCATAGGTGAGTGTACCCGTCTTATCAAAGACAATGGTATCCGCCTCGGAAATCACTTCCATAAACTACCGCCCTTTGCGGAAATATGATACTTTCCGGCTTCTCTCATTGCGGAAAGCACCGCAACAGGCATAGACAGTTTCAGCGCACAGGAGAAATCCACCATCAAAAAGGCCAGCGCCTTCGTCACATTTCGAGTAAAAAGATAAGCCAAAGCAGCACCGCCAAGACTATAGGGAACAAGCTTATCCGCAAGATGCGAAGCCTTATCCTCCGTAGAGCTCTTCAGCTTCTCCGACTCCTCAATCATTTTCACAATACGATCATAGCGACCGGAGCCTGCCTCTTTCTCTACGATAATATGGCACTCTCCCTCTTCCACAACCGTTCCCGCATAGGCATAGCTGCCCTTTGTTTTTCTAACCGGCACAGACTCGCCCGTCATGGAAGCCTGATTAACCATAGCCTCTCCGGAAGAAAGCTTACCGTCTAAAGGAATCATATTTCCGGTGCGGACAATGATTTCCGCCCCTACCTGTACTTCATTTACAGGAAGAAGCACTTCCTCGCCCTGTACCAAGGTCCAAACCTTATCTACATCGAGAGACATGGTACGCGCAAGGTCATCCACCGACTTCTTGTGCGTCCACTCTTCCAGTATTTCTCCAATGCCAAGAAGGAACATTACAGAAGATGCCGTATCATAGTCACCCGTAAGAATGGATGCAGAAATCGCTACCGCATCAAGAAGAGCAACCTCTATTTTTCCTTTTAAAATGCTTCCCATTCCCTTAAGAACATACGGAATCGCCTTTATTCCCGTCAGTATTCGCTTTAAGGGAACAGGGAAAAAGAGGACATTCACTACACGGTTTACCACCGTAAGAACCAGCTTGTCCTCATATTCCCGATTCAATGCCCTTCCGGTATGATCCGGCACAAGTGCCACATTCTCCTCATAAGAAAAACGGGAGAGGGCAAGAATAATCCCCTCCCGTGTTCCTTCATAAGAAATAATGGCGTCTGCCGTTCTGTCGTTTACCTTCGCGTAAATAACACCCTCTTGGGCTTTCAGATAATACTCTAAAATATCCGCCTGCTCCACAGTCATCCTTGGCTGTAAAGCATGAACCCTCATACGACCCCGGGATTCATGTAAAATCTTACACTTCATTTCCCTTACCTTTCCCTTACTTCGTTTTCCATGAAATAAAAATTGTCTGCCATGTAAGCAACACTCGTTAAGGACAAAATGCCGCAAACTCAGCAAGTTAAACTAAGAATTAAACCTCTTTGCCGTCACACTCTGCTTCGCAATCACAGATTAAGGACTTTTCTTCCTCTTCCGCTCTCTTCTCGTTAATACGCTTTGCATCCGCATAGATGTCTTCGCAGTTCTCCTTAATGCTGGTGCTGACCTTCATCACACAGTCCTGACCGCGAAGCACAGCTGCCGCTGCCTCTGTGTACATCTTCTTCGCGTCCTTGGATCCTAAAATCTTCATTCCGGCTGTACCGAAAAGAATTCCACCTGCGAAAATCCCAATTTTCTTCCATGCTACATTTGCTAAAAACATAAAACCCTCCTTATTCATACAAACAATTCATTATTCCGTTCTGTAAAACCTACCCCAAAACCCGACTTCCACAAAACCAATCTCATACCTTCCTATATCGGCTAAGCTTCTCTTATGAATAGTCGAAGTTTAAAGAATGTAAAAGTAGTATATAAATAGGAATTATTACTAAGTCAAGGCTAACCCTTTTGTATTTTATTTCCATTTTCAATACAATGTAGTCTGTGCTAACAATGGTTAGTTCTTCATAACTTTTAACATCGATTATGGAGAAAGTCAAGAGGTTGGTGTACTCAACAAAAAATATAAACAAAAAAATCGGGGATTTCTCCCCGACCTTCTTATCTTCATGCGATAAATTACTTAAGAGTAATCTTAGCGCCTTCAGCCTCAAGCTTAGCCTTGATATCATCAGCTTCAGCCTTGGAAGCACCTTCCTTAAGAACCTTCGGAGCTGCCTCAACGAGGTCCTTAGCTTCCTTCAGTCCAAGACCGGTAGCCTCACGAACAACCTTGATAACCTTAATCTTGTTCGGACCTACATCAGTAAGCTCAACGTCGAACTCGGTCTTCTCTTCCTCAGCTGCTGCAGCGCCTGCACCGGCACCTGCTGCTGCAACTACAACGCCTGCTGCTGCGGAAACACCAAATTCCTCTTCGCAAGCCTTTACTAAATCATTTAATTCCATTACGGAAAGTTCCTTTAATTGCTGCAATAAACTCTTCAACAGTTAACTTTGCCATTGTATTTTCCTCCATTAATATTATTTTTTCGAACAGAAAGTTTCTGTTCCTTGTTTTTGACGAGAATCACTTCATCCGCGTCTCGCCCTTAGGACTTTGTCCTAAAAGATTCGTTTTTCTTTCGAATGCTCGAAAACAGGAATCTCCCTACTTCTATGCATTCATTCACACTTCAGCGTCTTCTTTAAGCCGCCTTATGCTGCTTCTCCGCCGTCCTTCTGTAGCAATCTGGTTACACACGAGCGAAGTTTGTAACAGGGGATTTGATCGATCCGAGAAGTCTTCCCAGAGCTCTTCTCTGGACGGGAATCTCTGCCAGTGCCTGTACTGCCTTTGCATCGTAGAACTTTCCTTCTACAACAGCGCCCTTAAACTCCAACTTGGGAGAGGTCTTTGCAAACTTTGCAAAAATTCTTGCTGCCGCAGTAGCATCATCCTTAGATACAGCAAGAGCGGTAGGTCCGTCTAAAACCGGATCCAACTGAGCGAAGTCCGTTCCCTCTGCTGCTCTCTTAATCAGGGTGTTCTTGAAGACCTTGTACTGCACGCCTGCTTCTCTCAAAGCCTTACGAAGTGCTGTATCTTCCGCAACGGTAAGTCCACGATAGTCTACAACAGTAGCTGCTACAGCACCGTCCAAAAATCCCTTGATTTCGTCGATAATCGGCTGCTTTAATTCAACCTTTGCCATCTTCGGTTTCCTCCTTCTTTATTTTTAGAAAGTATTAACGCGAATGGGCTTTTGTGTTTCCACGAAACTCCCGTAAGAATTAAAAAATCCCCTGCCAAAGACAGGGGATGAAAATACGAATTCTACGCTTCATTTCTGAAGCCAATCCTTTATTCTTTCCTCGGCGGGCGATTGCTCTTTAGATCCTCAACTTTCTTGAGTAGCACGGAAAAGCCGTGCAATCTTGCCAAAAGTCTTGAATACCTGCTGTCTTCGGTTAATACCTTGCAGATACTAGCATCTTTCCGATGAAATGTCAAGAATTTTTAGAAATCGATTCATGCCTCTTTCGGGCTCCAATACTGAATCTTCACATACTCTACCCAGTAACGCACTGTTCTGCTGTTTTCTTCTTCCTTTCTTCTCCAAAATTCACTTTTTGACGTAGCTTTTTAGTTTAGAAGGAAATTCTAGAAAATATTATGATCTATTTTCGGGTATAAAAATTAAATAATTACAAAATTCGTTGTAATTTATTATTTTTGTTATAAGCAAAAATGCCCATTTGCAACTTACTGCAACTTAGCGCAACTTAAATTTTTGCTTCTACTCCTCACAAACCCTTATTTTTATGCGGTTTTCGGTTTTTGAAATTGAGATTTTTATCGTTTTTGCAACTTACTGCAACTTAGCGCAACTTAAATCAAGCCCAAAAGGAATATACTTCATATACTCTAGGGAGCTGTATTTTCATCTCACCGCTTTTATCAGTTCTGCATCTACAGCATCTTTAATAATTCTCGAAGCTTTATATTTATATTGGTTTGTAATACCGAATATTTCTCGAATGGTATTATTATTGATAGCTTCTCCATTAACATAAGAAAAACATGCTTGCATATAGCAGGTTCTTATTCTGTCCTCTTTGCTTGTTAAGTCAAATGGTACTTTTAAGTATAGAGTTACTTTTGTGAATTTATCGCTTTGATTTTCTATTTTAGGAGCCAACATAGAGTGGTTACTTGTTGCATGAATTACCTTATCGTAACCACTGCCTCTTCCTCACAAATTCCAATTTTATGCATAAACCCCGCGAGATTTTCATTTCTTGAAATCGGAATAGTATCGACAATGCGTTCAATAGAAACAAGAGGTGAGCCTGCATTAGAAAATTCTATTCTATCCCTAAATAGTTCCACCATAGGATTCGTTCCTTTTTGGTCAATAGCCTGGTGAATCATGATGTTTGCAAGCAATTCACGAATAGCTATTTCCGGGTAGCCTAACTGCGTCTTCCTTATGGATCCTTCTATTACTTCTTCTTGTGGAATTATGGTTAAAATATATTCCAGAATCTCATCATACGCTATTGCATATCCTTTGGAAAATGACTTTTCTCTAATTGTTTCCAGCCTATTATTATCCTTGTACCATATTACTCTAACCGCCTTATGAGACAATGACTCAAAATAATCTAAATTCTTAGCCATCAACAACGCTCCCACATTTGTAACCTCATAAGTTCCTGTAACATCTTTTTTTAGGAATTTTTCATTTACAAAATCATCCGCTATTTTGTTTTTGTTTTTAGGTAAAGCAAATTGCATTTTCTCATAATATCCAACTGAATCCAGTATAGTAAAAATCTCCGATAGCGGCACATTATCTTTTGCTGTTCTAAGCTCATATGGAGTGTTATCAAAGGCTTTCCATAAATCTCTTTCCTTATCCGGATACTCTTTTAGGTTTTTCTTATTACTGCCTATCCTAATATACTTCTCTCCTGCAAAATGAATAGGCTGTTTCTCTGCTGAGGGAATTTCAAGTAAAGTTAATTTCTTACCTTCTAATTCAGTCTCATAAAATCTGAAATTTATACGCGGACTCAGCATACGCGCTAACCATGCTTCAAGTGCTTCCGCACCCTTTTTGGCAACACCATAACTAAACGATGTTCCTATGACTTTTTGTGTCTTATCTTCTATTCCCCAAAGCATATACGCCTTTGGTCTTGCCAATAAAGCCGCCGAATTACTAAGAGCAGAAATGTATTCACCTATTGTTTGTGGATCATCGTTATTATGTTTAAATTCTACCCACTCTGTTTCTCGCGGCAATGAAATTAATTCTCTAACTAAATTATTGATATATTCTATATCTTTTATTGACATTGACTATCTCCTCGCCGATTCTCAGTTTTTCTTTCATTGTATCAACTGTAGAGTATAATTACCACTGCATGCTTAATCTCGATTTCACCATCTAATAAAGTATCGTTCTGCAACTTACTGCAACTTAAATTTCTGCTTTGTACTCTTCACAAACCCTTATTTTACGCGGTTTCTGATTTTTCAAAGAGAGAATTTTCCTTGTTTTTGCAACTTACTGCAACTTAGCGCAACTTAAATTCAGTAATACTCCAGCCCAGCATTGTTATATCTATTTTGTCCTATAAGTCTCAATAACTTATATATCGAGTAGGAGGCGGTGACTAACCGCCGTCCTCTCACAGCACTGTACGTACGGTTCTCGTATACAGCGCTTTCAATAGTTGACGTGCACAGACTGATATGCTATGGCTAAATCGTAAAAGCCACTGTTTATCAGTCTTGGCTGTGCACTGCCTCTTTCTTTCCATATCGGATTGAATGACCTACGCGCTTTCACATACCCTTCATGTTCCGCACTATCTCTTTGCGAACAGCCATTGTTTTCAATGTTTTCTGCCATAACCAGTCATTCCTCCTTTCTCAGTCATACTTGAGACTCCTACTGATTCGGTCCTTTGTCTCTCGACTACTATGACCTCTGCTGACTTCTGTGTGTTCAGCATTGCTTTGGGCAATGGTTACTCTTTCGAGGCATATCACACAGACCTCCCTAGGTACCACACGTTTCTTCCTCTCCATATATCTGCCTCATTTATCATGCATGATTCCGTGTAGTTATTGGACTTTGGCTTGTGCTGCAGTCTTATCCTCATGCATAACCTCATATGAGATTTCTGTTCGTCAGACCAGAGATTTGCCCATGAGTTAGTATCTTCCTCATCCAGCTTCCTTCAGATTCGAGGTCACCTCGACACCCTTGCCTTCGGCTATATCCTTCCCACTACCGGGCGGATTCGGACTTTAACCCGTTAGAAACGTGCGCCGCTAGGCGTCATACAAAAAGACTACTTGGGTCTCTATCCAAGTAGTCTTTAGAAATTTTTCTTATGCACCG
>BNJS01003338.1_pt1 | contig 39707 bp, 59 predicted proteins | sample 8540461 | NCBI WGS metagenome assembly BNJS01 (sample SAMD00202454, study PRJDB9452) | human saliva metagenome | isolation source: human saliva | place: Japan
TGACTTGTGTATAACAATCTGCTCGTTTGAGTGGTGCTACGCTTGGCAAAAGCAAGTTTGTCCAATTTTGGGCGAATCACAAGACATGGTCTGTTTTGGCATTCTCATGCAGCACTAACACAGCTCCCTCCTCCATATCAGAGTCGTATAATATCCATCGTCCACACCATTCATTCCGATAAAAGCACGGTCAAAAGTGCAGTGGTTAATCTGGTGAGACAACTTCTGATGCTAGCATCTCTCGCCATTTTGACACTTCCTCCAACATGACAGTTTGGAATCTGCTTTTCAACCAACTGAGCAGCATGGTGAATGGAATTGGTCGCTTCTTAACATTCTTATTTGACCAATTCATGAATCAAAAAGCAGTTGTTGTTCCAGAATCGATAAAGATGAGATCTTTTTCGCAATGAGAAGAAGCCGCCTTCTGAGCAAGTATCTTCTTCTTGAATGTTTTTGACAGATTTTTCTTTGAATGGTTTCTTCTTCCTGAGGAATGGGGCAATTCTGCTCCACCATGACTCACGACGAAGCTTGTTTCTGCTTCCAACTCATCAAGTGTCTTCAGAACCGTTGATTCTGATGTTTCTAGTAAAGTAACTAATTTCCTCTGAGAGAAACTACATGATGTTGATTTAACTCCTCTCTAAATCAGCTGTTTTTCGACTCTGTTTTTAAGACTGAATCACCTCCTGTTATCGTTTACCTATTCGATTATCACACTTCCTTTTCAAAAGTCAACATTTTTATCAATTTCTTTCAAAAACTATCATTTTCCTTATTTCCAGAATTTTTATTGCGATTATAGAGCACTATGGTGAGTAGTATTGGAAGATTACTCAAGAGGCTTAAGAGCCGTTGAGAAACGCGGTAGGCGTGTGCAGCATGCGTGGGTTCGAATCCCATGCTTCCGTAGAAAAGAAAAACTTATTCTGGATGCAACATGTTATCCTAAAATCAGGTCTTTTTAGGGTCTGCTTCAGCGACTTCTTTGTCAGCATCCTTTTTCGCAAAAAGAATACCAAAGGAATACCAAAGAAAAGAAATAAAAACGTTGATTTAACAACGTTTTACCAAGGAAATGCAAAAAGAATGCGAGAATAATGGAGCCGGTGGGAGTCTTGGAAAGATTGTTAAATCAACTCATAGCGATTTTGGGGTCTGTTTTGGTCATGTTTTTCCAAAAATCGCGTAAATCACAACTCAATCCTATATTAAAATCTACTTGCATTATACCACAAATTCCTATTTAGATTTCAAAAATCTTCATCAAAATATTTAATTTAACAAAACACCGCTTTTTGACAATAATACCCTATATTCTCCTCTCTATTCTTCAAAGCGTTTTTGAAGAATAGGATTTAGATACAGTTTCTGTTGTTCAAAATGCGTATTTTTGTATAGAAATATAAGCTCTAATTTGTTAACCTCAACAAAATTGGCAAACCAAGCGCTTTTATAAAGCTGTTTGTTGATGTCAACAAGTCAATTTTTCGAGGCAAATCATTTGATGCTACCGACATTAATGTCGGTTGGTTTGATGCTTTTCTTGATTCAGATCAAACAAAACCGCAAGCCCTGAACTACTGCGGTTGGTGTGAATCTAATTTGAAAAGTCCTTTCTGTTTTATTTTCTTCTTTTGTTTATCAACTATAGTGATAAAGTAAGTCTCGGTTCGGTTTTTGAGGCTGGGTCTGTGTGGAGATTCACCGTTCCTTGCTTCAAATAGTACCAGCCATCGCCTGACTTAATGAACTGTTTAGATAGCATATAACCATCTTTTTCTTCCATAAAATACCAAGTTTCTCTTTGGTATTTTATCATCAGTGCCATACGCCATCTGACTTGAAGAAATACCATCGATGGTTGAGGAACATCCAGCCTGTGACCATTGCCCCACGTTTATCAGGTGAGAACCAATCTTTGCCATCATTGAACCAACGGTTGATTAGGCAGTATCCACGTTCATCGAAGTAGAAACGCCACTCATTGTTGATTTTCTTCCAGCTTTTTGTGGGATAAGAGCCATCCGGCTCTCCCACCACCAACCGGTTTTCGTTTTGTTTCAGCTAGCTTCGGTAGAATACCCACCTCATTATCTTCCTTGAATTGCTCACGACTGATACTAACCAGAAGGTGTGGATCCACATGGTCAGTAGTTTCGAGGTTGATTGTATGTGCCATACCAGATGTGTCTTGATTCCTGCTAGACTGTCAGAGAGTCCAGTGTTTTTCGGAATTCCTGCTTCATCGGCGAGGTTTCGCAAAAGCTCAACATAGAGCTTATAATCACATAAACTCTTCTTTTGTGCTATGACTTTTCAATAAGCTCAACTGGCTGTATCCTTCTACACATCTCCCCTACCCTCGTGGCAGCCCCATATCTGTGTGCCATGTTTGCATCACACGGCGTTGCCTACAACATGCGAGAAAAATCCTGAATCAACAGGACGACGCATGGTAGTCTGCTTCATTTTGAGCTGTTGAGTTTTGGATTACCAGTTGAATGGAGCATGAATCTGACGATAGGGTTGTTCTCCTACCTGTAGCAAATCAGTTCTTAGTCTACTTGTATCAATATCCATTATTGTTCTCGCTTTCCATGCGTCATTCATCTGCTTAACTGCTGACTCGACGAATGTGTCTAAGTCTTTATCAGTCATGCTGATGTTGTATTTTTGTGGCTCTGCTCGGACTTTATCACGGAGCCTGTTCCAGCTTCTCCTCGCCTTTATAGCCAGTTTCTGAGCTACCTGCTCCACAGCATGAACTGCGTTCTTAGCTAAGATTTCAGCGATTTTACCGCTTTTCTCCACCTTTACGCAAGGTAGTCTTTCACTCGCTTTTGACGTACTGCCTGATGGCTACTAGCAAAACATCCCGTAGCAAAAGCGATACAAATTCATTAGAATTGTGTCATATGTTTTTTCCTTTCTATTATGGCAACGTTGTAGGCCAAGGGTCGTCTGTCAAGTATGAAATGGTACTTTACACGGATATCTCCAATATCTCTGTCGGTGGCACTGGATTTAGAAATTGGAATCTCAGATGGTTTGCGTCTTTATTTCTCCTAAATACCACGTTCCATAAGTAATTCCACGGTCGTTATATATAGCACCAATTAATGATGATGAACTTAAATCCAACAGGAATCGCATTAAAGTTTGTTATCATGCAGTTTCTTTCTCTATCAAGCTTGTTCAAAATATCCTTGACTACCACGTCCTAATTACTCGAACCAACCCCAGTGAAGACCTCAAAATTGATAGGTAACTAATTGTTAACCGTCTTATTTTTACGAGACAGTTCCCTAATTTCGAAATCGTGTTAAGCATTCTCCAACCTGTAGTCCTATCAACACCTTCAGTCTGTGTTTGCTGTTCCACTTTCTTTTATCCATTTAAGAGCTCCGTTAGTCGCATTGACATCGACGTAGGTTGTACCGATTTCGGCGGTTATACGGCCTTCTGGTGAGCCTGTGCCACGGTTTCATGCCCCACATTCTCAGGTAGTGGTGAGAGCGACATTATTACCCCGACAATGCCGAGGGTATTTCCTGTCAAGACCAGCCTTGGTTCAGGCTCTTTGGTTCAGCACCTTCACATCACGGCCAACCGCTTTAGCAATTCCTCTAAATTGCTCATAGCAATCACGCTGTCACGACGTTATATGTTGCTACAAGGTCAAGATTGGCAAATTCATCAATGCGACGGCCGAGATCAGCCAATTTTTGCACGACTGCCTTCCGTATCGCCACTCATGCTAGCAATCATTGCAGCAATCTCTTCATGTGTCGAGATTTTCCGGGCACTCCATCGCCCAGCACATCAGCCTTCACTGCGGTTTTAGCCTGCTCGATAGCCTGCATTAAAGTAGCATTGTCAATCTTTATGTATGATCAACTGCATCATTACCTTGTTATCCGCTCAACTGCAGAAGCGAAATACTAAATCAATTTACTTGTATCCATAATTTTTACACCTTTCCTAAATTGTAGTACATGGTCGTCGAGTTTCTGACCACCATGCCATCGTTACCTACAGTTCTCCTGCAGCTGCTTTTTAACTCTTCAGCAATATCCAGCTCCTTAAGAGCATGAACTTCCTCCGTGATCAGGTTCTTATCCGATTTTGTAATTTGGATTTGAGTCGAGTCATCACTTGGGAATGTATATCCACCCACAGCTACCTCGATTCGATATAAACCAGCAGGTAAATATTGCTCAAAATTAAAAGGCAACTGCACCATTTGTCGACTGTCTTGTCTTGCGTAATTGCTCCTGACCTTTCTCTAACGTTCTTGTTAATGTGATAGATGCCTCTTGTCCTTCAAGATGTGGAATCGGCTCCATGATTTGCCATCAAGTAAAGAAGGCAAATGTGGAGCCACATCGCCTTGCCTTGACTAGAAAATCCACCGTCCACTGCTCGAGATTGGTTGAATTAAGAACATAAGCCATTCTCTTTGCCTCGCTTTCCTCTATCAAAAATATCGTCTCGAATTTGTAGACTCTCAAAATTATTGTATAAGTGACTAATGTAGCTTACCACTGCCCAGGCCTTGTAGCTTTTGTGCATATTTTCTACCATAGAACTCGTCCTTTGTAGGTAAATCCACGACGGATAGCTCTGACAGTATCACGATCAAGACGCATCCTCATAGTTACCAGGTGCGCTCATCGTGCAACTTCAGTTCTCTTGTGCCTTCGTCAATTTTGAGATTGTTCTCATCGGCAGTAACTGAGACATCTTTTGATTTGTTTCTTGACATCATTCAATTCGAAATGATTTTGGTCTGTCTGTTCCTTGGTTTCTTCGGCATTTATAGCCAAGCCAAGCCACTACGATTGGCGTGAGCGACTGGCAAAACGTTCATAAAAATGCTCTGTTGATTGTGAACGTCCAGTGAACACCTCTACTGTTCATTTGATTCTTTTGGTGGTTTCGGTGCATTAAACTTCCAAGTTGCTAGAACGCCCATTTCTGGAAAGTGCTCCTTCAAGTTGAGTAAGGGTTTCCCTTGATAAGTAAAATGACTGATTCGTTTGAATCAAGATGCGTTTACCTTCTCCGTTGATTTTGAGCGTGACTTGGATCTTCAACCGCAAAGATTGCACCAGGCTCATAAACTTTACCGAATTCAGCAGAGGAATAACTCAACCATTTCTTTGTACGTCGTACCGTGAAGAAACTTTCTCACCCATAATTGAATCTTGAGCCATTACTGCACTACTTTTATTAATGGATTACAAGTACTTCAAGATCATTCTGTTTTAGCTTCTGTTTGAGCTCACTTTCTGCTCAGCCTGTTCAATTTAGTTTGATTTTCTTGCAACTTCGCTTGTGTCTGAACGATAGCGCTTGCTGGGTCAGCCTCGTAACATCCAACACCGCTTGGATAAGCAACTCTTGACTTTCGTGGTGACGTCCGACAATCCTGCTTTGCTCATAGCTGAATCGTTGACCGTTTTCTTTCTTGATGATTACAATCGTCGAATTCTCACGGTTGACGATAAATAGGTGGTTGCTAGTTCATAATTTGTTGCCATTTGTTATTCTCCTTTAAAATTATCTTGATGATCAGGATTACTGTTATCTCGCTCAGCTAAGATTTCATCTTCAATCTTGTAGTCGCATAGTACGCAACTCTTGTTCGTAGTGGGTACGCATGACCTTACGATTTTTAGCGTATGAAATCCGGATCATGTTTGACGTTTCAGATGTCGTTGAAACAACTTCATTGTCGTGTTGACTACAGTAGTTTTGACCACTTTGTTGGTCTCCATCTTATACAAAAATTCAGCAATTAGCTGACGTGTCTTAGTGACTTACATTGTCATTTCCTCCTTTTATGGTTTAATTATCTGTTAATAATTTAGGATTTTTACGAATTGTTAGATTTTGAAAGAGACATTGTCAGAAATTAAGCCATGTAGAATCCACATTTTCTTTTACACGATATTCCCATTCGAGTAAATCCCTTGAGGTAGCTGAATAACTTTATTCAGTGCGGCAATAAATAGAGTTTGTGTTGATTAAATCCAACTGGCAAAGTACCGATAACTGTTTCGTTGTCAATTTTGCCCTTGTTTGCTGAACCTCTGAATAAACAACGCCATCAAAAGATTTTGAAAAGATTGGACATTGTTGTACTGTTGATGATGATTCACCCGTTTGCAGTGCAGGTTTTGCCATGAGTCGACTGCTTTCAGTTTTAGCCAGAAACTACATAGTCGAAGTTGTTGGTCACTCGGATTGTTGTACTATATAGCGCCATGGCCTCCAAATGTTATCAACTCCATTTTCTCTAACAGCCATATATCCTACAGACGTTGTGAAACGTTGAATGCATTCCTAGCAAATTAGGGTTAGGTCCGAAGACCTCCAGCATCCCCACGCTCCACCAAATGGGTTGTTGGTGAGGTACATCCATCCACCAAATACTGGTATCTTTCATGAGATTAAAGTCTTGTTTTGATTAACTTCCCAAAACCATTGCTATCTGTCAGCTGATATTGCTGGATAGGCTTTATTTCTATGCAGATATCACCCAAAACATCAAAAGAACCTGGTTTCCCAAATTCTGCAACCTTACCAATGCCAACATACCATATTTGTCATAACTCATGACTACACTTTTCGGTCGTGCGACTGTTACGGAAAATTCAACACTCTGCAAATTTGTCCTCAAGTCGTCCGATTACAATAAATGATTTATTAGCTGGATAATTTCCAGACATAGTAGTCGCTGAACGAACTAATGCATTGATGCTAGTATAAGTTCCTGTTGCACTACCATTATCTGTGACGAAGTTTGAATTCCCGGGATTGAACAACCCTGAAACTTAAGTCCATCACATTTCGTTGCCTTCAGATAGATTTATAGAGCTATTTTAGCGTTTCTAACAACCTGAATAGTATTAGGCATCTCTTGTTCTAATGGCTGAGAAACTGAAGGGCGAAATACTCGATATTATTGATAGTTATATCTTTTCGTATCAGAGCGCCTGCCTCGACTGTCTGTAACATAAAGCTCGAATGGTTGCTGAACCGTTGAAATTCATCGATTCAAAACGATCTTCACGTTTTTGGAAACACTATTTTCTTATTTACAATTTTCGCACGATATCCAGTATGGTACCATATGCGCCAGATGGACTAGTAAAGTTGATCTGAATATCGAAATAATTTGTAGAAGTTGTTTCCATTCAAGAGTTGTCTTGCAGCTGTGTTCCATATCTGTTAATGAAAGACCAGCAAATGTGGTTTTATGCTGTAGGATTGCTACACCATCCATTCGAGTATCATGTTTCCAACTTGAGTATTTCATTATAGGTCCCGTAGACATATCAGTGTCCCTGAACTGGCTGTGGTGTCGTGCAAGGTCAAGGCTGTACAAAAAGAAAGCACTGTAGTGGTTCTTACCGTCAATCCAATCGCTTCCAAATACTCTATACCACATGATGGTGAAGGAACTCGATTTTTCGGTCAATGGTAGAGTATGAAGACTTCTAACCTCCTGTCACCTGATAAAGGCATTGTCATTTACCCACTAGATCGAGCAATAGGAGATAATGTAAGGTTGAAGAAACGATTGTTCCATGAGATACCATTGTTTGGGTTAAATATGCACTGAGAAAGGAAAGTTTACTGCGTCAGAATTATGACTAATGGAGCTGAACTCTAGCGTGTACTCCTCGCCTGAGGGTTTTCCCAACTAGGGCTACTACTGTGCACATTGCGACCATCTAGAAATTAAAGAAAGGCTACGTCTCCTTGTTTGATCTAAACGTAATAACTCGCCAGTTCTACTAACAGTCAACTCTCAGTTGACTGTTGAGGATACGAGATGTCCTGACTCCCCTGGTCAATGTAAACATTTTAAATACAGGCTATTATTTGAATTGCTAGAATTTCCAAAATTCTATCCTCCTACATATCCGAATAACATTCACATCTTGATTTAAATAGTATTCCTCAGTTCTAAACCTGATTTGAACCGATGCTGTAAAGATAACATTATCAATATGATAACACCTTGAAAATGTACATAACCTCTTTCCCAGCTGAAAACATTGATATGCGATCATGAGTCACCTTGATAGTCGAACTTGCATCATTCTTACCGATAATCAATCCCTCGTTTGAGGAACTCATGTAAGTATCGATGAATTTCTTCAACTCCTTCATTCCTCAAACTCAGTCGTGAGAAGTTCAGTCACTGACCTGCCTCGACTAAATCAGCCTCAGATTTCTTCTGATTTTCAGTATTTGATTTTACAAAAGCAGTTAGCTTTCCATTCTCCAATTCGCATCATACTTTGCTTTTCATAGCTTCAGTGGTTGTGTTTTTGAAAGTGCATTAATTTGTTCTTGAGTCAATCCTGGTCACTTTGGCATCTAACTGTTTTTGAGTCTCTGACCAATGAGGTTGCCAACTAGTCATTGGTACTGCTCCGGCTGTTAAAACGGCCCAATCAGCATCACCAATTCCTTCGGGTTCTACAGTGAAGAATGACAACGTCTCCAGCGTTGGTCTTGGATGTAAAAGTAGCCGCTCAAACAGTCCAACTCAAAAGCTATATGCTAAATTTATCCACTGCCAGCTACTCTGAAATTTTCACGAATCCCAAAGTTAAGTGTGCTGTTATCCTCCTCCCACCTAGAGCTTAGATGTGCTAACACCAGCTTTTAAGGGCTCAGCTAAGAGGAAATCTTGCCGGTGCTTATTTCTCCATCCAGTATTTGAATCTAGTAAGATATTACCTGATTGCTCTGTCGTCCCAAAATAAAGCTGTCCACTTATATCTTGCGGGGTCTTGACTATCTGATTTCGTTAAATCCGTCAAAGTACCTAGATAGCGCTTATTCGTGCTATCAGAGTTGTAAAAGACCATCACGACCATCAGCAGAGTTAGCCCATGCTCTGTGAAAATATGAGTCCGACCACTCAACACCAACTTTCCCCAGGTATGCCTCTCGGGTCCATCATCGCCTTTAACTTTTTGTCCAACGATAATCAGTAGGATTCATGCTATCAGTAGGATTAAAGTCCACGATACATACCTATGTGAGCTTAATAAAAACAGTTTGACTAAATCCTCCTCCAGTAGCATCATCAGCATAGGCAATGTGAGTATACTGTGACGTCCATCGACACCCTTTTAAACCAGGAATACCTCTATCTCCTTTTTGGACCTTGTGCAGCCTTGAAGTCCTGGTGCTCCCTGTTTCCCGTTCACCTTGAGGGCCTTTAGGTCCAGGTTCTCCTGTCACCTTTTGCCCGTTTTGACCATCTGAAACGTTCAAATGAAATCTACATGACAGACTTGATTATTATCTATATACGCTGAAACAGTGAGTGTTGATGTTCTATCAATAGTTGCCCCATGTACAAAGATATTTCACTACCAGTTGAAACATGTCCGTCCAATGACCAGCGCCAGTGTGACACCAGTCACGATAGGGTTTTGCCACCTCTAGCAGAGTTGGTGCTACAACACTTTCTACTACCACTTTCTTAAAAATAACCCTTTATCAGTTGATAATTTGATAGTTATGGGTTTTGAAACTTCTCAAAAGTCGTTCAAATGCTGTTTTAATCCCAGATGATAACTTATTTTCTAAAAGCTTTAAAGTTCGCAAAAGGTCGTCTTATTACTAGATGGATTTGTGAAATAATTTTTGCTCTGAAATTCTCGCTTTTTACAATTAAAGCAGGGTTGAAACCATCGTCGTAGAATTTGGATTGTATCCCCGATTTCGGCATCCATGAGCCGTCCTACTTCTATAAGTATAGCGGGATAGCAGTGCTGTTTTCAACTTCAAGTAAAGCGTCTCTCAATCTCATTTGGCTCATCTGTGTCAAAGTGAAAATCTCGTCTCGTCACTGGTCCTTAACTGTTGCAGATGTAAAGGTCGAAGGATAGGTGCATTGAAAGAGGTGCATACAAAGCTTGCCCTCTCTGGTAAAAACTCTACTTCTCCTCTTTCGTTCTTAATAGACCAATCTCCATACCTTCGAGAGTCAGAACCTCTTTCTCAGGATCAGTTTCTTTCTCCTTCTTCTTAGAGGTTTTATGATTCGTTTCTCAGTATTTGAAGGTCCGCCCTTCTTACTAATTGTGATAGTCTGTTCAATAGAACCATCAGAACGTGTGGTTGTGGTTGTAGTAATTCGTGTGTATATCTGCTAATTTTGTGACTTTCGTATGGACAATAGTCTTGCTCTTTGTCCCCATCGGCTGTCCGAATGATCGTTTCAGTTGTCGAGCCATCCGAATTTTTGACTCTTCGGCTTGAAACGTGACGCTCTCCCGCTGTCTTCAACTTCAACAGTCGGCATATTCCCTGTTGGACGGATAGTGTTGAAAATACCAGTCTTGTCAATCTCACAGGTGATAGAACTGATATGTTTTTCACCATAGGTCGAAAGCTGATATCTGTCCTATCTCGCCCAACTCCTTGATGCTCACCATCGTTTTCGTGGTAGACATTAACAGTAAAGGACTTAATAGAACTATCTGCATGCAACTTCGTCTCAAAATCAAGCTCTGCACCAAATTGCTTAGCTAGGTTAAGAGTCTAGCCAGTTTAGTTTCCTGATTGGTCCATTCCAGTTTAAGTTGTTTCTCCTGAAATTTCATTGATTCAACAGAAAGCAGGTATAGTTCAACAAATCCATCGCTTGGCAGTATTCTACAAAAGTCATTGTCTTTGTAGCTTTGTAAGGATTGGCATACTCATTGATTAACTCAAGGTTTAAATTGATACAATTAACCTCTATAGAATGCTCATTTTCAAGCACTTTGTGAACTGTGAAAAGATGAGTCCGCCCTCCATATTCAAACGAAACAAAAGCTTTCTCGTTAAGGTGATTATGGATTTTTCAGTGAGAGCTGAGTCTGTAGTCAAACTTTTTCTTTGAGACTGTGAAGTCAAAAAGTCGATGAACCAGTTTCGGATTGCGAACCCATGCGTCATCGTAATAGTTCAATGCGCCTTGTATCATTATCGATAGATGCTACTTGGCGCAGGTTCATATCATGGATTGTTAGAGCATTATCACAGCCACCTTTCTTCAAAATTTATAGACACCGTTGGTTTCTTTTGGACCCAACTTGATGTATAAATCTCTAGTTGGCTCTTGCCTGGAGGAAGTTTAAGCCATGAGGAGCCATGAACCCTATCTCCAAATTTGTTAATTCCGTCAACCATGATTGTGTCTTCCTCGTTATTGACGATGATTGTAGAACCGATGGGATAGCGATTTGGAATGTCTTTTGAGACAGAAACAAAATCTTTTCTATATAGGAATTCGTCAACATACATATGTGATACAAGAGGCCAATCTCTTAGTGAACCAAGTGTAATGTGGATTTTAGCCGATTTCTTATCTTTTAATTCAGGAATGACAAAATCATAGTACGAGCCATTGAAAAAGACCTGAACTTTATCATCATTCCGTTTCAACTCTGTCCAGCCTTTCTCGGCGCTAAAAGGATCTAGTTTACTAACTTGAACACCAGTACCGATAAAATACCACCATTTGATGTATTTATAACCACCTTTTCCATCTGTTGTAAAAAAACTATATTCACAATCAAGAGTCTGATAGCGTTTATACGTTTCTACTCCATAAAGAAAATTGCCATCCGTATCGGATACAGTAACCTTGATAAATCCATACTGGTTAGCAGTTGCCGCCATAAAAGACCTGTCTCCAACAAGAAGTCATTTAATGACCAACTTCTCCAGAGCTATCGGCAGGAATAGTCCATGTCAAACTTTGTGCATTGTTTCGGTCTTTCTCAAAAGCTCCACGATCTGATAGTTCGATATGATTACGACCCCAAAGGCTAGTCTTACTCAGAGTGCCGACCAATCGCTCTCTGTTATCGTTTGTTACCGCAGCTTCCTTCGCTGCATCCTGAAATACCCTTTTTAGAATATTAGATCCTCGATAATCTAGTAGAACTTCAGATGCTTTTACGATTTCAGCATCAATTTCCTCACGATTACCCATTTTCAAAAGGCAGACTGCGCATTAACAATGCCAACATACCCATTTTTCAGAGTTATTCTTGATGGTGATAATCGGATACGCATCAACGTTACCTTCGTTGTTCACCTCAAACACAAGCCTATCCGTCGCAGATATTGGCTCAGTAACAGACTTGTATGCAGAGCTATGCGCCACGCCATCTGGCACGATAAATTTCATAGAACCAGTTGATCGTCGACCGCTCGTTTCTTGCATCGAAATACTCTCAATCGGCATTGCTAGATAGTATTTGTCAGGCTCGTCTGAGAGACGAGTTTTTAGCTGCTGCTAACATTAAAAATACCCGCAAGCGTGCGCGAGGGTATTCCTATCTTTCGACCAGATGGAGAACTCCACTTCAATAAACTTCGCATCAATAGTCTGTTGCTGAACATTGACTCCAATAGTCGAAGTGTAGGAAGTTGCGATGGAGCGATTGTTCCCAATATTTCGACGAACATCATGAATTTCGATAAGTTCACTTAAATCCGTTTTATTAAAATTCATAGTGACTACGCTCATTCAATCACTCCTTTCATCAACAATTGTAATCTTTCGTTTTCATTCTGCTTTTTAGTAATAATATCCGTAACTTTTGAGCTATCCAGATAAGTGTTCGTGTCCTTGTTAAGGATAGCAGTAAGGATTTTTTCTAAACTTAACCTCAGAATCCTCATCTCAGACACGACTTTATCTGTGTCTTGCCCATTTTGGACGCTAGTAGTCTGAATTGTGATATTACGTTGCGCTTCTTCCATTTCACGGAGGAATTTCGCATCACTAGGAATACCAACCCCTGTCGCGTATTTGGGAATACCCATCTCACGCATCAAACGTCTAGTCTTGTCTGCTCGCAAGACTTTCGAACCTTTAGGAAGAGGGAGTAAGACATCTCTACCTTCAGGAATGAAACTCCTACCATCTGGCAGGGTAACCATTTCTTTATAGTTACTGTTTCTTTGATCATTGACGATAGCAAGACCGCCCGGGTGATAGTTGGTCCCATGGGCGTGCTTGCTCGCAAAAATATTCGTAAAGAAATTACCAGTCACACTATCAATCCAGCTCTTAATACCTGAAAAGAACACCAGAAGCATTATCTCGAGCGCTGATAGTAACAGTTTTTGTCCTGAATACCATTCACTCCCTGTTTAACCTCGCTGACAGTTCCTTGGGTGTTGTTTTGAGCCAAAGAAATACTAACAGGGATCGTACTGCTTAATCGCATTGATAGCACTGCTCGTCTCGTTTCGCACACCTCCTGTTTGGTCAGTTGCGAGCAAATCGATTGGAGTTTCTTGTTTAGGTGAGTTCACACTAGCTTGGGCGCTTGAAACTGCTGCACTAGTATTGTCAGTAGCATTTAACGATTTTGTCTCAGGGGTTAGATAGATTCCAAGCCATGATTTTTATCAATTGACAACTGTCCATTGTTCAGAACATTCGTAGGGGTCTATCTTCAAATCTTTTGTAAACGGTGTGGTCGCATTCCATGTTGTCAGAGTATCAGTAGAGACGAGCAACTGCCTTTCTTAGACTTTCATCAGTAGCGAGCAATTCCTTCTGTTTTGGTTTCAGAGACTCATAGTTAGACAGAGCTTTTGAAGCTTCATCTGCCTTGTTCATGATATCTGTATTTTTCAAAAGAAGTTCCTTAACTTCAGCTGGCATACTATTCCATGTTTTAAGATGAGTTTCACTATCAAAGATAGCTTGTAAACCAGCTTGGTTCTTGACAATTACTTGTTTCTCTTCGAGAGTCATGTCTTTCCATTTACCAGATTCGACAAGAGCCTCAGCAATAGTAGCACGAGCATTCGAGTTGATTTCCGCAGTCTTAGCAATAAACTGCAATTGCTCCCAACCTTCCGCAGATTTGGCAGCCTCTCCGATAACTTCCTTAACATTAGACTTGACTTGGAAATTTCCGTTCTTATCAATGTTACCAACAAGCAATGACCAGGCATCGTTAGCCTCTTTCACTTCCTTGCTCATCTCGCTAGTATATTTAGCAAGGATGCTATGCGAATTACCTACCTTTTGAGAAGCTACAGCAGCTTTCTTTCCGATTTCTTCGTAGGACAGACCATATTCTTCTAGAACCTTCTTGGCTTCTTCCCAATAGTTCCAACTTTGACCAGTTCGAGCTTTTATCTTAGCATCGAGATTTTGCATGACCTGGTAATACTTACTTCCCAAAGCTTCCATAGTTTGAGTATGGTTCGCTTCTAGGGTCTGCATTTTCTTATTGTAAGTTTCCTGATCAATAGCCTTACCATCTAGCAACTCTTTCAACTCACTCTTTGAATTCTCGTAGAGTTTCTTTTCCTCATCAAGCGCTTGTTTCAAAACATCTTTAGTATGCTTCAATTGCGTTTCATTCAGACTTCTGACATCACCATTCAAAGCTTGTAAAGCAGCCTTCTGTTGCTCTGCTGACAAGTCCATCATTGAGAGTTTGGCCTTAATCATCTCATTCTGGTTGTTCAGGATGATTTCTTTCTCCTCTTGCGAGAATCTGCTCGCATCGCCATTATGACGCTGATAAATCTCATTGATTTGATTCATCATCGCTTCAGTGTTGCTAACCACCTGAGCATTCTTCTCTTTTGCTCTTGCGACATCTTCTTCAGAAAGGCCCCATTTTGTAGCCAATTCCTGCATTCTCTGATTCGCTTTTTCAGCCCCAGATACAATCTCATCATAAAGTTTTTAAAGGCTCCGGAGACTTTCTCAGCGTTTCCTGCTGTACTTCCGAAGTTTGCAACAGCCGTACTAGTTTCGTCAACAGTCTTTTGAAAGTTTCGCAATTCTTCACGCTGAACATCATCTAATGTAGAGCCAAATTCCTCCGCTTTGATACGAGCCTTATCTTTCTCGTTAGCTAGATAGGCTAGACCACCAGCCAGCAGAACCGTACCTCCGACTAAAAGCCCAACAGGACTCGTCAATCCAGCTAAAGCTGTCTTGAGTAATCCAGTTTTTCCAGCAGTCTCAGCTACCTGAGTTCCTAGCTCAGCCGCTTCTGTACCTGCTTTTCCAAGACTTAACCCCTTAGAAAACAGATCCGCAACCTTACTACCGCCTTTTAAGAGATAACCTAATCCCGTTGATGCATTCCCCAACATATTCAGCAATGGATACCCCAAAGCTAAGAAACCACCAAAACCAAGTACTAACTTCTGTGTACTTTCGGGTGCCTTATCTAACCACTCAATAAACTCATTTGCCTTTTCAAGGAGAGGCGTGAGTAGAGGCAAGAGTTTCTGACCGATGTTGATTTGAAGTACTTCCAAACTTGACTTGAATCGCTCTACTCCATTTTTAGATGATTTAGACAGCTCATCCGCCAATTTCTTAGTATACCCGCGAGCATTTTCAGTTTCTTTAGTAAGATTACGTAGCGCGTCTCCTCCTTGGTTTATAAGGGCATTCATCCCAGTTTGAGCTTCAACACCAAAGGCACGAGCGATAGCAGACGATTTCTCAGCATCTGTCCACCCTTTTGTTGATTCCTTGATGCGATCAATGATGTCAGGTAGTTTTAAAGCGCCAGATTGGAACTCTTCAACACTAAAACCAAGCTCTTTCATTGCTGCAGCATTGGATTTAGAAGGCTTGAGCAATTTAGAAAGCGCACCACGTAAAGCTGTACCAGCCTTTTCCCCAGCGATACCATTATCAGAAAGAAGACCGATAGCTGCAGACGTTTCCTCGATAGACATGCCCAAAGAGTGAGCTACAGGACCTATATACTCCATAGCTAGCCCCATATCTGAAAAGCCAGCCGATGTCTTATTGGCCACATAAGTCAAGCTATCTGTAACACGGTTCGTGTCCTTAGCCTCTAGGCCAAACTGACGCAAGATGTTAGTCGAAGCATTCATTACCACGTTAAAATCATCACCCGATGCCTTAGCAGCATCTAAGATAGCAGGCATCGCAGCAATAGTCTGATTAGCATCAAACCCTTTTTGATAATTTCTTGCATCCCCTCATTGATTGAGGATGTTGAGATACCATACTGCTTCGCCCAACCTTTCGAACTCTCACCCAATTTTTGTGTGGTACTATTCAATTCATCCGCAGTTGGAATCGTATCTGCTAGGAGCGACTTGGTCGTATTCATTTGACTTTCAAAGTCTATAGCTTTCTTAGTTGACAAAGCAAAGCCAGCAGTAAGAACTGTAGATACAGGCTTCATAGCATCGCCCATCGCACGGAGTTTTTCACCACCCCGATTAAAGGTATCTCCTAGCTTGTCCATCTTCCCAGCCCAGCTATTTTCGCGACCAACATCTTTCAAAGCTTTTTCAACTCCGCGTAGCTGATTTTCCATTGCTGCCAACTTAGCATTCTCACGCTGAATATCAGCAGCAGCTTTATCAAAGTTAGCTGTTCCAGGGTCGAGTTTATCAAAACTTTTCTTCATCTCATCCAAAACTTTACGCTGTGAATCAATAGCTTGCCCTAAAGTCTTGTATTTAGCTTGAAGTAACCCAGCATTTTTTTCATTTCCTTTTAAAGTACTATCCAAAGAACGGACATTGTTTTGAAAGTACTTTACAGCGTTTTTTGCACCATTTAGAGTAGGGTTGAACTTTGACACGTCCAGCCCTAGTTCGATATACATTGCTCCTAACGGCGTACCGCTTGCCATTTGTTCTCCTTCCTAACCTCTCAGGTAAAAGAAAAAAGCCCTTGCGGACTTTTCTTATTTTTATTTCTTATAATCATTAAAAGCCATAGACATCATTGCCCATATAAAAACACCTAGGAGACCATATCCATATAAAGGCAAAGAAGCGATGATGAATGGCGACAATAATAACTGCCCAATCGTATTCCCAAAGTTCGTACAAACACAGTAAATACCAAAACAGATGTATATTACAAAAGTCAATGTCCAAAATAAACACCGTCTGCGATTTTGTTCTACCATCTTCATCCTACTCACCTCCTTACCCTTATTATATGCCTATTAAAGTGTTTTGTAAAGCCTTTTCATCAGATGAGCTGGAGAAAGTCAGCAAGATCCATGACTTCCTCAGTTTTAACAGATTCGGTTTCACCAAGAACGCCCATCAGGTCCTCCCAACTAGTATCCATAACATCTCGGATACTCATACCATATGAACCTTCAGTAGCTTGCTTGACAAAACCATAAAACCTTTTCAGCGCTTCACTTGGCTTTATTTTTTCTCCTTTGGGTCAACATCACCCACCAGATGAGAGTAGATGTCTGCAAATACCGCAAAAATATCTGCCATGTCCGTGAATTTCAAAAGCTCTTCCACTTCCAAATCTTCAAACAGTGAGGCGATGAATTCCAATTGTTTGTCTAATTTCTCTACCTCTGACACATCAGATGATAGTGCTTCATTGAGAATCAAGTAGTCACGATAGTCCTTAGTGGTAATTTCTTTACTAGTTTTTTGAACGTCTTGACCCTTTTCATTTTTAATTAAAAATTTAACCTTAGCCATTTACTTTCCTTTCTAGAAAAGATAAAAAGAGAGCTTGCGCCCTCTTCCTACCCTGCAGCAACCATTTTAAGCTGACCTTTGAATTTTTTGAGCTTGGTTTCGTCCTTACCAATGTATTTCACATAGTAAAGACCTTCTGTTACAGCGTCATCGCTTGCGATAGCAGAAAAACTCAAGCTATCATCTGGCAGTTCTTCTTGCTTATCTTTAAGTGTTTCAAGCTCTTCAGCATCCATTGAGAACTGACCTTTAAAGAACCCGACCTGCGCCTGAGTTCCATTTGCTGTCTTAGATTCAAGCATGACTGAGCAGAATGGCGCAGTGCTATCAGCACCAATACCAATGATTTCATCTTTGACTTGGTGTCCAAGGATTTTAGCCAATACTGTTGAAGGAATATCCACTGCCGTCATTTCCATCTTCACATCGCCTACACCACGATTAGATACGTGATAAGCAACGTCACTACCGAATGTTTTCACCGGATCACTTGCAAGACCAGAAATTTTAGCAGTACGAGTCGCACCTTCTCCTGTCTTACCTTCGATTACGAAAAGGTTTTGTCCAAGCGTTGGAGTAGCATTCCCATCCAACACACGAATTGTCATACGTTTAAAACCAACTAATGCCATTTATAGCACCTCTTTCTTTAATTTAGTATTCTTCGTATATAGCGCTCTGACCTTTGTAGGTTCGAGCATCTACATATCGTTTGATATCAGAAATCCATTGTTCCCAGACCACCTTCGGTCTGATAAAACCCCTGATTTTCCATTATTTTTTCAATTCTTCCTTGGAGTTCTTTACACTCCAATCGATTAGTAGACTCTACATTGATTTGATAGAGAAAAGTCTTTGCCAGGCTAGTATTACTACCGTGAACGGTCTGCATTGAAGGTCCGACAGGAATAATGACAATACTCGTCTCGTCATCTCCCAAGGTCTCAGGACGTTCAAATGACTTGATACTAATACCAGATAAAGACTCATCCTCCTCCAAAGCGTTGGAGAGTTCCGTTAATTTGTCCTTAATCATTACAAAAACTCCTGTTTTAACTTCATGCCGACTTTAGATTTGAAAACTGGTTTGCTACCCTCAAAAAAGCGGCGCATAATACCGAAACCACGAGGATGTCCATTCTTTGCGTATCCAAATTCGTTCAAGTGAATAAGAGTCCAACGAGGACTTTTAAATCCTAATTTAACCATTGGAACACCGCTGGATGTACCAGTCACATTCCCATGGACGACAGCTCCGACCGTCTTACCAGTGTCAGCGTACACTGCCATAGCCCGTTTGAAAGTCGGCTCAAACTCCTCAACTGTCCCCTTCAAGACTCTGTTGACTTTTCTACGAACTACTGGCTCTCCTAGTCGAGCCTCAATATTCCTCAAAACATCATCGAATCCTTTTAGATTTGCTCCACTAGACATCACGGCCACCTCCGATAATGACAATCAAAAAAATCCCGATTATCATAATCAGGACGCACATCGATAACCTGCCATTTCTTACCAACTAAACGGATATCACCCACTTCGACAAAATGCCGACTTTCAGGCTGATAATCTGTTAGAGGATCACGGATTTTCAATGTCATCTTAGCTTTCATTGCTTTTCCAGTCGCAATCTCAATATCTTTGAAACTAGGTGAGTAAACTTGACCCATCGTATAAAAAGCCTTCTTGTAACTCATATCACGGCCATCAACCCCCTCTTTAACTTTAGAAGTATAGAAAGTCATGGGAGTTCTCAGGTCTCCATTTTGAGACTCAGGCTTTTTGTAACGATAACTGGGGCGATTAGTATGATGGGACATCAGGAATTGTTACTTCTGGTTGTTTTTCTGACCACTCAACAAAGTCAGGTAATGCTTCATTGATTTCATCAAAAACGTTCTTTTGTCTCTTCAAATTCAGACCCAACTGAGCGATATTGACCTTCTTTAAGGTCGTAAAATCCTTTCAAAACCTTAATCATCTATTTCCTCCAATTTATAATTTTCAAGAGATAACGCCATCAAATCTCCTTGAAAGTTTTGATAAAAAAATTCAACTTGATCATTGTAGGCATATCGTGCACGCTCTAAAATAAGTTCTCTCACCCGTGGATTGTGGTTTGTAGTACCCACGGTTTGAAAAATAGCCTGTTCAGAGCTTTCTAACATTCTGGAAAGGTTAGCATCCTCTCCGTCGTGAAAAATCCTCATTCTCCCCTTAAACGCATCAAGGAGAGAATGGGGTTCTACTTCGACAGTCATGACTCAACTCCTAAACTAAGCTTCAGGGAATTTTAAAGTCCAAACAGCAGCAGTTTTTTCATCGTGAGCCTTACCGTAAGCGAATTGTTTAGCAGTGTAGAGATTCAAGTCTTCCAAAGCGTATGTTTCGGTAAATCGTCCAAATTCAATACCACCGCCTACAAAAGCATCGTAACGACCTTTGACAAATGTAGTGACTTTACCAGTAGTTTGTGCTACAGATTCAACTAAGATTAGGTTGTAAGGCATAGCTGTTACATATACACCCTGAGCATTCAAAGAAGTATATTGCTTCTTCACATCCCAAGCATCGGCTGGGTTAACAACCATCACGAGATTTCCTTCTACTGCAACTGGAGTTTTCCCGTCTGCTTTAACAGCGTGGTGTTTGTAAACCTTTGTCAATTCTTTGACTACGGTAGCTGAGTCAGCAAAAGTCAACTTAGTATTTTGAGCTGTTTTTTCAGCATAAGTTGTCTTATCGCTTTCAACGGTCCCTGTAAGAGTACGAGAGAGTCCGATAGGTTTATTATCCCCATCACCGTTCAAGAAAGCCGCTTCAAGGGCAACTGCAAATGCCTCGGTAATCTGGGTAGAAACAAATTTTTGCAACCAAGCAGGGCCGAACTTTTCAGAGTCTTTTGGAATTACAACAAAAGCAGTCAATTTGTGTTGGATTGCTTCTTCTTCGTTGAATTGTTGTTTGAGTTGTCCTTGGATTTCTCCATTGATTTTTCCCCAAACAGCTTGTCCAGTTTGCTCTGATTTGAGGAATTTCAAGCGGATACCAGCATTTTTAAGGCCGATATGTTGAAGGAGCGGGCGAGCTTTTACCAAATCTTCAAAGATACGGTCGATTGTTTCTTGTGGGAAGAGTTTTTCAACTCCTTTAGGTGCAGTTTTTCCAATGTTATTGAAGAACTCACGAGCTTCAGCAGTCAACTTGGCATCGTATGGATTCAAGGCAGAAACTTCTTCACGGGCAGCATCACGAGCTTGAGCCATCATTTCATTGCTCATAGACTCAAGCATTTCGTTGTATAGCTTCGCTTGTTCTTCTTGAGGTGCACCATTTGCAACGGCATCCATAAATGCCTGACGTTGTTTTTCAAATTGATTAGATAATGTCATTGTCATTCTGTTTTTTCCCTTTTCTTAAAACATAAAAAGACCGAACCCTTTAGGAACAGTCTTGTCTGTGTTATTTTCTAGGCTTTCTGGAAGATTGAATCTCTTCTGTAGAAATTCACTATTTTCGAACGCCTCTTTGTCGATTTGTACATCTGGCAGTTTAGCTTCTAGCTTTTCAGCTACCAGTTCAGCGATTTTATCGATATCCGGTGTCATTGCTGACCTCATTTTCTCGATAAAGTCACTTGGGATCATAGGAGTTTCACTCGCAACCAAAGTTGGAGCGACTTCATTTGTAAACATAATCTTGTCTACAAAACCGTGATTCAAAGCTGATTCAGCATCAAACCAAGTAGTCTTGTTCATCAATCCAAGCAAATCATCAAGAGCCTTGCCAGTCTTATGAACATAAGCGCTAGCAATCGATTTGTTAAATCCTTCTAGTACCCCAGCCTCATGAAGCAGGGCATTGTGATCTCCATTTACTTGTGTTGAAACATTGTGGATCATGATTTGGGCAGTCGGACTAATTTCAACCGTATCTCCTGCCATTGCAATCACGCTTGCTGCGCTTGCTGCAATACCGACAATCTTCATGGTCACATCACCAGGATACGAACGTAGAGCAGTATAGATTTCACTACCAGCATAAACATCTCCTCCACCCGAATTGATATGAACCTCAATCGGTTCTCCACTATCAGGAAGAATGACATCTTTCGGAGCGGTTGCGTCCCACTCAAGCCAATCGTAAAGCCATCTGTCATTATTTGATACAATCGTACCCTTAATCGGAATTACTTTCATCTTCTTTCTTACCTCCTTTCTCTATTTGCTCACCAATTTGATAGTTTTTGGTGATGAGGAATTTATCGCCACCAGGGACAGATTCTAAGCCAAGTTCATTGCGCACCTCGTTTCGAGTCATCGCTCCAGAAGAAATAAGCTTTATCAATGTTTTCAGCAAGTGCAAACTTATCTCTCTGACCTTCGCCAATAATGTACAAATAGATGATTGCGCTCATATTTCCATTTTGACACTAAAGCGAAATTAAGCCCATCACTCATTTTCTTAACGAGTGATTGGTAACAATAACTATTAAACATTTTTTGGCTATTTTCCAGATTGGCCATGTCGCCATGAATTAAAGCAGTTGGAATCCCTAAGACGTCCGCGACCTCATCATCAAATTGCCGACGAAGCTTCTTCAACTCATCAACAGAGATATTTGAAGTCCCTGTTGTATTCGTATGCTCGGAATATTCCATTCCGTCCTGAGCTGGAATAATGGCAATCGTTTTAGTGCTAAATGATTTAAAAAGACCATCAGCATATGATTGGAGTTTATCACGCATCTGCTTATCAAAACTCCCATTGTTTTTGGTTTTCAGAGTTCCTCTGATTTGATTATTCCTAGCTAAGGCCTCGACCAAACGAGTGTGTAACTTCTCGTAATCAGCAAATAAGTCAGAAATATAATCTTGCAATCGGTTATTGTTGTACTGTAAGAAAATGACTTCACTCATCCGAAAACGCTTCTCAAAGGTATATCCTCTACAAGTTACAAACTCAAACACATCATCATAAACAGCATATTTAGTCCGTGTGTAAGAGTCAGCAACAAGCAACTGGTCATCAGTTGTAAGAAAGATTAGGACCTCATTCTTAGTGATCAACCGATAGACGACCTTTTGCCAAAAATCTGACGCAGATTCGTTCTTGTTAGGCCTTACATTCAGCAAGTAGTCCCAATCAGAAGACTTAACCTTGCCATTTTCTTGATACTTAAACACTGACTTAGCGAAAATTCGAGCGATGAACTCAGCTGACTTATCAATCGCTAAACTTTTAAGTTGGAGATTCCCAAACATCCGCTCAAGATCCTCGAACTCAAAACCAACCTCTGGCACTTCACGCTTAAATAAATTCAGTAACCCCAATGCACTTCCTCCTTTCTTTCATTTTCTGCCGACCACCCACCCAAAATTTATGCTTAGATTAAAAATCCCAACTATCGAGCATGTCAAGGAATTCCCCAACATTCGACTCTTGCACAAGCTCACGCTTGTAGAGAGCAGCTATCAAAGCATGGAAACCATCCGTCTTTCTTCTGACAGGTTCTTTCTTCAAGAAACGCTTATTGCCATCCTTGTCCTCTTTGACGTAGGTATTATCCGTATACCAAATCATAGAGTTATCGCCCTCAAAGATAAAAACGCTCATTTGCAAATCCATCTTCGATGATTGGCGCAACCTTGGATTGAATCGCCCCAGGATTCCGTAAGAACTCATATTCAAAACCAGCCTCTTCCAAAAGTGGTTTCAGCAAGTCCATTTTAAAACCATCGGCACATACAAGTTCAATTTGATAAAGTTTATTCCATTCGACTAGCTTAGCAATCAAAAGACGTGGATCAATACTAGGACCGTCCACAATCGTAAACAAGCCTTTGTCTGCCCATTCTTGAATAGGGGCTTTTAGTTTGAAAGCTTTCAAAAATTCTTTACGAGCAAATGAATGTTGCTTCCAGATGAACTCATCACCATTCTTAAATAGCAATCCGACACTTGCAAAGTCTCGGACACTTGCATAGTCAAAACCAGCCACGCAAGACCGACCCTTTAAGTCGATACCCGGAGGCCGCAGACAAGCCAGCAGCTTCTCACGAGTCGTCACATCCTTTTCAAGATCCGCTTCAGGAAGATTCATCCGTTTGTCATGAACTCCTGACGGCCGGATGGTTCCAACTCAAGGTCATCATAGTCAGCCTTAGTTCTTGCAAGCAACCTTTTAGCGTAAGGCGTGCTTTCATCCAACATCGGATTTGCTTTTGACCAGTTCTTCATATCGTCCACCTCATCCGCACTGTCTAGCTTGCAGATGAAAGGGAATAGCCTGAAATCATCAACCTCTCCATTCAAGATTTGCATAGATTTCTCTATCAGCTTGTCGTAAAAACCCTCGCGCACATATCCATTCGTCCCGTTGTAGAAAGTCCGAGCATGAGCAATCTTACCAAGACCAGACCGTTGAACCTTCACGGCCTTATCATCTTCAAACTGGTGAATCTCATCAAACTCAAGACAACCATCACGAGCAGAGTCCATAGTCTTCGGATTATTCGTCCGAAAAGAAAAGACCGAGTTGTTAGCTCGACCTGTGATAGACATTTTAGTTAGATAGAAATGGTCCTCAAGACCACGCCTTTGGATGGTCTCATAAACTTCCTCAAATGACACCTTACCCTGTTTCTCAGAGTTAGCGGTGATAGTTACATCATAATCTCTGATAGGGTAGATAGGACTGATAAAGAACGAAGACCTGGCAGACATGAAACCATTCTTACCACCCCCACGAGCAAGAGTGTACAGATACTCGTCGAAAGTGTGGCTCACCGTCCTCTTTCCTAAAAAGAAAAATAAACGGAGTCAAGAAAAGCTGGTACTTAGCAAGAGGGAAAAAATTCTTTTCCGCAAATCTTACAAACTTGTCAATTAAGTCATTATCAAAATATAGATCATCACGAGGATAGATTTTCTCTTTGATGATTTTAAACAGCAACTTTCTTTCCTTGTTGACGACAATTTCTCCACTCTCGGCCATTTTGATGTAGTCATCAACCAGCGGATGAGAAATCATAACAGATCACTTCCAGACGTAGTTTTCTCAACAGGCGAGTTTTCCACTTCAAAATCAAACGATCGCTCAATTGCCAAAAGCTGATTGCTTGTTGTGTTGATTTCCTTGATGAGAGAATTCGCTTTTTGGAATCTTTGTTGCCCATTATGAACAGTGATGACCAGTCCGTCTTCATGAAGTTTAGCTTTCAGCTCATAGAGAAGTTTGACAAGATAGATATAGCGATTGACTTTTTCATACTGAACCGCATCCTTTTTTCTAGGACTAAAATAGCCGATTTTGGAAAGTAGCTGATTTTCTAATTCTTTTATATTTTTTTCCGAGTATTCTTCCATTACCCCCACCCCCTTTTATTTTTATTAAAAATTTGGACAGTCGAGTGCAGACCGCTTACCGACATCTTTTAAAAATTTCCGATTTTTTTGACCGGGGGGGTGTCTAAGTTCCATTCACCTAACCCCACCATTCATCTTTTTCTGAAATTCCTGTCATTCTTATCAAAACGATCATGCCTCTTATTATGACATGCTTTTGCACAGTGTTCTAAGATTATCTAAGTCAAGAGAGAACTCTGGATAGAACTCTAGCTCCTTGATGTGGTCAACTTCCAAGTTAGTAGTCGTAACCTTACCTTCATCCCTGCACCATACACATTCGTAATGATCTCGTTTAAGTGCTTGCCTTCTTATGGTTCTCCACTCGCTGGAATTGTAAAATTGGTTTCGTTCTTCTCGAGTTGAAACTTCAATCATTTGATTATTGATGTTGATGCTTTGAGCTTAAATTTATTTAGCTTGTCAATGCAATTGTTCAAGTGTTCGATTGCTTCACAACATTCTTGAGTTAACTCTTTTAGTTCTGAGCAATTTTTCAATTTCGACTCCAACTATAATTTCTCCTAATGGTTTTTGTCTCTTGGTTGTTTTATTAAATAGTCTTTTAAAAATACCTTTCATAACTATGTAAACTCCTTTGTTTTGCTCTCTCAATTCCTTGTTTTACATATTCTAGTGAACTCGCTACATGAGTTTTTAATTCAGATTTATCAAGAGTTTATCTTGCATGTGTGAAATGAAATCATCATAACCTTAAAACAATGAATTGATGTTAAAATAAAAAAATTAAAAGCCCTGAAATTTCGTCATGGCTCTGTCTTGTGAATCTTGATTTTTCCCGATATACCGAAGCGAAATGCTCTGACTTGAGTGGTTCAGTAGGTCCATTATCAGAGCAACATCCTTTGTTTGCTCGTACATAAATAAACCAAATGTCTTTCTCATCGAGTGAGTCGCTATGTTTTCCAGTCCGACTTCTTCAGCAGCTTTCTTGATGATCTTATAAGCTGTGTTAGGTTTTATGTGCTGATGTTTTCCGTTTCTGCTTGGAAAGAGAAAGTCTTCATCTTCCTTGTCTTTGATGTACTGCCTCATGGCATTCTTGAATTTCTTTGGCATCTTTCGTTTGGTTGGCTTGTCTGTCTTTTCATCGACAATTTGAACATGCCAGCCTTTAACATGCTTTACTTTCAGTTTAACAATATCACCAATACGAAATCCCAGATTAACGCCAGAAAGAAAGAGCATGAGGTTGCGTTGTCTATCTGACTCTTTGACTGCGCTATGCTTCGTCAGCCATTCAATCATAAGCTGAACATCATCTCTATTTCTGATTGGCTCGACAACTACCACATATCCTCACCTCCTTGTTAGTGCACCAAAAAGCAGAGATCTTCTCTCTGCTATTCTTCATGATACTAATTTACCACATTAAAATTATCATTTGCTATCATTCTTATCATACATTTTAGATAATTTTTAATAACGCTTTATGTTTTGCTCGCTGGATGGTGGCAGGGCTACAATTTAGTTTGATTTGAACCTCTTTCCAAGACAATCCGTCAATATACAATAATCGCATCACTAATGTTTTCCACTGGATCATCGAGCGACTCAATCGCTTGAACGAGTTCGTCACGTTCGTGGTACATTTGTTTGATTTCTTCATATAGCTGATCTGACTTGTCAATGATCAACACATTCAATTCTTCAGTTTGATTCTTGTTGCTTTTTGATTTTCGGCATGTCATCGAACTGCTGCCCTCGTAAAATACCTGACTTCAAACTGATGATTTCCTGATGCTTTGACTTCGCTTTGATATCAATATAAGGCAGAGCCTTCAATCTTTTTTTGATGTCTATTGCCAAACCTTACCTCCTGATGTATTTTTACGCAATTGATAATATTTTACTCATGATTAGTAATCACGCCGCCTGCGCCATTGACAGTAACCCAACCATGCTTTTCTCTGGCTTCCGCTTCCTTCATGCGGATAAGGTTATCTGTGATTGAGTCTGACTTCGCTTTGTTGGCTTTGGCTTCACCCTCTGCTTTGATGATGCCGGCATCCGCTTCAGCTTGAGCTTGAACTTTCTTGGTGTCGGCTTCAACCTTAGCTTTTTCTTGTTCTTGTTTAGCTGTATCAATTTCCTTTTGTTTGACTGACTCATTCTTAATCGCAGCTTCAATCTCATCACCTGCATCTTGATCGGTTATCGTAAAGGAAACGAACTCCAAATCATAAGACTCAAATTTCTCTTTTAATGCTTTATCAATAGCCTCATAGACTTCTGTCCGCTTATTTCCAAGAATATCATAGATATCATAATTACCTGTAACAGACTCAATCGCTCGCTGTACTGCTGGAGATACTACACTATCATTGACATTTTCCAAAGTCGTATAATTTGAGAAAACTGTCATAGCTTTCTCTTTATTTACTCGGTACTTTACATCAATGTTAGTATTCAGCCATTGCCCATCTTTTGTCTGAGTTGTAATTTTCTCCATCGTCTTTGTTTGAACTGATGTCGATAGAGTATACACCGTGTCAATGAAAGGCATTTTTCAGATGATAGCCTGTTTGTAAGGTGCTTTCTTGCACTCCTCCAATTGCACTAACTTTTACACCTACAGTGTTGGCAGGGATGCGCTTCACAGCAGTCACCCGAAAAATACCAAGTGAGACAATAGCTGCAATTGTAATGATGCCACCTTTTTGCAAGTTTTGTAATTTTAGTTCTTCCTGTTTCGTGATCGTATTGTGTAAACATTGTTTTTGCTCCTTTTTTCAAATAATTTTTCCTTCAAAGACTAATGTGATTGTCCCTGTACCATCTCTGTGCTTTGATACCAAAGCACGACAATCTGACCCAAACTCAACACCTTCAACAGTAATGCTATTTTTAGGTTTATCAACATTGATGATTACTCCGTTTGATGTTTTAATTCTCATGTTCCATCTCCTCAATCAGCCAATCAAGATTCTTGTGAGCCTTCTTCAAATCTTCAAGACCGTTTTTCTTTTGGAAGCGCAACTGATATTTCAAAGCATTTCCAAGATAAAAGCCTTTCAGTTGTTCTGGTGTCATGAAATTTCTTAAAGCATCGATAGATTGCATGCCATACCGACCTTGGTAATGACTTGGGTTGTTTACGTTATCAATTATTTCTGGGTTCATTCTTCTACCTCTAAAAGCTCTGAGTTTTCATAAACGTTGCCTTGAAGGTATACGTTACAGTTTTCAATACAGTCAGATAGACTATCCCAGACCTCTTTTTCTGTGCGTATATCTAACAACTTAAACATACCTTTATCAAAGATAACTTTTGCTCTACCGCTATCTTCAAATTCGTCCCAATAGGTCCAGAGGATAACATCTCCTTCAAAAATTTCCTTGTCAAAATCATCTTTGAGCCCTGTTGATTGCATGATAATTACGTTATCAAAACCAACAAATCTTACTCTTTTGTCATCTATGTAGTGTATTTTCTTATTGTCGCAATAAATCCCATTGACAACATGTAATTTTGATGTCGTTTTATCCCACGCTCTATACTTCGGTATCATACAAATCCTCCTCTTTGACGAATGTACCATCAATCCATTTACCTTTTCGGTCTTTGATTTCTTGGTAAGCCAGTTCGAAACATTCCTCAAAGCTATAACCGAGTATTTTGCTGATTGATTTTAGATAACCAATTGATCGTACTAGGTTATATCGACAATATTTTTTTTGCCTTGAACCATGACGTAATTGAAAATTACAAATGTTAACATTTAGCCATTTTAAATTTTTCATCACATCTTTGCTTTCTGCGAACCCTGATTCCTCAAAAATCTTATGCACATCCGCTTTTATGAGCAAGGCAAGACCGACAATCACGACTACACAATCTCCGATACTATCCTTGGTCAGTTGCTCATTCTTCTTGAGATAGCCTGCGCATAGTTCTCCAAACTCCACACTGAGTTTCAAAGATTGCTTATCCAGCCGTCCACCGTTTTCAAGGTCACGGTCTATAAACCATTGTTTTACGTTTTCTAGTGTGTTCATCTGTTTTATTCCTCTTTATCTAAAATCCATGCAATATAGACACAAATCAAAGCAAGTATTATGGAATCTGGCAAATTCCCTCTTACTTCACCTAAGATAATAATTTCAAGTATCTTCCAGAGATAGTCCAATACAATAAAATGGACAAATTGAGTTAAGAAAAAGTTATACTTCCCATTAAATCGAACTTTCACAACATCACCTCATTTCCAACTCTGATTTTCTCCCACTGTTCTCTAGTAACTACGAAAATCCCTATAATCACGAATTGTGATTGTATACAGCTTCCCATGCCGTCCTTTCTCAACGACCTTACCAAATATCTCAGCGCCTGCGTTATCCGCCTTATAGATAATCATCGGGCGCTTTTCTTCTAGTTTTTTAATGTGGATACATTGCCAGATGTTCAAAGTAGCTGACAATAAAATCCAGATAGCTATGAATCGTTTCAATCTGTGACCTCCTTTTCAATCGTGATAGTAAAATCATGATCATTTATATTTAAAGGCAAAACTGCCCCTGCTTTTGAGTCGTTTTTTAGCAAATCCAAGACAATCTCTAAAACCTGCTTACCTAAAATCAATTGTGTCTCTAAAATGTTTTGCTCATCCATCACTCCGCCCTCATACCTCATCAAATAAACTTAATTGAGCGTTATGGTTTTTATCCGCTCCTCTGCTATATCAAAATAATAGTCATCTATTTCAGTTCCTATAAAATGCCTATCTAGCTCTAATGCTGCCAGCGCTGTCGTTCCACTTCCCATAAATCCATCAAATACAATATCTCCAATGTTTGAGTGTTTCACAATACACCTTTTTATCAATTCGATAGGTTTTTGATTTTGATGGAGTAGTTTATCTGAGCTGACTCGCTTGAAATCCCAAACATCTGTTAGGCGCTCGCCATTAAATTTCTTTCGTCCTTTGTTCGCCAATATTATCATTTCATACTGCTTTCCAAATTGCGCTTCCAAATCTCCTGCAGTGTGATTATTTTTCTCCAAATAATAATATTTTTTTCACCGTGAAATATTTCTCAATTTTCTTTTTTAAAAAAATCAACTTTGTCAAACGAACAAAAATACATAAATAGCCGTATCATCTTTTTAAAAATTCGATAACACTCTTTTTATATACTCTTTTATCAGTTCAGGATTGTTATCATTTTCAATAACGTTTGAAAATTTATGTTTTTCTTTCCTCCGATTTGTTTTGTAATTTATCAAATAAGGTGGGCCAGTGACAATTAAATCAATACTATTACCAGGGATTGTTTTCATAAATTCCAAGACATCTTTTTATGATTTTATCTACTTCCACTGGCTATACCTCCTAAATATGAATCGTTTCACATTACCACCTCATATATAAATATTTCGTATCAATATCTTGTTCTAAAATACACGCTTTCAATGACTTTAAAACCTTCAATGCACCGCTAACTGTTCCCCATCTATTTTCAGGTTCATACTGCACATACTTTTCAGGGTACCGCTCTAATTCAGATATACCACGCTGGATATTATCTAAAATGTCAGCAATGTTGTACGTAGTGTCTTGGTCAAAATCCCAATCCATAGCAATTCTAAACATTTTCCCAAGATTGTAAGTCGGAGAACTATATCTAGGTTCAGCAATACAAATATAATCTCCACTCTCTATTTTCGCTAAGATTTCTAAATCATAACTCATCACTCCACCTCCTCACTTTTCAAGCTTTTTGATTTCACGTTCCACTAGATCTTTACGTTTCTGTAATTCTTCTAGTTTTTGAACATCTAATGCTTTCTTAATAATTTCAAGTTGTTCAAGATTATCTTTGAATTTGATAAGTCCTTCAACTTTTTGAGCATATTCCCTGAAATTATTGCCCCAATCATAATTTTCCCATCCAAATACACGACTGAGTTCCTGTTGTAAATCATTATATTTTCTTCTTAAGTCGTTATTGACCATTCTTTGTAGATTTAAAATGTAAAATGTCATAGCTGAAATCAGTAAGCAAGCTATAAACATTCCCCAAAACATTAAATTTTCCATCACTCCACCTCCTCAATCTCAATCCCTGGGCAATCGAATACCCAGCCGAAGCCTGCGTCTTCAAGTTCATTTTTTGTAAAAAAACTTTTGAATGCTAGAGAAAAATAGATTTTCCCATTTCCATCTTTTTCAAAGTAGTGTTTTGTCGCTCTAAACTTCACCAAATACCGCTTCTCTTTCTCGACCTCGTAGCCATCAAGCCAAGCTCGGGCGAAGAGTTCGGAATTGTCCCAATACCATTCTGCAACTCTGTCAGACATACTTGCGTCTATTGAGTAGGACAGTGTATGCCCCAGTTTTTTCTGTTCTGTGATAAATTCATCTATAAACTCCGGAACTTTGACTTTTTCTGGTTCGTCTAGTTGTTCTAAATCTTTTAGAATGCATTTTAGAAGTGCTTGTCCACTAACGACATCCATAAAACCATCAGCCATTTTATATTTCTTAATCAATTCCTGTTTATTCATCTTCAAGCTCCTCCTCGTAATCATCAACCAAACTATCTAACCATGCCCAAGGGTCACAATCTCCAATTGGTTCAACATCCCTTTCTTGCAACCAAGCGGAGAAATCAACCAAATTGCTAATATCAATTGTGAAGTAATCACCCCACGACCAGTAAGTTAGATAGATGTCAGTAGTTTCTCCTGTTTCATCTTCGACAGTCACATAACCATTCTCAACCATAGCTGTTCCATAGCAAAGGTCACATGTTCCTGTCAACTCTTCTTGGACATCGGAATTAAATGCAATTACTTTATATTTCATCTTCCAACTCCTTTATTCTTTTCTTCCAATTTTTCACTTTCTTTTTAAGCAAGTCACGTTCCTCAGACCTGCTAAATGCAAGCGATTTGACACACGGCTCAGATAGTTCTACTATCCTTGCCTCCGTCTGCTCAATCGTGCGTTTCAGTTCATCAATGACTGTCTGTTTGCTGTATTCCATGTCTTATCCTGTTTATAAAAAACCAGCTCTTGCCCCTCATGGCTCAAAGACACAAGAGCTAGCAAATTCTTTATACGTCATTCGTCCAAGTCTGACGCATATTCTAGCTCGCTTTTAACGTGGTTCGCGGCACGTTGATTTTGTTGCTAAGTAATAGCAATCTACAGCGCCATAATCAAAACGTACATCGTCTTTTCCGATATATTTTTTAAATCTTGGTCTAGTAATACCAGAGAAAGCCCATTGATGATCTTTCATCTGTTCGATAAGTTCATCCACATTGTTAAAACTTCCAAGAAAAACTTACAGTGCCCGTTGTAGACGAAATAAAAGCTCTAACATCACTCCACCTCGACCGGGTAGAAATTCCCAAATGAACCCCTCAATGCCTTGCCAACCTGTAAGGCTGCCGCCCGAGAAACGAATCGCAAGGCTTTCTTCTCCTCTGAACATGAGATGTCCAAGCCAGTCACACCGATAACAGCGGACATCAGAAAGGGCTTATCCTCTCTTGTCCCATGTCTTAAAATAAACATCAGCCACCTCCGTTCTAAAAATATTGCTTCCGCTTGTTTGTCAAATCATTGAAAACCATCAAATGGTCTTTATCTACACCCTTCATCAGTCTTGACATAAAGGGTCTGCCATATCTTTTCTGAATGTCAGCAGAAATCAAATTCGTGGTAATAATTGTATTTGAACGCTTGTTCAGGATATTGTAGAGGATGGTAAATGACCATTCGCTATCCTTCTCCATCCCCAAATCATCCAAAACCAAAAACTTGGCACTCGCAATTTTATTGACCAGAAACTCTTCTTGACTAAAATCAGCTTTAATCTTCATCAGCAAGTCCGTCACATTGATAAATATTGCAATCTCTTTCGTGTACTCAGATAAGGCCTTAACCATAGCAAAGGCCAAATGACTCTTGCCAGTTCCTGCTTCTCCCTGGAGTACAATGTTGTTCCTAGCACCCTCGGACCACTCACGACAAATCCGCCTTGCAAAAGCTAGCTTTTCCGCTTCTTTTTCGGTTGGTGTTTCAAAATTGTCTAAAGTAGCATTTTTCAGAACCTCATCATAAAGAGAAAACTTCTCAAGATAGTATTTCCTCTCTCGTTCATTATCAGCGTCGGCCAGTTCATTCACTCTTGCTTGATTCTCCTCATGGATCCGCTCAGATTCACACATGCGACATACAACACTCTCGGTCCTCAATATCTTTATCAACGGGATGTTATGCTTTTCGCAAAGCTCTTTCTGTTGTTCTGTATTCCTGTGATAAGATAAGGCAACTTCCTCAAACACATTGTCTACCATGACAGACGACCTCCGCATTCATGCCAGCTAGCCATTTCAGACAAGCAGGCAACCACTTGATGAATTGGCTGGTTTGCTAAAAGAGTTTTCTTCTCGTAGCTCAACGGATAATAGTCAATCTCGAATTGTTCAATTTGTTCTAGTACCCCCATTCGTCCTTGGCCTCCTGTTCTGATGTTTTATCGTTTTGTTGTCCTGGACGACTGTAATTCTTCCCCTCTTTATATTTACGGTCGTCCTCATCCACCTGCTCAATCGATGTGAATCCTTTCTTTTTCCAGCTTTCAAGAATAGCTATTAGATAATTGAAACTAGGTTTGTGTGACCCTGAAGTTTTCTCGACTGCACGATTCAACATATCGAAACTCATTCCATCAAGTCCAACATAATCAAGTAACTGTTGATGTGACTTATCAGTTAGATGGATTCCGCTATGTTTCAAATTTTCAGAGAGGCTGGAACTAATCATCACCTTATTATTATTTATCTCTATATCTTTATCTAATTCTTTATCTTTATCTAGTGCGTTACCATGCGTTACTGTAACGTTATCCATAACGTTATTAGTAACGTTACTTTCATTGTTCTGTGCAAGTAATTTTTGTTTTTGTCGGTGACGTGCGGCTCTATTTCGATTTTGCTCTTTTATTTTTTCCATGCCGTCAATGTTCTGATGTTTCTCCCAATTGGGTAACACTATAACTCCATCGATTTTTTCCACCATTCCAAACTTTTCAAAAACCTCAAGAGCCATACAAACTGTATTCAACGGACGATGGAACGTTTGTGCAAGCGTTTCATCGGTGTATATAATGTTTTTAGAAATGGCTAGTACGCCTTTTCTATTCAATTTTCCTGCTAGTGTTATAAGTTTGATCCAGATTACAATAATTGCGTCACGATCAGGTAAGGCATCAATTAGACACATCTTTTCATCGTCAAAAATATCGGTTGTGATTTTAATCCACTTGATTTCAGACATACCGAGCACCCCACTTCCTACGGTTCGCACGGTACTTCATCCGCATATCCTCATAGATGTACCTACCCTCTAGCGCCAACTTCTCGACCTTTAGCAGCTTATTTTCAGAGACTACATCACGATAGTCCTTAGCTAGTTTTTCATAGTCCGTTAGGTATTCTTTGATGAGTGATATTTTTCTATTCTCGTCCTCTAAATATATTTCAAAGTCAGACTTTTCTTCATCAGACGATAACATTTCTTTATTCACTCTTTCATGCCACAACAGCCATTCAATCAATTCTTCCATTTCCTGACCTCCTCACTTCAAGGTTTGCATTTTAGGTTCTGGCAAGGCTAATGGCTCTGGACGCAATCCTTGAGGCGGTTCATTATCAAACGTAAATCCTTGAAATTCTCTGCGAATATTCTTGCGGATTTGTTGACGTTCGATTTTACGTCCGATTTCAACAATCTTGTTAAATTCATTGACTGCTCGCGTATCTTCCTCATCCTGCTTGCGTTTCTTCTCTCGCTCATGCTTATCCATTTGAGCAGATAAGCCCCCTGCGCCGATAAATCCTAAAATCACTGCGCCAGTTCCTAAAAGCTGGCTAATTAATGATGGCTCAAACATTTCTTAATCTCCTTTATTGTGCTAACTGACTCTGAAACCGAAGTACATCGTTCATGTCATATAAATATTTACCGCCTTTGGCATTTTGCTGGTAGCGGAATTTCCCTGCATCTCTAAAATCTTCAATTTTCTTTCGACCCCAACCTGTTTTCTCTTGGACATCTTTGATTGAAGCCCAGTTCGTACCTCTTGATACTCGTAATTTAGCTTCAGTCATAGCTTTCACATTCAACTGGACAAGTTCTTCCAGCAGTTCATTTTTGAAATCTTCTCCAAACAATTCCAAAGCCATTGGCAATTTCCTCTCTTTCGTGTTATAATCATGTTGAATATTTAAGTATGCGCCTGATTTCCATCAGGTGCTTTTTTGATCTACGAAACATAAGCGTTCAGTTCCATAATCTTCATCTTGGTATTAGTGCTTGGTTCCCACGTCATCCAGTAGGCCAAGGCTGCATCTGCGAATTTTTTCGGTAGCAAGTCATAGCGACTGATATTGAAATGATCTTTGAAATCAATCTCTGCTTGCCTGAAGACAGATTGAGCGAAGATTTTATCAGCATAAGCTGGGCTATCAATACCACCTAAGCAAGCCACAACCCTAGCCTTACGCTTCTTCAGGAGCGATTGAGCATAGCTTGGATGAATCGGTTGCTCACTCTTGAGATAGTCGATATCTTCCAGCATGGTCGCTTGTTGCTCACGCAATTTCTTTTGCCCAGTAAATAGAGCGATGAAAGCATCCTCATCCAAGTCCTCGCGAATAAATCCACCTTGTTTTCGAATAGCTGGCAAGACCTCTGATGTCACCCAGCGCTTGAACTCTTTTGCTTGAGGTAATTTGCTGGATAAGATAAGAGAGTAGAGACCAGATTCATTGATGATGATAGGGTTTTGATTTCTACCCATGGCGTCACGAATCGTTACCCCATCTGTCTTATCGTCATCATCTACATGGTCAAAAATTGCTTTTCTTGAATTCGCATATCCTAAGATGTCTGCAATATCCTTCCCAACGAACCAAGGTTCGTCATCAATTGTCAAAGTACGGACTTCCTGCCCGTGAAAATTAAAAATTTCGTTCATAATGTTCCTTTCTAAATCTAGTTATGATTAGGTGTTTTTTGTCGCATAGCACGTTTTCTGATAGCTTTCCCCAAACAATCAGCTAGTTGAATCATGTTTGGAATCTTGCTTCCCTTGATGCAAGAAACAGCACCCAAAGCTTCATAATAGGTATCTGTGTGTTCCAAAATATCATCAACCATATTTTCAAAATGTTTCTCTATAATTTCTTTGATGAGATCGTTATTTTGCTTCTTTTCGTTCATATACTACTCTCCTAACTCAACCCAAGTTTCGTCAATTCTTAAAACGTCGCAAACTCGGTTCTTTAATTTGTCGCTACCTTTACCGTATTTCAGTAATTCTGAAATGGTAGATTTCTTCACCCCACATGCTCGTGCGAGATGTGTTTGTGTCATTCCTTCTGTATTCAATTTATCTTTAACAAGTTGAATCCATTTTTGATGTTGTTGACTCATTTCTGACCTCCTTTTTAAATATTTTTCTAAAAAGTTAGCGAACTGCTTGACAAATTCTAAAACTAGTTTTAGAATAAAGACATAGAGAAAAGACCTACTAAAAGTAAGTTTTACCTATAGAAAACGGACGCCAATCGGTTTTGTAAGGCTTTATTTTTTAGTTGTCTAGTTCGCTAACTCTTTAGCTTACGAATACTATTTTAAAACTAGTTTTAGAATTTGTCAACTATTTTTACAACTAATTTTTAAAATATTTTTTTCGTAGTGCTTAGAAAGGTTGAAATAACAATGTTCTTAGCATTCGATAGAATCAAAGAATTGGCTGATAAACAGAAAATTTCTTTTAAACATTCTAGAAGAAAAAAATTAGGATACAGTACTAATTATCTTTATAGTCTGAAAAAAGGTAATCCAAAATCTGATAGATTACAAGAAATAGCAGATTATTTTGGTGTTAGTACAGACTACTTACTAGGGCGTACTGAAAATCCTAATCTTGCCGATGATACAAAAGAATACACATGGCAGGGGAAAGTTCTAAATGTTGAAGAAATGGCATCGAATGTCATGATGTTTGGCGGTCGAGAATTAACAGATGAAAAGAAAAAAATCATCCAGTCTATCATTGAAGGTTATCTAAAAGAAGCTGGTGATTAGAGGTATTGCTTAGTGACTGAAAAAGAAATTATAAGTCATTTTCAGATTCGTATTATCGATTTTGATGGAGATTTGATGCCTGATGAACTTGGATTTTACGAAAAAGAAACCAATACAGCTTTCCTGTCGAGTAAACTCAGCAAAAAAGAGAGAGTTAAAGTCCTACTACATGAGCTAGGACACAAGGATCACACACGCTCAGAGTACCAGAACGCTCGCCTACGCTGTGAAAACGAAGCTGATAGGAATATGATCCATCATCTCGTAAAAGATGCGATAGAAAGCTTAGACGACCCTACAGAGTTTGATTACCTCAAATTCATGTCCTACTATGATCTAAAAACCGTGACAAATGAAATTATGGTAAAAGAGGAATACTTTGCATTGATGGAATGAAAGGAGACTTATATGTCTTACTCGTACGTTGCTTTAGATGTTGAAACTGCGAATGACTTTCGCGGTAGCGTTTGTTCTATCGGATTAGTAAAATTTAAAGATGGGAATATTATTGATACTTTTTATACTTTAATCAATCCAGAAGAAGAATTTGATGATTTTAATATTTTCATCCATGGCATTAGACCTGAAGATGTTCTTGATTCACCCACATTCCCAGAGGTGAGAAAGGCGATTGTTGATTTTATTGGTTCTAATATAGTTGTAGCTCACTTTGCACAGTTTGATATGGGGGCTCTTAAAGATGTATACCAAAAATACGAGCTGGATTTTGATAATATAGAATACATTTGTTCGTATCGATTAGCCAAGGTCGCTCTCCCTGGACAATTGAATTACAAACTAAAAAGACTAGCTAAAAATTTGAATATTGAGCTAGACCACCACAACGCTTTATCAGATGCACGAGCAAGCGGATTGATTTTAGAATACTTACTATCTACAAATTCATTTTCCGACCTCAACGCTTTTTTAAAAGAATATAGATACAATAAAACTGGCTTACTTGGTCAGTATGGATTTAAAAGAAAAAAAGGTTATCAATACAAGGAAAACCTTATCTATCAGCCAACAGAAGAAGAAAAAGCAGCAATGAATCCAGACCATTATTTTTACGGTTTATACTTTTGCTTTACTGGAAAACTCGAGCGAATGACTAGAAAAGAAGCTAACAAAGCTGCTGCATTAGTTGGTGGTATTCCTGAAAAAGGAGTGACCAAACACACTAATATCTTAGTTGTAGGGGAGCAAGATTGGAGAGTAGTCGGCACAGATGGGTTAAGTAGTAAAATGAAAAAAAGCTCAGACCCTATTAGAGAAAGGGCAGGATATTGAAATCATGACAGAAAATGATTTCATAAGATTACTTGAGGAATAATTAACAAAAAATGAAAAAATCCCCACGCTCTCCATCGCCAAACTTTGAGTGTGAGGATATCCATGTATAGTAAAAGGCATTAAAAAGCCCTCTTTACTATACCCATTTTATCAAGAAATGAGGTAAAAATCAATGGAAATTAAGTCTTATAAAAAGAAAAACGGAGAGACGGCTTTTGGTTTTAGAATCTACGTCGGAAAAGAAAATGGAAAAGACAAGTATATTAAACGAAGAGGATTTGCCACTAAAGCTAAAGCAAGAGCAGCACTACTTCAACTTCAGGACGATATCGAAAATGGAGAACAGAGCAGGAAAGAAATTACAGTTGAGGAGATCGCAAAAAAATGGCTCAAAGATTATTCTGAGACAGTGCAAGAAAGCACCTACATCAAGACATCTAGGAATTTCAAGAATCACATCTATCCAGTTTTCGGCAATCGAAAGATAGCCACGATAACACCGCTTCAAATGCAGGAACAAGCCAACGAGTGGTCGAAGAAACTGGTTTACGGTCGTAAATTAAAGGGCTTGATGAATAATGTTTTTAAGTATGCAATCAGGCATGGTTACATTGATACCAATCCAGTAGACAGCGTGATTACATCAACAAGAAAGAAATCAGATAACAAGAGCGACTTCTATAGCAAAGACGAACTTCAACAATTCTTAAAGCTTGTCTCAAAAACAAAGGATCTAGAGAAGATAACTCTATTCCGTCTTCTGGCCTTCACAGGGGCACGAAAAGGAGAGATTTTAGCCCTTGAATGGAATGACTGGACAGATAACACTCTGGACATAAACAAGGCCATTACGAGAGGTTTTGCAGGCGAAGAGATAGGTAACACCAAAACGGTCAGCAGCAACCGACTGATTAGTCTGGATAAGAAAACAAAAAGCATTTTGAAAAAATGGAGAAAGCAAAACCCAAACACCAAATACATCTTTGAAAAATGAATTTAAAAAGCCAATTCCAAGTACCTCGCCAAGAAAAATGGCTTATCAAAATTGTGGAAGGTAGTGACCTGCGTCCAATCAAAATTCACGGTTTCAGACATACACATGCCAGCCTTTGTTTTGACGCAGGTATGACTTTGAAGCAAGTCCAACATCGATTAGGTCATTCTGACTTGAAGACGACTATGAACGTTTATACCCACATAACTAAGCAAGCAAAGGACGACATCGGAGAACGCTTTTGCCAACTATATTGATTTTTAAACACGACAGACCTTCTTCAAAAAAAGAGGGTCTGTTTTAGGGTCTGTCTTTTTCGCAAAAGAATACCAAGGAATACCAAGACAAAAATA
>BNJS01003302.1_pt1 | contig 39700 bp, 44 predicted proteins | sample 8540461 | NCBI WGS metagenome assembly BNJS01 (sample SAMD00202454, study PRJDB9452) | human saliva metagenome | isolation source: human saliva | place: Japan
TTAACAATATATCAGACAATCTGTGTGGGCACTTGTTGATTGACTTGTTTTAAAAAAATATTTTTTTAATTTTTGAAGTCTTAATAGGTGCTAACTAGAAATTCATAATACTTTTTTTAAGTAGTGACATTTTTATGTCAGCAGTATTGAGCGATTGAACTTGAATTGAAGAGTTTGATCATGGCTCAGATTGAACGCTGGCGGCAGGCTTAACACATGCAAGTCGAACGGTAACATGAAAGAAGCTTGCTTCTTTGATGACAGTGGCGGACGGGTGAGTAATGCTTGGGAATCTAGCTTATGGAGGGGATAACTACGGGAAACTGTAGCTAATACCGCGTAATATCGAAAGATTAAAGTGTGGGACCTTCGGGCCACATGCCATAGGATGAGCCCAAGTGGGATTAGGTAGTTGGTGAGGTAAAGGCTCACCAAGCCGACGATCTCTAGCTGGTCTGAGAGGATGACCAGCCACACTGGGACTGAGACACGGCCCAGACTCCTACAGGGAGGCAGCAGTGGGGAATATTGCGCAATGGGGGCAACCCTGACGCAGCCATGCCGCGTGAATGAAGAAGGCCTTCGGGTTGTAAAGTTCTTTCGGTAGCGAGGAAGGCATTTTAGTTTAATAGACTGGGTGATTGACGTTAACTACAGAAGAAGCACCGGCTAACTCCGTGCCAGCAGCCGCGGTAATACGGAGGGTGCGAGCGTTAATCGGAATAACTGGGCGTAAAGGGCACGCAGGCGGTGACTTAAGTGAGGTGTGAAAGCCCCGGGCTTAACCTGGGAATTGCATTTCATACTGGGTCGCTAGAGTACTTTAGGGAGGGTAGAATTCCACGTGTAGCGGTGAAATGCGTAGAGATGTGGAGGAATACCGAAGGCGAAGGCAGCCCCTTGGGAATGTACTGACGCTCATGTGCGAAAGCGTGGGGAGCAAACAGGATTAGATACCCTGGTGAGTCCACGCTGTAAACGATGTCGATTTGGGGGTTGAACTTTAAGTTTGGCGCCCGTAGCTAACGTGATAAATCGACCGCCTGGGGAGTACGGCCGCAAGGTTAAAACTCAAATGAATTGACGGGGGGCCCGCACAAGCGGTGGAGCATGTGGTTTAATTCGATGCAACGCGAAGAACCTTACCTACTCTTGACATCCAGAGAACATTCCAGAGATGGATTGGTGCCTTCAGGGAACTCTGAGACAGGTGCTGCATGGCTGTCGTCAGCTCGTGTTGTGAAATGTTGGGTTAAGTCCCGCAACGAGCGCAACCCTTATCCTTTGTTGCCAGCGATTCGGTCGGGAACTCAAAGGAGACTGCCGGTGATAAACCGGAGGAAGGTGGGGATGACGTCAAGTCATCATGGCCCTTACAGTAGGGCTACACACGTGCTACAATGGCGTATACAGAGGAAGCGATAGTGCGAGCTGGAGCGAATCTCACAAAAGTACGTCTAAGTCCGGATTGGAGTCTGCAACTCGACTCCATGAAGTCGGAATCGCTAGTAATCGCAAATCAGAATGTTGCGGTGAATACGTTCCCGGGCCTTGTACACACCGCCCGTCACACCATGGGAGTGGGTTGTACCAGAAGTAGATAAGCTAACCTTCGGGAGGGCGTTTACCACGGTATGATTCATGACTGGGGTGAAGTCGTAACAAAGGTAACCGTAGGGGAACCTGCGGTTGGATCACCTCCTTACCAAAAAAACGAGAGACAATAAGTGTCCACACAGATTGATTGATATATTGTAGAAAATAAATGAAGAGAGAAAAGTGCGTAAGCAAAATGTAAGATAGAGTATCTTTATTTGTTGTCCCCATCGTCTAGAGGCCTAGGACATCGCCCTTTCACGGCGGTAACCGGGGTTCGAATCCCCGTGGGGACGCCAAATAAAGATAACTTTATTATCTTCTGTTCTTTAACAACCAGGAAACAAGCTGAAAAACTGAAGAGACTTTCAAGTCCTTTTTAAGGATAAGAAAAAGTCTGAGTAAGAATAAAATCTTGATTGAACAAAAGCAATCAAGTGTTTAGTTGAAAACACAACATCAAGAATTTTTGAGGTTGTATAGTTAAGTGACTAAGCGTACAAGGTGGATGCCTTGGCAATCAGAGGCGATGAAGGACGTGCTAATCTGCGAAAAGCTTGGATGAGTCGATAAGAGGCGTTTAATCCAAGATGTCCGAATGGGGAAACCCAGTAGATGAAGAATCTACTATCACTTACTGAATACATAGGTAAGTGAGGCAAACCGGGAGAACTGAAACATCTAAGTACCCCGAGGAAAAGAAATCAACCGAGATTTCGTTAGTAGCGGCGAGCGAACGCGAAGGAGCCTGTTAGTGATAATGACAGAGACAGAGGAACAAGCTGGGAAGCTTGGCGATACAGGGTGATAGCCCCGTACTCGAAGTCAGGTCATGGTACTAAGCTAACGATAAGTAGGGCGGGACACGTGATATCCTGTTTGAAGATGGGGACCATCCTCCAAGGCTAAATACTCCTGATTGACCGATAGTGAACCAGTACTGTGAAGGAAAGGCGAAAAAGAACCCCGGTGAGGGGTGAAATAGAACCTGAAACCTTGTACGTACAAGCAGTGGGAGCCCTTTTAAGGGTGACTGCGTACCTTTGTATAATGGGTCAGCGACTTATATTTTTGTAGCGAGGTTAACCGAATAGGGGGAGCCGAAGGAAACCGAGTCTTAACTGGGCGAATAGTTGCAAGGTATAGACCCGAAACCCGGTGATCTAGCCATGGGCAGGTTGAAGGTTGGGTAACACTAACTGGAGGACCGAACCGACTAATGTTGAAAAAAATTAGCGGATGACTTGTGGCTGGGGGTGAAAGGCCAATCAAACCGGGAGATAGCTGGTTCTCCCCGAAATCTATTTAGGTAGAGCCTTGAGCGGACACCTTCAGGGGGTAGAGCACTGTTTCGGCTAGGGGTCCATCCCGGATTACCAACCCGATGCAAACTACGAATACCGAAGAGTGATACTCAGGAGACACACGGCGGGTGCTAACGTCCGTCGTGGAGGGAAACAACCCAGACCGCCAGCTAAGGTCCCAAAGTCTATATTAAGTGGGAAACGAAGTGGGAAGGCTTGAGACAGCTAGGATGTTGGCTTAGAAGCAGCCATCATTTAAAAGAAAGCGTAATAGCTCACTAGTCGAGTCGGCCTGCGCGGAAGATGTAACAGGGGCTCAAATATAGCACCGAAGCTGCGGCATCAGACGAAAGTCTGTTGGGTGAGGGGAGCGTTCTGTAAGCGGATGAAGGTGAATCGAGAGGTTTGCTGGACGTATCAGAAGTGCGAATGCTGACATAAGTAACGATAAAACGGGTGAAAAAAACCCGTTCGCCGGAAGACCAAGGGTTCCTGTCCAACGTTAATCGGGGCAGGGGTGAGTCGGCCCCTAAGGCGAGGCTGAAAAGCGTAGTCGATGGGAAACGGGTTAATATTCCCGTACTTGGATAAACTGCGATGTGGGGACGGAGCAGGTTGGGTTATCGCACTGTTGGATATGTGCGTTTAAGTTTGTGAGGTGGGAAGTTTAGGCAAATCCGGACTTCTATTAAACACTGAGAGATGATGACGAGGCTCTACGGGCTGAAGTAACCGATACCACACTTCCAGGAAAAGCCACTAAGCTTCAGGTTTATCTAAACCGTACTGAAAACCGACACAGGTGGTCAGGTAGAGAATACTCAGGCGCTTGAGAGAACTCGGGTGAAGGAACTAGGCAAAAATAGCACCGTAACTTCGGGAGAAGGTGCGCCGGCGTAGATGTAGTCCCTCGCGGGATGAAGGTTGAACCGGTCGAAGATACCAGCTGGCTGCAACTGTTTATTAAAAAAACACAGCACTCTGCAAACACGAAAGTGGACGTATAGGGTGTGATGCCTGCCCGGTGCTGGAAGGTTAATTGATGGTGTAATCGAAAGAAGCTCCTGATCGAAGCCCCAGTAAACGGCGGCCGTAACTATAACGGTCCTAAGGTAGCGAAATTCCTTGTCGGGTAAGTTCCGACCTGCACGAATGGCATAATGATGGCCAGGCTGTCTCCACCCGAGACTCAGTGAAATTGAAATCGCCGTGAAGATGCGGTGTACCCGCGGCTGAGACGGAAAGACCCCGTGAACCTTTACTATAGCTTGACACTGAACATTGAATTTTTGATGTGTAGGATAGGGTGGGAGACCTTTGAAGCAGTCACGCCAGTGATTGTGGAGTCGTCCTTGAAATACCACCCTTTAACGTTTGATGTTCTAACGAAGATTACGAAACGTGGTCTCGGACAGTGTCTGGTGGGTAGTTTGACTGGGGCGGTCTCCTCCCAAAAGAGTAACGGAGGAGCACGAAGGTTTGCTAATGACGGTCGGACATCGTCAGGTTAGTGCAATGGTATAAGCAAGCTTAACTGCGAGACAGACAAGTCGAGCAGGTACGAAAAATGAGTCATAGTGATCCGGTGGTTCTGAATGGAAGGGCCATCGCTCAACGGATAAAAGGTACTCCGGGGATAACAGGCTGATACCGCCCAAGAGTTCATATCGACGGCGGTGTTTGGCACCTCGATGTCGGCTCATCACATCCTGGGGCTGAAGTAGGTCCCAAGGGTATGGCTGTTCGCCATTTAAAAGTGGTACGCGAGCTGGGTTTAGAACGTCGTGAGACAGTTCGGTCCCTATCTGCCGTGGGCGTTGGAGAATTGGTTGGGGCTGCTCCTGGTACGAGAGGACCGGGTGGACGCACCACTGGTGTTCAGTTGTGTCGCCAGACGCATTGCCGGGTAGCTAAGTGCGGAAGAGATAAGTGCTGAAAGCATCTAAGCACGAAACTTGCCAAGAGATGAGTTCTCCCAGATTTAAAATCTGTAAGGGTTGTTTAAGACTAAGACGTAGATAGGCATGGTGTGTAAGCGGTGCGAGCCGTTGAGCTAACATGTACTAATTGCCCGAGAGGCTTAACTATACAACGCTCAAGGGTTTTGGGTGTTGTAATGATACAAAGACGAAACTCAGAGAAGAAAGAGAAAGTATTGAAGTTTAATCAGCTTGTTTGGTTGTGAGCGCTAGAGATAGCGGAGACAGAAAAGAGAAAAAGTTATTAAAGGAATAATCCTGGCGGCGATAGAGCGGTGGTCCCACCTGACCCCATACCGAACTCAGAAGTGAAACGCCGATGCGCCGATGGTAGTGTGGGGCTTCCCCATGTGAGAGTAGGACACCGCCAGGTACTGAATATAGAACCCCGAGCTGAATGGCTTGGGGTTTTTGTTTTTAGATTTGAGTTTAATAAAATAAAAGTGCGGTCAAAATCAGAATAGTTTTATTAAAAGATGTTTAAATCTTTTAATGAGAAAATAGAGGTGGAATGGTACAATCACCAAAATTTTTTATAGGATAAATAACACAAATGGCTCGTAAAAAGAAAACTCGTAAAATTAGCGATATTATGCCAATTCGTAAATCAGATAAGAAACCTGAAGCGCCCGAAGCTATCAGGTAAGAAATTAACACGTTATGAATTAGATGCTAAGGCAAGAGAAGATAAGAAAAAACGTAAACATAAAGGTTTAGCATCGGGTTCTCGTCATAGTAACGCTGAGCAAAATAAGCATAATCAAGTCGTTGAACAAAAAGATCCGCGTATAGGCAGTCGTAAAAAGGTTCCACTGATTGTTGAATTTGTGAATAAACCTGAGAAAGGGATGACAATTCCAGTAGTCAAAGAACCGAAAAAACTTGCGCCTGAAATTGAGTTAGAACGTTTAGAAAATAATGAAATTCTAAATGAATTGTTGGATGCCTTAGATGAAGGCAAAACAATTAGTAAAGCTGATCAACAATTTGTGGATGAATGCTTAGATCGTATTGCTCAGTTAATGGAAGAATTAGGTATTCAAGATGAAGAAGAGACAGAGGATGATCTCTATCGAACCTTCGAGAAGATTGATATCAACCAATTTAGATAATTGTCATGTGGCCGATTATTTTAAGTATTATTGCTTTGGGAATTATTGCTGGCGTATCATTCTATGCTTTCAAATTACTTAGGAAGTTACGCGAGCAAAACACTCTCATCAAACAGGCTAAAATAGCACGTACAAACGCCTAAAAGAGAGTATGGTAATTATCGCTAAAGCGATGCAAAATGGAGATTGTAACCATTCAGAAGGGGTGATTCGTTTATCAATGCTTTTACTCCCTTTTGGACAATCTTTGCAGCCATATCAAGCGATGTATGCACTTTATAATATTGTAAAAGAAATGCCTACGCATGAAGCTCGGAAAGCATTGTTAAAAAAAGAAAGAATGAAACTCGATCTTGAGCGAGAAAGTGCAGAAGCAAAATTTGAAGAAGAAATTATGTTGGAGTTATGTCAGTTTTTAAATGACGTAGAAAAATTTGGGGAAGCTTAATGTCTGAAATTATTTGGGATCTTGCGTTAATTCAAAAATATAACCAATCAGGACCTCGTTATACATCTTATCCAACTGCATTAGAATTTAATGAAAGTTACACAAACGAAGATTTTATTGCAGCGGCTAATCGTTATCCGGAAAGACCACTTTCCCTTTACGTACACATTCCGTTTTGTCACAAACTTTGCTATTTCTGTGGCTGTAATAAGGTGATTACTCGTCATCAACATAAGGCGGATATTTATCTTGATTACCTTGAAAAAGAAATCAAAGCGCGTTCAGAATTATTCAAAAATCGTATTGCGACTCAAGTGCATTGGGGTGGCGGTACACCGACTTATTTGACAGAAGAACAATCTGCTCGTTTGATGAAGATGCTTAAAGACCATTTTACGATTGCGGATAATGCAGAAGTCAGCATTGAGATGGACCCACGCGAAATTGAGCTCGACATGCTTGATCATTTACGCAATATTGGTTTTAACCGAATCAGTATGGGCGTACAAGATTTCAATAAAGCGGTTCAAAAAGCAGTAAACCGTGAACAAGATGAAGAGTTTGTGAATGCATTGCTTGTTCGTGCTCGTGAGTTAGGTTTCCAATCGACTAACCTTGATTTAATTTATGGATTGCCACTTCAAAATGTGGAAAGTTTTATGTTTACATTACATAAAGTGATTGAATTGAATCCAGATCGTTTAAGTATCTTTAACTATGCTCATTTACCAAGTCGATTTGCGGGGCAAGCAAAAATTAAAGAAGATCAATTACCGCCACCGGAAACCAAATTAGAAATCTTACAGAAAACGATCGAAACCTTAGGCAATGCAGGCTATAAGTTTATCGGTATGGATCACTTTGCTAAACCAGATGATGAATTAGCAATTGCTCAAGAGAAAGGTGTATTACACCGAAATTTCCAAGGCTATACCACGCAAGAAGAATGTGATTTGCTCGGTTTAGGTGTATCAGCCATTAGTTTATTAGGTGATACATATGCTCAAAACCAAAAAGAATTAAAACATTATTATCATGATGTAGAAAATTCAGGTATTGCACTGCATAAAGGTTTAGCGATGACAGAAGAAGATTGCTTACGTCGTGATGTGATTAAGCAATTGATTTGTAACTTTAAGCTTGATTTTGCACCAATTGAAAAACAATATAATATTGATTTCAAAAAGCACTTTGCTGAAGATTTACAGTTATTACAGCCATTACTTGAAGATGGATTAATTTCTGAAACAGAAACAGGCTTACAAGTTTCGCCTAAAGGTCGATTATTAATCCGTAATATTTGCTTATGCTTTGATACCTATTCAAGAGCTGCAGCAAAACGACAACAATTCTCTCGAATTATTTAGTCATACAAAAACGGTCAAGACTCATATCTTGACCGTTTTTCTTTTTATTTATTTCGCGATGCTTTCTAATGCCCATAATTCACTGAGACTTTCTCTGCGGCGAATTAAATGAGCTTTGTCTCCATCCACTAACACTTCAGCCGTACGTGGACGAGAATTGTAGTTTGAAGACATACTTGCACCATAAGCTCCAGCAGAGCGTTGAGCAATATAATCACCTTCAGCAATGGCGAGCTCACGCTGTTTACCTAAGAAATCAGAGGTTTCGCATACTGGGCCAACAACATCATAAATGGCTTTTTCACGCCCTAAAGTGCGGTCAATTTCAATGATGTTCATATAAGCTTCATACAGTGCCGGACGAATCATATCGTTCATGCCCGTATCGGTAATCGCGAAGTTACGGCTTTCATTACTTTAAGTATTGAACTTTAGCTACTAAAATCCCTGCATTCGCTGCGATTGCTCGACCTGGTTCTAGAATAATTTTGAGATCTTCATAATCTTTTAATTTATTCAGTAGTGCAGTCGCATAATCACTTGGATGAGGTGGCGTTTCATCAGTATAAGTTACGCCTAAACCACCACCGAGATCTAAGTGTTTTAACGTGATGCCATCTTCTTTTAACTGTTCTATTAAACGAATAAGGCGATCCGTTGCATCTAAGAAGGGGTGCAATTCAGTCAGTTGAGAGCCAATATGGCAATCCATACCGGTAATTTTTACATGAGGTAAGGTTGCTGCTAATTTATATACTTCACGCGCTTCATCTACACTCACACCAAATTTATTTTCTTTTAATCCAGTGGAAATGTAAGGGTGAGTATGGGCATCGACATCAGGGTTTACGCGTAAAGAAATAGGCGCAATTTTCCCCATTTCGCCAGCAATCTGATTGATGTGATGTAGTTCCGCAATAGATTCCACATTAAAACAACGAATGCCAACTTCTAACGCACGCATAATTTCGGCACGAGATTTTGCCACGCCGGAAAAGACCACTTTTGAAGCCTCTCCGCCAGCTGCTAAGACACGTTCTAATTCGCCCTGTGAAACAATATCAAAGCCTGAGCCTAATTTTGCCATTACATTTAATATACCAATATTGGAATTGGCTTTTACGGCATAGCAAATTAAGTGCGGATGATCTCCTAAGGCTGAATCAAAGGCATGCCAATGACGCTCAAGCGTGGCACGAGAATAAATATAAAGCGGTGTGCCAAATTCTTCAGCAAGTTGTTTGACGGGCAAATCTTCAACATAAAGTTGCTCTTTTTTATATTGGAAAAAATCCATGACGAATCCTTTAAGTGCGGTCAGTTTTTATTGTGTTTTTTGCGTGTTTTGCGGCTGTTCTTTTTCAGGAAAATATAATGGCCCTTTTACACCGCAACCTGTAGCCAAAGTACAGAATGCACCTAATAATAAAATAGAAAGTAATTTTTTCATTTTTCAATCTCTCTAATAAGTAAAATCTGCCTTTGCCAACGAGGCGAAAGGCTTTATAATTCACGGCATTCTATCAGATTTAATCGGAAAATTTTATGAATGTTGCAGAATTTCACCAAAATATTGAACAGGTTTGGCAAAAAATTGAAGAAGCGTTAGAGAATCAAGATTGCGATGTGGATTGCGAAACGCAAGGTTCGGTATTCACGATCACATTTGATGACCGCTCACAAATTGTTATCAATAAACAAGAACCCCTTCTTGAGCTTTGGCTTGCGAGCCGCTTGGGTGGATTTCATTTTGCCTATAAAAACAATGATTGGGTAGCAAATGATGGCAAACGCTTTTGGGATTGTTTAATCGAGGCGGTTGCCGCTCACGGAGAAGCGGTAACATTCTAATGGCCGAACTCGCGGAACATGCCCCGCAAAAAACAGACTTAAAAACGACCGCACTTCATACGTTGCGGTCTGTTTTTGGTTACCAATCTTTCCGCAAAGGGCAGGAAGAAGTGATTCATGCTGCGTTAAGCGGTCAGGATGCCTTAGTGGTGATGGCAACAGGAAATGGCAAGTCCTTGTGTTATCAAATCCCAGCACTTTGTTTTCCTGGTCTCACATTAGTGATTTCGCCTTTGATTTCTTTAATGAAAGATCAGGTGGATCAGCTCCAAGCAAACGGCATTGAAGCCGATTTTCTAAACTCTAGTCAGACGCCAGAACAACAACAGCAAGTTGAAAATAAGCTGATTTCAGGTCAATTAAAATTATTATATGTTTCGCCTGAAAAAGTGATGACAAACAGCTTTTTTCAGCTGATTTTTTATGCTCAAATTTCCTTTATCGCCATTGATGAAGCTCATTGCATTTCACAGTGGGGCCATGATTTTCGCCCTGAATATACCCAGCTTGGCGGCTTAAAAGCGGCGTTTCCAAATGCGCCAATTATGGCATTAACGGCGACAGCGGATTACGCGACGAGACAGGATATTCTCACTCATCTTAAATTAGATAATCCTCACAAATACATTGGCAGTTTTGACCGCCCGAATATTCGTTATACGTTGGAAGAAAAGTTTAAGCCGATGGAGCAGCTTACGCGTTTTGTTTTAGCTCAAAAAGGAAAAAGCGGCATTGTGTATTGCAATAGTCGTTCGAAGGTGGAACGTATAGCAGAAACTTTGCGAAATAAAGGCGTCTCGGCTGCAGCGTATCATGCGGGAATGGAAACTGCACTACGCGAACGTGTCCAACAAGATTTCCAACGAGATAATGTTCAAGTTGTGGTTGCAACGATAGCGTTTGGCATGGGCATTAATAAATCCAATGTGCGTTTTGTTGCCCATTTTGATTTGCCGAGAAGCATTGAATCATATTATCAAGAAACTGGTCGTGCCGGACGAGATGATTTACCTGCAGAAGCAGTACTTTTCTACGAGCCGGCTGATTATGCTTGGTTACAGAAAATTCTGCTGGAGAAACCAGAGACGCCACAACGTCAAATTGAGCGACATAAATTGGAAGCTATTGGTGAATTTGCTGAAAGTCAGATTTGTCGTCGTTTAGTGTTACTCAATTATTTTGGTGAATATCGTCAAACTCCTTGTCAAAACTGCGATATTTGTCTTGACCCGCCAAAGAAATATGATGGCTTAATTGATGCGCAAAAAGTGATGTCGACGATTTATCGTGTGGGGCAGTGTTTTGGTGTGCAATATGTGATTGCCGTATTGCGAGGGATGCATAATCAAAAAATTGTAGAACGCCAACATGATAAGTTAAGTGTTTATGGCATTGGCAAAGATAAAAGCAAAGAACATTGGCAATCCGTGATTCGCCAACTGATTCATCTTGGTTTTATTCAACAAGTGATCGGTGAGTTTAATAGTGCCACGCTTCAGCTCACAGAAAGCGCTCGCCCTATTTTAAAAGGCGAAGTGTCGCTTGAATTAGCGATGCCGCGCATTTCCTCTATTAATAAAATTGTGCATACGTCTCATAAAAATACGGTAGCAAATTACGATAAAGATCTGTTTGCTCGTTTGCGTTTCTTAAGGAAGCAACTTGCGGATAAAGAAAATATTCCACCTTATATTGTCTTTAACGATGCGACGTTGCAAGAAATGGCGCAATATATGCCTACAAGTGATATTGAAATGTTACAAATTAATGGCGTAGGGGCGATCAAATTAGAACGCTTTGGGCAGCCGTTTATGGCATTGATTCGAGAGCACAAAGCGATTTTAGAAAAGGCTGAAAAAGAATAAGTGCGGTCAAAAAGCAAAGAATTTTTCGACCGCACTTTTTTTCTAGCTTGCACTTACATCTTGTTCATCGCGTAATTGACGGTCAAAGACTTGTGCACAATCATCGGTACCCGAACCATACCAAGTGGTATCACGCAATGCTACTTCACCTTTACGGTATTTTTCCACTTCGCTTTTCTTCACTAAATAACCCGTTACACGAATCAAATCGGTGTTTTTAAGGTAAGTGGTGATATAGCGGTAACCTTGTGCAAATGAACCATCGATAATATCAACGACGGCATCTAAATGATCCACATAGGTTTGGTCAAAGGCAAACAAATCTCCCGTACCTGATGGGAAGTACTTATGGAATGGTGCCGATTGTTTTAAATGAGCTAATAATGTTGGTTCTTCACCCACACGGATACGATGCGCAGGCGCATTACGTTTATCTTCTTCATGATTGCTTGCACCCACTTGCGCATGTAATAAATAACGGTTGCCAGTGCGTTCAGCATACACGCCTTCATGGTTATCCGTGACTTCTTTTAATTTATCCATAATCAAGGTCGCAATTTCATCACCGCGTTGGCTTTTGCCAAAGGTCTCATTTAATCCTTCTTGTTGTAGTAAATGATTTGTTGCATCTGCGAGTCCTACGATGGCAAACATTCCTGTGAAATTGGTGCGTTTGATAAAGCCTTCTTTTTCGAGGAATGAGGTATTAAAGAAGTTACTTTCTTCTACAACAAATTTGTGGCGTTTATCCATAGTGGAAAGTGCACATTTTGCTACACGAGGTAAAAGTTCATTGACCATTTCATCCACGGTTTTACAAGCACGAGCAATAGTCCCTAAGCGCAAGCGAGTAAGAGTATAAGCCCCACCACATTCAGGCAGTGCGTTATAGCAGCTTGCAATACCATATTGTTCGCCCAAGTCAGAAATGTAGTAAGCATCATTGGCAAAAGACGGTTTAGAAACCAATAAGCACGCTTTTGCTGCTAATTCTGCAAATTCACGACTTGTTTTACTCTTATCGTAACGAATGGTCATATTTGGTGTTGGTGCTTCTAGCTCAATTACCGCTTTTAAAATCAAACGCCCTGCTTTGGTGTCATAAGGCCCAATATTGGCATGGCAGAATGAATCTGGCACAGTTTTATCCACATGATTTAAGAAACGTTTAATTTTGATGTAGTCTTGTTCTTCATCGGTAATAAACGGGTCAAGCAGCATGTCTAAGCGCCCAATGTAAACCGGGAATGTGGTAATTGATGGCACGTGTGAATATAAAATCAATAAGCCATCTAATGCTTCATCAAGATCTTTTGGCGCTGGGCAATTCAAGGAATTCACAGCCTTTTTTTAATATACACATTGTAATCCGGCAAAATATAGCGAGGACGATAAATCGCATAGCCTTCATTTAAATCACAGATCATTTGATTTTTGAAGGAATTGCCATTCTTCATCCGTGTAACCTAATAATTCTCGAGGATCAAATAATCGCTCGGCAATATTGCCTAAACACATGAGTTTTTTTGTTGATAGGTGAGCGTGTTGGATTTTTACGGTATCCAAAAATATCTTGAAGAGATGCAAGCATAATAATGTCCTGATTAAAAAGGGTAGCTTATTTTAAGTCAGTGAATGAGTGATGACAATTTTGACAATGTGATCTGCATCACATTTATGATATTTATCAGTCAATTCGGTTATATCATATGACGTTAAAATGTTTGGGTTTTATAGTGTTTACCATTATGATGTCGGCGTTAAACATAAACAGGAATAATATGAAAAAAGCACGGGTGATTCCTCATACCAGTTGGGCCGCCAAATCTTTATGGTCAGTCGAAGGTAAAACCATGTCGATGCTCTTATTTGCATTGGCAATACTGGGCATAGGAGATGGCTTAATTGTGCTCGCTAATTTTGGCTCTTCACCTTGGACCGTGCTTTCTCAAGGTGTGGCATTACAAGCTAAGGTGAGTATCGGTTGGTCATCATTTTGGATTAGCTGTTTGGTGATGTTAGCCTGGATTCCCCTCAAATTAAGGCTTGGGCTTGGCACCATTCTGAATATTATTGTGATTGCCTTTTTTCTTGGTTTAACCACGAAAATTGTGTCAGAACCAACCGCACTTTTTAGCCGAATTTTATTCGGTGGAATTGGGCTTTTACTTTATGGATTAGGGACGGCATTGTATTTAACTTGTCATCAGGGGGCAGGCCCGCGGGATGGTTTAATGGTGGGGCTTTGTCAACGTCTTCATTTAAAAGTGGGGATTGTGAGAACAAGCCTTGAAGTGTCGGTTTGTGTGTTAGGTTATATTCTCGGCGGCACTGTCGGAATTGGTACCGTTGTTTTTGCCGCCGCAATAGGTTGGATTGTGCAGTTATGCTTAAACTCAATTGCTCGCTTGCCACATTTTTCGCACGAAGGGGATAATCTCCACTAAGGCATCATCAATCGAAATTAAGCCTAAATTCATTTCCTCTTTCCCTTTTGGCGGGCAGAAAGCAAGATGTTTGTCTGTATCGTTAATCGGTTTCCAACGACGAGGCTGAGATGAGCGACTGTTTGGATAGAATCCGATTGTTGGCACATTGAATGCACTGCTTAAATGCAATGGTCCAGTAGAGCCCGCAATGAATAAATCCGCACAAGCTAGAGAATGTGCAAAATCAACCAATCCTTTATTCTTATCGTAAACAACCACATTTGGGCTGTCGATTTTTGCCGCTAACTCATGGGCTTTTTCACTTTCACCAGGTCCTGCTGTTAAGATAATCTGGCAATCAAATTCGCTTAACAAACCTTGTATCAATTGAGCATATTGTATCAACGAAAGGCTTGTTGCTGAACCACCTGTTCCGCTATGCACAAATACCCATTTTTTATCTGCCGATAAACCGAATTGTTCTTGCAGAAAAACACGTTGATTTTTAACCGCACTTTCAGGAAGTGAAAGGTAAGGTGGTTTAGGTTCCACAATCGGCATGTTGTGTTTCTTTAAGAACGCCCGAGCCAGATCTTGATTGTACTCTGCTTCAGATTTTTCTGAGCGTGAACGGCGTTGTGTCAAACGATGGTTATAAAGGATTTGCACCCATTTTGTTGCGGGTGCAAGACGATAAGGAATCCCACTTTTCCACGCTAATTTACCGTTATGGGTATTGGAAAAGAAGCTAATCATGCCATCAAATTGCTGCTCTTTGATTTCCTTAACAAGACGATTAAAATCCGCTTTGTCGTTCTTGGCACTATCAATGATGACATCATCTAAATAGGGACAAATTTGAGCCAATGGGGCTGTATAAGCTGGCACAAGTGCGGTCAGTTTTAGCTCAGGGATTTGAGGGCTTTCAACATCGCAAAAATGCCGGAAACGCCTGAACAAAAATCCCCCAGTTTATCGTTACGAATGACTAAAATTTTTCATTATTCTGCCTTTTGCCGTGTTCGTATTGCGGTATAAAAACACAATCGTTAAGAAAAAAAGTAAAAAAATAGTACCTGAATTATGTACCAAGAAACCCTTGGCTTAAGCCATAGAATCATCACAGATAAAATATGGGCAACGCCTAACGTTGCAATTAGCTTGATCTCATTATTTGCTGTTTTTCAGGTTTTTTTCATAAAAGGTACGTAGAGGGATAAATAAAACAGCAAGTAAGGCGAGCAACCCAACAATTCCTCGTTTGGATAGGTCATCTAAATATTGGTTATGGGCATGAGTAAATTGTCCAATGTTACCTGTGGCAATTTTTTCTTTTGTTTCTTGTTTACGTTTTTCTGTTGCCCCTTGAATGCCCCAGCCAAATAGGGGTTTTTCTTTTACCATTTCCAGTGCACTTTTCCACATTTCAAAACGCGCACCTAGAGAAGTATTGCCATCCTTGTTATCCAAGTAAAGTTGGATATCTTTTCGTGCAACGTCAATCCGTTCCATAATTCGGTTATTGGGCATTTGGCTAATGCCAACGCTTGCTATGGCAATGATTCCAAAGAAAGTCAGGAAAAAACGTTTTGAAAGGGAATGGCGATAAATCCAAAGGATAACAATAAGTAAGATCGGTAATGCAACCCATCCTCCTCGAGCAGTAGAAAGCAAACTTCCTACGATGCCACATAAGCCACCAATCACACTAAGAACGGTCAGTTTCACCTCTCTTTTCTGATAAGCATATAGGGCAATAATCAGGCTCAAAATGCCTAATGACATAGAAATGTCACCGCCTTGAATATGCATAATTCGAGGATTTTTGATCCGGATTAAGATTCAAGATAAATTTATCATAAAGCGCGATGCAGACAGAAACAATACCACCAAGGGGGATAGCGTAACTCAAATACACAGGTTTTTGATGGGATATTTTAATAATAAAAAGTAAAACAGGAATTAAGAAAACAACACGACTTGCCGTATCTGAGATCACGCATTTTTTCCCCCATTAATGCAGAGGAAAGTACAAATGTAAGAAAAATAAAAAGGTAGCTATAAATTAACCATTTATCAACTTTCGATAAGTTTAAAAGTGGTTTCTTGATTAAAAGCATAAACGCCATAACCTAAACCGATTAACATCAGTAGAGCAGGCGCGGCATTATATCCTCCTTTGACAATAAATATTGAAAGAAAGAAAAGTGTTACCGCAAAGTTTATTATGTGGCTAACCAATTTTGTTTCGTTATTTGCATAGATAAGAACCAACATTCTGGTTATGTAAAACTAAAAAACCGCACTAACAAAGTGCGGTTTCATTTTAGTCTATTTTTATGGATTATAAAACATCAACGCAGTTTAAGTCTTCGAAAGATTGCTCTAAGCGTTTAGACATTGATTCTTCCATTTTACGTAACCAAACACGTGGGTCATAGTATTTTTTATTTGGTACATCAGGACCTTCAGGGTTACCTAATTGACCTTGGAGGTATGCTTCGTTTGCTTTATAGAAACTTAAAATACCATTCCATGCAGCCCATTGAGTATCAGTATCGATATTCATTTTGATTGCACCATAGCTAATTGCTTCGCGGATTTCTTCGCGGCTAGAACCTGAACCACCGTGGAAGACGAAGTTGATTGGTTTAGCAGGAAGATTGCGTTCTTTTGCAACGAACTCTTGTGATGCACCTAAAATAGATGGTTTTAATTTTACGTTACCTGGTTTGTAAACACCGTGTACGTTACCGAATGCAGCTGCAACGGTAAAGTTAGGGCTTACTGGGTTTAATTGGTCGTAAACGTAAAGCACATCTGATGGTTGGGTATATAAACGAGATTCATCTACACCAGAGTTATCTACGCCATCTTCTTCACCACCGGTAATACCGATTTCGATTTCAAGGGTCATACCTAGTTTGTCCATACGCGCAAGGTATTCACGGCAGATTGCCATGTTTTCTTCCATTGGTTCTTCAGATAAGTCAAGCATGTGAGAAGAGAATAATGGACGACCAGTTTCTGCGAAAGTGTTTTTCACCCGCTTCAAGTAAGCCATCGATCCATGGAAGTAATTTTTTCGCTGCGTGGTCGGTATGAAGAATAACTGGCACACCGTATTCTTTAGCTAAAGTATGAACGTGTTTCGCACCTGCGATCGCACCTAAAACGTCTGGACGAGCACCGCTTGTTGGTTTGATACCTTTACCTGCGTAGAAAGCTGCACCACCGTTTGAGAATTGGATAATTACTGGTGCTTTCACACGCGCAGCGGTTTCCAATACTGCGTTTACGGAGTCAGAACCCACGCAGTTTACTGCTGGGATCGCGAAGTTGTTTGCTTTGGCATAAGCAAAGATTTTTTGAACATCTTCACCTGTTACTACGCCAGGTTTTACGATATCTAATAATTTAGCCATTTTTACTTTTTCCTTATATGTTTGGGAGGATTAAATCCATCATTGACGTTTGTGAGAAGGTGATCACTTTTTAAACATAGGTCGCTTAAGATAAATACGCTCCATTGTCTTGTCAGAATGCCATTTAGCAGATCTTGGACACTTAGCTAAATAACCTTGAGAGGTGCCTGTATTTTGATCTGCAATATTATGAATACATTCCAACTGTGCTTGTCGCTCCAAACTGGAGCCAGATAAGTGCCTTGTATTGTAGACACTGGAACTTCCATCACTACAAGCAGTTAATAATATAACACTAACTAATAGACAGGGAGCTGAGGCTTTAGTCTCATTTATCATAAACTAGACCTTAGATTAGCAATTTTTTCCAATTAACCATTCGCACGTTTTTCAAGAATTTCTACTGCTGGTAATACTTTACCTTCAACGAATTCTAAGAATGCGCCACCACCGGTAGAGATGTAAGAGATTTTATCTGCAATACCGAATAAATCGATAGCCGCTAAAGTATCACCGCCCCCTGCAATAGAGAATGCATCACTGTTTGCAATCGCGTGAGAAATGATTTCAGTACCTTTACGGAAGTTAGGGAACTCAAACACGCCAACAGGACCATTCCATAAGACAGTTTTTGCATTTTTGATGATTTCTGCTAATTGTTCTGCAGATTTATCACCGATATCGAAGATAGATTCATCATCTTTCACTTCGGTTACTAATTTTTCTGTTGCAGGAGCAGTTTCAGAGAATTCAGTACCAACACGTACATCAACTGGAACTGGAATATCAGTGCTTGCTGCTAATTCTTTTGCTACAGGGATTAAATCTGCTTCATATAACGATTTACCTACATTGTGGCCTGCTGCTGCGATGAAAGTATTCGCAATACCGCCGCCCACGATAATTTGGTCAGCAATTTTTGAAAGAGAGTTTAATACTTCTAATTTAGTGGAAACTTTAGAACCGCCTACGATCGCAACCATTGGGCGAGCAGGTTCTTTTAATGCTTTACCTAATGCATCTAATTCTGCTGCAAGTAATGGACCTGCACACGCAACTGGTGCAAACTCTGCTACACCGTAAGTTGACGCTTGTGCACGGTGAGCTGTACCGAATGCATCCATCACGAATACGTCACAAAGTGCGGCATATTTTTTACCTAATTCAGGATCGTTTTTCTTCTCACCTTTGTTCACGCGAACGTTTTCTAAAACAACGATTTCGCCTTCTTTAACATCCACACCGTTTAAGTAGTCTTGTTCTAAACGCACATTGAAACCTGCGTCTTTTAAGTAATCAACAACCGGTTGTAAAGAGTCTTCAGGTTTGAATTCCCCTTCAGTTGGACGACCTAAGTGAGAGGTAACCATCACTTTTGCGCCTTTCTCTAAAGCCAGTTTTAACGTCGGGATAGTCGCACGAATACGCGCATCAGATGTTACTTTGCCATCTTTTACTGGTACGTTTAAGTCCGCACGAATAAATACACGTTTACCTTTTAAATCTAAGTCGGTCATTTTGATTACTGACATAATCTTTCCTCTTGGGTTAGTTAAAATTAAACTCAAACATTATACCTAGTTCTGACTAGGTTGTAACGATGTAGATCAAATAAAAAAGCGAATTATGCTTATTTTTGGCAATCGATTACTTCCCATTGGCGATTGTAACAAATGAATAGTTCATTATGGCTCGCCCCTAAATAAGCGCCTTTTAATTGCGGATTATGTTGCTTCATCCATAAAAATAATTCTTTACGGCTTAATTGTTCGTTTGGTAAAGAGAGCGATTCAAATAATGCTTTCTCTTGTTTGAAATAATCTTCTGCGGAATCAAAAGCACAGCTACCGTGTTTTTCCCATTCGCCTTGCAATAATTTTGCGCCTGGCGAGATTGAAAGGTAAGGCTCAAGCGTTTCAATTGGAAGTGGTGCTAAATCACCCTTACAAAAACGTGGATGATCCGTAACAGAACGCGCATTGGCATTTTGTGGCCATAAGCCATGCACTACCCAGCCAAATTGATTTTTTGTACTACATTGATATTGCGCTGAATCAGGTAAATTATTGCCATATTGCGCACGTTGTTTTTCACAGAATGCCGGCGACCAAGATAAAGCCAGCATATAATAATCAACAGGGGCATTTTTGTTTTGCCCAATAGCATCATCACGCATGATGACATCATAATTACCAAAATCTTTGGTATTTTTGACCGCACTTTGACTTTGTTGTTGTGTAGTTGTTGGGGCCGGTTTTGTGTCTTTTTTGTGTTCAGTAAAATATTGCCAAATGCTAAATGCGGCAAGGGCAATAATGGAAAGAGTAGAAACCTGTTTTTCATAAAAATCCTGTTTAAATTTTGTCAATTTTGCTTTTGTCGGCTATAATTCGCCGCTTTCTCATATAAAGGAATGGTATGGCGTTACTGATCACAAATAAATGCACAAACTGCGATATGTGTCTCCCCGAATGCCCGAATGAAGCAATTTCAATCGGCGAGGAGATCTATGTGATCGATCCTGTGCTTTGTACGGAATGTGTTGGTCATTATGACACGCCAACTTGCCAAAAAGTTTGCCCGATTACCAACTGCATCAAGCCAGATCCTGAGTACCAAGAAAGCGAAGAGCAGCTTTGGGAACGTTTTGTGATGATTCACCATTCGGATAAGTTGTAGAATTTACCTGATCTTTTTCTTTTCGTCCAATGACTATGAATAAAACGAAGTTAATTAAAATCGCCATCATTCTGATTTATCTGTTCAGTCCGATTGATATTTTGCCTGAAGCGGTGCTTGGTCCATTAGGTTTAGTGGATGATGCGGCAGCCATTGCCTTATTAATTCGAATTTTATTGAAAAAATAAAAACCTGAATAAAATCAACCGCACTTTGCTTTTCTCATTCTTGCAAAATTCCGTCAATTTCTCTAAACTACGCGTCGGAAAATTTCTTTCCTCATCATTTCACTTTAAACGCTACCTGTGAGTAGCAAAAGGGACCTTAATCATGACAAACGTCAATCAATATGGCTGGAAAGCCTTGGTTGGATCAGCTGTCGGCTACGCGATGGATGGATTCGATCTTCTTATTCTTGGATTTATGCTTAGTGCCATTTCGGCAGATCTTAATTTAACTCCCGCACAATCTGGTTCATTAGTCACCTGGACACTTATTGGTGCCGTGGTGGGCGGTATTTTATTTGGTGCATTAAGCGATCGTTATGGCCGTGTACGCGTGCTGACTTGGACCATCGTGCTCTTCGCCGTATTTACCGGTTTATGTGCAATCGCACAAGGCTATTGGGATTTATTAATTTATCGCACCATCGCGGGTATCGGTTTAGGCGGTGAATTTGGTATCGGTATGGCATTAGCCATTGAAGCTTGGCCTGCAAAACACCGCGCAAAAGCCGCGTCTTATGTGGCGTTAGGTTGGCAAGTTGGTGTGTTAGCCGCTGCGTTACTCACCCCGGTATTGCTTCCACATATCGGCTGGCGCGGCATGTTCGTTGTCGGTATCTTTCCAGCGTTTGTGGCTTGGTATTTACGTACCCGCTTACACGAACCTGAAATTTTCTCTCAAAAACAGACTGAACTTTCAACACAAAAAATCTCCAAACTGGAATCGTTCAAACTCTTAGTGAAAGATAAAGCAACCACAAAAGTAAGCCTTGGTATAGTGGTGTTAACTTCTGTTCAAAACTTCGGTTACTACGGCATTATGATTTGGATGCCAAACTTCTTATCTAAACAACTTGGCTTTAGTTTAACGAAATCGGGTTTATGGACTGCCGTTACCGTATGCGGCATGATGGCGGGGATTTGGATTTTTGGTCGCTTAGCCGACAAAATCGGACGTAAACCAAGTTTCTTATTATTCCAACTTGGTGCGGTGATTAGCATCATCACTTACTCTCAATTAACTGATCCAACTGCGATGTTGGTGGCTGGCGCATTCTTAGGGATGTTTGTTAACGGCATGATGGGCGGTTATGGGGCGTTAATGGCAGAAGCCTATCCGACAGAAGCGCGAGCAACAGCACAAAATGTGTTGTTTAACTTAGGTCGTGCCGTAGGTGGTTTTGGACCGGTTGTTGTTGGCGCGATTGTATCCGCGTACTCATTCAGTATTGCGATTGCTTTCTTAGCAGTGATTTATGTTATCGACATGGTGGCGACGGTCTTCTTAGTGCCAGAATTAAAAGGCAAAGAATTAAGCTAAGTGCGGTCAAAAAATTAACGTTTTTGAAAACATCGGTGTCAAAGCCGATGTTTTTTATTTGTGAAAAATCAGCCAATTTCAACCGCACTTTATGCTAAACTATGGGCAATTTTCCTAATTTTGAAGAGTTATCGTGTACGCTAAACGTTCAGTTTCTACCCGTATTGCTAAATATTTATTTGTGGTCATTATCTTCATGGGCATTATTAGCTCATTGAGTTTGATCGTGATGGCGAGTAATAAGTCGGATGCGGAAGCCATTAATATCTCCGGTTCTTTGCGTATGCAAAGTTATCGGCTATTAACGGAAATGGAACGTTCGCTGGATACGGTCGAACAGAATTTAGTACGTTATCAACGTAGTCTCAATGCTGATGCTTTACTGACGGTACAAAATCAGCTTTTTGCGCCATCAGGTTTGAGAGAGTCCTATCAAAAAATCCTTAAACGCTGGGCGGTGATGTCTGATTTAGCTCATAGCCACCAAATCGAAAAATATCACGCCGAACTAAAAAGTTATGTACAAGATGTTGATGATTTCGTGTTGGAATTACAACGCTTTACTGAACTAAAATGGATTATTGCGGTTTCGGTATTGTGTGTTTCTATGCTATTGATTCTTGCGATGGTGTCTTATGTGATTTGGTATATGAAGCGCGAAGTAGTGAAACCGTTAGAGCTTATGACCAAAGCCAGTATGCAAGTACAAATGGGGCAGTTTAACCATATCCAGCTTGATACAGAAAGCAATAATGAGCTTGGTATTTTGGCGAAAGTGTTTACGCAAATGTCCACTGAGTTAGGGCGGCTTTATTCACGTTTAGAAGATGCAGTCAATGAGAAAACACAAAAATTACGCCAAACTAACCGCTCTTTAACGACGCTTTATCAAAGCTCACAGTTACTTACGCCCACGAAGATTAATGATAAAATTCTCAGCCAAGTGCTCAATCATATTCGTGTCAGCGAACATTTACGCTACATTGAGTTAGAAATTTTCGGATCAGAACATTGGGAAATTTCTTTTGGTCAAAAAGATCCTAAACAATCACTTCAAGTCGAAGAACTTTCCATTGAAAATGAAAACTTAGCAGTGCTCTCGTGGCAAGCCGGTTTACCTTGTCCTGATCCTCGCATGATGAAAAACTTAGGGCAAATGGTGGCAAAAGCCTTGTATTCACACAAAACGCAACGCCAACAAGAGCAACTCTTATTGATGGAAGAGCGGTCAATTATTGCGCGGGAATTACATGACTCGTTGGCACAAGTACTGTCTTTCTTACAAATTCAATTAACGTTGTTAAAGCATAATTTGAAGAAAGAAGATGAAAAATCAAAAGAAAAAAGTATTGCCATCATTGGTGAATTTGAACAAGCCTTATCAGATGGTTATTCTCAATTACGAGAATTATTGGCGACCTTCCGTTTAACGGTGCAAGAAGCGAATTTACAGGTTGCCTTGGAACAAGTTATTGAAAGTTTGCGTTCACAAACGAAGATGCAAATGACTGTGGAATGTAGTTTGCCCTCACAAAGTTTAAATCCACAAGAGTTAGTGCACGTTCTGCAAATTGTGCGTGAAGCAACGTTAAATGCGATCAAGCACTCAAAAGGTACACTGATTGAAGTAAAAGCCCATATTAATGCTGAGGGCGAATACGAAATCCTTGTACAAGATAATGGCGTAGGGATTCCGACGTTAGACGAGCCAGACGGACATTATGGTTTAAATATTATGACTGAGCGCAGTCGACAATTAAATGCTCAGTTCAGTATTTCAAAAGGGGAGCAAGGTGGTACTATTGTGAAAATCACGCTTCCTCACACGTTGTTTTAAGGAAAGTTCATGCAAAGTTTACAGCCGTTTCACACCTTCAATATTCCAGCAAATGCGCGTGAAATTATTGAAGCCACATCGATTGAACAAATCCAACAAGCTTGGCAAAAAGCACAAGCTGAAAATCTCCCTGTCTTATTTTTAGGACAAGGCAGCAATATGCTGTTTTTAGACGATTTCCAAGGCGTTGTAATTGTTAACCGTTTATCGGGTATTCAACATACAAAAGATAGTGATTACCATTATTTGCATGTTAATGGTGGCGAAAATTGGCATCAGTTAGTGGAATGGTCACTCTCTCAAGGGATTGACGGCTTAGAAAATCTCGCACTCATTCCCGGCTGTGCCGGCTCAGCGCCGATTCAAAATATTGGAGCGTATGGCGTAGAATTTAAAGATGTGTGCGATTACGTGGATGTATTGAATCTCAACACAGGCGAACAATTCCGTTTGCAGGCTAACGAATGTGAATTTGGTTATCGTGAAAGCATTTTCAAACATCGCTATGCGCAAGATTATGTGATTACAGCGGTTGGATTGAAATTAGCCAAAAATTGGCAACCAATTTTAAAATATGGCTCATTAGTGAATTTTGATCCTCAAACTGTAACGGCAAAACAAGTGTTTGATGAAGTGTGCCATATTCGCCGCAGTAAATTGCCCGATCCTAAAGAGTTTGGCAACGCGGGCAGTTTCTTCAAAAATCCTGTGGTGAGTGCAGAACAATTTGCGAAAATCCAAAAACAGGTCGAAAATCTACCGCACTTTCCACAACCGGATGGCTCTGTGAAACTTGCAGCAGGTTGGTTAATCGATCAATGCCATTTAAAAGGTTTTCAAATCGGTGGCGCGGCGGTTCATCAACAGCAGGCTTTAGTGCTGATTAATAAAGGTAATGCTACTGGACAGGATATTGTTAAGTTAGCACATCATATCCGCCAAACCGTGGCAGATAAATTTGGTGTATATTTACAGCCTGAAGTGCGCTTTATGGGCGCGAATGGCGAAGTGAATTCAGAGCAAGCTATTAGTTAATTTATAGAGGAAAGCAATCATGAACTTTAAAGACATTTTAGAGACTTTACCAAGCATTGAGCATCTAACAGGTTTGGATGTGCTAAACGGTGAAACCGTGATTCATCATATTCCTGCCGCTCCAGGCAAGCTTGGCTCACTTCGTCTTTATAATGCGTTAGCAGAAAAATTTAACGGGAAATTAGACCGCACTTCTGCACAACAAGGCATTGAATGGTTTGCAGAGCATGTTGAAGATGCCAAACAAAATCCAGGCAAGCATCCTAATATCGACTTATTGTTTAAAGTCATCGCGGAAGAATTGAATTATTCACTCATTCCATTAAAATAGTTTGATAAATTTATTGTAATAAATTTGAACTTTTAATCGCTAAAAACTGTCAAATAGAACAAATTAAAGCTACAATAATTTTTAAATATTGTGCTATAACTAGACGATTAATAAGTTGGAGCTTAGCTCCGCATGCTGTGAGGAGAAGAATGAATAAAGAAACTCAAATGATGTTAGTACCTCAAGGTAGCATCGAAGCTTATATTCGAGCAGCAAACGAATATCCGATGCTGACTGCAGAGGAAGAAAAAAGTTTAGCAGAACGTTTGTATTATGAAGGTGATATTGAAGCAGCGAAAAAGTTAGTTTTATCACACTTACGTTTTGTTATTCATGTTGCGCGTGGTTATTCAGGTTATGGATTACCGCAAGCAGATTTAATTCAAGAAGGTAATATCGGATTAATGAAAGCGGTAAAACGTTTAATCCGGAAGTGGGTGTTCGCCTTGTATCTTTTGCGGTACATTGGATCAAAGCTGAAATCCATGAATATGTCCTTCGCAACTGGCGTATTGTGAAAGTCGCGACCACGAAAGCACAACGTAAATTGTTCTTTAACCTACGTAAAACTAAACAACGTTTAGGTTGGTTCAATGAAAACGAAGTGGATATGGTGGCGAATGAGCTTGGCGTGTCAAAAGAAGATGTCATCGAAATGGAATCTCGTATGACAGGGGCTGATGTAGGCTTTGATTTGCCAACAGACGATGATGACGAAGCTTATGCACCTTCTTTATATTTAGAAGATAAAAGCTCAAACTTTGCGGCAGAGCTTGAAAGCGAAAACTTTGAAGAACAAGCAACAGAAAAGTTAGGTACAGCTTTAGCCAATCTTGACGAACGTAGCCAAGATATTATCAAAGCACGTTGGTTAGATGATGATAAAGCCACCCTTCATGATCTTGCAGCAAAATATAATGTGTCTGCAGAACGTATTCGTCAGCTTGAAGCAAACGCACTGAAAAAACTTAAAAGTGCGGTTGATTTCTAAGCCGTTTTGATAAAAAGAAAACCTGTCGATTATCGACAGGTTTTTTTATTTATTTCTTCTTGGATTTTCCCCACATTTTATCTTCTTGGCCTCGCCATAAGCGCTGAATATTGTCGTGGTGGCGATAAATCAGCAAGCAGCAAACTAAGGCAACAGGGAAGGTAAATTCCGGTTTAAGCCACCAAACATAGAATGGCACGAGAAGCGCCGTAATGACCGCACTTAATGAAGAATAGCGACTAATTAAGAAAACCAATAACCACGTACCTAACGTTGAGCCGGCTACGCCCCAAGAGATAGGCGCAATGGCACCGAATGCGGTTGCTACACCTTTCCCGCCTTTAAACTGAAAGAAAATAGGGAAGATATGCCCCAAGCAAGCCCCTAATGCAACCATGCCTAATTCAAATTGCGTAAGCCCTAAATAATAACCCGCCCAAACAGGTAACATCCCTTTTAAAATATCGCAAATTAATACTGCAAGCGCCGCCCAACGTCCGCCAATACGCAATACATTGGTCGCACCAGGGTTATGAGAACCATTTTTTCGTGGGTCAGGCAAGCCAGCTACCTTACAAATCAAAATTGCACTGGAAATCGAACCCAGTAAATAAGCAAAAATCATATAAAAAAGGGCAAATAGGCTCATTTTGTGCTCCACAATCTTGATTGTATTTGAAAAACTTGTTCGTTATTTTAACCAAACTTGATAGCATAAGCCCACTATATTTTTACAGGAATGAGAGATGGATCGTATTTTTATTGAAGAATTAGTCGTCTTCGCACAAATTGGCGTGTATGACTGGGAACAACAAATTAAACAAAAGCTCGTTTTTGATTTGGAAATGGCGTGGGATTGTCAAAAAGCCGCAGAAACGGATAATGTGCAATACTGCCTTAATTATGCTGAAGTGAGCCAATTTATTTTAGATTATGTGCAAGCTAAACCATTTTTATTGATTGAACGGGTGGCTTATGAAGTGGCAGAGCAATTACAACAACGTTTTGGTATTTCATGGTTACGCCTTAAATTAAGCAAACCGAAAGCCGTTGCTCAGGCAAGTAATGTGGGGATTATTGTAGAACGAGGCGAATTGAAATAATTCCTAAAAACTAACCGCACTTTGGAAATATCAAACCAAAGTGCGGTTAATTTTTTAAGTGTTTTTTAATGCCAAGCGAAATGCTCCAATTCCGCTTTTTAGCACAAGAATACTCAATATCATACTGGCTAAGGGATCTACCCATTGCCATCCGAGAAAATAAGCGCTCAATCCTGAAAGAATCGCGATAACGGAACCAAATAAATCTGTTAATACATGCAGATAAGCAGCTTTGATATTGAGATTGTCATGATCACTTTTCAACATTATCCAAGCAACGAAAAGATTGACGAGTAATCCTAGCGATGCCACGCCTAGCATTGGCAATGCCATCATCTCGATGGGATTTTGCCAGCGTTGAATCGCTTCAACTAAAATCATCAATGCCACAACAATCAATGAGCCACTATTGAGTATGGCGATATAGCGTTGTTTTTGAGCGGATAAGAAAAGTGCCAACAGCGCTAAAAATAATGACAGGCTATCATTTGCCATATGCCCCGCATCAGCCATTAATGCCAAACTGTTAAACCAATACCCCCCAAGAAATTCAATGATCATAAAGCCTGTAATGACGATAAAACTGAATGCCAAAATTTTTTTATTTTGTGGAATATGGTCGTGATGCTCATGAGCGTGCTCGTGGTGTTCATGGGAATGGTGGTCGGACATAATACTCCTCATTGTGTCTTTAATTAACTTGAGATAAAGTATAAAGTCCGTAGGAACTACAAGGTCAAGGCTTGATTTTAAAAAATGAAGATTCACGAACTCAGCAAACAAAGCGGTATTCATTTAGAAACCATTCGTTATTATGAAAAAATGGGCTTAATGCCGGAACCCAAGCGGCTGGCAAATGGTTATCGGGATTATGATGAAGCCAGTTTGAAGCAATTAAAATTTATTAAAACCTGCCGGGCATTAGATTTTAGCTTGGCCGAAATTAAATTTTTTAATGCGTTGAAAACGCAGCAATCTCAACATTGTGAAGTGGATAGTATGTTGGCAAAACATTTGGTTTCAGTCGAAGAAAAAATTGCCGAACTGACTGAAATTAAACATTTTCTACAAAGTTTAATTACCGAAGATGATCATCAAGCCGCAGATTGTAAAGCCATGGCACAATTAAAAGCCTATTAAGTGCGGTCTAAAAAATATCAAAAATCCGCACATTGATGTGCGGATTGGTCATTACTCCGGATCATCCGTAAAGGCATTGTTTCGGAATATCGGCACAAAGGTTGCGAGATAAAGCACAAACACAATGGCAATTAAATAGCCGGAACCGTGATAAAAAATAGCTCGTCCACATACATTAAACAAGCTCGGGAAAGTGCCGCCGTGAAAAGACAAAGCACGGCAAGGCGACAGAGTTTTGGGTAATCCAGTTTCGTAAAGCCACTATGCCATAATCCCGCGGTGAGCCAAATCATCATCATACTGCCGAGAATGCCGCCAAGTGTCACCATGTGTAACGGATCGGCAGTAGGTTCATCAAGTAATTTATTTATGCCAATCCACAAATAGCCAATCGCGGCGAACAATTGAAGGAAATAATAAGTGCGTACGTAATGTTTACGTAGCAGTTCGTGATGATGTAATTCGCGTAACTTGGCAAGCAAAATAAAGCCAACGGCAAAGGCTGTAAACGCGGCTGTTTGCGCAGGCAACCAAAGCTCTGCTGCGGTATGAAGTAATAAAAATGTAATCGCGATATTTTTATACACGACATTCGGGATAAATACGGGATCTTTCAATGTACTTTCTTTCAGTGCCTCTGCACCTAAGAGTATGCTGACTCGAATCGATACAAACATCACTGCCGCCATATTTAAATGCACCTGTGCCCGCAATAATTTCAGACTATCAGTCATGGCGTAAGCTGTCTGACAAATCATAAATGCTGCAAGTAACATCAGTAAAGTAAAATTGTCGGTATTGCGATCCAACCAAAATAGCCAAGCACAAAAGAGTAACAACGCGAGCCAATAAGCAGCCACTAAAAACGAGGCGGTTTGCAGGGAAAATGGCAATAACACCAACCCAGAAAGCAAGAGCACCGCTAAAATCGTCGCAATAGGTTTTAAATTACCTTTGTAATTTGTCCATTCGAGCATGGAAGCCGTCAGAAAGCCGCCGTATGCGGCTGGTAGCATAAATTCTAAGAAAATTTTGCGGTGTAGGATGAGATCATTGGGGCTGATGAAAAAGCTCAAGGCACCAACAATCGCAAGAATGGCTGCACCAACAAAAAACGGTCGCATCGGATGGGTAAAGAAATTATTCATAGTAATGGATTCCTTGAAATTCGCGTGCGACTACGGTTTCTTCAAAGGCTGAATTGCGTTCGGATAATGGCGTTGGCAAGGTAATCACATTTTGCACATCCATCCCTTTTGGAGAAAGCTGCATAATCTCTCGGCTTAATCGAGCAGCTTCAAAACGATCGTGCGTCACTAAAATGCAAGCTATGCCTTGTTGCTCAATTTTTTCCACTAACATAGCGGCTAAAATATCACGTAAATCACGATCCAAACCGACAAAAGGTTCGTCCAATAAGGCTAAATCACAGCCACATAGCAATAGACGCAAAAATGCCACGCGTTTTGCCATACCGCCCGATAATTCGGTTGGGTATTTATTCAAATCACCCGAAGAAAGCCCGATCTTTTCTGCCAGCGCAATGATTTCATTTTCATTCGGATTATCCATAAAAATGGCGATATTCTGCATGGCTGTAAGATTTTCTAATAGACGATTTTCTTGAAACAGAAAGCCTGTTTTACGAAATGTATTATTGATTTCGCCCGATTTTGGCGTTTCCAAACCTGAAATTAAACGCAGTACCGTAGTTTTGCCACAACCGCTTGGGCCAAATAAAGTTTTCACTTCGCCTGGTTGTAAATCCATACTGAAATCGCGCACGATGGGATCGCGGAGAATTTCAAAGCGCACATTCTTTAAACTCAGCATTATCTTCTCCACGGCATAAACAGGATTTCCAATGGCTTGGTAATCAAATATTCAAAGAGGGAAACAAACACAATCACCAACAGCACATAAGCCATGACCGTTGATGTATCTAACATGGCTCTGGCATCGGCAATCTGTGCCCCCACACCCTCATTGGCTCCCAAAAGCTCAGCCATAATCACGACTTTCACACCCATAGCCACCGCGACGCCAATGCTGGAAATCACATAGCCTGTGAGATGGGGAACATATAAATAGCGGATTTTTTTCCACAATCCGAGTTTGTACGCATCAAACAATTCTTCATGTTGTTTGTTTACACTTGCCATGCCCATGGCTGCACTGGCAAGGTCAGCGGGGCAACTAAAACGATAATGGTAAATAGCACGCTAGGATTGCCAAAGCCAAACCAAAATAATGCCATCACGACCCAAATAATTGGCGGCATGGCTAACAAAATCGTAATGACGGGTTTAAGCAATGCCATAGCCGTTTTAAAGCTGCCCGCAATCAGCCCAGCGGCTAAGCCAGCGACTAATGCAATGGTAATGCCCACCACAGACCGCCATAACGAAATACCGATTTCGTTTTGTTGGAAATGATCGAGCAGCTCAAGGGCTTTTTGAAAAACATCCGCGGGAGCAGGCAGCATAAATTCACCAAATACTGCACTGCCCCAAGCCCACAAGGCAACCACCATCATCGCCACACTCAAGCCGGTAAAACCGCTCCAGAGGTAGTCGATGATGTAAAACAGGACAGGTTGTGGTTTACGGATTTTGTCAGTTTTAATCATGTTATGTGATTCAGTTTCAAATTAAGCCAAGAAGAATTTGTCATCTGGTAATTTACCACCTAAGAGTTTTGGATTGAACTCCATCAAGGTTTCATAGAATTGCATGATTTCATTTTTCAGTTCACTGGCTTTAGTCACCGTTAAGCGCGCACCGTCTAAGCCCATTTCAATAGCGGCTTCTGGAGCAGGAAGATAATTAGCGCCAATTTCAGCCGCACTTTTGCGGTTAGCCATAATCCAGTTTAACGCATCACTTAAATCTTGGTGAAGTAGATCAAACTCTGCCTTGTGTGCGTGGAAGTATTCTTCGTTAGCAATAATGCCCGCCATTGGAATAAGCGGTTTAGTGTTAAACGCTTGTCCCCATTCTTTCACTAAATCGAAGCCACGTACAATCTCTGTACCAACAATTTAGCTTTCAGCACAACGGCACTCGCCATCGGTTCTGGCAAGATGGCCGCATGGAAATCTTTAAGCAAGAACAAACCAATTGCTTCAGTTGGTGTTGCCGCATAGGTGATATCCACTTTATTAATATCAATATTCAGTTTTTTCAGTAAAGCTTGTAATACGATGTCAGGCATATCGTTTTTAAATGGCACTAGGATTTTTTTACCCACCAATTCTTGCGGTGAAGTAATAGCCCCACCTTTACACATCAACTGCGTAATCCCATTGGTGAGAATATTCACCATGCCAACTTGTTGCCCTTGATTACGTAAATTCACGCCCACATTACTTGGGCTCATCATCACTTTAAATTGCCCACTTGCCACGCCTGCACGCAGTTGATCAGGTGAACGCCAAATCTCTAATGCGACATCCGCTTGTTTGGCTAATTTACCTTGTGCTGCCGCCACCGCAATGGTTACACTTGGCATCGCGGGTGCACCATAAATGGTAAATTGCTCTTTTGTTGCCGCAAAGAGAGAAGGCGACATGCCTGCTGCCGTAAGTGCTGCGCTCATTCTTAAAAAATCACGTCTATTCATTGTCATGGTTATCTCCTTATAATGAAACAGGCCCAATGCCTGTATTTTGATAATGGTTTTCATTAATTATCTTACTAGCCGTGACTAAAGTAAAGAAAGACAAAAGTGCAGTCAGATTTTTAGGCGTTTTTAAATTTCTTTAAATTTTGACCGCACTTTGCAATATAAAAGGAACAAGCTATGCGCCAAGCACAACAGATAATGGATTACGTGGCGAATCAATATGCCACGCAGCCCGAATACCTTTGGGCAAAATTTCCGGACTATGCGATCTTGCGCCACAGCAATGCAAAAGGAAAATGGTATGCCCTTATCGGCAAAATTGCTAAAGCGAAACTGGGTTTAAAAGAAGAAGGAGAAACGGATTTTATCAATCTTAAATGCCCGCCTGATATGGTAAGTATTTTGCGACAATCTCTGCCTTTTTTGCCTGCCTATCACATGAACAAAACTCACTGGCTGACAATTTTGTTAGATCATGGTGTAGAAAGCGAAGAAATTTTTAAATTGCTCGATTGGAGCTATGATTTGACGAAGTAGAAATAAGGGAGAATCTTACGCTCCCTCCCTCTAAAATAGATTATTTTTCATACAAAAATTTACACTTCTTTAAGTTTCTCGTAAAAAAATTTTTCAAAAATCTTTACATATATTTACATAACTCAAAATTTACCTTAATTGCTTGTAATTTTTTTAATAAATCTTTTTTTGATGCTTTCTTTTTTTATACAGAGTTGGCTTAGAATAAGCTATTCTGACCAGAAGGGAAAGGGAAACTATTGTCCAAAATTGTTGTCGCCGCCTTTTTGATGCGGAATTTTTTGGTGCTGTTGTCCGCGCAACAGCTTCTCAACAATCCTAATAAAAAGGAATAAAACTCATGAACAAAGTGTTTAAAGTTATTTGGAATCATGCAACACAAACGTGGACAGCGGTTTCTGAACTTGGGCATGCTAAGGGTAAACCAAGTCTAAAAAGATCGTTAAATTGACCGCACTTGCTGGTGCAGTGATGGGCGTGGTAGGTACAGCTCAAGCAGTGATAAATACTGATGCAAGTACAATCACGATTAGTTCAGCTAATCCGAATAATGTGGCGGGTACAGGTCAAGGTATAAGCAATATTAATATTGGTACTGGTGCAAATACCTATAGAAATGAAGGTAACAATGTAGTCTCTCATGACGCAATTGCAATTGGTACTAGTGCAACTGGTACTGGCGATAAAGCAGTAGCTATTGGTAAAAATGCAAGTGCAACTAAAGAAAATGGTATTGCAATTGGTTTTGATGCAACTAATCAATCTATTGACTCTGTTGCGATCGGTAGAGAAGCAACATCTAGCAAAGATATGGATGTAGCCATTGGTAAGCAAGCAAAAGCTACAGGTGGTGAGTCTCTTGCTTTTGGTTCTCAATCAAAAGCATCTGGTGAAGCAACTGTTGCAGTAGGTAAAGAAGCTAACTCTTCTGGTTCTTCTGCTGTTGCGGTAGGTTATCAATCTGTTGCATCTCACAACAATGTCGTAGCTGTGGGTAAAAATGCTGCTGCAACTGCTGAGAATGCTGTTGCTGTTGGTTTGCGTGCGACTGGTTCTGGTACAAGAGCAGTTTCAGTAGGTGCAGGCACAGCAGCAACTGGTAACCAATCTCTTGCTGTAGGTTTTATTTCTAAAGCTGTAGGTGATAACTCTATTGCTCAGGGTAATAATGCCTCTTCAGCGCATACCTCAGATATTGCAATTGGTACAAATGCAGCGGCAAATGGTACAGATACCCCAGCTGGTTCTTCTACTGCTCAAAATGCAGGTACAGCGATCTCTATCGGTGCAAACTCAGTGGCAACTGGTGTTGCAACTACTGCATTAGGTCAAGCAGCGCATGCAACACAAAATGGTGCAGTAGCGGTTGGTAGCCTAGCAAATGCAATTAATAAAGCGGCGGCAGCATTTGGTCGTGATTCAAACGCAAGCGGTGAATCTTCAACTGCTTTGGGTTCTGGTGCGAAAGCGTCAGCTAACTATAGCTTCGCAGCTTCTGTAAATGCAAACGCTTCAGGTGTTCAATCTATCGCAATTGGTCGTAGTGCAGAAGCTTCAGGTGAACAATCTTTAGCACAAGGTAGCTCAGCGAAAGCTACGGCAAAAGATGCTGTTGCAGTAGGTACAGAAGCAAATGCTACAGCATTAAATGCAACTGCAATTGGTAAAAATGCAAACGCAAAACATAAAGATTCTGTTGCTTTAGGTTCTGATTCTGTTACTGACAGAGTAAATCTATATCCAAGTCATACTATTGCTGGAAATACTTATAATTTTGCAGGTGCTAAACCAGGGCAAGTAGTAGGCGTAGTAAGTGTTGGTGCGCCAGGCAAAGAGCGTCAAATTACTAACGTTGCGGCAGGTCGTATTTCTTCAACTTCAACAGATGCAATCAATGGTTCACAATTATATGCAGTGGCTGATGCTGTATCGAAACATCACTGGGTTGTGAGTGGTAACCAAACTACTGCTGGTCGAAGCACTTACGCATCTACACCTGTTTATAACAAAGAAATTGTTGAATTCCAAAATGGTAACGGCACAATTGCGACAGTAGTTAACACCCCTGGAGAGACGAGTTCTGGTACTATCTCTAAAACGGTTGTTCAGTACCACGCAAATATTGTGAATGGTACCAATACTGTAGTTAAATATAATGAGAATGGTACAGTTCAAATTAATGTGCCTAACGTTAAAGATGGTAAGGACGGTAAGAGCCCTACAGCAACGGTAACCAATAATAATAATGGTACCCATACGCTTACAATCGTGAATCCAGACGGTTCATCAACCACTACACTTATTAAAGATGGCGCTAAAGGTGACACTGGTGCAGCTGGCCCTAAAGGTGATACCGGTCCTGTTGGTCCTAAAGGTGATACCGGCGAAAAAGGTGAAAAAGGCGGCAGCATCACTGGTGAAGTTGTAAATAATAAAGACGGTACCCATACAATCACTATTACTGATCTTGAGACCGGTACAGTTACTACTACTATCGTAAAAGATGGTAAGAATGGTAAAGACGGTAAAGACGGTGCTACAGGCGCAACTGGTGCTACAGGTGCTAAAGGCGAAAAAGGCGATACTGGTCCTGCTGGTCCTAAAGGTGATACCGGTGAAAAAGGTGAAAAAGGCGGCAGCATCACTGGTGAAGTTGTAAATAATAAAGACGGTACCCATACAATCACTATTACTGATCTTGAGACCGGTACAGTTACTACTACTATCGTAAAAGATGGTAAGAATGGTAAAGACGGTAAAGACGGTGCTACAGGCGCAACTGGTGCTACAGGTGCTAAAGGTGAAAAAGGTGACACTGGTGCTACAGGTGCTAAAGGTGAAAAAGGTGACACTGGTGCAGCTGGTGCGAAAGGTGATACTGGTGCCAAAGGTGAAAAAGGTGACACCGGTGCAGCAGGTGCTAAAGGTGAAAAAGGTGACACTGGCGCAGCCGGCGCTAAAGGCGACAAAGGCGATAAAGGTGACACAGGTGCAGCTGGTGCTAAAGGCGAAAAAGGCGACAAAGGCGATAAAGGTGACACTGGTGCAGCTGGCGCTAAAGGCGACAAAGGTGACAAAGGTGACACTGGTGCAGCTGGTGCTAAAGGCGACAAAGGCGACCAAGGTGTAGCTGGCGCTAAAGGCGAAAAAGGCGATAAAGGCGACAAAGGCGATAAAGGTGACACTGGCGCAGCCGGCGCTAAAGGCGAAAAAGGCGATAAAGGTGACACTGGCGCAGCCGGCGCTAAAAGGCGACAAAGGCGATAAAGGTGACACTGGCGCAGCCGGCGCTAAAGGTGACACTGGTGCAGCTGGTGCTAAAGGCGACAAAGGCGACAAAGGTGACACTGGTGCAACTGGTGCTAAAGGCGACAAAGGCGACCAAGGTGTAGCTGGCGCTAAAGGCGAAAAAGGCGATAAAGGCGACAAAGGCGATAAAGGTGACACTGGTGCAGCCGGCGCTAAAGGTGACACTGGCGCAGCTGGCGCTAAAGGTGACACTGGTGCAGCTGGTGCTAAAGGCGACAAAGGCGACCAAGGTGTAGCTGGCGCTAAAGGCGAAAAAGGCGACAAAGGTGACACTGGTGCAGCTGGTGCTAAAGGCGATAAAGGCGATAAAGGTGACACTGGCGCAGCCGGCGCTAAAGGTGACACTGGTGCAGCTGGTGCTAAAGGCGACAAAGGCGATAAAGGTGACACTGGTGCAGCTGGTGCTAAAGGCGAAAAAGGCGACAAAGGTGACAAAGGTGACACAGGCGCAGCTGGCGCTAAAGGCGAAAAAGGCGACAAAGGTGACACAGGTGCAGCTGGCGCTAAAGGCGACAAAGGCGATAAAGGTGACACTGGTGCAGCTGGCGCTAAAGGCGAAAAAGGCGACAAAGGTGACACTGGTGCAGCTGGTGCTAAAGGCGACAAAGGCGATAAAGGTGACACTGGCGCAGCCGGCGCTAAAGGTGACACTGGTGCAGCTGGTGCTAAAGGCGACAAAGGCGATAAAAGGTGACACTGGCGCAGCTGGTGCTAAAGGCGACAAAGGTGACAAAGGTGACACTGGTGCAACTGGTGCTAAAGGCGACAAAGGCGACCAAGGTGTAGCTGGCGCTAAAGGCGAAAAAGGCGATAAAGGCGACAAAGGCGATAAAGGTGACACTGGTGCAGCCGGCGCTAAAGGTGACACTGGCGCAGCTGGCGCTAAAGGTGACACTGGTGCAGCTGGTGCTAAAGGCGACAAAGGCGATAAAGGTGACACTGGCGCAGCTGGTGCTAAAAGGCGACAAAAGGTGACAAAGGTGACACTGGTGCAGCTGGTGCTAAAGGCGACAAAGGCGACCAAGGTGTAGCTGGCGCTAAAGGCGAAAAAGGCGATAAAGGTGACACTGGCGCAGCTGGTGCTAAAGGCGACAAAGGTGACAAAGGTGACACTGGTGCAGCTGGTGCTAAAGGCGACAAAGGCGACCAAGGTGTAGCTGGCGCTAAAGGCGAAAAAGGCGACAAAGGTGACACTGGTGCAGCTGGTGCTAAAGGCGACAAAGGCGACCAAGGTGTAGCTGGCGCTAAAGGCGAAAAAGGCGACAAAGGTGACACTGGTGCAGCTGGTGCTAAAGGCGACAAAGGCGACCAAGGTGTAGCTGGCGCTAAAGGCGAAAAAGGCGACAAAGGTGACACTGGTGCAGCTGGTGCTAAAGGCGATAAAGGCGATAAAGGTGACACTGGCGCAGCCGGCGCTAAAGGTGACACTGGTGCAGCTGGTGCTAAAGGCGACAAAGGCGATAAAGGTGACAAAGGTGACACAGGCGCAGCTGGCGCTAAAGGTGACACTGGTGCAGCTGGTGCTAAAGGCGAAAAAGGCGACAAAGGTGACACAGGTGCAGCTGGCGCTAAAGGCGACAAAGGCGATAAAGGTGACACTGGTGCAGCTGGTGCTAAAGGCGACAAAGGCGACAAAGGTGACACTGGCGCAGCCGGCGCTAAAGGCGACAAAGGCGATAAAGGTGACACTGGCGCAGCCGGCGCTAAAGGTGACACTGGTGCAGCTGGTGCTAAAGGCGACAAAGGCGATAAAGGTGACACTGGCGCAGCTGGTGCTAAAGGCGACAAAGGTGACAAAGGTGACACTGGTGCAACTGGTGCTAAAGGCGACAAAGGCGACCAAGGTGTAGCTGGCGCTAAAGGCGAAAAAGGCGACAAAGGTGACACTGGTGCAGCTGGTGCTAAAGGCGATAAAGGCGATAAAGGTGACACTGGCGCAGCCGGCGCTAAAGGTGACACTGGCGCAACTGGTGCTACAGGTGCTACAGGCGCAACCGGTCCTAAAGGTGATACAGGTGCAACCGGTCCTAAAGGTGATACAGGTGCAACCGGTCCTAAAGGTGATACAGGTGCAACCGGTCCTAAAGGTGATGCTGGTGCTACAGGCGCAACAGGTCCACAAGAACATGTAAGTGTTGTAGCTAAAGATAACACTGTAAAAGTTGAAAATACTGCTAGAAATGCAAACGGAACAGTCAAGTACGAAGTAAGTGCTAATACTACTAACGTGACCGTAAATCCAAATGGAACCACGAAAGTAGATACTACTAATGGTGGTACAGATGATAACTTAGTGAACGCAACTACTGTTGTGAATGCAATCAACAATGCTTCATTTAATGTGACCACCGGTAAACACGTAGATGAAGTAGTAACTGATACAGCTGCGGGTAGCGTACAATCACAAGTGAAACCAGGTTCAACTGTAACGATTACTTCAGGTAAAAATGTAGCAGTTAACCAAACTGTTGATGCTAAAGGTAACCCAACCTTCACTATTTCAACAACTGCGGATGTAACTCACAACAATGTGACAGCAAATAATATTGTTGCAACAAATGTGACTGCGGGTGACGTAACAGCTGAAAATGTAACAGCAAATAACGTGACTACGAAGAACATCACTGTTGAAAATGGTGGTAACATCGATATGGGTGGTAACCAAGTTCATAACGTGGCTAACGGTACAAACCCAACTGATGCTGTGAACTTGAGCCAATTAAAAGCTAATACGACCAAAGTGATTTCTGGTAACCAAAGTAATGTAACCTTAGTATCAGATAATGCAGATGGTAAAGTTTACAAAGTAGACGTAAACACTACAGCGTTATCTAATATCACTAACACTGGTAAGATTACAGTTCCAGATGCTAATACCGCAGGTAATAAAGGTTTAGTGACTGCAATTGATGTAGCTAATGCAATCAATGCTGCTTACTGGAAAGTGGCAGATAATGCTGGTACAGTTAAACACAATGTGACTGCGGGTAACCAAGTTAACTTTGTGAACGGTAAAGCGACAAGCTCTAACGTTACTGTTGCAGAAAATGGTGTAAGCAAAGTTAGTTACGATGTGAATGCTGGTGACGGTTTACATATCGACAATAATAAATTAGTTGCGAATGTAACTGATATTAAACAAGGCGATAATGTTGTTGTTAATAAAGACAGCAACGGTGTTTACACTGTAAGTGCAAATAATACGCAAGCAAGTGTAAGCACGGATCCAAATAAAGGTATCACTGTTACACCAACTGTTAATGCAAATGGTACAACTAACTATAAAGTTACTGTTAATGTAGATAACGACACTATTACTGTGAACAACCAAGGCCAATTAGTATCGAATGGTTCAACCAACTTTAATGTTGCAACTAAAGATGGTGGAAACAAAGTTGCTAAGAAAGGTGGCAGCTCAACAGCGAAATTACTAGCGGTAAAACAATTACTTATACTGCAGGTAAAAACATCGCGATTGAGCAAAATGGTGGCGACATCCTTGTTTCAACAACTGAAGATGTAGATCACAACAGCGTAACCACTAATAACTTAACGGTTAAAGAAGGTGGTAACGTGACAGTGGGTCCAAACTCAACAGTTAATATGGGTGGCAACCAAGTTCACAACGTGAAAGCGGGTACAGCAGACACTGATGCGGTGAATGTTTCACAATTACGTAGTAATGTGACTAACTTGAATAACCGCATTAATAAAGTAGGCAAAGAAGCTCGCGGTGGTATCGCTGGTGCGAACGCAGCTGCTGGTTTACCACAAGTTTACATACCAGGTAAATCAATGGTTGCCGCTTCTGCGGGTACTTTCAAAGGTGAAAGCGCTGTAGCAGTTGGCTACTCACGTTCAAGTGACAATGGTAAAGTTATCTTCAAACTTCAAGGTAACGCAAATACCCAAGGCGACGTAGGTGGCTCTGTGGGTGTAGGTTACCAATGGTAATTTAGCTTTCCATTAAGATAGATAAAAACCCAGCTTCGGCTGGGTTTTTTATTTTTAGAGGAAGATTGTAGAAGAAGTGTGAAGTATATACGTTGTATTGAATTTACTGATTGAATAGAGATTACTTCAATTTATATCTTAGGATTTCTACATATGCTCTTTAGCAAATCTCAAGTTTTCTTGGAAACGTTGTTTATCTCGTTCTGGAATAGTTGGATTGGCTAATAATTCTACGCAGA
>BNJS01001815.1_pt1 | contig 39688 bp, 58 predicted proteins | sample 8540461 | NCBI WGS metagenome assembly BNJS01 (sample SAMD00202454, study PRJDB9452) | human saliva metagenome | isolation source: human saliva | place: Japan
GGTTACGTATTGCTCGTGGCTTTAGCTTACATTCGTACCTGTAGGTGAGCATCGTTTTTACTTCTTCTTCGGACAAAACACGCGAAAGGAACGCCTCATCAGTCAAAGGAGCATGGACGAACACAAAACGCAGCATGTTGGAATACGCCGAGCAGGGCGAACTGCAACTGCCAGACGCCCACAAGGCTGATTAACCCTCTTCACCAACCTCGGTTTGGCCCTGCCCCTACAAGGGACGAGGTGGAGATATTCACCACGGGCACGACTTCTTCCTCGATTTGCTTGCCGAAATAGGTCGGAGCGCGTACGAACCATATCCACCTAGGCACGTACGCTATTGAAGACGATGCGCTGGGCCGACTGGTTGCCGACGCCCTCATCGACAAGGCTAGGCAAGGCGTAGAGGTGCGTCTGATATACGATGACGTGGGCTGTTGGAGCGTTGGCAACAGCTTTTTCGACCACTTGGCGCGGGGTGGCACAGGTTCAGTCGTTCATGCCCGTGCGTTTCCCCATGTTCTGTAAGATGAACTACGCTAACCACTGCAAACTCGCATCATCGACGGCCGAACAGGCTACATCGGCGGCATGAATGTAGGGCTCTGAGATACGTGAAAGGCACGCGCAAGCAAGGTGGCGCGACACCCATCCGCGCCTTCGAGGCGGTGCTGTGTATGGCATTCAGCGCCTTTTTCTGGTGGATTGGTACTTTATGACGCGCACACTTATCACCGACAAGGTGTATTATCCCGTGCTTTCGCCCCAAATTAGCAACAATTGCATCGCGCAAGTGGTAACAAGCAGCCCTGTTTCGCCTTGACCCGACATCATGCAAGGCTACATGCGCATACTGCTTGAGGCCAAGAAATACGTTTATATGGAGTCGCCTTACTTCTTGCCCACCGAGCCTATACTCTTCGCCATGCGAACGGCAAGGCAGGCAGGAGTGGACATTCGCCTGATGCTCCCTGCCCGAACCGACTCTAAAATCATTGAGTGGGCGGGCCGCTCGTATGTGCAAGCGGCTTTAGAGGCAGGAGTTATGATTTGCTTTTACTGCGCTGGCTCAACCACAGCAAGCTGTTGGTGTGCGACGACAGTCTTTGCCTGCGGTTCCACCAATGTAGACTTCCGTTTCGAAAACAACTTCGAGGCCAATGTGTTTTCTACGACAAGAGATGGCTTTGAAGATGAAAGAAGTGTTCTTAACCGACGAGGCCGAGTGCATCGTACTAGACAGTCCCGAGATATTTGCACACCGGCCTTTCCTTGCCCGACTATGGGAATCGCTTATCCGACTGCTTTCCCCGCTGCTCTAAAATGGACAATCCAAAGCCATTGCCCCATCACAATCTTGCGCTATAAGTGCCAACATCTCATTATTCAGGAAGGACCAAAGGTTCCATCTTCTTCAGCATTTCGTCGAAAAAGTCGGGCGAAACAGGCACGCCACGCAACGTCCTAACCTTCGGATAGCCGTTGAAATACACGTCTTTTGACACATACCACCCATAGTTTTCCACCTCTCTAACGCGCTTAATCTGCCCGTCTGGCTTACGAAAGTTACTCGGCGAGACCACCGAAAACATCTTTTTACCCGAAGAAAGCGACAGTGCCAACACCAGATATTCGCGCCGCGGAACATGCTCTTGCGCCACCTGCAATGCCTTTCCCCTTTCAGAAACCTTCATGTTCCAGCCGTATTCACTATTTAGCCTGTTCATCATCGCCCTAAAAACATCGCCATGTGGAGCCGTATCTTGGATGTTGTTGTACGCTATATAATAATGTATCATCTCGTGCAGCAACACGTTTTTAAAAGCCTTTCTCGTCTTGTTCAGAACAGCACTGCCCATGAATGGCATAATCGAAAGTTTCTACTCGCCCCTGCCGAACCCGCCTTTTTACAGCGCATCGAGGCCCAGTGCGTTCTCGAACGCGACAGCGATTAAACGCGGTTCGGGCAATTTCCCCCCGAAATAATCGCGGTTAAACTCGCCAAACCATGCTTTAAGGTGTGCCTGTGTCAGTTTAAAGTTGCTTTTCATCTGTGTTTAAAATCCTCGTGGCCCAGCCCCCTTCCAATCATCGTGTTCGCCACATTTACGTATTTCTCAGCCTAAAAGCTTTGCGAAATTGTGGCCACCACATATTCGCTGCGTGTGCCAATTCTAAACTTTCCGCCCCAAATACCAATGCCACTAGTGACATAATAGCGCGTATTACCCTTTGTCAACGGCCCGTATGCGTCTTCGTACATGGCATCTTCAATCCACGATATAGGCCAAACCTGCCCATAATGGGTATGTCCGCTAAGCTGAAAGTCTACTCCTGCCCGTTGCGCCTCCTCCAAATGGTAGGGCTGATGGTCTAACAGAATGGTGTATTTAGAGGGGTCTACCTTGCCCATCAGTGTTTTAAGCGATGCCCTTCGCCCATTGGTTCGGTCGTCGCGCCCCACGATGTTGAGGTCCATCACCTGCACAACGCTGTCGCGCAGCAAGTTGATGTTGGCAGCTCGATAGAACTTTTCGGCGTTAGCGTCACCACTATAATACTCGTGGTTACCCAAACAAGCATATGGGCACCTTTATCCGGCGAAACTCCTCGGCAATGTTCTCTTCCAACAGCGGCCGCACGCTTATGTCGATGATGTCGCCGGCGATGAGCACAAGGTCGGGGCGTTCGGCGTTTATCAAGTCCACCCAACGCGCGAACTCCGCCCTGCGATTGTGATATCCCAGGTGCAGGTCGCTAATCATCACCACTTTAAGCGGTTTGTCCAAATGCTTAGAAGTGTTTAGATGCAACTCTTGGCGCACCTTATTGTTATAATAGAATGTTGCCATACACAAATACAGACAGCAAAATGCCCAATACGGTGAGCGTTCCAAACAAGCTGTTATACATGAAATGCTTGGGAACTAAAGGTGCACCAACCTCCCTATGTCGAGCAAAAGAAAGAGCATAACGGCATAGAGCAGCACGAAAAATCGAAAGACGTTCCAAATTCATAAATACACGTGGCAAGTGGCATTGGCACTTTGTTTTAGCCCAACACCGAAACTGAAAACCAACGCGACCAAAAGCCCAAGGAAAGCAATGTAATGTGAGTTTTCAATAGATTATGCAATGGAACAATGTTCCAAAACATGCCAAAACACATATATACTAACAATAGGGATGAGCATAAACAATAACATTCCAAGTTTCATACTGCGAAGTTACGTAAAATATGTCAAATTAAGCATTTTATATGTGTAAAGAACACTTCATATCAGTATTAGCTTTGCAACTGATTCAACAAGGCGAACTCCATCACGTTCGTCGCAAATTATAATAGTATGAAAAGATTTTTACAACGTTTTTCATCGCCTAGGCGCATTTACCGCGTTTGCCAAAACCTATACAGACAGACTTGTGGTAACGGTTAATGGCGAAACACTCAGCAACAAGACTGCTTCCATCGACGTAGACCAACAAGGCGATGGCAGTTACACCCCTCGCTGAAAAACTTTCGATTAGCTATGTGGTCAAGAACTTAAGCATTGGCACCATCAACATCCCCGCCACGCCCTACGCTCTGGGCAATGCGCGCTTACTTCAAGCCAACAGAAACGTGCCAATAAGCGGCTTAGGAATGTGCTATCAACCTCCTTGCACAAGAATCAGGCGACAAGCTACATGCCAACATCGACATCAACTTTAACGGAATGACTATTAAAGTGGTGTTCGGCGAAGGCTATCAAGTGCCCTTAACAGCAACTTTGAAACCTTCGGCGAAAGCAAAATCAAACCGTTGGCACTCGTTCCAGAAGCGTTACGAGGCACGTTTGCTAGTTCAGCACAAACGAGATGCATGCCATCAGCAGCAATCAAAACTCGCCCCTGGTTCAACGGGAAAAAGCTGCGTTTTAATTAAGTCGAGAGAGATACTTTTTCTTTTTCAGCGTTGTGCCAACGGAACATTGACGACGGGCAGACTGAATGCGGGTTCATCATCGCCTTCGAATGCCAGAACAACTCCTTCCTCGACCTCGCCAATAGGACAAAACGGCAATGGCGACCCATTCTACACCGAATTAAGCGGCGTCCGACAGCCTTTCATTGTGGGTGAAGTTCAAACAAGGCAAACCTTCTGCCGACCATCCGTACGCAACGGCTACAGGCTAGATTACCGACGGCACCTACTATCAGCTGCCAGAAGAGAAGGGTAAGACCTACAAAAAGATGGCGAGGCCATTAACAACGAGATTGCCGACACCAAAGGCGGAGATGGAAACGTCTGTCATCCCCTTCAGCTACGTTAATAACAGCATCGCCCCGAAAGCTATTCTCGTTACGCTTTCTACAAACACCGATGCAGGCAAGGGCAGCGGAAGCGACGAATTATACGTAGACGACCTCGAATTGGTGTACAACTTTGGCGTTGAAGGCATTAGCATCAAGGGTCAAGCACTTGCAAACTTCGCAGAAAACACCACCGAATACACCCATGTTGTAGGCAACGCAACTGCCAACGACATCACTGTGAAGACCAAAGGACAAGGCATGCTGGTTGCAAAGACCATAGAAACAGCGAGCCACCGTGCTGGTTGCCTGCAACGACCTAAGCAAATATCGCCTTTACACCATCAACGTAGCCACAGGCATTGACAATTTGCCCAGCGTTGAGGCCAACAAACAAGTGGAAATATACACCCTCGACGGCGTTCGTGTAAACAAAGCCGATCGTAAGGGCGTGTATATCATCAAAGATGCACAAGGCAAAACGCGCAAAGGTGAGTGAAACAATAAGCATCGAGAAAAGCATGGCGAAGGGGCTTTCTGCTCGCAAAACGTCAGTCTAGCCCACTCGCCCACCCTACAAAGGGTTGCTTTCCTGCACAAAACGACATTGCCTGCGGTTGCCAAACAGCCACAGGCAATGTTTGTTTTTGCCCCTCTCGGTAGGCATTTCTCAATTAAGGCAAAGCAGCCTAGCCGCTTAATCAGTCATCATTGCAACGTAAACAAAAACCTAACCCACCAACATGAACCCCATCTGCAACATCCACACACCTTATTATATAGGTGCAACAAACACGGCCACTTCAACACGGCACGTGCTCAAATCCATATTCGCTGCCCTCATTATCCTATTCGCCGCACTTGTTCCAACCACTGCGCAGGCAGCCAACGACACGCAGATTAAAGCCACCGGCCCCGAAGTGCAGTCATCGGATCGCGTGGAACGCAACGCCACAGCAGGCACCGTGCGCTACGATTGGGTGGGAACCTACCCGAACGGACTTTACGGGTACAGAGATTGCCGTCTTAATCTCAGACGAAGGCGAAAGCTATCACAATGTTTTCGTCGACGGCAAGTGGATAAAGAAGATTAGGGTAAAGGGCAACACGCCCCAACGCATGCTGTTGGCCAACGGTTTGAAAAACGGAAAGCACCAACTGGTGTTGCAAAAATGCACCGAAAGGCGAATACGGATGACCACAGTGCATGCCTTCCACTTATCGAAAGGTGGTTCATTGCATGCCGTACCCGCCCCAAAGCGGCTTATCGAGTGATTGGCGACTCGTACACCTGCGGCTATCATGGCACGAAAGCAACAAGGCTACCGACCCCTTTAAAGTGGAAACAGAAAACTGCGACAAGGCCTATGCCTGCCTATTGGCCCGCTATCGGAACCGACTATGTGCTGGCGGCTCATTCTGCACGCGGTATGGTGCGCAATTGGAACGACACGGTGCAGATTTCGAAGGCAACGGTATGTCGCACGCCTTCTTGCAACTCTTCGACCGTTACGCCCACCACCCCTTACGAGTTTCCAAGGCCTATCTCGCCGGTGGTGCTGATAAACGCTCGCGGAAACGACTATTTCACCATCATTACGCCCTCTGTTGAGGCAATATGCGGGCGCATACGTTACAGCTTATCGAACTTGTTCGCAAACAATATGGGTCGAGTGCCGGTATCTGCATTCGCATTCGGCAGGCGCGTACCTCTCCGCAAGCTTTAAGGTGCCGCAGCAACGGCTGTCTGCACAAGGATATGCATTTTGCCGAGGTTCATGCCAGGCATTGTACCGTGGATAAAGACGCTTGGCTGCAAGCTACGCAACTATTCAGGACAGCAGCTCTGCGCGACACTCGTTCCCTTGGTAATGTCGGCGGTGATGGGATGGGAAATAAACCCAGAGAAAAGACGAAATAAACCAAAAGATAAAGAAAATAAACCAAGATAAAGAAAAGACGCTACCACTACAAGCAGCGTGTGAGTGATGCTACAAGCACTTTGTAGGCGGGCTGCAAGCATTTGTGCTGGCAGTACAAGCCGCTTGTAGCCTGCCTACGCCACAGCAAACACAAACCTGCTGCCGAACAAAGGCCTTGCAACACGCAGGCGAAAGGCATGGTTGGATATTGCCCCAAACGCACCAAAACAAAAGAAGTTTGGGCACTTCGACGCGCCTAAACTCCATCATCATATCCTTAGAAACTTCAATGACTTCAGCGGCTTACGCCCCTAAACCTCACCTTTTAAACAAAAATTTCGCTGCCCAACCGCCGTGCCAGCTCGTTGCGAGTGTCTGCATGTCGCAAAATTCGGCCAGTAAGCTGCATCAGTTTTTCAGGGTCGCTGGCCGCCCGTGCAATCTCCGTTTTGCAGTGTAGGCGATGCTCCACATAATCAGGTCTGAAATCGAGGCAACAAACTGCACCGTTCGTTGGCGCAGTTCAGATCCTCTTTCTCCTTTTCTTTCAGTCGTTTCTCTTCCTCGTCCTAGCGGATGGATGGAGTTCGTTGTCTCAGTTTTGGGTACTCGATACGGGTCCATGCCTAGTTCGGTTGCCAGCTTGCTCAGCTCAATATCCTCGTGATGCACAAAAGTAAGGCTCTGCCTTAAAGTCCGGGACACACGCTCCTTTCGGCCGCCTCTTGCAGTATTCTGTTAAATAGTGGATGTTGAAACGCAACTCGTCTTACGCCATGAAATCGTATTGAATAAACTGCGCCACGGTGAGGGTTAAACGCAAGTTTCCATCCTCATCTTCCACGTTGCGCGCTGGTCCGTTCGCCGTGCCCACCACCTGTTCACCAGCATACGCTACCACAACTTCGCCGCCTGTTTGCGGCGGTGTAACCGTCTGAATGGTGTGGGTCGGGCGTTGTTTCCATACTCTCCTGAACCGCACGCGACGTTTCCGTAGACCTCCTTTCGCGGCTTTTCGCGTATGCTATCAGTTCATCGCAATGATGAGCGTTGTTTCGGCCACCCCTAGCCGTTGGGCGCAATCGTGCAAATAAGTGTCGCGCAAAATTTGGTTGGGAATAACCGAAACGCTCTGCGATGGATGAGATAGCCTCCGAACGGCGAGCGGATCGGTAACACCATCTAGCAAAACACGCGTTTTAAACTGTATGAAGTCGGTCTGATTGTCGGCAATATACTTCCTAAACTCCTCGGCATTGTGCTTTCTGGCAAAGCTGTCGGGGTCGTCGCCATCGGGGAAAAGCAACACTTTTACGTTCATTCCCTCGGCCAACAGCATGTCCGTTCACGCAAGGCGGCATGTATGCCCGCCGCATCGCCATCGTAAAAGCAACACAATGTTCGAGGTAAAGCGGTGTAAGGTGTGTATCTGATGTATGCTAAGGGCCGTACCAGAGTTAGCCACCACGTTCTCAACGCCACACTGGTGCATTGAAACAACATCGGTATAGCCCTCCACCATGTACACGCAATCTTCTTTGGCAATGGCTTTCTTGCCCTGAAAAATGCCATATAGTTCGTGGTCTTTATGGTAAATGTCCGAGTCGGGCGAGTTAACGTACTTCTGTTGTACGCCTTTTGTGCGCGAATCGAGCAGTCTTCCGCCAAAGCCAACCACCTTTCCACTAACGCCAAACCACGGAAAAATAACACGCCCGGCAAAGCGATCGACATACCGTCCGTCGTCGGTACGATAGCAAAGCCCCGTCTTTACCAAGAATTCCACGTTATATCCCTTGTCTTTTGCCGTGCGCGCCAGTAGCTCTCTGTCGTTAAGGTCGAACCCCAAGCGAAACTTTCGCACGATGTCGTCTCTGAAACCGCGGCTCCTGAAATACTGCATGCCGATGGCAAGTCCATCTACATTGTTGTGTAACGTGTCTTCAAAAGTGTTTCGCCGCCCGCTCGTTAACGATGAACATGCTTTCGCGTTCGTTCTGCTCACGCGTTCGTCGTCGCTCAGTTCGCGTTCCTTAATCTCGATATGATACTTGTTGGCCAGCCACCGCAATGCCTCTGGATAGGTCATTTGCTCGTGTTCCATGATAAAGCTCACGGGGGTGCCACCCTTTCCACAACCAAAGCAATGGCAAATGCCACGCGCAGGCGACACCATAAACGATGGTGTGCGCTCGTTATGAAACGGGCACAACCCCTTATAATTCGCCCCAGCCTTGCGCAGGGTTACGAACTCGGAAACCACATCCACGATGTTGGCTGCCTCTGTATCTTCTCTATGGTTGCTCTGTCTATCATGTCTTGTTTCAACTGGATGCAAACGGCTTCAATAGAAACTGCCTTAACCAACTGCGAAGTTATAAAAAAAGATTGAAACAAACAAGGGAGCAACCCGTAAAGAGCAGGCGGAAGAAAGGATGATTCGTGGGAACGGCTAGGTTTGTATCACTGGTATCAACCAATACAAGCCATTCAACTACTAGATTTAAAAGCCAACAAAGCTAATTTCCAGAACCAACGCGGCACGAAAACAGGGCGAGAATACTCCTCACCCTGCCTGTCAATACTTCTTAAACAAGAATCTAATGGAGCTTATCTCCAACCTCCAACAAACTCAACTTTTGGTTCAGCTTGAAATTTTGTCTTGAATCTTTTCCATTTTTCTTTTCTAGTTTCTCCACCTTCTTCTGCTCCTTGGCCAGCTTCTTGTTCATCTTGGTTTACTTCTCTAAGCGTTTTGCTAGCCTTGGCTGCCTTGGCGGTAACCTCGGCATCACAGTGCTCAATCCATATCACACTTGCATTAGCCTCTGCATTGACATCGGCTGCCTTCTTTCTTGGTTCGGCTGGCGAAGCTATTGCCTTTTCGTATTGCAATTGGGTGTTGGTAAGCTGCTTTTGCAACTTCAATGCCTTTTGTTGGGTCTTCAAATCCGGATTTCCTGATTGTCTGCGTAGACTGTTACCCCTAATGAAAGCATCATGATAGACGCTAGTATAAATCTCTTCATTGCTAAAACTGATTTTCTAAATTAGTATTCTTTTCTCTAATTATATTAAAGATAGCATAAAAGCAAATACTTTGCAATAGTTTCATCGCAAAACTGGCGTTTAACAATTTTTATTGATTTACACGCAAACAAAATGAGTTTTACAGGCGAAAAAGCGACAAGTTGATAGGCTAATAAGTTGACAAGTTAACGGAAGTTGTTTGCAGGCTTACTCCACAGGAACAAAGCCTCGATATAACTACACAAGATGTTGATACCCTTCTCATTCTCACCTTGAGTGTAATCAAGTCGGCACTTATGGCGTTTGGTGCCAGGTTCGATCGACTGACTCGTGCATGGGTTTGAGTACCTCCAAATAACGTCCACCACGCGATCATACCGCTGACTACGGTCGATGGTATCGCGCTGAATGTTGCATGCCATCGACCGCTCGTCGGGGTCGGCATCAACAAACGCTCAAGTCCATGATGTCGCGTAGGCGTGTCGGCAAAGGTGCATGATACCCTCGACGGTGAGTAAACGGGCTTGGGTTCAACGTGCGACTCGCTTTAAGCAGTTTACAAAGCCAGCAGGTACGAATATGTGCAAGAGCTGTTCGTTGGCAGCGCGCTGCGAAGGTCGTGACTTGTGCTTGGTCGGCGGTTTACCAATCGAAAGCGTCGGGGTGGTCGAAAGTTATTGGCATGCCGTTCTTCTGGCTGAGCCATGTCCGGCGTGTCGTTGTAGCACAGATCGAGTGGAACCACCGCCACGCAATGTGTAACGCGCCTCCGCTATCTTTCTTCACCGCGTTGCTTTTGCCCGAGACACTGTTCCGCCAGCAATACCTATTATCGTTGTCTGCGTCGTGTTATACTTTTGTTGAGTAGAGATATTGTTGTCCTGTTTACAATTTTCTTCCACACCTACAAGCCCGACTGTTCATAGCGTTTCTTCGACATCGCGCTGCACCGGTCGGTTTTCTCACTTTAAGCGGATAGGCACGCGAAGAACTGGGCGTCGGTGAGAGCCGCATTTCCGCGACCGTCGGGTTGAAGATAAACGCTGCCACCTTTATACCGCGCTGTGCAGCATTGGCGTGCAGTGCGCCCTGAAAGTACATCGGCAGCCGGCTGTCCGTAACACGCATTCTTACGACGGGCACCCGCAGTCAAAAGCTCGTCGAGGGTTGGTGGGTTCATCCTCTCGGTCTTACGCTCGGCTGTCGTGGTGCAGTTCACAGCCGTTGCCGTGTGCTATATGCCCGCCCTTTGCTGTAAGGAAGGCTTTCAGCTCATCTAGCTTCCGACGTGTTAGCCTCGTCCACGAAATATTTGCTTATCTTCGAAGAACGCCAAGCCAAAAGATGCGCCATCGCCATTGGTGATTGGGTAGAAGTTTCATGCCATGTTTTTGCGAAGGTGAGGGCTGCCAACATCAGCGCATCGGCCTTTGGGCAAGAAAGGGTTTAAAGGGTGTCGATCACCACGGTTGTCTGACGCAACGTTTAACTTCTGCAGAAAGCCTGTCTGCCTGCTATTCTTTGCTCTTTACCAGATAAACCACCACACGAAGGTGGTCGCTAAAACCATCGAGCCACACGCCGCGGCCGTTGTTCGCTGGCGTTCCTTATAACTTGCCCTCCGTTGGAAGAGGTAATCGGGGTTGAAATACTTTGGTTTTTCCATATTTTGGTGCAGTAAAAGAATCTTTCGAGCCATTGTGTGACAGAGCGGGTTTTTAGAAGCAAAATCTGAGTCGAGACGAGTTTCCACAGAGTTTGAGTGCAACGTTCCACGCCCTCTTTGGTCAGCACGTTGTACCAAGGGTTGTGCACATGTCGCCTCGCCCACCTCGTTAATGTTGGCGCTTTCCACGCAGCTTGGCTGATGCGCGCTGTCCATCGTCGTCGTTCTTGTCGCCCATTATCAGCGCTGCGAGTCTTTATCCTCGCGTTGGATGGGTCGCGAATGGCCAAAATCTGCTGCTTGCGCCACTGCTCGCGATAGAAAGAATCGCTAAACCTACTGGGCAAATGGCGCACGCCGCTGTTACATGTTCGCCTGCCAGCGTGCCACTCACCGTTAAAGCCACGTGTGAGCAAAGCGCTATCGCTTCTCCTAGCTTTGCACGTAGGGCACGAGTTTAACGTTGCGCACCGCCGAGAGGTGCAGGATTTGGCCATAGCAATCGCGCAGTCGATACCGCAGCAGTCGGGACGCTATGGCACCTTACTGGCTCATCCACGAGCCGCGAATTCAGGTTGACGCAGTGAGGTCGATCAACACTTTTCGCGTTCTCCACCTCAGCCAATCCGATAACGGCGCACCCGCCAGAGCAGCTTTATCAGTGCATATCGGCCAAAGCGCGTGCCATGTTGTATTGCAGCTTATGCGGTGTATTTCATGCCATTCCATTTGTACGAGACCCTTGCGGCGAGGAAACTCGTAATCCGCGCTTGCGCGTCGTCGTGGCAAGTGTCAAAACAGGTTTTTCTTGGTTGCCGAAATCCTGCGGCGTAAACCGCGAATTTGCTTTTGTGCTGCTGCCGATAAGCCACGACCACAAGTATGCAAGAATCGACAAGGCAAGCATCCTTCTAAAATAAGCTCATGTTTTTGCGTATTGTTGTTCGTTTTCTTGTTCTTCAAAGTGCGTTTTGCCTTTCCGCTTCGCCAAACACTCCACGTGTAGGCGATTTCAATTTCTCGCCGGGGCAATGCTCCAAGCCAGCGGCGTTGCCCATCAGGCTCGTCAAAAACGTTGTGAATTACTGTCTTTTCAGCTCGCTCGCCGTTATGCCAACAACTGTTCTGCATCATGCAACTTCGGCCATGGCCCGGCTACACGTTATGCAAATATCGTCATTTTTATTTTGAAAACGAAAGCCATTGCCCCATGGCTTATATGAGCTACGAAGTTGATTGAGAACTTGCAAATCTACTGGGTATTTTGCCAATAAACCAAATTAGCTTGCCATTCATCGGCGGATAAACGCATTAACGGCCCAACTGGCACATTAGACAAACTCGCAGACGCATCGAGACTAAGAAGAGGGCTAGGGCGGCACCCATCAACTTGCCCGGCTACAGCGTCAAATCCCAACTGCGACGCATCGATAACCGGTCTACTGCAAAATTCGATCGCTGTAGTCTGCTGGAACGTTCGCCAACCTATCAAATCGTCAATCCTCCAAAAGAATGTCCGAATCGGTGCAAATTTTTAACATTAAAAGTGCCCTTTCTGTGCCACCAACCGCGCACCTTGCCTCAAATATCATCGATTCTCGACTGAGTTGGTTTTGATGCAGGGCTACTGGGCGAATGCGGCAAAATGAATTTTATTTAAAAAGAACCGCCATTTGTACCAGTTTTGGGCCCTGTTACCGCAAAACTTGCTGTGCAATATGCCGCAAAACGCTGCACATTTTGGTGCAAAATGCAAGCTATTTTAATTGCAAAACGCAAAGGCGTTTTGGTGCTTCATACTGAGGTATTTTGACCGCTGTGCGGTGCGACTTGCTGCTAAATGCGAGACGATAAGCATAAAAGGCCGCCGTGATGGTATAAATGTAACCTCTTAGAACCATGAAACCACGTAAACGCAGAAAGGGCAAAAGCCGCCAATAGAGTGGAGTTTTAAGGGGCAAAAAGCATGTGTTGGGCGTGAAAAATTATGGGTTGGCAACCAAACTAGAAAAGGCAAAATGGTTGCGCAAAATGCAGGTCCCTATGCCTTAAAATGGACAAAACAGAAAGGTACGTAAAGGTTAAAAATAGTAGCTATTTACCTACTTTTTGACCAAATGTTTTCGCTGAGACAGGTGAGAAATTAGAACGATATTGCAAATAAAATAATAACAATTTAAGTTTGAGTTTTAAGTTGATGAGTTGATAAAGCTTATGAGTTGAGCGGGTTTGTAAGCTTGTGAGTTGGTGAGTTGATGTGTTCAGGAGTTGTGTTGGGTTTTCGTGAGATGATAACCCAGTGAGTTGATAGACCGTAAGTTTTGAGCTCAATTTAAGTTTATGGATTGCAGCAGATTCTTGATTTGTTGAAGCCTGCAACTTGATATGAAGTACACAGACTGCATCATTACTATTTGGATATAATTGACTATCTTTGCATTTGAAAAATCTGCGGAAAATTTCAAAGGTCGTATGAGACAAGGAGGCTATATTGAAGAGAGTAAAACTTTAAAGTCGAGAATTAAAGCATTGCCCGACGATAGCGTGCTGTTCCGTTCGGACTACCCAGAGTATCATTCTGAGTTTGTAGGAAGTACGTTGGCAGAACTGACTGAAAACGGAGTACTATTCATGGCACAAGGCATCTATGTAAAGCATTGAAGAGCTTGAGTTTGGTTTGAGTGTTCTACATCTATTGAGAAAATTGTTCAGGCTATTGCCATGCGAGACAATGCAGAGGTGCTACCATCAGGAACTACCGCTTTAAATGCGTTGGGACTTTCTACTCAGGTTCCAATGAACTATTCTTATCTAACATCAGGGAGTGAAAGAACGGTAAACTAGCCAATCGCCAAGTGATGCTAAAACGTGGCGTACCGAGAAATTTCTGCCACAAGACACGAGTTTGATTGCCTTATGACACGGCGCTTCGGAGGCGCTTAAAAGCAAGAAAATATAGGAGATTCTGAAACACCAAATCATCCGTGAACTCGTGCCAAAGAAACAGATAAGGAGTTTGGCCAAGATGTAGATGCTATGCCAGGCTGGATGAAGAGGAATTATTAAACCAATGCTTAACAATTAAACAAATGAAATACCATCGAAGGTTGTGGTTCAACAACTAAGAAATTGAGACCGATCTGCGAGTATTTGCAGCAGACAGAGGCCGAACATATTCTGGGATTAATCAGGCGTAATAGAAAAAGGCTGGTGGGTGACGCAGTAACACACTTACGCTTTTCTGTTCAATGTGCGTACAGCGACTCATTGAAGCATTCAAGGCACTTCGCTTTCCAAAGGTTCGCAGCATCGTGAACGTTTCTCAGAAGACATTGGCGACTTGTCCATAAGCCATTCACTCTTTGGAATAGACCACAGAACAGCAAAACCAACACGTGAAAAACTGCGCAAAGATGGCTCGTGCATACATCCACAATACCCTTTCCACACAATTGGACTACAATCTGAAAAAGATGGGTATTGCAGGGTATCGCATCGAAAATGTAACACATACACACAGGAAAGAGAATGGGAATGGTGCACAATGAGACTCGGACAAAAGACCCTACTATTATCCTTTTGCACTGCACATCAATCGTTGAAGAAACAATAGAATACGTCCCCCACGAGTGAAGATAGAAATCAGTTCGCTCTCTGTGGACGAGCCAACAGCGTTTGCTGGCAGCATCCATTCGCTCATAGAAGATGGCTTTCAAGAAGGCGAAGATACTAGATGCCAGCTGCAGGGATTTAGAACAGTGCTAGCAACCGTACCTTCTTGGAAAGATATTCTTACTCGCAGAAGAGTTCCAAAAGGAAGGCCAAATGACCAAGCGTGCAGATGTCGCGCGTTGCTGTACAATTCTAGAAGACTTATGGACTACCAATATGGGCATGAAAGTGCATATCGGACCATCAGCTTATACAATTCCATGGTGTGTTTCACCGTAGAACTTTATGCGCTGATACGTCAATTATGACCTTTCACTGCCTAATACCATCAACTTATAATAATTCCCTGAGAAAGAAATGAAAGCATGGAGTGACGATTATACTGAAAATGCGTAACTCTTTCTTCTTTGGTAAATCTCTCAATTTGAAGAGTTGATGCAAGAATGAAAGAAGTTGCAAAAACTGCTGTGCGTGCCCTGTGCTCTCAATGGCGCGTGAGGCCTTGGAAGGACAAGTTGCAGGCTCTAACCAACTGCGAATTACCCTCCTTCTTGCTCAAAGTTAAGCTGGCCAGCTAAACTGACAGTAGCACGTAACTGTTTAATTAGAGGACAGTAGCTTTCGTTAAACGTGCGATGCGGTGCGTTCAAGACTTTACGCACACGAGTCGAATGTGGTTCCCAACTAAGAGATTCAGGGTGGCCTGCTTGCTGGAGAAAACTCCAAGCCGACGACATGTTCCATAGCCATTGGTCCGGCATCGCTACTGATCATCGTCCCCGATGCAGGTAACAAGAGAGAGGCATCGGTGGAAGTTCTGGGTCGAAAGGCAAGTCGACCCGCCGCGTTAACGCTTAACGACGAAATCATGGTTTTGTGCGCGTTTGCGTCACAGAGGTTAGTGCGCGGTAGTTGCCAGCGTGCGCCAGACGTTCTGTCGCCGATCTGGCACAAATCCGCAAAGCAAGAACACCTCTCCTTCACGCATTTTGAGGTGATGCTTTTCGTCCACGTCGGCCTCGGTTTGATCGCCATTTGAGCGTGCCTTCAGCGCCGCTGTCTAACGCCATGCTGGCCCAGGTTCCGCCGACAGCTGTTTGTTCCACAAAGTTGGCATGAAAGCTGTTGTTTGCCGTTGATGTTTTGCGCGATGTGTCGCGCGCGACTGACGGTCGAGCGCGTCTCGTCCGGTAAAGTCGTTAAGCGCTGGCACGGAAGTTGGCGCCAGCGAAAGTCCCCATCGCTCGATGCTCATTTCGAGGTCGAACATGCTGTTGAACGCGGTTTAGGTTGGGGTTTCCTTCGCGGCAGATATCGAGGTCGGTCGGTGTTTCGAGCAATGCAACATCCTCTGCGCTTGGTTGCGGTGGCTTCGAATATTCCTAAGCGCACATTCATGCGCTTTCCGCGCCACCGCACGTGCGCGTGGCTTGAAGTCGGCATGCCGCAAGGTGGTATCCGCGTTGCTCGCCGTGGTATCGTTGGTGAAACCGCAGCTTGCGCTGTGGCAGCAAAGTAAGAGCGTACCACGCGCTAAGATGCTCGCGCCCACCAACCCTCGTAGTTAAGAAGGTCAACCGCAGCTCTTGCCCAGAGGACGTCGTTTGCTTTTCGCATACTAAGGCTATCTACCCACATGTGTCCGTTGTTCCCAGCCTTGTCGTAAGTGCTCTTTGCTTGCGGTGATCCTTGGCCGCAGCAATGCGCGACGCCTGCAACCGCACCTTTTGCCCAAAGGTTGGGTAAGTGGTGCAGTAAAGCGATACCCTGTCTTGGCTGCGTGGGCGGCCGCTGTGCAACGCTCGAGAGTTTTCGAGGTCGGCTCGAGCGATCTTCGAGTGCTGCCTATAATGCGTTCTGCTATGCGAATTGCCGGGTGCTTTCGGCGTGTTGGCGTCCATTCCGGCCCACTGATACTCAATGGCGTACCGCAGCTTCGGCAAGGCGTGGTGAAAGTCGCCGAGGCATTAAAGCTGACTGAGATATGGCCGCGAGGGTGCTCTCTTCCTTGCAATGTGTGGTATCTATGCGCGCCGCTTGCATCGAAAAGTTGCGTTTCTTGCGCACTTTGGCTCTTGTTGCCGTATGAGACTGGCAGAAAAATTCACGTTGAGGTTGGCTCCGCTTGGACATCTCGTGCGTGCAGAAAAGGACCACCGGCGATGCCACTGAGTGTTGCGCCCATTCATGCTACTGTGATGAGGGCATCTGCTCGCGTACGAGTCGTCGGGTGCTCTTCGCTGCATAACTCGAAGCCCTGCATTTCGTGGTGGAAAGTGGTTAAGCGATGCGCACTGGCCGTTAAGTTTCAATTGCTTACCCTAGATGCTATGTTTCCGTCTATGGATACGAGTTTGTATAATTGCCGTTGCCTGCCGTGGTGGTATTCACCGTTTGCTGACTTTGCCACGCCAAACGACAGACTTTCGCCATGGTGGACCGCAGCCAGTTAAAGCGGCGCGCTGTCGTTGCGTCGTCCTGCACGTGCAGATGTTCGGCGCTTAACGTTTTGTGGTAAAGGGCGCGTTAAATTCGATCCTTAGTCTGTGAATGTCGGGCGTCAGCTCCTGCCAAATCCGTCGGTAATGCCCGTAGCGCAGTGAAAGCCCGTCCGTATGTTTTAAGTTGCAGCACCTGCCTCGGCGAGGCAAAAGCGGCCCAAGGCCCGTGCGATATTGACATTGCCCGCCAGAGGTAGAGCCGATCGAGATTAATCTTAACAAAGCGGCTTGCGTATAGGTTAGTCATGCCCGTCACTCGGTCGTGGCGCATGCCGGAGACGCACGTAGCAGATGCCAGCTGCCGCCTCGCGGTGTGGCAGATCACGCCCACGTTGATGAGTGTGGTGTCGTTGCGCATCTGAATAAGCTTTCGGCGAGCCACTACAACCACCTCGCCAAGGTCTTTTCCTGGCGTAACGTATATCGGGGTCGCTCAACAAATGGTGCGGCCTTGATGTAGCGTAGCGGCATGCACGTTGGCAAAAAGGAAAGGGCCAGTAAGCCAACCGCTATATATATAAGGGTAGCCTTATGCGCATCTAGTGTTTTGTTAGGTTCCAGGGGCCTGCAAGCAAAAGCCAAATGCAAGGTGGTCTACACTTTCGGGTTGTGCAACTACGCGGCTCATTATTTTACATCGCACCGCCGCTAAGCCTTGTTTTAATGCAGCCAACAACTTACAACATCTGCCTACCCATCGCCTGAAACCGCAACAGGCAAGACAAACACGAAAGCAACGCGAAAACTCCACCTTGGCAGGCGAGATTATGAATGCGGCGTTATCGAAATTCGATTAAAAGCCGTACCTTTGTGCCGTAATTGAACAAAAATTTATGTGTGGGAGAAAACAGTTTCGAGCTATTAGATGAGATCAGGAACCCGGAGGACTTGCGCAAACTAGATGTTGAACAGTTGCCGCAACTGTGCCAAGAACTACGCCAAGACATTATAGAAGAGGTGTCGGTGAACCCCGGACACTTTGCTTCGAGCCTGGGCGTAGTTGAGGCTCACCGTTGCTCTGCACTACGTTTACGACACGCCCGAAGACCGAATTGTATGGGACGTAGGCCATCAGGCATACGCCCACAGCTGTCTGACGGGCAGGCGCGAACAGTTTTTCACCAATCGTAAGCTGGGCGGCATTCGCCCTTTTCCCACGCCCATGGAAAGCCCTTACGACACATTCACCTGCGGACATGCATCAAACTCCATCTCGGCAGCATTGGGAATGGCCGTGGCTGCCAAGCTAGGCGGCAACCAACAACGCCACGTTGTGGCCGTAATCGGCGACGGAGCGATGAGTGGCGGATTGGCTTTCGAGGGCATTAACAACGTGTCGTCTACGGACAACGACTTGCTCATCGTGCTCAACGACAACGACATGAGCATCGACCGAGCCGTTGGAGGCATGGAGAAATACCTGCTGAACCTCGACACCAACGAGACATACAACCATCTACGCTTTAAGGCTGCGCAATGGTTGCACGCCAAAGGATGGCTGGACGACGACCGCAAGAAAGGCATTCTGCGACTGAACAACGCCTTGAAGTCGGCGCTGAGCCACCAACAGAACATCTTTGAGGGCATGAACATACGCTACTTCGGTCCATTTGACGGGCACGACGTGAAAGAAGTGGTGCGAAAGCTACGCCAAGCTCAAACAGATGCGCGGGCCAAAGCTACTCCATCTGCACACACCACCAAAAGGCAAAGGCTACAAGCCAGCCGAAGAATCGGCCACCATTTGGCATGCACCTGGCAAGTTCGACCCAGCAACGGGCGAACGACTAGTATGCAACAACACGGGCGAACCGCCGCGTTACCAAGACGTTTTCGGCGAGACTCTGGTTGAAAGTGGCACAAAGCCAACCCCAAGATTGTGGGTGTTACGCCAGCCATGCCCACAGGATGTTCGCTAAACATCATGATGAAGGCCATGCCCAACCGCGCTTTCGACGTGGGCATTGCCGAAGGACACGCCGTAACTTTCTCTGCCGGCATGGCCAAAGACGGGCTTGTGCCATTCTGCAACATATACAGTTCGTTCTCGCAACGCGCCTACGACAACATCATTCACGATGCGGCGTTGCTCAATCTGCCGCTGGTGCTGTGCCTAGACCGCGCCGGACTGGTTGGCGAAGACGGCCCAACGCACCACGGAGTGTTTGACATTGCCGCGCTGCGTGCCGTTCCCAACCTAACGATAGCCTCGCCGATGGACGAACACGAACTGCGCAACCTGATGTACACGGCCCAATTGCCAGGCAAGGGAACGTTCGTTATACCGTTATCCGCGCGGCAATGGCGTATGCCCGACTGGCGTTCGCCTTTCGAAGAGATAACCATCGGCACGGGCCGATGCCTTAGAGCGGGTACGGATGTGGCCGTAATAACGCTCGGACCGATTGGAAACGATGTGGCTGAACTACTCGACGAGATGCAGGGAACAAAGCAAGTGGCCCACTACGACCTGCGCTTTGTAAAGCCATTAGACGAAGAATTGCTGCAAGACATTGGCAGCAAGTTCAACAAGATTATAACCATTGAAGACGGTGTACGCAACGGCGGCATGGGTTCAGCCGTGATGGAATGGATGGCCGACCACGGTTTCCGCCCCCAAATAGTGCGCATGGGCTTGCCCGATGCCTTCGTAGAACACGGTTCGGTGGCACAACTACGCAAACTGGTAGGCCTTGACGCCGACTCAATAAGAAAGGAGATAGAAGCATGAAAATCGTTATAGCCGGTGCTTGCGACATAGGGAATTTACCTGGCTACACTGCTATCGCACAGCCACGAGAACATCCACGCTCATCGATGAGGGACGAAGAACGGCTTGGCAGAATGGACGCCGAGGCCGACCTGATGATGTTGCAAGCATCGCCCAGCAGCGTAAAAACACTTAAAGAGGCGAACGCCGGCGACGCCGACTTGTTTATCGCCGTTACCGCCGACCAACATCTGAACCTCAACATCTGCATGATTGCTAAGGCTCTGGGGGCAAAAAAGACGGTGGCCAAGATAGACGATGTGGAACTCACAGAACCAGGGTGGCGGAGCTTTTTCGAGCGTTTGGGCGTTGGTTCGCTCATCGTTCCCGAAAACGCTAGCGGCCACCGAGCATCATCAACGGACTGAAAATGTCGTGGGTGCGACAACGTTGGGACGATGCACAATGGCGCGCTTGTGATGCTGGGCATCAAGTTGCGCGAGGCTGCGAAATAGCCTAACCAACCCCTAAAACAACTCTGTGGACCCGACGATCCTTACCACGTGGTGGCCATTAAGCGCGGTTATGAAACCGTCATACCAGGCGGTAACGACGAATTGAAACTCTACGACCTGGCCTACTTCATGACAACGCGCCAATATATTCCCTACATCCGCAAGATTGTAGGCAAAGAACACTACGTTGACGTTAAGAACGTGTTCTTCATGGGCGGAGGAAACACCTGCGTGATGGCGGTGAAAAACATCCCCAGCTACATGGAGGCCAAGATAATAGAGAAAGACGAAGAACGCTGTGAGGAACTAAACGACCTGCTTGAAGAAGACAAGGCACTGGTGATACACGGCGACGGACGCGACATACAGCTGCTGAACGAAGAGGGCATTATGAACACCCAAGCCTTCGTGGCACTAACAAGCAACACCGAAACAAACATCCTGGCATGCCTTACAGCTAAACGACTGGGCGTGCGAAAAACCGTTGCTATGGTAGAAAACATGGACTATGTGAGCATGGCCGATAGTCTTGACATCGGTACCATCGTGAATAAAAAGACATTGCGCAGCCACATCTACCAAATGATGCTCGATGCCGACGTAAGCAATGTTCGTTTTCCTCACGATGGCCAATGCCGACGTGTGCGAATTTACCGCCCAACAGGGTTCGAAAAGTAACGAAAAGCGCGTGTTCGAGTTGGGTTTGCCAAGGGGTAACCATTGGCGGATTGGTTCCGCAAAAGGCGTTGGCATCCTCGTTTCGGGTGGAACTCAGATTGAGGGAGCCCGGCGACAGTGTAATAGTGTTTTGCCACAACACCAACATGCAACAACGGTAAGTTCTTTAATTAGCCATCGGTACACGAACTTTAAGTTCGGAAATGAAGATAAGCGGAGCCCTTGATGTTCCATATCTTCGCAACCTTCCCTGCCGATTAAACATCCAAGCTTGCATTCTCGTCAACTTTCAAACTTGTTAACTCGCGAGCTGATGAACTAGCAAACTTTTGAAGTTGCAACCTCGTAAACATGTCAACTTGTGAACTTGTCAACTGAATGATTAACTATCGCACCATATATAAAATTATCGGCTCGTTGCTTTTTCATCGAAGCAGCACTGATGTTGTCGTGCTTGGCAATGGCCATTTATTATGCGGAAGACGACGTAATGGCCTTCCTCGTGTCTATCATCGCCACCTTATTCTTTGGTTTCGTGTTCCGTTTTATGGGCCGCAACTCCAACAACACGATGGGTCGTCGCGACGCTTGCTTGCGAGTGGTGAGCCTCTCGTGGGCCATCTTCAGTGCCATCGGCACCATGCCTTTCATGATAGGCGGCTACCTACACAGTTTCACCGATGCCTATTTCGAAACTATGTCGGGTTTCACAACCACAGGCGCAACCATCATCGACGATGTCGAGGCCCTACCTCACGGCATCATATTTTGGCGCTCGCTAACACAGTGGATTGGCGGATTGGGCATCGTGTTCTTTACCATCGCCCTGCTGCCATCGCTCGTTGGCGGTTCGGTAAAGATATTTTCGGCCGAAGCCACAGGCCCGATAAAAAGCAAACTACACCCCAAACTAAGCACAAGCGCCAAGGCCATCTGGGCTGTTTACCTCACCATTTCCATCGCTTGCACCCTTTGTTACAAGTTCTTGGGCATGGGCTGGTTCGACAGTGTGAACTATTCAATGACCTCTTTGGCCACGGGAGGGTTCTCAACCCACAATTCCAGCGTAGAGTTTTTCCACTCGCCTGCCATCGAGATACGCCGTAACCTTCTTCTGTTTCATTTCAGGTGTGAACTTCACCTACTCTATTTCACGGCCACGAAGTTAAAGATACGCCAGCTATTCCGCAATTCCAGTTCAAACTCTACCTTTGGTTGGTACTGGGTTTCACGGCTTTCATCATGGTTGAACTAATCATACGCAACCACTACGAGTTGGAAAAAGCCTTCCGCGTGGCCATATTCCAGGTGGTATCGTTCATCACCACCACAGGACTTTTCAGCGACGATGCCGCCCGTTGGCCACACGTAACATGGGTGGTATTGGCCATGTGCATGTTCATAGGAGCCTGTTCGGGCAGTACTAGCGGCGGTTTCAAGTGCATTCGCGGCGTAATGTTGCTCAAAGTAATACGCAACGAGTTCAAGCAACTGCTTCACCCCAACGCCGTTTTGCCGTTGAAGATAGACGGAGTAAACGTCTCTACCCAAAAAGCGCGTAACGCTGCTGGCCTTCCTCACCGTAACATTGGTGATGTGTTTGTTCTGTGCTTTCTCCATGATTGCAGCCGGAATAGACAACACCAACGCCATAACCATCACACTAAGTGCGCTAAGCAACGTTGGACCAACGTTGGGAATAGAGATTAGTCCCAACCATGTCGTGGGCACATGCTTGACCCGACTTTTGCCGATGGCTGTGCTCAGTGCCAGCATGTGCTCATGGGACCACGGAGATATTCACCGTATTGGTTATCTTCACCCCCGCATTTTGGAACGACAGATAGTTTTGAGGAGTTAAGCAGTTATGAAGTTAAGGAGTTAAGGAGTTATGAAGTTAAGGAGTTAAGCCAATACTCCTGCCGCTCATGTGCCAACACAACATGAAGAATGAAAATTGTTTATGGCTACTCTTAACAACATAAAGCCACATTTGGCCCAAAACTAAGGATAATGGCATGGACTTAACTCCATAACTCATCGACTTACAAAACTCTATAACTCCATCAAAGTTCAAACATAAAACTCACAGAAATAAGGGGCAAAGGATACAAAGGAGAAAGGAACAAAGGAGAAAATAACAAAGGAGAAAGAAACAATGGTACTGGCTTAACTCCATAAATAACAAAGGAGAAAGAAACAAAGGCACTGGCTTAACTCCATAAATAACAAAGGAGAAAGAAACAATGGTGCTGAGCAACTCCATAAATAACAAAGGAGAAAGAAACAAAAGGTGCTGGCAACTCCATAAATAACAAAGGGAGAAGAAACAAGGCACTGAGCTTAACTCCATAAATAACAAAGGGAAAGGAACAAGGCACTGAAGCTAACTCCATAAATAACAAGGGAGAGAGACAAAGGCACTGAAGCTTAACTCCATAAATGATAGGGAGAAAGAAACAAAGGTACTGAAAGCAACTCCTTAACTCCATAACTCCTTAACTCCTCTATTCCTAAGACACATAAACTAAAAACTCATATACTCACATGCAACCATTAAAGTTTAAACCACTATTAAAAGCAAACCATTTGGGGCGGAAACAAAAAGTCGTTCCATTCAAACATCTCGACTCAAACCTGCAAAACGTGGGCGAGGTTGGGAAATATCTGGCGTGCCAGGCAGCAGAAACCATCGTGGCTATGGCGAGTATGCGAGGCAAAAAGCCTTAACGATGTGTTGAAAGAACTGCAAAGGAAAGTTGGTGGGCGAAAAGAACTATGCGCGCTGGCAGCGAGTTCCCACTGCTCATCAAGTTCATCGATGCCAACGACGACCCTATCTGATTCAGGGTGCACCCACCGACAGATGTAGCACGAAACGTGGTCAGAGTCGTGGCAAAACTGAGATGTGGTACCCGAGTGGAGTCAGACCCCGAGGCCTACTCTCAACTGTGGAATGAAAACCGCCATCACACCCCAACAATCACAAGGAGATGGTGGCCAACAACACCATCTGCGATGCCATCAGCAACTACAACGTAAAGCGCGGCGACGGTTTCTTCATCCGCAGGTCGTATTCACAGCATCGGCAAGGGCTGTTTCATCCTCGAAATACAGCAAACATCCGACGTAACCTACCGCATCTACGACTTCAACCGCAAGGGATAAGGACAGGAACACGCGCGAGTGCACACCGAAGAGGGCCGCCGAATGTATCAACTACACGGTGGAAGAACTATCGCACCAACTATGTGCCCGCAAAGAACGTGGGCGTGAACCTCGCCACCTGTCCGTTCTTCACCACCAACCTCTACGATTTGGATCAACCGATGACTATCGACCTGTCGCAACTCGACAGTTTCGTTATCCTTATCTGCACTGGCGGTAAAGGAACAGTTACCGACAACGAGGGCAACACCGTGGAAATGCAGACGGGTGACTCGATTCTTGTTCCAGCTACCACACAAAACGTGAAGGTGGAAGGCGTTATCGAGTTGGTACAAACCTACGTTTAAGGCAGGTTCTATCAAAATTACCTCCATTGTATTTTTAGGCTTTTATCTGGCAAATTTCTCTTACTTCTTAATGAGCGATAGTGAGACTATGCCACTGAAAAGTAAGGAAAGTTGGCAGATAAGATCTAAAAGACTGTAAAGTTCTAGCTTAAAAAGGAGAAAAGACATAAACGTGGATTAGTTAGAACATGAAGTTACTTTTCCCTTTCTCTCTTTCTTGTCTTCTTCAGAAGAATTAGTATAAAATATCAAGTAGGATAGTGAATGGTATGCACAGAAATCACCTAGAACTTTTTACCACAAAATCAAGAGAGACATGAAAATAGTATCGAGGAAAATAGACAAATGAAGAGATACGCTTTATTACTATTGCTGCTTTGCGTACAGATACACACAATAGAAGCCCAACATTTAGAGAAACATTTATATGATGGTCTTTCTTTTTCTGATGGCATGTGTTTTAAAACAGTCAAGGTTACGTATTTGGCATTCGGGCGAGACCCGTTAAACGAATGTAATGATAGTATTGCGTTAGTAATAAGGAATGTAACTCAAAAATATCCCTTGTACTTCAATCTCCTTTCTGTATAAGGGACAAAAAGTACTATATAAGCCTTCATAAAGATGCAAAGTGCCAAATATCTCAGAAGGGAGAAAAAAATCATGTTACAGATACAATTTTATAAGGACATTAAACAGCCCTACCAGAATAAAGCACCCTTATGCAATAATAACAAAAATAGTGAAGTCATCTTAGCTTTTTCTCAAACTTTCTTTTTCTTTTTCAGAATAATTGGTATAAATTGCGGTGTATATTTTCCATGCTTTTCCAACGATATAGTAGTGTCATCAAACCTATTATGTACACTTTTTGTATGAGGTCATCCACACATTGACTCATTCAATACAACAATTCTTTTTGTACAGCAAATCACCTAGGGTTTCTCACTCCCTTCATACAGGAGAAGAGTATTTGTCTTGATTTTGTCGCATCACAAGGACAATAAACTCACCACCATTTCTAGAAATATTAAAAAGTCAAGACTTGTTCAATGACTTTTGGGGTTAGTGAACCATCAACTTATTAAGTTACACGTCATATTCCACACATCCCTTCAGGTTCTTGATGAACATACTTAACGTTTTGAGGAATATGGAATTTCAAATTGGGAACAAGACAATCACTTTCTTTCAAATCCCTAGCATCGATAACATACTCAAAACTTATGCGCTTTATCACTTCTTTGGGATTTAAATTATACACACCTAAATCTCGTAATTGTAGTTCCATTAATCGAACACAAATGCTAATACTATCGCCACCATTTAGCATACCTTTATTCTGTAATAGTAGCGCCTGCCATTACATTGTGTGATTCGTTGGTGACGAAACTTTAATAAAAAGAATGATACTTATTTCCCTCTCATCGCTTAGGGATAAAAAGGTTTCTCCTACTCATTCTTAATTTTAAATACGACATTTATTTTCCGTGAATATTCTATATGAGAACTATCAGGAATATAATTGGGGGATAATTGTCCACCACTGTCACTAATCGGGCAGGTAGCTCCACATTGGATTGACAACCGATTAATATCATTCCAACGATAATAAATAAGATACAGCACGTTTTATTAACTATTACCATAATCTAGCACTATCTTATATAACGAAATCGTCTTTACTTTTAAGTTCTCAATTTACTGAGAAGGACGTGTTATCTTTGTGATGCAAAACCGAGAAAAACATGCCTCTCATGTAAGAAGTTTTGGACAAATGTACAATAAAAACTGAAACTTTTCCCTAATTTACTGCCAACAAAATACAATGTTATGCTTTTGACGGAATGGTTTTCGATCCAGCGAAAAGGAAAAGATATGGGCATACGCGTGGGGGCGTTACAAGTCTTCATTAGGCATGTGCCGCGTAGACTTAACTTAGTAACCACATCGCTACACTTCGCGATGGGGAATGCAGCAGTTATCATTAACTTGTCTACTCATTAGCGTGTTCACTCACAAACCTGTCTACTCACCAACTTGTCTACTCACTAACTCATCAACTCGTAAACTTGTTAACCCGTCAACTTGTCAACTACCCACCTAACCTCCTTATCACCTTGTCCACCCATTAGCTTTTGTCTGTTTTCAGCAAGAATTTTAACATTGCATGAGTGCCCTTGTAATCCACCAAACGTCCACCCGACCGCAAAAAATCGATTCTCGCAAAGGTTTGCTCTGATGCAAAAAGGGGTTAGTGGTAAATGCAAGCAAAATGAATACGCAGTGCATAAAACCGCAATTGGCGCCAGGTTTTAGGCTGTTTGTTGCTAGATAAAGTGCGTTTTGCTGCTAAAATGCAGTGCAATATGCCGCTAAACGCAGTGTATTTTGGTGCTAAACGCAAGGCGTTTTGGTGCTAAACGCAGTGTATTTTGGTGCTAAACGCAGTGCGTTTTGGTGCTAAATGCAGTGCAAAATGATGCTAAACGCAAGACGAAAAGCATAAATATTCGCTGCAATATTACATTCAAAACCGCTTTGAACCACTCAAAACGGGGCTCAAAGGGCCCGAGCAGCCATTAAAAGTGTTTTGGGGCTAAGTAGGTAGTGGGGTTGAGTACGTATTGATAAGCAACTAGAAAGGCAAAATGGTGCAAAAGTGCAGGTTGTTTCCTTAAAAACAGACAAAAAGAGCGGTGCGTAAGACAGAGAACATTGGGTATTTTCCTACTTTTCAACCGCTATTTTCTCTAGAGATGGAGAGTCAAAGAGGCTGTTTTTTAGTAAAAATATAAAGATACAAATTAACACTACATTAAGTATGCTACTGTTGCTTATACACCTCAATCCAAAAGCAAAGTCCCAATTTTCAAACACCCAAAATGCAGGTTATGCAAAAGGATTTTGGTAGGTTTTATAGTCAAACAAATTGGATTTGGAAGCCATATATACACCGTAAGCAAACCAAAGTGTTGCTTTTGCCCCTGCGTAAGGACTATGTTGATGCCATGCTATGCGCATCTTGCGAGCTTCTACCAACAATTTTCCAAAAAGCAATTCTGTTTGGCTATAAAATTCTGCACTTATGCCTTTTCACCCGTTTAAAGTTCGCTCTTCACTGGATTTTTGACCTCTATCTGTGCAGCTTTCCTTGCTCTTTCAGTTGCATTGTCCACCATGCTCCAACACAAGATTTACGAGAAATCTGCAGATAAAATCTATACAGTGGGTAACGCTTTTAGAACCTGTCTTTAATGATTTTTGCACTTTGGTTGGCTCTACACCCTCTTTTATACTAGAATAAACAAGGCAGTAAAGGGACAATGGAACAATTATTTTTGTAACTTTGTAGATTGTGAAATGATGGTTGGCAAAAGGATGCCGATACCGCGTTGTTGCCCAAACAACGTCCTTATGCAATAGGGGCGGGCAGCAAACAGACACCTACACAAACGCCAACACCACAACAAAAGCACCTACCCCACAATGGACAGAACATTCCACCAACGCCTTTCACCCGCATCAGTCTGCGGCATACTTGCCTTCGCACTGCTTGCGCTATACATATTTTTGGACAAAAGCGCCTGGTTGGATGTTTGTTGGCCGCCGTGGTGGTGCTAATGATAGAACGAGTTGTGCACACCACGCTACGTGTTTCGCCGCAACGACGGCGAAGAGAAATGCTGTATATCGACAACGGACGTTTCTCAAAACAAGACAGATACGCGTTAACGACATCGTTTCGTGCCGCAAGATGTCTACGGGATTCGGACTTTCGCAATATGTGCTGCTGCAATGCGGACACAAAGCGAGCTAGTGAGCGTGCAACCCAGACAACGCCGACGCCTTTATCGACGAGATGAGAAACGGCAAGCAACACCCAAATGATGAAAGTCAAAGAACAGAAATACGCCCTCGTAGTTCTGTTGCGAGCGGCTGATGGCGCTCTGCGCAGTGGGGCAAGTGGAAAAAGACGTTACTGACGACGATGACGAAACCGTGGCAGCGGCCGACACGCTGTCTGCCGACTCGCTTTTGGCCGACACGTTGGCCACAGACGGCCTGTTGCCGTGGCTCAATCGGTGACAAAGCACGCATGAGACAGGCTGTTACAAGCCGACATGCTGCGCACTTCGCAACTGGGATTGATGGTTTACGACCTCGATGCCGACTCGGCCATATACTGCTTTAACGAACGCCAAACCATGCGCCCCGCATCTACCATGAAGGTGATAACGGCCATTACAGCCCTCGACAAGCTGGGCGGCTCGCACCAGTTTAAAACAGAGCTGTGCTATGCAGGCACTATCGAAAACCGAACACTTACGGGCAACGTGTATTGCGTTGGCGGTATGGATCCGCGTTTCAACACAGACGACATGCACGCCTTTGTTGAAAGCCTGCAAAAGATGGGGGTAGACACCATTCGCGGCACACTCTACGCCGACAAGTCGATGAAAACAACCGACCTTTTGGGTAAGGGGTGGTGTTGGGACGACGACAATCCGGTGCTCTCGGCATTGGTCTATGCACGTAAAGACGTGTTTATGGACCGCTTTATGCAAGAACTACGCAAGGCAGGCATCGTGCTAGACGCCTTCACCGCCACAGGTCAACGTCCGCAAGACGCCACTTGCATCTGCACGCGCTTTCACACCATGGACCAAGTGCTGATGCGTATGATGAAAGAGAGCGACAACCTTTATGCCGAAGCCATGTTCTTCCAAATTGCCGCAGCAACGGGCAACAAGCCCGCCACGGCCAAAAACGCGGCACAAGTGGTGAAGAGGCTCATCGCCAAGCTAGGCCTTAACGCCGCTGATTACAAGGTGGCCGATGGGTCGGGGCTATCGCTATACAACTATGTTTCGGCCGAATTGGAGGTGGCCATGTTGCGCTATGCCGCTCGCAATGCCAACATTTACCTGCACCTTTCGCCCTCGTTGCCTATCGCCGGCGCTAGACGGCACGCTGAAATCGCGCATGAAAGGGGTGTTTACTCGTGGCAACGTGCGTGCCAAGACGGGTAGCGTTACGGGCGTGTTCTCGCTGGCAGGCTATTGCACCGCCGCCAACGGACATCGCCTTTGCTTTGCCATCATCAACCAAGGCGTTATGCGCGGCCGCAGCACGCACGTGCATTTCAAGACAAAGATTTGCACGGCTCTATGCCAACCCTAGCCCCACAACAACACTGATAAACCATGTTTTAAAACCGACATATCAATGAAACAATAAAAGATTACGTAGAACAAATTATCCGCCTGACAGGGCGTGTCCGGAGTAACACCGTGCCCATTGTGCGCCACATTTTGCTGGTGCTCGTCACCATATTGCTGGCTTGGGCGGCAGGCGCGCTTTGCCGTAAGATACTCATTCCCGTGGTGCACCGCATCACCAGACGAAAGACAGCAATTGGGACGATATCCTTCTCAACGACAATGTAGCTGAAACGGCATGAAGCCGAATTGTGCCAGCCATCGTGGTTTCGTGGCTCTTACCTTGGTGTTCTTCCAGTATGCCTGGGTGCATACCGCCTTGAGAAACTCGCGACCATATCCATTGTGGTGATGTCGGTAAGGCTTTTCATCGCCTTCATCAACTCACTCAACCAGCTTAAACTATCTTCCAGTCCGGCCGTTCGCCAATATATCCGCACATTTTTGCGGCGTGTTGAGAGTTATTATTATCTTTATCGCCGTGATTGTGGTGGTTGCTATCCTCTTCAACAAGAACCCGCTGTCGCTCATTGCTGGTCTTGGAGCAACCTCAGCCATACTGATGCTGGTGTTTAAAAGACACCATCGAGGGATTGGTTGCCGGCATTAGGCTAACGAGTAACGACATGGTGAGGAAGGGCGACTGGATAACGGTGCCTTCAACACCTGCCGATGGCGTGGTGGAAGACATCAGCCTGACCACCGTAAAAGTGCGAAACTTCGACAACACCACCGTTACCGTTCCACCATTGGCATTGGTAAGTGGCTCGTTCCAGAACTGGCGAAGTATGCAAAAGGGTGCAGGACGACGCGTTAAACGTCTGCTGTACGTAGATTTCAGAAGTGTTAAGCTGGCAGACGATGCCCTTAAAGACTCACTGCTTTCGGGCAAATTGCTCACCGAAGAGCAAATGCAAGGCCAACACGTAAACATTTCGCTCTTCCGTTTGTTCATCGAACAATATCTTACCAAGCACCCTGAGGTAAACGAAGAGCAAACGTTGATGGTGAAACAGGTAGAGGCCACGCAATGCGGACTGCCCATAGAGTTCTATTTTTTCATTAAGAATGCACCCGACATTGACTACGAACACACGCTGGCCGACATCATGGAGCATATATATGCCTATACGCATGCCTTCGGACTAACCATCTACCAGCAATACCCCGAACAATAAATGAGGCTGCGAGGGCATGAGGTTGTGAGTTCATTAGTTCGTGAGGTTGTGAGGTTATGAGTTTATTAGCTTGTGAGTTCGTGAGGGTTGTAAACCGATGAGATATGACTGCAGTTTTGCGACTCATTCCTAGCCAGCTGCAATAGCTTCTGCAATCAACATGCAAAAGTTCGTCAATGCGCAATTAGAAACAGCATACAACAAAAATACAGAAGAAACTCAACAGCCAAGAAATTTAAATCAAGCAAGGTGGTGAGACCACGCTTCCCACCACCAAATATCAACACTAAAAGCTCATATCAACCATAAGCATGGAAAACACTGCTCGCGGCACTACTTGCTCGCCGCAAACGCTCACTAGGCACAGAAAACGGAGCAGAAAAACAACTGCACGAGATGGACGGCACTGCCCGTATGCTCATTGCAGATGCAAATTTCGACGAAAGGCCATGGCGGCTTTTCACAGACTACACCGCAAAAGGTAAAGCGCCTTCGTGGTGAGGCCGACACCATCTATATAGATGGTTTGGTGTTCTTGAGCAAAGGCCTATTTTAGGGCCAAACGCCTGAGCAAGGCCGTGAAACAGTCACAAAGGGTGGTAAGACCTGTACGCAAACACTTCAACACCAAAGACAAACGGTGTGCTTGGTACTTGAACCAAACCTCTCGCTATACCTATCGTCCTAACGGACAACACAAGGAGGCTTTGGCCAAACATGATAGAAAGCGTTGAAATATACGAAGGGCTTTATACCAACGATAGAGATATGGCTTTGATACTTATTCACTGCCGAAACTCGTTTCTACGCAGGCAATGAAGGCGATGCCATCAATTTTTCAGTTGCGCGCATTGTGCGATCTACAAAAGGATCTCTTTGGGCAACATGCCCAAAAGAATACACCGACGAGAGCCGAAGTATCTGATTTACCTGTACGGGGAATAACCAGGAAGACAAGGCCCAGCCTAAGCGAAGAGTTGGACAAAGCTGAAAGAAGAGGCCAAGAAAGGCTATGGCGACTTGCCCGAACTGCCGAAACTTAAAACAGCCGAAGACTGCCGAAAGCATACCAAAGATGTTGAAGATGCTGCCAATACTACCTATCGCATGGGTTTACGCGCGATATGGAAGATGCGGCTAGGTTTATCATGGCTGGGCGGTGCCGTCAGACTCGAAGTTACGATACCTATGGGAAAGGAACGAAGCCAACTTCTGGCCAAAAAGAATCGAACCCTTACTTGTGTTTCAGCTATTATGCAGGCTACATTCTTTATGCCTTAGAGAACAAAACCAAAGTAACAGAGGACAGATACGAGGGAGCTGCGATGGTGGCAACACTGAACCATTACATCAACAACTAAAAAAGACCTTACAGGACCTGTACCCGCACTCGAAAAGAATATGTAAAGCTGTATAAGAAAGATAAAGACAAGATGTTTGCACTCTGCGAAGAACTTCCCAAAGAGCGAGGAGGAAAGGACAAGGAGAAGTAGCCTTCTTTGCGCCATGCCCTGCTCATTATCGTGGCAAAAGCCCACATCGTGACCACAACTCATCCTTTTCCACCACCCTACTCCATTGGTTTCAACGCCACGGCGAAGTTTTGCCGTGGCGCGGGAAATAGAGATCCCGTATGCCATTTGGCGAGCGAGGTGATGTTTACAGCAAACGCGGGTGAACCAAGGCATAGCCTATTGGCGGCGATTTATGCGTAGTTACCCACGGTAAACGCTCACTGCCGCCACCGAAGACGAAGTGTTGCGCCTTTGGCAGGTTTGAGCTACTATTCGCGTAGCCCGTAACCTGCACAAGCGGCAAAACAGATTGCAGAATTGGGGCATTTCCCCAACACCCACGAGAAATCTCAGGCTAAAAGGCGTTGGACCTTACACGTCGGCGCCATTGCGTCTATCGCTTTCCAACCTTCCAGTGGCGGTAGTAGATGGCAATGTATCGTGTTTTGGCGCGTTTCTTTCGGCATCGACACGCCCATTAACTCCACCGAAGGCAAAAACAGTTCGCCACCTTAGCCCAATCGCTTTTGCCCACCACGCTCCGGCACGCTGGCGAGGCCATCATGGACTTTGGCGCACTGCAATGCTTGCCGTGAAAGGGGCGAAACAGGCAAGGCAGAACGCAACAATACCATCGATGCCAAACGAAACGCCGCTTCTGCAACAGACTGCCCGTTAAGTGGTCCAATGCGTGGCTTTTTGCGCAAGGTTTGGTGCGTTCGCTGCACTAAAACAAAGTTACAAGCCCCCAAACAGCGCCGCATGGGCTACATATATATAAGGTGTGGGGAAAATTGCCATCCGAAAAGCGGCCAGCAGGCGACATCTGGCAGGAAGGACTTTGGGAACCTTTGCTGTACGAAGATGAAGTGCTTTCAGTGTCCAAACGCCCGAGAACCAGCAAGCGCGAGAGGCTATAATAAGCTTGGATAACTTCCCTTCGCCGCAACTAATGGCGTAGTATCGACAGTCTTTTAAAAGGGCGAACGGGCTGGGAAATCAACATCCATACCGCCCAACTCTCACTGCATTCCACCCTACAATCGCACAATCAGGCTATATTCCTTCCGCCACGTACTCACCCACCGCATCATCATGGCGCAATTTGCCGTTGGTGAGGATCGAAGTGAGCCCGATCTGCACCGTCGACTACATTTGGGTGAGCGAACGCGAACTGAACAAATACGCCATATCGCGCCTGTTCGAGCGGCTGTTCTCAAGAAAGGCTGAAAAGCGTGAAACAAAGTGAAAGGGTAAAGATAGGGTGAAAGGCCTGATTGAGTGCACGGTGCGCCGCAAAACTGGCTAACGCCGTCACTGACCAACTCGTAAAGCTGGTCCAAACACCAGCTCACGCCTCGCCAACTCATCACTCGTTTTACTGGTCAACTTACAAAGCTGGTACTGGTCAACCGCCCAACTCGTCAACTGCCCAACGCACTTTGTTAGCACAAGAAGACGGCGTTTCTCTCGTTCTCTCCGTAGCTTTGCACGCGTTTTCCAACATATGGGAAGCGCGTTTGTTACTCTGCCTACATAATACCATAAGGAGAATTTTTAGAGTGAAAACAAAAGACAACGAAACAAAACTAATTTACAAAGCAATATGAACCAATACCGACACTGCAAATGAGCGCAAACCTGCCCACTTACCTGTCTTTTACAGCACGTGCGGACTGTTACCGACTACCGGCAGGCTTTGCGCTATTCGCGCTTGCGGTTGCGACCTTGATGCCCGTTCAGGCCATGAGCAGGTTGCGGCCGAACAGGCCCTCGACATCGCGCGAAGCTTACGTCAGCGCGACCGCCAAATCCATCGCATCGCTGAGACTCGAGCGGGCAAACAACAGCCCATTGAGCCTACTATGTGTTCAACGACAAGCGAAAGGGCGGGCTTTGTACGTGGTTTCGAGCGACGACGCTATGGCGAAATACTCGTCTGCTAGACAACGGCGACGCTCGACACGCTGAATGCCAACCACACGGCGTAAAAGTTTCTGTGCAAGGCCTATCGCGAACGTTTTGCGTGGCAGCTACAGCAAAGCGCTGCCACGGCGCAGCCGCCGCAAGGGCGACGCTGCCTGCTATAAAAGCTGCGCCAGCGTTGACTTTAACCTGCCTGGAGATGGAATCAGAGACGATCAACTCAGCAACAAGAAAACGGGCTATACTTTCACGGGTTGCGCAGCGCGGCCATCGCACAAGTGATCTCAATACCACAAATGGCCCATACAAGAGAAAGGAGAAAACACCTATACCGTGAGGATCTGATAAGAGATGAGGAAACATGCCGATTTCAGCCGAAATCATACTACGACTGGGCCAACGCGAAAGACGAATACACATAGTACGACCCGGGCACCCAAAGGGAACAAGACGCCGGAATTTGCAAAGCTAATGAGCGATGTGGATAGCCACGTAACATGCAGTCACTATTTGAGCGGTGCGCAAAACGAATCTGCGAGCCATGCGAAAACGCGATTACACCACGGCCTTTGTGACCAGGCCAGTGACGGAGCCTGCTACTCTGACCGATCGCTCGCACGCCAAAGAAACGTGTGGCTTTCCCCGTTTACCTTTCGGGCAGCAAAAAGGTGGCGGAGACACGCTCGGTAACAGACGGCATCAACGAGCAGGACTTTTCCATGGTGCTGAGCTGGGGCGGTCAGGGGCGATGCGTGTTTACTCGCTCTCTGCTTTGCTCGGTTGCTGCACAATCGGGGAAACGAGTTTGGCGGAAAAGCCTATTGACGTTCAGCTACGGCAATCGCGATATTGGCTCACCCAACAAACCGAAACGCAAGAGACCGATAGACCACGGCTGCTGGCAAGCACGCCCAAACTGCGGGTTCAACATTAGTGAAGTCTAAGGGTCGCTCAAGGATGGCAGGCTTTTGCCGTGGTACGCTTATGCCAGCCGTTGAGATGAACGAATTTAATAACTTCACGGAAAAGCCCTTCAAGGGCGACATCGGTGTGAGCATATTCGACGCGAGATAGCAGCAAAGCGGATAACTTGTCTGTCCGATGGGACGAGTCACGCCACGGGTGGGTATACAAAACGCGTCTACGGAGCGATATTCTAACGGAGAAAATGGGTCGCGACCACGCACCCTGAAGCTGCGAGAGATAAAGATGGACCTCGCAAAACTACACAAGTGCTAGTGCAACTGCTGCCCATGTGCGTGCCCGTTGGAGAAAATGGCAGCTTCGAGAATGGATACACATGCGACAAGCACCACGAGATGGTGATTGGAAATAGGCAACGGCAGGAGGTGCGCATCGTGGAGGAAGACTCGATCAATGCTGGCTTCCAGCTGACCCGAACCAGCCACCGTCTAAACTTTGGCTAAAACGCGAGAAGCAAGAGAACCGTACACATGTGCCCGTAGAAAAGCGACTAAGGCGGGCTGGGTCGACTGTTTGCACAGGAATTACAGTGCAACATGACGCCAGTAAAGTGGCGTTTTGAGCACACGCCCTGCTTCCAGAAAGTCGACTGGAGCTCGACGGTTTCCGTACAACATGGATGCCGTTTAGTGCTGGAAGGCGTACCCAGCACCCTAAGCGAGAGCGATATCAGGATGAGAGTTGGTGCTGATTAAAGGGAAAGGAGTCGGCGCGAGCATCGACAGCGATGCCGAACGCGTTTCGATAGTGAAAGCTATATGATAAGGGAAGAAAGCGTATCTTCACCGTGGCGTCGCAGCTCACCCATGTCGCTGGCACAACCACGCGCTACACCCCTAACCAGCAACGGCGGCCAGCTCGTTAACGGTGCGTGGCACTGGTACCTACAACGTGTCAAAAGCTCTTCGGACACCAACGGCCGTTTGCTCGAGGAATGCCAGCTGCAACGGGTAGCACAGAAGTAAACATCTGCAGCTCGCCGACCTTGCTTTCGGCGTGTACCTCACCTGTACAAGTATATGGTCGGACGGCCAGAGTTCATACGCGCACAGCGCACTGCTTAAAACGATAACGCACGAGGTTTGCCCAACGAGCAAGCGCTTATACAAGATAAAGGTGTGCACCTGTTGAGGTGCACACCCTTATCCTATAATAGATAGATGAAGAGCTGACAAATAAACAGGTAGACAAGTTGACGAGTAAAACAAGTAGATGAGTTGACGGGGGTACTGGGGTTAACAAGTGGACAGATGGGCGAAGCTGACGAGCGAACGAGTTAATTAGTTGACTAATAAGACAAGTTAACAAGTTGACGAAGTTAACAAGTGGGACAAGTGACGAGGTGGACAAGAGTTGGCGAGCAGGTGAATAGATTGGCAGTTGACAGGTTGACGAGTAGGCTTAAAGAAGAAGAGTTTACGAACCAACAAGTTAAAGAAAATATGAAAGCCATTCTTTCCTCTTTCACCCTTTCACTTTTCACCTTTAAACGCCTTTTCTATTCCAGCCCCATCTCCTTTTCATCTGAAACTCGTTCACAAAGTCGTATTCAAGCGAGAAGAAAGGCATCAGCAGCGACTTAAAATACTCTTCAACGAGCTGGGGCATTTCCGGGCGTAATCACCGCGTAGCCGAAAGTACGGAGTGCATAACGTTTGCATCATGTCGATGGTGTAAACCACAACACAGCCTGACATACATATTATTCACCTCATTAATAGTTCGCTGCAAACAGAGCCCGCGGTCAGCATCATCGAGACACCTCCGCCTGACGCGCGCCAATGTTAAAGTAACGTGTGCCGGTACCAAAGCCTGAATCTAAAATCTTCGCGGCAGAAAGTAAAAGTCGGCGAAGTTTTCCTCGTCCTTTCAAAGGCAACCCAACGCCTTGCATATCTCCTCAATCATTTCAAAATTTGCTCGTTTCCTGCGTATTTGTTTTCCATTGTTATGTTCTTTCTATTAATCCCTTATCGTCACCAGCATTGTTCGTTATGCCCTCCGCATCGTTCTCTATACTGTCTACCTTCTGCCTCTTTCCCCGTTCTCGCCACTCAGTCGGTCGTCCAGCCGTTTTTAAAGGTGAGAACAAGCCCTGGTGTTGCAGCCACACCGCAGGAGGTTCGGTGGCCAGATACTCACGCTCCACCATGTTCGCCCCTTGTAATAGCCGCCTGAGCCAAACATGCGCGACAACCAAGTTATAATATTACAATAGTCTTTCCATCCGTTGGTGTGTTTTGACATGTTGCATGGCGTCATCAAAGCTTTATCTCCCAGTGGCAGCTTGATTATACTGCAAATAATATACGAGTTGTTTTTATTTACACCAGTCAAGACCGCGTTTGTGTGTGGCCATCTCACAATAAAATAAACCGGCTTTGCGTGGATACTTTACATAGTTATAGCAAACTGGCTTAGTGAAAACACGAAAGGCGGAAAAACGAACAATCGCGTAAGCAGGAAAAACGAGCAGCTTTAACTAGCTGAAACCGATATACGTTCATTTACAAGCCACACACGTTTAGCACAACGCAACATTTGGGCAACGTGTTTCCAGCAACTGTTAAAACATAGAAACTTATGCTGTCAGATCAAAAACCTTTTTGTAAGGAGAAAGGTTGGTGGAATGATGACTATACGGTAGAATATATGCCGACGCTAAGAAACTGGACATAGACTACTAACCACTGATTTTGCAACATTCTTCTTGCACGTAGAAGAACAGTCCCACCTTTTATGCGCGAGACATCCAAGAACTTTATCAAATATGTTGGTTCGCAATAAATACAAATTACAAGCACCTGCCATTACTTTTGCTCGACACACTTGAATTGCCCAACGAGTACATTCCGCTCGACGGCTTTTGAGGGGAAGGCGGCTTTTTCTACCTGATCGTTCAGCAGGGGCGGTTTTAGTGAACTTGGACAGCTTATCGACTTTTTCAGGAATTACAGCGCAATGGCACGACTTTAACTCTCATTCGTGGGGTGGTTCTTTGAAATTCTAGGCTGCCTGTCGGTGGGATAGAGAGGCCAGCCATTAGGTTCTGCTAAGGATCAAATGGCTGGCTTTTCCTACAAACAGATAGGACTATAACTCACAAACACACGAAACTTAACAACACATAAGAGCTAATAAACTTGCAAACTTAATCGGCTCAGCAACTCACAAACTCACATGGCCTCAATAGGCTCTCCTGCAAACTCACAGCCTCAGCCAACTACAGCCTCAACAGCTCACTTAAACCTACAACCTCAAAACTCACAAGGCTTGGTCGGCTCAGCAACTCACAGGCAAACAACCTAAATAAACTCACAACCTCAACAACTCATAGAAACTTACACCCTACAAACTCATAAACTCAACGCCTCACAAACGTACTCGCACCTGACAAACATATCCTTTTCCGCCAACCCCTTCTAGCGAAAATAATGGTGGGTACATTCGGGCAGTTGCCCGCATTTTACAAGTTTTCAGACTTCTCCTTTTTGTCTATTTTTGCGTGATTACCCGCATTTAGTACATATTTTACGCTTTCTAGTTTGGTCGTCAGCCCATTATTTTTTACGCCCAAACACCCACTTTTAGCCACGAAAATGCCACTTTTTAAGGTGAATTTTGCCCTTTTTGAGCCATGTTTTAATGGTTCGAAGAGGTTTTGTCTATACCATTCCTGTGAATATTTAGCTACTTTCTCGCATCGCAGCAGCATTTTTGACTGCGTTTTAGCACCAAAACGCTTGCGTTTAGTACCAAAACACCTTGCGTTTAGCACGAGCACCTGCATTTAGCTGCAAAACGCACTGCGTTTAGCGGCATATTGCACTACATTTAGCAGCAAATAGCCCAAAACCAAGTGCAAACTGCGGTTTTATGCAATGTGTATTCATTTTGATTGCATTTACCACTACCCCCTTTTTGCATCAGAACAAACCTTCGCAAATCGATTTTTGCAGTCGGTCGGACGATTGGTGACCAAAAAGGCACTCATAATCAGTTAAAATTCGTACTGAAAGAGACAAATCTCGATTAAGGCGGGTTCTAATATTTGCTGTATGGCTTAGCTGAGCAGGTTTTGGTTACTTCTTGAAGGAGCATAGTGAACTATGCTTTCTGAAAAAGCAAAGATGCAGATAAGCAAAAGACAGTGAAAAACAATGCAGAAACAACAAATGAACCTTTGCGAGGAAATTTTAGAACAATGCCTTAGGCTTTTCTACGTAACCAATCTACTTGATACCCCTACCTTAATCGTTATTTAAATTAAATACTATGAGAAAAAGTGCATAATTATTTTTGTGTTTTTCCTGTTTTTAAATTAACTTTGTGGCCAATATAACTAAAAATTGCGTAGATTTTGCA
>BNJS01001861.1_pt1 | contig 39609 bp, 57 predicted proteins | sample 8540461 | NCBI WGS metagenome assembly BNJS01 (sample SAMD00202454, study PRJDB9452) | human saliva metagenome | isolation source: human saliva | place: Japan
ATCGCGCACGGTGTGTTCGTAAAAACGCCGTTGCCAAATACCGCGTTCGTGCCGCCGCTGTTTGCTTGCAGACAGGTTTTCAGCATGAGGGAAATGTGCGGAGAATTTGGTTTTAATCAGCCGCCAGCGTAGGGAATAATCCGCATCGTCGGGCGGCAGCGTCCAAATGGCGTGAATATGGTTCGGCAGCACGCATACGGCGATGGTTTCAAATGGATATTGTTTTTGCACATCCATATAAGCCCGCACGCAATAAGTCGATATGTTCGACAAGCAGGCGTGATTTTGGGTCGGCGAGTTTGACGGTGAAAAAGAATGTGCCACCGGCAATGAAGTTTCTGCGATAACGCGCTATAGGATTTTTGTTTGTGGTTTGGGCGTTGGAGAAGGAATGGTTTGTTGTTTAAGGTTTAACTTTGTTGAAGTTGACGTTTTCAGACGACATTGGAGGCAGTCTGAAAGCGCTAGCTTCAACGAAGTTAAAAGTTGAAACGGCAAGCCGTCAATCAAATAACCGCGTGCGTACGTACCGCACACCCCCTATACAGGTAGGGTATATGGCATAGCCACGCACGCGATGAGTTGGGTATGCGGGCTACGGCTTGCTCATGATTCAGGCGCAGACACATACGCAGAAGGTGTATATGCAGGCTAAGATTCTCTAAAAATTATTATATAAATCTTCAATAGAAAGAGGATAGCATTTTTTATAGATGCTATCATCTTGATTATCATCAATTTCATCTAACTTTCTACAATAAATATCTCTAACCTCTTGAATATCATCATCTTTGTAGATTACATAGGTGATATCATTTATAGTATATTCATTGTTATTAGTTAGTGGAGCTAAAAATTTCTGATGAATCATCAATTTTATCTTTTAAGGGTTTGAAAAATTTTTTGTTGAAAATTTATTAAATTTATATTCAACAAAAATTATTTTTTACATTCAGTAATAAATATAATATCTATAGATCATGGATTGAATTATCTAACTTTTTCTTTTATGGAAAAAAATAATTATTTTTTTAATTGATCCATATCGATAATTATTGGAAATTTATTATTAAATATACCACTTAAGTTGTTAATCAACTCACTATGATTATTCTGTATTGATAACCTTAAGCAGCAATGTATGTTTATTAAGGCATGTTTATACCCGGATTCAAATTTACAATGTGGAAAAAGATTAGCGTGCTTAATTATATTTAAAGTATAGTCTTGTGAAAATTTCATGAATTATCTTCTTCCATTAGAGCATCAATTCTATCTAATGATTTATTGAAGCACTTGAAAATCTCTCCAATATTATTTTTTTAAATCTATATAATCATATTTATGATTTTTCTTCTTGGCTTTCCTTTGCAATAAAGAAATTTACATTTTCTTGTATTTTTTTCTTTTTCAGATAAATATTTCAATCCTCTGATCATATCTGTACTATGTGTGGAGACGAAGATATGGCATTTAATATGTTTTCTCATTAATACTAATACACTAGCCAGCTCAATAATCCACTGTGGATGCAAATGAACTTCAGGTTCGTCAAGAATCAGTAATGTTTTATCATTAATGCTATTATTGTTTAATAAAGCATAAATAATACTTAAAGATTGAATGCCTGTGGCACAATCAATGAGATCTAATTTAAGGCCATCATTTTTCTTTGAAAAAGTAATCTTATTGCTACTGGAATCTTTAGTAGAGATATTAATATCTCCTCAATAATTTCAATAATTTTATTGCAAATAAGTTTATTCCCTTCTGGCAATAAAGTATCTTGATCTGGCTCTTTATATAGTAAACTGTTAAGTTCTTTCCAGTATTCATGATTAGTATTAATACTTTTAAATGCCATAGGAGTGTTTAAATAAATGACATTTTTAATATAAAAATGGTTCTAGTATATTTGGATTTTCCATACTAATTAGTTTTTCTTTTTATTCTCATGAAGTTCTAACTTACTAGGACTTTCATCGGTATGAAAGAAAATGGGCAATCTATTTAGAAAATATTCCTTAGGCTTAGTAATGAAAGATTCTTCGAATACTTTTGCTTTATAATTCTTTGAATTTTAGACTCTGATTGTTCAAATAGATATTTGAAATAATCAGATTCGCTTTTGGAATTCTTTTTGGTGAAATTTCAAGTTCTTCAGCACGGTACTTTACTGTTTCATAAATACCATGCAAAAGTGAAGTATTTTTATCTTTAAGGATTTCAATATATAAGATAATGTTCTATTGATAACGTTAGAAATATTTGACTTGACTTTTTCCTCGTCTTCTTTAGAAAATTTGTTATCAATTAATATAAATTTTAGATCTTTCTTAATATCGTCATGTTCACTACTTTCAATTTCTTTATTAATGTTTTTCATTAAAGAAATTACTGATATAAACATTGCTAACTATAAACTCAAATAATTTGTAAAATTCTTTTAGTATCTCTAAGTTATTTAATCTGGCTATTGGATAAAAATCGTTACTTATTGTAAAAATATTAAATAACATTTTGGATATTGTACTTTTACCACATCCATTAATACCAGATACAATGGTTAAGCCATTTAAGGAGATTTCTGCATTTGCAATTGCTCGGTAGTTTTGAATAATTAACTTCATGGGTTCATATGTCATTTTGTAATTTCCTTTAGATATCTTCCAGTATAACTAATTTTCATTGCTAATTCTATCTGTTCAGGTGTGCCTTCCGCAATAATCCTCCCCCCGCCATCGCCCCCTTCCGGCCCCAAATCCACAATCCAATCCGCAGTTTTAATCACGTCCAGATTATGCTCGATAATCACAATCGAGTTGCCTTTGCCTTTCAGACGACCCATGACTTCCAGCAGCAGGGCGATGTCGGCGAAGTGCAGGCCGGTGGTGGGTTCGTCGAGGATATAAAGTGTTCTGCCAGTGTCGCGTTTGGAGAGTTCGAGGGCAAGCTTGACGCGCTGGGCTTCGCCGCCGGAGAGGGTGGTGGCGGACTGGCCGAGGCGGATGTAGCCGAGGCCTACGTCCATCAGGGTTTGCAGTTTGCGCGATACGGTGGGGACGGCGTCGAAAAATTCGCGGGCTTCTTCGACGGTCATGTCGAGGACTTGGCTGATGTTTTTGCCTTTGTATTGGATTTCGAGCGTTTCGCGGTTGTAGCGTTTGCCGTGGCAGACTTCGCAGGGGACGTACACGTCGGGCAGGAAGTGCATTTCGACTTTAATCACGCCGTCGCCTTGGCAGGCTTCGCAGCGACCGCCCTTTTGACGTTGAAGGAGAATCTGCCGACGTTGTAGCTGCGTTCGCGCGAGAGGGGTACGCCGGCGAAGAGTTCGCGGATGGGGGTGAACAGGCCGGTGTGGGTGGCGGGGTTGGAGCGCGGGGTGCGGCCGATGGGGATTGGTCTACGTTGATGACTTTGTCGAGGTGTTCGAGGCCGTGGATGTCGTCGTATGGGGCGGGTTCTTCTTGGGCGCGGTTGAGTTCGCGGGCGGTGATTTTGGCGAGGGTATCGTTAATCAGGGTGGATTTGCCGCTGCCGGATACGCCGGTGATGCAGGTAATCAAACCGAGCGGCAGCTCAAGGGTAACGTTTTTGAGGTTGTTGCCGCGCGCGCCTTTGAGGACGAGCATTCGGTCGGGATTGACGGGCGTGCGTTCAGACGGCACGGCAATGGATTTTTTGCCGCTGAGGTATTGTCCGGTAACGGATTTTTCGCATTTGGCGACGTTTTCGGGGGTGTCGGCAATCAGTACGTTGCCGCCGTGTTCGCCCGCGCCGGGGCCCATATCGACGACGAAATCGGCTTCGCGGATGGCGTCTTCGTCGTGTTCGACCACAATTACGCTGTTGCCCAAATCGCGCAGGCGCTTGAGGGTGGCGAGTAGGCGGTCGTTGTCGCGCTGGTGCAGGCCGATGGAGGGTTCGTCCAACACGTACATCACGCCGGTCAGGCCGCTGCCGATTTGGCTGGCGAGGCGGATGCGCTGGGCTTCGCCACCGGAAAGGGTTTCGGCGGAGCGGCTTTTAAATTCAGGTAATCCAGCCCGACGTTAATCAGGAAGCCGAGCCGCTCGGTGATTTCTTTGAGGATTTTTTCGGCGATTTGTTTTTTGTTGCCGTCCAAATCCAGCGTTTCAAAGAATTGGTGGGTTTTGGTCAGCGGCCAGGCGGAGACTTCGTGCAACGGTTCGCCGCTGACGTAAACGTAGCGTGCTTCTTTGCGCAAACGTGCGCCGCCGCAGCTCGGGCAGGCGCGGTGGTTTTGGTATTCACGCAGTTTTTCGCGCACGGTTTCGCTGTCGGTTTCGCGGTAGCGACGTTCGAGATTGGGGATGATGCCTTCAAAGGCATGACTGCGGTTGAAGGTGGTGCCGCGTTCGGACAGGTAGGTGAAGTCGATGACTTCTTTGCCCTGAGCCGTGCAAGACAACTTTTCTAACTTTTTCAGGCAGGGTTTCCCATGCTGCATCCGCATCAAACTCATAATGGCGTGCTAACGATTGAATCATTTGGAAATAGAATTGGTTGCGCTTATCCCAGCCGTCAATCGCGCCTGCGGCTAAGGATAATTCGGGATGCGCGACCACTTTTTCGGGGTCGAAGAAGTTAGTATTACCCAAGCCGTCGCAAGTCGGGCAGGAACCCATCGGGTTGTTGAAGGAAAACAGGCGCGGCTCTAATTCGGGCAGGCTGTATGAACATACGGGGCAGGCGAAACGCGCGGAGAACCATCGCTCTTCGCCGCTGTCCATTTCCATTGCCAGCGCGCGCTCGTTGCCGTGGCGAAGCGCGGTTTCAAAACTTTCTGCCAGTCGTTGTTTGATGTCGGCTTTTACTTTCACGCGGTCGATGACGACGTCGATATTGTGCTTGATGTTTTTTTCCAGCTTCGGTACTTCGTCAAGCTGATAGACTTCGCCGTCTACGCGCACCCGCGCAAAGCCCTGCGCCTGCAAGTCGGCAAAGAAATCGACAAACTCGCCCTTACGCTCGCGCACTGCCGGCGCCAGAATCATCACGCGCGTGTCTTCCGGCAGCTTCAAGACGGCATCGACCATCTGAGATACGGTTTGGCTCGACAGCGGCAGCTTGTGTTCGGGGCAGTAGGGTGTGCCGACGCGTGCGTACAAAAGGCGCAAATAGTCGTGAATTTCCGTTACTGTGCCGACGGTGGAGCGCGGATTGTGGCTGGTGGATTTTTGCTCGATGGAAATTGCAGGCGACAGGCCTTCAATTAAGTCGACATCGGGTTTGTCCATCATCTGCAAAAACTGACGGGCATAGGCGGAAAGGCTCAACATAACGGCGTTGGCCTTCTGCATATAAAGTATCAAATGCCAGCGACGACTTGCCGCTGCCTGACAGCCCTGTGACCACCACGAGCTTGTGGCGCGGAATGTCCAAATCGACATTTTTCAAATTATGCGTGCGCGCGCCGCGGATGCGGATGGTGTCATTATCGTGTGAATGTTTGGGATGATGGTTGCACATATTGTCAGGCCGTCTGAAAAATAAAATAAACGGCTATTGTAGCACTTTTCAAATGACAGACTGGATAGATAAAGCATTTGATATAAAAGAAACAAAGAGGCCGTCTGAAAATATGTTTTCAGACGGCCTTGATATAGATGGATCAGCTTATCAGTCGATTGTGCGGAGAATTTCGCGCAGGGCTTTTTGCCAGTCGGACGGTTTGATACCAAACTCGGTTTCGAGGCGTGAGCAATCCATAATGCTGTATGCCGGACGCGGAGCGGGCAGGGGGTATTGATCGGTGGTGATCGCGTTCAGTTCCGGAATGCGGAAGCTGTCGTCTAATTGGTGGGCCGTCTGAAAGATGGCTTTGGTAAATTCGTACCATGTTGCCGATTTATTGCCACAGTAATGGAAGATACCGCGTGGGGAAGTAGGCTGTTGCAATAAACTGATGATGGCATGAGCCAAGTCGCCTGCATAAGTAGGGCAACCGGTTTGGTCATGAACGATGGAGAGGGAGTCGCGTTCTTTGGCAAGGCGCAACATGGTTTTGACGAAATTGCTGCCGTATTCGCTAAACAACCATGAAGTACGGACGATTGTGCTTTCAGGATGCGCGGCTAAAGCCAAAAGCTCGCCTGCTACTTTGGATTGACCGTAAGTGCTGCGCGGATTGGTGTAGTCGGTTTCGCGGTAAGGGCGTTTGCCTTCGCCGTCGAATACATAATCAGTGGAAATATGGATAAAGCGGGCATGTGCGGCGCGGGCGGCTGCGGCCAGGTTGTGAACAGCGGTTGCGTTGACGGCAAAAGCGGCTTCAGCGTTTTCTTCTGCTTTATCGACGGCAGTGTAAGCTGCAGCATTAACGATGGCATCTGGTTGGAAATTTTTGATCATGTGATGCACGGCTTCGGTGTCGGTAATGTCCAGCGAAGTTGAATCGGTAGCAATCAGTTCCCAATCTTCGGGCAGGCGGTCGCGCAGACAACGGGCAAGCTGACCTTTGGCTCCGGTCAATAAAGTACGCATGGTTTGAGTATCTCCTCTGATAGCTGTTGAATAGGTATTCGTGTCATTATAGTGTAAATAAGATAAATTCACATTATTAGCGTAGAACAAAATCCGGATGCGGCTGTATTTGGGTAAATTGTCGATATTATCTATTCATAATAATAACTACTTATTAGTATTATGTTTGTTTACTATAACTAAAGTTAAAATTTAGCTTTTAATAAGATAGATAAAGGATCTATGCTTTTTGAGAGATTGTGAATCAATGTTAATGTTCTTATTGTTGCTAGGATAATGGAATTTAAAAACAGGCGAAACTCCGTCCTTTTATCGGCAAATTCTACCGTTTGATATTTTTGAGTAAATATTTTGAAAAATATTACTAAAATAATAATTGAGCAAGGGCGGATTTGCTCGTTCCGCTAGCTCAATATCTTTATTAACTATTTTTGGGAGTAATTATTATGGCATACTGTTACGGGGGGTATTATGCTAGACCCCTGGTTAGTTCTTACTGCGCTCCTGCGCCTAAGGCTTCCTACTCTTCTTACTACTGCGCTCCTGCAGCGAAATCTTCTGTTTCTATCGGCAGCATCGCTAGCATTGCCAGCGTCGGCGTGTCAGTAGTTAATGCGGTAACTGGTTTGGTTTCTGCTATTGCGGCTTTCTGCCCACCAGCAAAAACCACCGTTTACAAATGTGTTCCGGTTTGCCCACCTTACAACTGTGATCCAATCAAACCGACACCACCGAAACCACAACCAAAACCACGACCTCAGCCTAAACCTCAACCAAAACCTGAGCCTAAAACCTGAGCCACAACCAGAACCGCAACCAGAACCAAAACCTCAACCAAAACCTGAGCCTAAGCCAGAACCAAAACCTGAGCCTAAACCAGAACCTAAGCCAGAGCCAAAACCTCAGCCTAAACCAGAACCGAAACCTGAGCCAGACTGCAAAGACTGTGTTGACGACCATAACCAAAACAACTCATACGGTCAGGAAGACAAAAACCCAGGTAATGTCATTCGAGCTGAAGACTGCAAAGACGGCAACGTTATCCGCGGTACTGATGCTAAAGATACCATTTATGGTACTGCTTGCGAAGACATCATCTACGGTGGCAACGGCACAGACGTAATCTACGCCGGTGCTGGTAACGACACCATTTACGGTGATGCCGACGGTGACTCTCTGTACGGTGAAGAAGGTAAAGACTACCTGCAAGGTGGTGCCGGTAACGACTACCTGAACGGTGGTTCAGGTGCTGACATCATGCGCGGTGGCGACGGTAACGACGTTTATTTCGTTGACAATGCCAACGACCAAGTTATCGAATACGGCAATGCACAAGCCGGTATCGATACTGTTCGTACCGTTATTGACTACACCTTGACCGATCACGTTGAAAACCTGTTTTTGCAAGGTATGCAAAACCTGAACGGTACCGGTAACTCTTTGAACAACAACATCGAAGGTAACGGCGGCAACAACCATCTGTACGGTTTGTCCGGCGACGACTGCCTGGTTGGTAAAGACGGTAACGACTACCTCGACGGTGGTGTCGGCAACGACATCCTGATCGGCGGTACCGGTAACGATACTTACTTCTTCGACAAAGGTTACGGTCACGACACTATCCGTGAGGAAAGCGGTAATGACACCCTGTTGTTCGGTAAAGGCGTTGCAGCTTCTGACGTATTGCTGAGCAAATCAGGTGCTAACCTGACTGTTTCTGTCGGTACTAACGACAGCATTACCATCGACGACTGGTTTACCGGTAACAATCACAAAGTTGAAAACTTCAAGTTTGCTGATGGTAGCACTTACCAAGTAACCGGCCACGGCGACTACTACTCTCTGTCTGCTGTGAACCATATCCAAGATCAGACTCAAGCTTCTGTAATCTGATAGGATGGTGATTTTCAGGGTTCTTCTCTAAAATCAACGGATAAGGCCGTCTGAAACCAAAATATAAGGTTTCAGACGGCCTTTATTTTGTAAACAATCTGACGAAAAATTCCAAATTGGGCTAGAATATCGCATTCTTCTGTCTACCAAAGAGATACTCGAAATGTCTGAAATCAGCTTGAAAAAATCTACTCCGGCAAAGTCCGCGATTTGTACGAAATTGACGATAAACGTATGTTGATGGTTGCTTCCGACCGCCTGTCTGCATTCGATGTGATTTTGGATGACCCGATTCCAGGAAAAGGGGAGATTCTGACGCAGATTTCCAATTTTTGGTTTAACAAACTGGCTCATATCATGCCTAACCACTTTACCAGCCATACAGTTTACGATGTTTTGCCTGAAAACGAAGCCAAAGTTTTAGGAAAACGCGCCGTTGTGGCTAAAAAACTCACTCCGGTGAAAGTAGAGGCTATTGTGCGCGGTTATCTGGCAGGCAGCGGTTGAAAGATTATCAAAAAACAGGCTCTGTTTGCGGTATTCAACCGCCTGAAGGTATGCAGGAAGCGCAACAACTGCCTGAAGTGATCTTTACGCCATCGACCAAAAGCCGCAGTTGGCGATCATGATGAAAACATCAGTTTTGAAGAATGCGAACGCATTATCGGAAAAGAATTGGCGGCGGAAGTGCGCGCCAAAGCGATTCAGCTTTACACAGAAGCGGCCGAATATGCGAAATCCCACGGTATTATTATTTGCGATACCAAGTTTGAATTTGGTTTGGATGAAGAAGGTACGCTGACTTTGATGGATGAAGTGTTGACGCCTGACTCAGTCGTTTTTGGCCTGCCGATCAATACAAAGTCGGCACCAATCCACCGTCTTTTGACAAAACAATTTGTCCGCGACTGGTTGGAGCAAAGCGGTTGAACAAAAAGCGCCTGCGCCTAAAGTGCCTGCCGATGTAATTCAGAAAACAGTCGAAAAATATCAGGAAGCATTGACTTTGCTGACTCAGGATTAATTTTTAAGTTTGAAGGCCGTCTGAAAAGGATATGTTTCAGACGGCCTTTTATTGTATAAATACTGGATTTTAAGGATGGTTGCCTTTATAATCGAGAGTTGTTTTCAGCGCCTTTAAAGGCCGTCTGAAAGCTTGTTTATAACCCGTCAAGACGGTCTGAAAACCCCTAACTATGCACATTCGGATTTTAGTGTGCATTATTAGTGTTTTAGCAGTGCGGTATTTTGAAAGGAACAATAATGTTCAATAAACACGTTAAGACCTTCCAATACGGTAATCAAACCGTTACTTTGGAAACCGGCGAAATCGCCCGCCAAGCCGCTGCTGCCGTTAAAGTATCCATGGGCGACACCGTTGTTTTGGTTGCTGTGACTACCAACAAAGAAGTGAAAGAAGGCCAAGACTTCTTTCCTCTGACTGTCGATTACCTTGAGCGTACTTACGCAGCAGGGAAAATCCCCGGTGGTTTCTTCAAACGCGAAGGCAAACAAAGCGAAAAAGAAATCCTGACCAGCCGTTTGATCGACCGTCCGATCCGTCCTTTGTTCCCTGAAGGTTTCTATCACGACATCCAAATCGTAGCGATGGTGGTGTCTGTTGACCCTGAAATTGATTCTGACATTCCTGCAATGCTGGGCGCATCTGCCGCGCTGGTGTTGAGCGGCGTACCGTTTGCCGGTCCGATTGGTGCGGCACGCGTGGGTTATGTAAACGGCGTGTACGTTTTGAACCCGACTAAAGCCGAATTGGCTAAATCACAATTGACTTGGTTGTTGCCGGTACTTCTAAAGCCGTGTTGATGGTGGAATCCGAAGCCGACATCTTGTCTGAAGAAGTGATGTTGGGCGCAGTTGTTTACGGTCACGATCAAATGCAAGTGGCCATTAATGCCATCAATGAGTTTGCCGACGAAGTCAACCCGGAAGTTTGGGATTGGAAAGCACCTGAAACCAATGAAGAATTGGTTGCCAAAGTACGCGAAATTGCCGGCGAAACCATTAAAGAAGCGTTCAAAATCCGTCAAAAACAAGCGCGTTCTGCTAAATTGGACGAAGCTTGGAATGCTGTAAAGAAGCGTTGATTACCGAAGAAACCGACACTTTGGCAGCCAACGAAATCAAAGGTATTTTCAAACACTTGGAAGCCGATGTTGTCCGTAGCCAAATTTTAGACGGCCAACCGCGTATTGACGGTCGCGACACCCGCACCGTCCGTCCGCTGAACATTCAAACCGGCGTATTGCCGAGCACTCACGGTTCTGCATTGTTTACCCGTGGCGAAACCCAAGCTTTGGCCGTTGCAACTTTGGGTACTTCACGCGACGAACAAATCATTGATGCACTTTCCGGCGAATACACCGACCGTTTCATGCTGCACTACAACTTCCTCCATACTCTACCGGCGAAGTGGGTCGCGTAGGTGCGCCAAAGCGTCGTGAAATCGGTCACGGCCGTTTGGCTAAACGTGCGTTGTTGGCCGTATTGCCAGAACCTGAAGATTTCAGCTACACCATGCGCGTAGTTTCTGAAATTACCGAATCCAACGGCTCTTCCTCTATGGCTTCCGTCTGCGGCATGCTGCTTGAGCCTGTTGTCCGCCGGTGTGCCTTTGAAAGCACACGTTGCCGGTATCGCCATGGGTCTGATTTTGGACAACAACAAATTTGCTGTACTGACCGACATCTTGGGCGACGAAGACCACTTGGGCGATATGGACTTTAAAGTAGCCGGTACAACCGAAGGTGTGACCGCGCTGCAAATGGACATCAAAAATCCAAGGTATTACCAAAGAAATCATGCAAAATCGCTTTTGGCTCAAGCCAAAGAAGCATCGTTTGCACATTTTGATCAGATGAAAGCCGCCGTTGCAGGCCCGCAAGAGCTGTCTGCACACGCGCCACGCTTGTTCACCATGAAAATCAACCAAGACAAAAATCCGTGATGTGATTGGTAAAGGCGGTGAAAACCATTCGTCTCGATTACTGCTGAAACCGGTACTGAAATCAACATCGCTGAAGACGGTACCATCACTATCGCTGCGACTACTCAAGAAGCAGGCGATGCGCTGAAAAACGCATCGAAGAAATCACCGCCGAAGTGGAAGCGGGCAAAGTGTACGAAGGTACTGTGGTTAAAAATCCTCGACAACAACGTTGGCGCGATTGTCAGCGTGATGCCGGGCAAAGACGGTTTGGTACACATCAGCCAAATCGCCCACGAGCGCGTACGCAATGTCAGCGACTACCTGCAAGTAGGTCAGGCTGTAGAATGTGAAAGCATTGAAGTGGACGATCGCGACCGTGTACGCCTGTCTATCAAAAGCTTTGCTGGAAGCTCCTGCTCGCGAAGAGAAAGCAGCCGAATAATCTGATTATTCGTTGAATAAAAGGCCGTCTGAAATTTTCAGACGGCCTTTTGTTTATTTAAAAGATGAGTTTAAAAACGGATTTCACCTTTACTTTGATGGAACGGATTACTACAATGCTTGCAATCTAATAAATATATTAATCTCTCAAGGAGTATGCAATGAATGCTACGCAATTAATTAGCCGGCTGACACAAAACCGTCGGCGAAAAATACATCATCACAGACCCGGCAAAAACCGAACAATACCGTCAAGGCTACCGTTTTGGTGAGGGCAAGGCGCTGGCAGTTGTCCGTCCGGGTACGGTGTTGGAAATGTGGCAAAATTTTGCAGGCATGTGTTGAGGCTGATGTTATCGTGATTACGCAGGCCGCCAATACCGGTCTGACCGGCGGCTCGACTCCTGACGGCAATGATTACGACCGCGATATCGTGATTGTGAATACCATGCGTCTGAACATCATTCAGCCGATTAACAATAACGAACAGGTTGTCTGCCTGCCCGGTTCTACCTTGAATCAATTGGAGCTGCTGCTGAAACCTTTAGGCCGTGAGCCGCACTCTGTAATCGGTTCGTCCTGTATTGGCGCATCTGTATTGGGTGGCGTATGTAATAACTCCGGCGGTGCATTGGTACAGCGTGGCCCGGCTTATACGGAAATGGCTCTGTTTGCACAAATCAACGAAGAGGGCAAGCTGGAGCTGGTCAACCATTTGGGCATTGATTTGGGCGAAACCCTGAAGAAATTTTGACCAACTTGCAAGGTTTCCATTATCAGCGAAAAGACATTACGCAAGATGCCGGCAAAGGGCATGACCATGCATACTGCGATCATGTCCGCCAAGTGAATGAACCGACTGCCGCCCGTTTTAATGCCGACCCTGCGCGTCACTACGAAGCATCAGGTTGCGCAGGCAAGCTGATGGTGTTTGCCGTACGCTTGGATACGTTCCCACAAGAAAAACAGACTCGCCGTTTTCTATATCGGTACAAATGATATTAATGAGTTAACCGATATTCGTCGTGCTGCTTTTGAGTGAGTTTAAAAACCCGCCTATTTCCGGTGAGTATATCCATCGTCATGCTTTTGATATTGCTGCCGTTTATGGTAAAGATACTTTTATATCATTAAGACGTTCGGTACCCACCAACTTCCGAAACTGTTTGATCTGAAAGCCCGTGTTGATAGATTCAGCAAAAAGATAAGTTTCTTACCAAAACACTTCTCTGATAAATTCATGCAACTGATCAGTAAAATTTTTGCCTGATCACTTGCCGAAATCTATGCGCAACTATCGATAAATATGAACATCACCTGATTTTTAAAAAATGGGTGGCGAGGGCGTAGAAGAAGCGCGTGCTTTCTTGAAGGAATATTTTGCAACCCATGGCGACGCATTCTTCGAATGTAATGCCGAAGAAACGCAGGTACCATGCTGCATCGCTTTGCTGTGGCTTCTGCCGCGATCCGTTACCGTTCTGTACATGATGATGAAGTAGAGGATTTGGTTGCACTCGATATCGCCTTGCGCCGTGATGATCGTGATTGGTTTGAAAAACTGCCGCCTGAAATCGACAATAAAATCATCCATAAATTGTATTACGGACATTTTATGTGTCATGTGTTCCATCAGGACTACATCATTAAAAAAGGCAACGACTGTATGGCTTTGGAACATGAAATGCTCCATCTGCTTGACCAACGCGGTGCGCAATATCCTGCCGAGCATAATGTCGGTCATCTGTATGAAGCCAAGCCTGAGCTGAAACAGTTCTATAAAAAACTTGACCCGACCAACAGCTTCAACCCCGGTATCGGTAAAACCAGTAAGAAGAAAAACTGGGCTGAATAAAGCATAGTAAAAAACCAAAGGCCGTCTGAATTTTTCAGACGGCCTTTTTATATGCTTACTTATCAGAACAGATTACTGATGAAAATCAGCAGAATCACCAACGGTACGAGGTATTTCACATAGGTAAACCAGATATTGACGGTGGTATGGTTGCCTTTGTAGAGCAATTCGTCCTTCGCTTCATCTTTCATCACGAAGCCGACAAACAAGGCAGAGCCAAGCGCGGTCAGCATAAACAGAATGTTGCCGCTGATATAGTCAAAGGCATCAAAAATGTTTTTACCAAACACGGAAATATCTTTCCATGGGCCGTAGCTCAAGATGGAAGGGATATTGCCGAAGATAAAAATACCTGCCAGTACGATGGTAATCGCGGCTGCGCGGCGGATTTTGGTTTTTTCCTGAATGGTTGTAATCAACACTTCATAAATGGTCAGAGAAGTGGTCAGCGCGGCAATCAGAAGCAGTGAGAAGAAAATCACTGCAAACACGGGGCCTGCCCACATATTGGAAAACACGATCGGCAGGCTTTGGAATACCAAAGTTGGGCCCGAGTTAGGGGCAACGCCAAAGCTGAAGAGGGAAGGGAAAATCATAAAGCCGGCCAACACGGCAATCAAAGTGTTGGTAATCGCGGTAATTACGGCCGTCTGAACCAGATTTTCGTTTTTATCCAGATAGCTGGATAACGTAATCATCACGCCGAAACCCAAGCTCAAGGCGAAGAATACTTGTCCCAAAACGAAGACGAACAGTTCGGCTGTAATTTTGCTGAAATCAGGTTTCAGATAGAAGGTAATGCCTTCCATTGCACCCGGCAGGGTAACGTTGCGCACAACCATGGCAATCAGGAATAAAAAAACAGCAAAGGCATCAGGTATTTTGCCGCTTTTTTTCAATACCGCCGATCACGCCTTTTACCAAGATCCACTGGTTCACAACCACAAATAGGAAGGTGTAGAAAGCAATTTCCCAAGGGCTGTTTTCGATGTGTTCGGTAAAGAAGCTTTTGGTGACTTCTCCGGAAACCGGACTGGAAATGTCCAAATTACCTCCGATGATATTGATGATGTAGCTGATAACCCAGCCGCCGAGCACCATGTAATAGGCCATGATGCCGAATGCGCCGAGCAAGCCCATCCAACCGACCAATTTCCAAACTTTGGCAACAGGTTTGCCATTCATTGTGCCGCCAAACGCATCCAGTGCGTTCACGCCTTTACGGCGGCCAATGACGTTTTCGACCAAAATCATTGGAATACCGATGACCAGCATGGCGATACAGAACAGAAACACATACGCGCCGCCGCCGTTTTCACCGACCAAATATGGGAAACGCCATGTTGCGCCAAAGCCGACAGTCGCGCCGGCAACGGTAAGGATGTAAGTCAAACGGTTGGACCAGGTTTGACGGGGTTGATTAGAGGACATAAATACTCAGATGCATAAAAATAAAGACAACATTTTACCGCAAAGATTTAACGAATCTTGACTAAAGTCGGAAAAGAAAATTAGTTAAAAAAACTATGTAATTAATAATTTTTAGTGAATTCCTCTGGTTTGCTTGGTGTTGAAACCTGCAAACAGAGAATTTGGCTGAAACGATATGAATGATTGAAAGAGCTGTAACGATAAAGGCCGTCTGAAAAGTGGGATATGGGAAAGGGGTGTTGTGAGGAGATTGGATAGCACTAAGGTGTGCTTTCGAATATGTCGGCAATTAAAGATGGTATTTATCTAAGGCTGTCTAATAACATCCTGTAACCTTAGCTTGGATAGTCGCCGATCGGTTTTCTTTCTATAAAACGATTTTCCTTAAATTGGAACGGCACAGATTGATGCGGAAGAGACGAGAAAGAGAAAAGGGATAATGGCAAGTTAATGACTGGAGATGAGGTTTTGAAATGATGGCTTCTTTAGATGAGAAAGGCCGTCTGAAAGTACGCCCGCTTGGTTGCCAAATTTTAGATAAAAAAAACCATCTATACTAAGGGGAAAGTATAGATGGCCAAACACATTACGGGGAAAACGTCTTACTCACTTACTCACTTCTTTCGAAGCAAGTGTTACTCAGACAGGCGAATTATACAATAGTTCAGTATTTACAGTGTTAAATTTTTGTTAAATAAAAATAATAAGGTTTAGATATTTGATTTTAAAATGAATAAAAAAATCCATATTGTTTAAAAATTTATCGAAAAAAATTTGGAATTTTTTTAGATCTGGATAAATTTCCATTCTCCGGCTACTAAATCATCGACATTCCAGTCGCCGAATTTCTCACGGTGGAGCTGCTCGATACGGTTGCCTGCGACTGCAACCATGCGTTTGACCTGATGGTATTTACCCTCGGTAATGATCATCATTAATGTGGTTGGATCGGCCAATACTGCTTCGGCCGCGGCGACGGTTTCATTATCATCATGCAGGAGGACGCCGTTTTTCAGCGTAGTGCAAAGGGTATCGTCGGCAGGATGTTTCAAAGTGACGCGGTAGAGCTTCGGAACTTTGTGTTTGGGCGAGGTAACGCGGTGGTTAAATTGCCCATCGTTGGTAATCAGAATAATGCCGGTTGTGTCTGCATCCAAGCGGCCGACTGCCTGCATATCGATATTGCGCATGTGGTCGGGAAACAGGCTGAAGATGCTCGGATATTGCTGGGGTTTGTGCGAAGTCTCGTAATCTGCAGGCTTATGAAGCAGGATATAAAAATAGGGCATGGGGACAGCGGCAATTTCTTCGCCGTCAACAGACAGGGTGTGCACTTGAGACGGGTTGATATCGTCTTTGGCACGATTATGAATTTCGCCGTTGATGGCGATACAGTCATTGTCTATCAGCCATTGGCATTGCTTGCGGCTGCCGAGGCCTTGTGATTGGATGTATTTGAGCAGTTGCATGGTTGAAAAGTAGGAAATGTTCAGACGGCCTTTATTGTACTGGAAAACCGATGTTTAGGCCGTCTGAAAAGTAGGGGCGAAAAAATCGCCCCTTTAAAATGTTAAGGGGCGCAAAAGGAACACAAACCACTACCAAAAACTGTTACAGGGCAAATTCTCCATTTGATGTGTTGCCGGATAAAGTGCTTTCATCAGGTCATGTGGTGAAAGCGAGAAATCTTTTGCTGTTTGTCGTCAGACGGCCTTTGCTGAGGCGTCAGCTCAAGCAATCGGGCGTTTGCCGACTGGATAAATTTGTTTTTCGTACGCTGCATTTTTCTTTGCAGGGCGGAAACAACGCGGTTGTACAGACTGTCTTTTTGTTTGACTTCACGTGTACCGGCAACCCAGCTCAAGCGTGTATTGCCATCTTCATCTTCAATCAGTAGGATGCCGGTTTCTGATTGGGGCGATTTGCCCATCAAGGGAGCCAAACATAATATCGGCCATCTAAAGTAATGAATACTGCGTCGTGTACTTTCGCACTCATCGCAACATTTGGTGGCGATTAAAGAGCGGATGGCTTTGTTAGTGCAGTCTCAGAATGTCAAGGGAGACTTGCTTAAAAATACTTTCGGGCATTTTTCTTCTCCTTTCATTCTGTTGTGCGGTTGTTTCGTTTCGATGAGTTGTATTATACGGAGATTTTTAAATTTGCAAATGATAATTGTTCCTATTATTTGGTTTATAAGTAAGATATTAATTATTAAAGAAATTAAATTTAAAAAAATTTTTAGAAATTGGATTTTCTACTCAAAATTGGAGTAATAGCCAGCCAATAGATGAAAAAGAATAAAGGCCGTCTGAAAAATCCAGCTATAAAAGGGTATTTCAAAAGTAGCTAAAGTTTTGCTGACTATACATTTCAGACGGCCTTCAGTATGATTCAGGACGTTTTGATAATTGCAGAAACCACCAACCATGAGCCAACGTCAGATTATCCTCGATACGGAGACCACAGGTCTTTATCCTGAAAAACGGCGACCGTCTGGTCGAATTTGCCGGCTTGGAAATGATCAACCGCCAAATGACCGACTCCAACCTTCATTTATATGTCCACCCCGAGCGCGATATGCCGGAGGAAGCGGCGAAGGTACATGGTTTGACGATTGAAGTATTGGAAGCGAAGAATGCGCCGCCGTTTGCCCAAGTGGGTAAACAGATTGCCGACTTTATCCGTGGCGCAGAGCTGATTATCCATAATGCCAAGTTTGACGTCGGCTTCCTGAATATGGAATTCCGCCGCATGGGTTTGCCTTCTATCGAGGAACTCGGTTGTAAAGTGACCGATACGCTGGCTATGGCGCGTGAAATGTTCCCGGGGCAAAAGGCGAGTTTGGATGCGTTGTGTAACCGCTTTTCCGTTGACCGCAGCAAACGTGTTTTGCACGGCGCGTTAATCGACTGTGAGCTTTTGGGTGAAGTCTATCTTGCCATGACGCGTCAGCAGTTCGACCTGATGGGCGGCGAGGCGGAAGAAGAGGGCGAAGTCAAACAAATCGTTATTGCGGAAACCAAACGTACGTCGCAGTTGAAAGTCATCAAAGCCAATGCGGACGAGCTGGCGACACATGAAAAATATTTGGACGATTTGGGCGAAGCGTGTGTATGGCGCAAGGCCGAAACGCCTGATGAGGCCAATGACGGAGCGTCAGCATGATGCGCCGCAATATCGCTTTGATTCCTGCTGCCGGTATCGGTGCGCGATTTGGCGCAGGAAAACCCAAACAATATGTTGAAATCAATGGTAAAACCGTATTGCAACATACCATAGAAATTTTTTGAGCAACACCCCCGCATAGATTTAATTGCCGTTATTCTTCGCCGGAAGATTCGGTTTTTCAGACGGTCCTGTCTGAGAAAGTACGCGTCTTTCGAGTAGGCGGAGCAAGTCGTGCCGAAACGGTACGCAATGGTGTATCCGTTTTATTGGAGCAAGGTTTGGCCGAGGCGCAAGACAATATTTTTAGTTCATGATGCCGCACGCTGTTGCCTGCCTGTTGAAGCGTTAACACGTTTGCTTGATGAGGCGGGTGAGAATGATGAAGGCGGTATTTTGGCCATACCGGTGGCTGATACGCTCAAGCGCTCAGACGGCAGTCATCATATTGATGAAACCGTTGCGCGCGCAGGATTATGGCAGGCGCAGACGCCGCAGCTTTTTTTCAGACGGCCTTGTTACACTGTGCTTTATCGGTTGATGATTTAGGGCGAGATTACGGATGAAGCATCAGCGATTGAAAAACTGGGTATCCGGCCGCGCTTGGTGCAGGGCGATACGCGCAATTTAAAATTGACGCTGCCGCAAGACGAATACATTGTCAGATTGTTGCTCAAGGCCGTCTGAACAATCAAAACCTATTATTTAAGGAAACAAACATGAATATCCGTGTCGGACAGGGCTACGATGTCCATCAGTTGGTCGAAGGACGAGATTTGATACTCGGCGGCGTCAATATTCCGTTTGAAAAAGGCTTGCTGGGTCATTCAGATGCCGATGCGCTGTTGCATGCGATTACCGATGCTCTGTTGGGTGCGGCCGGTTTGGGCGATATCGGCAGTCATTTTCCTGATACTGCCGCCGAATTCAAAGATGCAGACAGCCGTGTGCTGTTGCGCGAGGCTTATCAAAAGCGTGCAGAAATTGGGTTGAAGGTGGTTAATGTCGATACGACCGTGATTGCTCAAAAGCCAAAACTTGCGCCGCATATTCCGGCAATGCGCGCCAATATTGCCGCAGATTTGGGTTTGCCTGAAAACTGCGTGAACATTAAGGGTAAAACCAACGAAAAACTTGGCTATCTGGGACGTATGGAAGCCATTGAAGCGCAAGCAGTAGTATTGCTGATTAAAGCCTAAGAGCTTAAAATTACTTTATTATTCAAACTGAAAGACTGACAACATGGCAACTCAAGACGAACTCAAACGTATTGCCGCCGAAAAAGCGGTGGAATTTGTTCCTGAAAACGAATACATCGGTATCGGTACCGGCTCTACCATCAACTTTTTTATCGAAGCTTTGGGTAAAAGCGGTAAGAAAATCAAGGGTGCCGTGTCTACTTCTAAAAAATCCAGCGAGCTTTTGGCTAAATACGAGATTCCTGAAGTTTCACTGAATGAAGTGATGGGTTTGGCGGTTTATATTGACGGTGCAGACGAAGTCAACCACGCGCTGCAAATGATTAGAAGCAGGCATGCGGTGCATTTGAACGAAAAATCGTGCCAGCGCATCCGATAAATTTGTTTGTATCGCCGATGAAAGCAAAATATGTTTCCCGTTTGGGTAAATTCCCATTGCCGGTGGAAGTGGTTGAAAATGCCCGTTCGCTGGTGTCGCGCAAACCGCTTGCCGCGGGCGGACAGCCTGAGTTGCGTGTCGGTTATACTCACTTTCTATGGAAATCAAATCGTTGATGTTCATGGCCTCAATATCGATCAAGCCCTGAAAATGGAAGACGAAATCAACAAAATCACCGGCGTACTCGAAAACGGTATTTTTGCCCGCGATGCCGCCGATGTGTTGGTTTTAGGTACGGCAGAAGGCGCAAAAGTCATCCTGCCTTGTCAGGATTAATGAAGATTAATCAATCTTAAAGGCCGTCCGAAAGTGCATCAGGTCTTTCAGACGGCCTTCAATTTGGCAAGATATGCAAAATCAGTAAAAATTATAAAAATGGTTGCCCGTTGTTTTATCCGTTTTGGGCGCGCTTGGTTACAGCTCACGCGATACTGAGTTGATTCGTACCGGGGTAAGCGTTGCCGCAACATTGGCACAAGGCGACAATATCGGTTTGGAAAAGGTCAATGAATGGCTGGGAGAAAATGTCGTTAAAGCCACATCTGACACCAAAGCCGAAGCTAAACCCAAACCGGAACAAAAACAAAAGTCATCGCGACAATCCTACACATACAACGGAAAAATCATCAAAATCCATGATGGCGATACCGTGCATATTATCGATAGCGACGGCCGGAAACACAAAATCCGTATGGCCTATATTGATGCACCGGAAATCAATCAGGCTTATGGTACGCAATCACGAGACAATCTGATTGATGCCGCATTGAATAAAAAAGTCAAAGTCCGTGTGTTTGAAGCTGACCGCTACCAGCGCGAAGTTGCCCAAGTATCCGTCGGCACGATTGACTTGAATTTAATGCAGATACGGGATGGCGCCGCATGGCATTATGAAAGTTATGCCAAAAAACAACAAAGTAAAACCGCTTACACTGACTATTCGGCCGCACAAAAACAAGCCAAGGAAAAACGAAAAGGCTTATGGAAAAAAGACAATCCGCAAGCACCTTGGCAATTTCGCCGTCAAAATCATGAGCAGCAGAACGGTGATAAAAAGCAGTCTGATAAACAATGGTTCGGGATTTGTAGAGCGAGAGAGGCCGTCTGAAAATTTTCAGACGGCCTTTAATCATTAAGGTTTAGTATAAGATAAGAATGAGTGGCAGGTTTCTGATTAGAGGGTAATAGAAATAAAAGTGTGGTGTAATATTTTTAAGAAGAGCGGATATTAAAAAGACACCGTTAGCTGGTGTCTTTAGTATCTGGCAGAGAGGAAGGGATTCGAACCCTCGATACGCTATTCACGTATACACGCTTTCCAGGCGTGCGACTTAAACCACTCATCCACCTCTCTGTGGACTATTATCCTGACTTGTTATCAGAATAATGTAAAAACTTGACTGATTGATTTATCAGTGGTGCCCAGGAGAAGACTCGAACTTCCACACCCGTGAGGATACTAGCACCTGAAGCTAGCGCGTCTACCAATTCCGCCACCTGGGCAATTTAAATTTTCTTAAGCAAAGAAGCACCAAATTATTTGGTGCCCAGGAGAAGACTCGAACTTCCACGCCCGTGAGGACACTAGCACCTGAAGCTAGCGCGTCTACCAATTCCGCCACCTGGGCTTTTGCTTTATTCTTCAATTTAAGGTAGAGTTGACTACCTGAACTGCGAAGAAGCAGCTATTATATATTTTAAAAAAAGAATGTCAACTATCAAAATGAACAAAAATACTAAATCTTTAAATTTACGAGAAAAAGACCCGTATTTGGAGCGGGAGAAACAACGTTACGCTCATCCGTTGCCCAGCCGCTGAATGGGTCATTGAATTATTGGAACAAAAAGGTGTGCTGACAAAAATCGAAGCTTTGGCACATGAATTGTCGATTACAGAAGATGAATATGAATTCTTCGAACGCCGTCTGAAAGCGATGGCGCGCGATGGTCAGGTGTTGATCAACCGACGTGGCGCGGTATGTGCGGCAGAAAAATTGGCATTGGTTAAATGCCGTGTCGAAGCGCATAAAGACGGCTTTGGTTTTGCCGTGCCGCTAACGCCGACAGGCGAGGGCGATTTCGTTTTGTATGAGCGTCAAATGCGCGGTGTAATGCACGGGGATATTGTTACCGTTCGTCCTGCCGGTATCGACCGTAGAGGCCGTCGTGAAGGTACGGTTTTGGATGTGGTGGAGCGAGCGCAGTCTAAAGTAGTCGGCCGTTTTTATATGGATCGCGGCGTGGCCATTTTGGAGGCCGAAGACAAGCGTTTGAGCCAAAGTATCGTACTGGAACCTGAAAGCGTGGCGCACTTTAAACCGCAATCCGGCCAGGTGATTGTGGCTGAAATTGAGACGTATCCTGAAGCGCATCGTCCTGCTGTGGCTAAGCTGATTGAAGTGTTGGGCGATTATGCCGACAGCGGTATGGAAATCGAAATCGCTGTACGCAAGCACCATTTGCCTCATCAATTCAGCGAAGCATGTGTCAAAGCCGCGAAGAAAATTCCTGATCATGTGCGTAAAACCGACTTGAAAGGGCGCGTGGATTTACGCGATTTGCCTTTGGTAACCATTGACGGCGAAACTGCGCGGGACTTTGACGATGCGGTTTTTGCTGAAAAAGTCGGCCGCACTACCGTTTGCGGTAGCGATTGCCGATGTCAGCTATTGCGTCCGTCCTGATGACGGAATTGATGTAGATGCTCAGGAACGCAGTACCAGCGTGTATTTCCCACGCCGCGTGATTCCGATGCTGCCGGAGAAGTTGTCCAACGGTATCTGCTCGCTCAATCCTGATGTCGAACGCCTGTGTATGGTGTGCGATATGGTGATTACCTATGCCGGCAATATCAAGGAACACCGTTTCTATCCGGCAGTAATGCGTTCTCATGCGCGACTGACTTACAATCAAGTTTGGGATTGGATTTCAGACGGCCAGGATCATCCGTTTACAGCAAATTGATACTCTGTATCAGTTATTTAAAATCTTACAGAAAAAACGTTTTGAGCGTGGCGCGGTTGAGTTTGAGAGCGTTGAGACTCAGATGATTTTCGACGACAACGGTAAAATCGATAAGATCGTTCCCGTTGTCCGCAATGATGCGCACAAGCTGATTGAAGAATGTATGTTGGCGGCGAATGTTTGCGCGGCAGAATTTTTGCTAAAAACAAAACATACGGCTTTTATTCCGCAATCACTTAGCCCAACTCCCGAAAAACTGGCCACTTTACGCGAGCAACTTGGTTTGCTGGGGTTGAGTTTGGGTGGCGGCTGATAATCCGACGCCAAAAGACCATGCTGCGCTTGCCGAGCAATTTAAAAACCGTCCGGACGCGGAGCTGTTGCAAGTGATGATGTTGCGTTCTATGCAACAGGCGGTTTATGAGCCGCATTGCGATGGTCACTTTGGTCTGGCTTATAGCGCATATGCACACTTTTACTTCGCCTATCCGCCGTTATCCGGATTTGACGGTCCATCGTGCCATTAAGGCTGTGTTGAACGGACAAACTTACCAACCCAATAAAACCTGGCAGGCTTTGGGCGTGCATACCCTTTTCTGCGAGCGCCGAGCCGATGATGCCAGCCGCGATGTGGAAAACTGGCTGAAAAACTTATTATATGCGCGACAAAAGTCGGCGAAGTCTTCAGTGGCAAGATTTCGGCATGACCAGCTTCGGTATTTTTGTAACATTGGACGATATTCATATCGACGGCTTGGTTCATATCAGCGATTTAGGTGAAGATTATTTCAACTTCCGTCCTGAAATTATGGCGATTGAGGGCGAACGCAGCGGTGTCCGTTTCAACATGGGCGATACGGTCACTGTGAAAGTCGCTCGTGCCGATTTGGATACCAGTAAGATTGATTTGACCTTAGTCAGCGACGGTTCAGTCGGTAAGAAACGTGGCAGTAGAAAAGCAAAACCTGTGAGCAAGCCGATAGCTGCTGACAAACCTGTCGAAAAGCGTAAGCGTAAACTCGGCTAAAGAAATTGATGAAGCGTTGGCCGCTCCTGTGAAGGCAAAGAAGAGCAAGGTGAAAAGTAAACCTGCTTCTAAGCCGGCCAAGCCAAGCAAACCTAAAGCCGTAAGCAAGAAAAAAGCGCAGGCGAAAACAGCTTCCGTCAAAGCCGGAGGTAAAAATAATGCTCAAGGCAAAAGTGTGAAGATTAAAGCGAAGAAAGCTGCTAAGAAACAGTGAGATTGATTCAGGCCGTCTGAAGAGTTTCAGACGGCCTGAATTTGTGATTTTTATGAATAAACTTAAGGATAACAAGATGATAAACTATACGGTATTCCCAATTGCGATACGGTTAAAAAAGCGCGCAGTTGGTTGGCGGAAAACGGCATCGAGTTTGAATTTGTAGATTTTAAGAAAAACGCCCCGACTGCCGAATTGATTGATGGCTGGTTGGAGCAGGCAGCTTTGGAAATTTTGCTCAATAAAAGAGGCACGACTTGGCGCAAGTTGGATAAAGATGCGCAAGAATCTGCCGCTACAAAAGAAGGTGCCATTGCTTTGATGGTGGAAAATCCTAGCATCATCAAGCGGCCTGTATTGGTCAAAGAAGGACAGGTTCATGTCGGATTTTCAGTAGAAGCGTATCAGGAAATTTTCGGATAAGGCATTTTTAGGTTTTTAGGCCGTCTGAAAAAGCAAGCCTCGAAAAAATACGTTACAATACGCGCTTTGAGCCTGTTTTCAGGATTTTAAGATTTTTGCGACAGCATTTTCCGGCTGCCGAGCCAAACTTTTCTTTCGGATAAATATGTTCCATATTGTTGAAAAATATAAAACACCCGCCCAGATTGTTTTAGGTATCATCGGTCTGACCTTTATCGGATTCGGTGCCAATAACTTGTCTTCGCCGGGTTCTGATTACATTGTCAAAGTCGGGGATGAGAAGGTCAGCGAGCATGCTTTACAGATTGCGATACAAAATGAGCAGGCTGCCGGCAATAATGCGCCTTCGCGTGATGCTATATTCCAATCTTTATTGCAAAGAGCTTACCTGAAGCAGGGTGCCAAGCTGATGGGCATTGCTGTGTCTCAGGAACAAATTAAGCGTTATCGTGGATGATCCGAATTTCCATGATGCTTCCGTAAATTCAGTCAGGATTTGCTCAAGAAGTATTTGGATCAGCGCAAAATGACCGAAGATCAGTTTGTTGAAGATATCCGCGAACAGTTCCAATTGCAAAAATCTGTTGAATTTGGTGCAAAACGGCGCTTTGGTCAGGATGCGCAAGCGCGTCAGTTGATTAACCTGACTCAAGCAACACGTACCATCCGTTCATTTACTTTCAGCCCTGAAGCATTTGTAAGACAAGTAAAAGTAGATGATGCGACTTTTGCAAAAGTATTATGAAGCGCATAAGAAAGATTACTTGATTCCTCAAGCTGTTAAGCTGGAATATGTGGCTTTGAACATTAGAAGATTTGGCTGACAAGCAAACCGTCAGTGCGGAAGAAGTACAAAAAGCTTACGACAGTAAAAAGCGTAGATTTATCGCCAAGAGCTGAAATTGGCATATTTTTCATTCCGGTTATGCCTAACGGAGATGAAGCAAGCAATGCAGAAATTAAAGCCGAAGTGGACAAAATGGCTGCAGAGCTCAAAGCGCACCCAGATGCTTTTTGCTGAACTGGCGTACCAAGTATTCCAAAGACTTGTCCAGCAGCAACAAAGGTGGCAATTTGGGCTACCTGAGCAAAAAGCAGCAGAGAGGCTTTGGACCTGAATTCGATAAAGCAGATTTGCATTGGGCAAAAGGCGAAGTCAGAGATACCGTTAAATCGTCTTTGGGTTATCACATCATCAAAGTTTTGAATGTCGAAGCTGAGCCGACTTTTGAACAAGCCAAAGCGCGGATCGAAGCAGCCCTTGAAACTGAAAAAGCAGCTTCTGCCTTTAATGCCGCTTAAAGAAAAAAATTGGGTGAAGATGCCTTCAATGATCCATCTCTTTGGTAAAAGCAGCCGCCAATTCAGGCTTGAAAGTGGAAAATCTGGATGAATGGGTAACCAAAGCGGGTGCGAAAGAGGCCGGTTTGCCTGAAGCGTTAATTAATGCTGCGTTTAGCGACGATGTACTGAAGAAAAAACACAATTCTGAAGTGATCGCCATCAATAACGAAACCGTTTGGGTCATTCGTGCGAAAGAAGTGCGCGAAGAGAAAATTGCACCATTTGCGGAAGTGAAAGACACCGTCCGTGCAGCATATTCAGTGCTCCGAAGCTGCCAAACTGGCAGAGAAGAAAGCCCAAGAAATCTTTGGCCGCATTGAAAGCCGGTAAAGCTGCCGACGTTCAATGGTCGCCTGTTTCGCAATTGAGCGCGCAAGATGCACGTAGAACCATGTCTCCTGAAGCTTATGCGGCTTTGCTGAAAGCGCGCCCTGTCGGCGGTAAACCTGCGTATACATTGTTGGAAGGTATGCCTGCGCCGGTGATTATGGAAGTTCAGAGCGTTTCTGCCCTGAAAAATGCCGATTCACAGATTCCGGCTGCCAAACAGGCTTTGGTCTCAGCAGCTTCGCCAATGTGTTCGATAATTTACCCAGTATTTGGGTATCGATCGTAGCAAGGCGCACAGCAAGTTAATAATGCTGCCGAATAAGCAGAATATTAGAGTAGGGCAGCTGATGAATTCCGCTGTTTTCTTATTTTTAGCTATCTTTTAAAAGGCCGTCTGAAATCATGAGTAAAAATCCTGATGCCTTTGTCCGTTTGATTAATGCATTAAAAATCCTGCCCAATGTCGGCCCGAAATCCGCACAACGCATGGCTTACCAGCTTTTACAGTACAAACGTGAAGAAGCACAGGAGTTGGTGGATGCTTTGCAGTTTGCTTTTGAGACAGGTGCAACATTGTCGGATGTGTAATACATTTTGCGAAGGCGATTTTGTGTGAAATTTGTGCAGACGAAAAACGCGAGAAAAGCCGCTGATGATTGTCCATATGCCGGCGGATGTTCCAGTATGGAGGCGTACTAATCTGTCATGATGGCCTCGTATTTTGTTTTTGATGGGGCAAGTCAGTCCGGCGCAGGGCATGGATATTTCGGCAGTAGCGTTAGATAAGCTGGTTGTCCGTTTGCAGGCGAGTGATATTGAGGAAATTATCATTGCAACCAACTTCACAGCCGAAGGTGATGCGACAGCATATGTATTGGCGGAATTGTTTAAAAATCTTCCTTATAAAGTCAGCCGGTTGGCGAGGGGAATCCTTTAGGCATGAGATGGAATATGTGGATGCCGGTACTTTTGGCTCAGGCTGTTTTACGATAGAAGAAATATCCAATCTTAATGGCATAGTGAAAGAGGCTCGTCTGAAAGTCTTTCAGACGGCCTTTTCATTGATTAAATCAGATTATTTGCAGCCGACGCCTTGAATTTGAGGCGTATCGCCGTTGCCGACTTTGAATGCGCATTTGGTCGCGCTGCTGCCGGATACGGTAACAACACCGTTTCCGCTGTTGAGGCTGACAGGTTCTTTCACGCCCATGCCGACAGCCGTGGCTGCCAGTTTTTGAAACATCGGCGTCGGAGTAAGCGGTATTGTTTGAACTGATTTTGATTTCTTTGATAGATATGCATTGAAGCTGAATGACAAACCCACAGCTACAGATACGAGGGCCAAGAATTTTTGCTGTTCATTAGTGTATTTCTTTTTGATGGTGACAAAGTGTGTCACAGCTTCAGAATAAGGGTGATTGGCCGATTGTGCAAGTTTTTCGGCGGAATTTTACGGAAGATACATGGTTTTTACATACACTTTATCCCCTGAATGCTACATCAGTCGGGCAATCGGACGACCTGTCGGTTTTACGGTACAATAAGCCTTTTTTGACAAACGAATGAGGCATTTTTGAATGGCTTCTTTAGAAACTTGGATAGGCCTGCGCTATCTGCGTGCGAAAAAACGTAACGGCTTTATGTCATTTATTACCATGATTTCAATCGCCGGTATCGCCTTGGGTGTAACGGCGCTGATTGTGGTGTTATCGGTGATGAACGGATTTCAGAAAGAGATACGCGGTCAATTATTGAACGTGGCACCTCATGCGGAAATCGGCTATTACGATGTCGGTAGCGCGCCGAGTTGGCTGAGTTTGCGCGAATTTGTAAAAGGCAAAAAGAAGTATTGGCTGGGTGCGCCTTTATGTTTCCGATCAGGCTTTGCTTGCCAACGCCGGGGAAGTGCGCGGTGTGCAGATACGCGGTATTTTGCCGTCTGAAGAAAAAAATGTCGTTGATTACGGCAAGGATATGCCGGCCGGCAGTTTTGACGATTTGAAGCCCGGCGAATTTGATATTATTTTGGGTCAAGGGCTTGCTGAGGCATTGGGCACGGAGATTGGAGGCAAGGTTACAGTGATTACGCCGGAGGGTAATGTTACTCCTGCCGGCGTAGTGCCACGCTTGAAGCAGTTTAATGTGGTCGGTGTGGTAAAAACCGGTGTTTATGAAGTCGATAATACCTGGCCATGACGCATATCAAGGATGCACAAGTCTTTGTATCGACTGGGAGAAAATGTCGGTGGGCTGCGTTTGCGACTGGCTGATCCGCAGAATGCGCCGTCTTTTATTGCCAAGTTGATTCCTGATGCTAAAAAAGATGAAGTATGGGTGCGTGACTGGACGATTTAACAACCGCAGCTATTTTGAAGCCGTTGAGTTGGAAAAACGCATGATGTTCATCATTTTGACACTGATTATCGCGGTTGCTGCGTTTAACCTCGTCTCTTCCTTGGTAATGGCGGTAACGGAAAAACAAGCCGATATTGCGATTTTGCGCACTTTTGGGTTTGTTCCGGGCGGTGTCATGAAGATTTTTCTGTGCAGGGCGCATTTGCGGGGTTCTTCGGTACGCTTGTGGGCGTGGTATGCGGTGTATTGCTGGGTTGGAATGTCGGCAAGATTGTCGCGTTTTTTGAAGACCTGTTTGGCGTGCATTTGATTAACTCAAGTTTATTTCATCGATTACCCTGCCTCAGCGATGTGAACTTGAAGCGATGTCGCCGTTATTGCCTCGCATTTCGCTTGGTTTGGCATTTATCGCCACACTGTATCCGAGCTGGCGTGCCGCAAAAACCCAACCTGTGGAGGCTTTGCGTTGATGAGTAAGACAATTTCTGAAATGTACCACATGTTGGCAAAAGCTATAATGATGGCGCATTGAATGTGCATGCGTTGAATCATTTAGATTTTGAAGTTGCCGAAGCTGAAAGCGTGAGTATCATCGGTGGTCGTCAGGCAGCGGTAAATCTACGTTGCTGCACCTTCTTGGTGGCTTGATATGCCGTCTGAAGGCAAGGTAATACTGATGGATCAGGATTTGTGGTTTGAGCCAAAAACAGTTAGGGCGAATTGCGCAACCGTTATTTGGGCTTTTGTATCAGTTCCACCATCTATTGCCTGAGTTTTCTGCGTTGAAAATGTCATGATGCCGCTTTTAATCGGCAAAATGCCCAAGGCGATGGCTGAGGAGAAGGCTGTCAAGATGCTGAAAAAGGTTGGCTTTGGACAAGCGTATGCTGCATCGTCCGAGCGAACTTTCCGGCGGTGAGCGTCAGCGTGCGCATGATTGCCCGTGCTTTGGTTAATGAGCCGAAATGCCTGTTGGCAGATGAGCCGACGGGGAACCTGACCGTAAAAATGCGCAAAATGTGCTGGACATGATGCTGGATTTGAAACGCGAATTAAAAACACCAGCCTGATTGTGGTAACCCATGATGACGAGCTGGCTGAGCGTTTCGACCGGGTAATGACCATGAAAGATGGCAGTCTGCAAGTGTTGCAATAAGGTTATTATTTCAGGCAAATATTTTATGCTTTGAACGGTAAAATAGAGGCCGTCTGAAAAATAGGTTTTCATTTATGGAAACGCTGTTTTTCAGACGGCCTCGTATCAATCAATCCTGAGCCATGAATCCGACCGACTCTATCCTTTCCTCTGCCGCAGATGCGACTTATAGCATTTTTCCGTCGCCACGAAGTACAGGGTGCATCCGCTATTGAGCCTTATGTGGTGCGACTGTTTACAGCCTTGCAAAACGGGCATTCGTTTGTTTATTTGGATAAAGCGGATGTTGATGCCTTAAGCAACTTGCCGAATTTGGTCGGCAATGCGGATAAAACCGCTTATCCTGCAAGGCCGGAAATTGTTTTTAGGGCGGATGTGGCAGTTGGAGCACTGATTTGGCTGTCGAAATCAAACGGCTGGCAAGTGCCGAGGCGGAAGAAGTGAATTTCATGGCGGCTTCAAAAGCCTGAGCGACTGGTTTGATCCCTAAAGACAGCAAAGAGCAGAGGGATGCTGGCATGGCCTTGCTGCAAAAACTTTATGCTGATTACCGGCGGCCGGGTACGGGGAAGACGACGACCGTAGCAAAGCTTTTGGGTCTGATTTGCATAACAGTACGAAGCTGCCCCTGTATCGCGTTGGCGGCACCGACGGGCAAAGCTATTGCGCATATGGCACGGGCTTTGCAGCGTGCTTTTGACGGTTTTTGATTTGTCTCCGAGCGTCAAAGCGCATCTGGAAAACTTGGAAGGGCAGACTGTTCATCGTTTGTTGAAATTGCAGTAGCCGCAAATGCGCCCCTGCGTTCAATCATGAACATCCGCTTGCTTTGATGTTTTGGTGGTGATGAGGCCTCAATGTTGGATTTACCGCTGGTGTTGATTTATTGCGCCGTGCCTACCGGCTGTCGTCTGGTGTTGCTTTGGCGATGAAAAACCAGTTGCCGTCGGTTGGCTTTGGGAGCCGTATTGGCGCATTGTCGCGCCCGACGGTTTTTGGATAAAGAAACCGCTGAAAAAGCTGGAAGTGTACCCACCCGATCATGGCTTTGAAATTAAAGGGCAGCCACAGGCTTTTATCGCAAAACAATGCTAAATTGACATTCAGCCACCGTTTTGGTGCAGACAGCGGTATCGGCTGTTTGGCAAGGGCGGTGGTGTCCGGGGAAAAGCAAACTGCGGTCGAACAGTTTGACAAGTTCCCCAAAGAATTGGAAATGAAATCAGGCCGTCTGAAAGAGCAGGTCGCCTTGCTGTATCAAAAGCAACAGGATTATTGGCAGGCTGTGGCAGAGAATAATGTTGCACTCGCCTATGGTCATGCTGCCGATGTGGTGGTATTGGCGACTTTTGGCTAAGCAGGATGCGGATGATTTGAATCAGGCTTATCAAGAATACTTTGCAACGACAAGGGCAAGGTTTCGGGCGAAACGCCTTGGTTTGCCGGACAAATCATCATGATTACGCACAATGATTACATGCTGGAAGTGTTTAACGGCGACATCGGGCTGATTATGAAAGATGAAGAATCATTGAATGGTTTGTCTGCATATTTTCCTGAGAAAGATGGATTTATAAAAATTGCCATCAGCCGTTTGCCCGATTTTGAATCGGCTTTTGCCATGACGGCATATAGAGCCAAGGTCTCGGAATATCGGGAAGTATGGTTGTTGCCCCCGTCAGTGCCTGCAACGACGGAAAGCGAAGAAGAAGCCCGAGGTTTGATAAGGCTCTGCTTTACACAGCCATTACCCGAGCGCGTGAACGTTTTGTGTTTTGGGGAAATGCGGAGGAATTATGTCAGGCTGTGGGATGCCATCAAAAACGCAGGACGGCATTGGCCGATGCCTTGAAATGGCAGTTTGAACAGCCTGATGAGCAGGCTTCCGTTTGACCTGAATCAAGAGGCCGTCTGAAAGAGGATAAAGCGTTTAAATCTGCTTGACTGATTACACTAATTTACATACGATAAAAATAATTAGTAAATAAAATGAATAATTTATACGAAATTCATAATTTTGTACGCTTTATCGAATACTTCACTTTCAATACCTTCTTTTGGAGAGTCGGCATGAAATTTCAAACCAAACTGATTGTAACCTGTATTTTATTGGCTTCATCGTCTTATTCTTTGGCAGAGAATGCTGATGGCGGACATGATGCGGCATGGCTTTGGCCACCACCAACGATTATGTCAATTCCGGCAGTATTATTCGAAAAGACGACGATAAAATTAGTATTTTCAATGACTTGTTGACTGTAAATGGTGGCTTGCGCGTACGTGCGGATACCAAAGACATCAATGCCAATAACAGCGGCATCAATCCGATACCTGAAGATACCAATGCCAACTTTAATGCGGAGTTTTGGTTGCGCGCGAAACTGTATAAAGATTGGAAATTGGTTGCGCAAATCGAGCCGAATATCGATTTGGAAACCGGTAAGTTCAACGGCGATCATGATGTGCCAGTGAATAAACTGTATGCCGAAGGTACTTTGTACAACAACATTAAAGCGCGTGTCGGTAAATTTGTGCGTTCTCTTCATACGGTCACAGTATGGGATACCGAAGTAACCGGCATGAAATCTTCTTCGACAATAAAACCCTCGCCTACCAAAATCTATGCGGGTCGTCGTACTGGCAATCTGAACGACAACGCATGGGGGCATTGCTACCGCCGAGACATTTTTAGCCGGTGCAAAAGCATGTTGCCTGTGAATGAGAATATCAACGTCGGCGCAACCGTCAGCTACATGAAAGACATCGATGTACGCGGTGCGAAGAAAAATGCGGTCTTCGGAGAAATCGGTACGGACATCAAGTTTAATGATGATTGGCATTGGATGGCCGCAGTCAGCAAGTCCAATATCAAAGCCTATAATGATGCCGGCCAAAAAATCAAAAATGATGGCGTGTTCACTGAAGTGCGCTATAAATCAGCCGACTGGAACGTCCGCAATTCTTACGACGTATTTTTGAACTACCGCCGTGTCGGTTCGTTGTCCGGTGTCTCTTCCGTTGAGGATTACAGCAAAAACGTTCAAGGCGTGCAAATCGGTGCGACCTATATTCCTTGGAAAAACTGGAAACTCAAAGGCTTCTATTTGGCCGGCAAACAGGTTACGCCTACCGTCGGCACGGATAAGCAGGACGTAAACGTTATTCGTGGTCAGTTAGAATATAAATTTTAATCATCATAATAAAAACAGGCAGGATGTCCCTGCTCTGTTTTTGGTTTTCAGACGGCATGGATATGGGGCCGTCTGAAACAATGGATTCAACGCCACCAGCTATCGCGCTTCATACGGTCAAGCTGGCATGGTCGCGTTTGCTGGACGTCCGTCCGATAAGCAGCACCGATGCGACTGGCTTGGTCGAGTTGTTTTTGAGCTTCGCGTTCGGCAGCCGTTTTCATGTCTTCTTCGTAGAGTAAACGCGCTTCCGGTGCCGGGCATGTTGATGATTGAGCGCAGCAACTTTGAATTTGTAGGAAGGGAGTTCAAAGTCATGTCGATGGTGTCGCCGGCAGAAATATTTTTTTGCTGTTTTTTTCACCTTCGAGCCGTTTACCAAAACCCCGCCCAGCTCAATGTGTTTTTGTGCCAGCGCGCGGGTCTTGAAAAAGCGCGTACCACAGCCATTTGTCCAAGCGCATGGACGAATTGTCATGATCGTTTTTCATAGCCTGTTTGAAATGATTGAACTGAATTGAAGTTTATCATAAGATACGGCACTTCATTCGTTTAGTGCAGATATACTATTTCTTTGTTAAAGGCCGTCTGAAAGATTTTTTATTGCAAAAGATGGCAGTTTCTTTGAGAAATGCTGTCAAATACGTCTGATTAGCGTATCATGTCAGCAAACCGTTACCGAGAGCTTTGTTTTATGAAACCCGTTTTTTTGGACTTCGAACAACCCATCGCCGAATTAACCAATAAAATCGACGAGTTGCGATTCGTACAAGACGAATCTGCCGTTGATATTTCCGACGAGATTGCCAGACTGAAAAAGAAAAGCAGCGAGTTGACCAGTCAATTTTTCAGCAAGCTGACTCCGGCTCAACCTCACAAGCTATCCCGCCATCCGCAACGTCCTTATACTTTGGACTATATCAACGGTATTTTTACCGATTTTGAAGAGTTGCACGGCGACCGCCATTATTCTGACGATCATGCCATTGTCGGTGGTTTGGCACGTTTCAACGGCCAAAGCGTGATGGTTATCGGCCATCAGAAAGCGCCGCGATACCTGAAAAGAAAAATCCGCCGCACTTCGGTATGCCGCGTCCCTGAGGGTTACCGTAAAGCATTGCGCTTGATGCAGACTGCCGAAAAATTCAATATTCCGGTCATGACCTTTGTCGATACGCCGGGCGCGTATCCAGGCATTGGTGCGGAAGAACGCGACCAGTCTGAAGCCATCGGCCGTAATTTATACGAACTGACCCGTCTGCATGTGCCGGTACTGTGCACCATCATTGGCGAAGGTGGTTCAGGTGGTGCGTTGGCAGTGGCTGTCGGTGACTACGTCAATATGCTGCAATACTCGACTTATTCGGTGATTTCTCCCGAAGGCTGCGCTTCTATTCTTTGGAAAACTGCTGAAAAAGCAGCAGATGCCGCGCAAGCATTGGCATTACCGCCAAAACGCCTGCAAGAATTGGATGTCATCGATAAAGTGATTGATGAGCCTTTAGGCATGCACACCGTGATTTTGAAACCACGATGAAAAACGTTAAAACCGTTTTAGAACAGCAATTAAGCGAAGCTCAAAGCATGACCATGCCTGATTTGCTTTCCCGCCGTTTCGACCGCATCATGGCTTACGGTAAATTTACCGATAAATAAGTTTGACTGCTGAAAAAGCAAGCAGATGTCGCTGCTTGCTTTTTTTGTGTTCTATTTTTGAGTAATTCACAATTTCAGGCCGTCTGAAATGTCGCAAGTATCTCCTGATTCCCTATTTAAAAGTTTTCAAGCAGCTTTTCCTGATTTGCCGAGCCACACTGTTTTTGAAGTTGGCTTGAGTGGTGGATTGATCCCTGTCGTCCTGCTGCATCTTTTGCATCGGATGCGCGAATTTTGCTATTTTTGATTTGCGTGCCGTCCATGTTCATCATGGTTTAAGCACTAATGCCGACAGTTGGGGCAAAAATTTTTCGTCAGGATTATTGTCGAGGGTTTGAATGTTGCCTCGGGTGCCGTGTCAATGTGGAAAAACAAGGAAGGGGTTTGGAGGCTGCGGCCAGGGCTGCCCGATATCAGGCATTTTCAGACGGCCTGAAGAAAATTATTGTTTTGGCCCATCACCGCAATGATCAAATCGAAACATTTATGTTGTCGGCGTGCGCGGGGTGGATTGCGCGGTATGGCAGCTATGCCGGTGGCGTGATTTAAATAAAGAGATTCAAATCTGGCTACCGCTTTTTGGCATTTTCCCGTCAGGAATTGGCTGAGTATGCGCAACAATGGGGATTGTCTTTTTGTTGAAGACGAGTAATGAAGACTCCGGCTATTTACGCAATTGGATGAGAAATCAGGCTTTTGCCGCAATGGCAGCAGCGTATTCCGAATTTTGAACAGCAAATTTGTGCCAATGTTCGATTATTGCAGGAAGATTTGCAGCTTTTAGATGAATTGATTGAGTCTGAATACCAGCGCATCAGTCCAAACGGCATATTCAGCATCAGTCTGTGGCGGCAATGTACGCCGCTTTTGCGTCGTCGTTTGCTTTGGTATTTTTTGCGAAAGCAAACGGAATCATTGCCTTCTTATCACAGTATTGCCGATTTTGCCCGAGTATTGAAAACCGCAGATCAGGCGCAGTTGAATTTGTCAGACGGAGAACTGGTCGCATATCGGGATAAGCTGTTTGTTTGTCAGGAAAGTGAGTTTCAAAAACTGCCTTGGTGTAATGGCAGGGAAGTTCGAGGCCGTCTGAAAGATATTTTGTTGGAAAACGGTTTCGTTTTATTACCGTTGAAGGGAGGTTTGTCAGAAGAGGAGTTGGAGCAGCCGGCGGTACTTAGAAGTGTGGCCAAAGGTGATGTGATTCATTCGGGAGAGAGGGAAAAATCAGTCGAAAAACTATTGCAAGAGTGTCATATTGTGCCACTCGTCCGTAAATATTGGCCGATTATCTTAAGTATGGGCAACAAGTGCCTTGCTGTTGTTAATCTTCGGGTGGGAAGCGATGTTCGAATGGAACAAGGTTATTTACCTGCTCATGAAAAGTTAGCCAAATATATAGCAAAAGATAAAGTGGTTGACTCTAAGTTTAGTAACTATTAGTAATTAAACTACTTTTATTAAGTCCATGTATATCAAGAAATATAGTCAGTGTTAGAGTATCTATACGAATAAACTTTGGCAATTGAGTGTAATCTCGTGGAACTATTTCAAAGCGTTGCTGTCTTTACTGTGCACAGCACGCTTTACTATTTTTGGTTTAAAGCAGTAAAACGATTAAAGGTTGAATATGAACGATCGCCAAATAGATCAAGTTTTGGTGGAGCGCGCACAGAAAGGTGACCATAAGGCATTCGAGATGCTGATGTCCAAGTATCAGCGTCGGCTAAACAGACTGATTTCCCGTTTTATTCAGGATGAGCACGAAGTACACGATGTAACCCAAGAGGCAATGATTAGGGCTTATCGTGCATTGGCAAATTTTCGTGGAGAAAGTGCATTTTATACATGGCTGTACCGTATCGGTATCAATACGGCAAAGAATTTTCTAACCACTTCGGGTCGCCAGTTTTTTGTCAGTTCGGAAGCAGCCAATGAGGAGGGAGATGTTCTTGATTTAACCGATCAGATTGCAGATTACCATACGCCGGAAGCTGAAATGATGAATCGGGAAATCTTGCAGACCGTCGAAGCAAGCATCGCGCAACTGCCAGACGATATGCGCCGCTCATTACGCTTAGGGAAATGGATGGTTTGTCTTACGAAGAAATAGCTCGGGTAGTGGATTGTCCGATAGGTACTGCACGTTCGCGTATTTTTCAGAGCGCGTGAACTGATTGCAAAAGATTTGTACCGCTGTTGGATACTTCTGAAGATCAAAGGTGGTAATAAAAATGAACGACAAAACAAATAAAGCATTGGAGTATGTGTCTGCATTGATGGACGGTGAAGCATTGACTGATGAGATGCTGGATGCCGTATTGGCAGACGAGGAGGCCTTGCGCGCTTGGCATGAGTACCACATTATCGGCGACTGTATCCGTCAGGGTGCGACGGCGAGTGTTGCCGGTGAAACCATGCAAAGCAAAGCATTTACAGTGCCCCAAGCTGAAGGCAAGCAGGAAAAATATGCTCAGCGTGAAGCTGCCAATAGTGGCTTCTTCAAATTCTTCGCAGCCGCTGCAAGCGTGTGTGCGATTGCTGTTGCTGTATGGCAATTTACACCGCAAACTTCTCGTGACGCTATGCCTGTTGCAGAGAAGTCTAATGTTCAGCCTGCGCAAAATATCATTCCGGTAAGCGGTACGCCTAGTGATAAAGCAGCTTCCGAGCCTGGCGAGACTGTTGTGCCGAATGCGGCAAAAGATGGAAAAATTGAAAATCGTCCGACTGTCCGCACCGAGCAAAAATGAGCAGCAGACTGTTGTGCAGTAAAAAAATGAAATCATGCAAAACCCTTGCTTCATTGCAAGGGTTTTTTATTTTCGAAGCAAAACCGTCAGGCCGTCTGAAAGCATAGCTTCAACGAAGTCAAAACAGTTATAATGCGCTCCATGAAACTGATTACCTCTGCTCAAAACGAACAGCTCAAACATTTATTCCGTCTGCTGACGCAGGCCAAAGCAAGGCGTGAAAGCGGTGAAACCGTATTGGAAGGCATACATCTGCTGCAAACTTATTTGCAAAAGCATGGTACGCCCAAACAGGTTTACTTGCCTGAAAAAGAAACAGCAACATCTTGAAATTCAAGAAATTACGGCGCAGTTGGACGAGGGATTGATTACTTGGGTCGGTAACGAAGCACTGTCTAAAATCACCAGTCTGACCGATGCCGATGATGTGATGACTTGGATTGATATTCCGCAGCAGGCAGGTTTGCCTTCAGACGGCGATTGCGTAGTATTGAGCGGGTACAAGACCCCGGCAACGCAGGCACGATTTTTGCGCAGCGCTACAGCAGCCGGAATCAGGCAAATCGTGTGCAGCAATGATTCCGTGGATATCTGGTCGCCCTAAAGTGTTGCGAGCGGGGATGGTAGAGCATTTTTCTGCTGTCTATTTTCAGTCGAGTGGAATTATCCGCTTGGATGGAAAGGTATCAGCATCAAATTTGGGCAACTGCCTTGGGCGGTCGCAATATCGGTTTGTATGAGATGGATCTCAGTCAACCTTGTGCTTGGGTGTTTGGCAACGAAGGCAGCGTAGCGTGAGTGAAACGGTAAAAGAGAAGGCCGATGCCTGTGTCAAAATCCCCATGTTGGGAGCAAACCGAATCCTTGAATGTCGCGATGGCAGAACGGTTTGTCTGTTTGAACAAATGCAAGCAGCGTATCCATACCGAGGCCGTCTGAAAACAATAATACGATTTTATGTTAAGGAACAAAAATGCAAATACTGACTTTTGATGAAGCGGCACGCAGCCGCTTAATGGAATTGCTGGATGCCAAATCCGAAGCCCACAACACCATGCGTTGTGATGAGGTTCAAGGTTTTATGATGGCTTTATTGAGCGGTCCGGATGCTTTGAATCCGACCAACTGGCTGCCAGAGATTTTGGGTGAGGAATCTTTGTTTGATGCCAAAGAGCGCACCGAAATCGAACGTTTGGTCATGGCAATGGCCGCCGATATGCGCATGAAGCTCAACGAAAAAATCCTGCCTGATTTGTGGTTTTATGAAGATGAAGCCGGCAATCCGGATTTCTACACTTGGTGTAACGCCTACCTTTACGCACTGGATATTGTGCCTACCGATTGGTTTGAAACAGTCGAACAGGAAGAATTTGAAGATTTGTTCTATCCGATTATGGCTTTGGGTGGTATCTATGATGATGAGGAAAACGGCGAAGTCATCTTGCATCTGAATGAAAAAGAGCTGACACAGCTGGAATCTGACTTACCACATGTCCTACTGGATATTTATTGGTACTGGCAGGCCATCATCAATAAGCCGCAAACCGTACGCCGTGAAGGCGAAAAAGTGGGGCGTAACGATCCTTGTCCGTGTGGCAGCGGTAAAAAGTACAAAGCTTGCTGCGTAAGAAATAACCATGAAATAAAAAGGCCGTCTGAATACTTGAAATCCGAATCAGACGGCCTTTAATATTTTTATTTAGAAGAATGAGGCTAACCAAACAAACAGGATGGTCAGTGCGATGGTCAATGCGCAGCCGATTTTGGCTACGGTACCGATGATGAAGCCGATAAACGTACCGATACCGACTTTGCCTGCCTGCCAAGTGTCTTTGCGTGCAATAAATTCGCCGATGGCCGCGCCGGTCAACGGGCCGAACAACAAGCCGGGAATAGAGAAGAATGCGCCGACGATGCCGCCGATAAATGCACCCCAAACTGCGGTTTTGCTTGCGCCGGTATATTTTGCACCCAATGCGCCCGCCACATAGTCCATCGCAGTGCCGAATACGGCAACGATGGCCAAAAAGGTCAGCGTACCCGAGCCAAACACTTGATAATCGCCGGCATAACCCAACAGCCATGCGCCGCCAAACATCAAACCCAATCCGGGCAAGGCAGGGTAAATCGTTCCCAAAATACCGACGACAATGGCGATCAAACCGAGGATAATCAGAATGGTGGTCATGGTTTTCCTTTTGATAGAGGGTGGATAACGGCGCTATTATGAGGGCGTTTTGCCGGATTGCGATAAAGGTTTATGCAAGAAAATGAAAAATATGTTTAAATATTCAGACGGCCTTTCAGTCAATA